>Ga0137403_10005037_pt1 | contig 15398 bp, 15 predicted proteins | sample CZOMad2_1_16fung_FD_122057 | JGI IMG/M metagenome (GOLD analysis project Ga0137403, IMG submission 122057) | Vadose zone soil fungal communities from Angelo Coast Range Reserve, California, USA - CZOMad2_1_16fungal (Hybrid Assembly) | ecosystem: Environmental > Terrestrial > Soil > Vadose zone... | reverse complement strand
CCGCGGGATGGCTCGAAGAATGAAACACGACCCCGCGACGATAAGCCTCCGTCGCATATACCCGCGTTGCAAACACATAGCGATGTCCCACGATAGTGGTCAAGGGCGTCCCAGTCGCAATTCCATTCACCAGCGCTTGTATCGAACTCTGCCCCGCCACCGGCGTCACGCGAAATCCAGCCACGCAGTTGGCAACGTTCACCGCCCCCGCATACAGCCCGCCAATCACGCCGTCACTGCCCGCCGTGAAGCTCGTATCCCCATGCTGCAAGTACACGGACCCGCCCATGTCAATCTTCTCGGCAAACAAAACTGCCGTTTGACCACTTACTCCGGTTCCACCGGCAATATGCAGTTTCCCCACACTCACAGAGACAACTGCCCTGGGATCCAGTGCACTCCAATTCAGCGAGTTCAAGGCTGCGCCAGTCCATTCCTCATCCAGAACTGTCGAACTCGTTCGGGTAAACGGTGCCTGCGAAAGGCTGAAGCGCAACGTCACCCCATCACCCACGAAATAATCTTTGACATAAGCCTGTGGTTCCACGCGCCCAACAAGCGTGACGTCGTTTACCACGGCGCCGTGAGCCTTCAACTCCTGCGCCGCGGCTTCCATCAGAAGTCCGACTTCCCAATGCCCTGTGTGATATCCCAGCGCTACCGGCGTGCCGTCGGGACTGCGAATGCCGCCGTGCGTACTCAGGATCAGGATCTCCTTGCCGCCCAGCGCGCGCGGGTCCCAACCCATGCCCGCGTCTTGCGCCCAGCCGAACAAATCACCCGACGGGCGAGCCAGTAGCATCTCAGGCGTGATCGGCAGAGAACCGCGCGGGCCGGGTGCTTTGGAGCGCACATCGTAGAGAGAGGCGTCTCCGGAATCGGTGATATTCTCGAAAGCTATGGGCATAGGAAATTCTGATGCTACCACCCGCCGGACTTTCCTCACAGCGCTCAGCGCGGCCTCTTATACGCGCATCGCGGGCGCAAACGACCGGGTGCAGGTCGGCTTCATCGGGTACGGTCTGATTGGGAGCGAGCACGTCCGCGATTTCAAGAAGCAAAGTGACGCCGACCTCGTCGCATTGTCCGACGTGTACCAGCCGCGTCTCGAGCAGGGTATCACCGCTTGCGGGGGCCACGCCCGGAGCTACAGCGATTTCCGCAAACTGCTCGACGACAAAGACATTCAGGCGGTCGTCGTATCCACGCCCGACCACTGGCATGCGCTCATGACCATCATGGCGTGCGCGGCGGGCAAAGATGTCTACGTCGAGAAGCCTCTGACACTGTTCATCCGGGAAGGGCGGTGGATGGTGGAGGCTGCGCGGCGATACAACCGCGTGGTGCAGGTGGGCACGCAGCAACGCTCGGGCAAGCACTATCAAAAAGCCGTCGAGATGCTGCGCGCAAAATAGATCGGCAAGATCGTCAGCGCACGCATGGGATCGTTCCGCAACATCATGCCCGGTTTCGGCGCGCCCGCCGACACCACGCCGCCTAACGATCTGGATTACGACATGTGGCTTGGCCCCGCGCCCAAACGGCCGTACAATCCGAAGCGCTCGCTGTATCATTTCCGCTGGTTCTGGGACTACTCGGGCGGCCAGATGACCAATTTGGGCGCGCATGAAATTGATGTCGTGCAATGGGCCATGCAAGTGAAGGGGCCAGCGGCGGTCTCATCGAGTGGCGGCAGGTTTGCGCTCGAAGACAACGGCGAGACGCCCGACACGCAGGACGCGCTGTTCGAATACCCGGGATTCACGTCGATCTTCTCTTGCCGCGAGCCGAGTTTGGGCCATAGTGGAGAGGGCATTCTGGATTTCTTCGGCACCAAAGGTTCGCTCAGCATCGATCGAAGCGGATTCGAAGTGCATCCGGATATGAAAATCGATCCGGCGAATGCCATTCCCGTATTCACCGGGCATCCGGCCGGCGGACCGAAGCGATCGAGCGCGGCGCCTGAACCCTGGATGCAGCCCTACAAGATGGCGGGCTCGTCGCAGGAGCAGTTCGATCTGCACGCGCGCAATTTTCTCGATTGCGTTAAGTCGCGCGAACGGCCCATCGCCGATGTCGAGCAGGGGCACCAGGTGACCACAGCCTGCCATCTCGCCAATATCTCGCTGCGCACCGGGCGGAAGATCCGATGGAATCCGGAAACCGAGGAGATTATCGGTGACGCCGAGGCATCGAAATGGCTGGAACGGCCGTATCGCAAGCCCTGGGATGACGTGTTGCGGAGTTTCCATCTATGATGCGCAGAGAACTCTTGATCGGCGCGGCCGCCGCGGCTACGCCCGTATTTGCGGTTCCACGCACCAGCATGGGCATTGCCACAACGTCGTTGATGACGGCGAGGCGCATGCACGATACCTACGACTTCCTGGAATATTGTAGTGCGCTCGGCGCGGGCGGCATCCAGGCCTCGCTGGCTTCGCTCGATGCGGCGTATCTCAAAAAACTGCGCGCGCGGTCCGGCGAGCTCGGCATGTATATCGAAGTGATGATCGATCTGCCGAAGGAAGATGCCAGTGCGTTCGAGCGCGGCGTGCAGGCTGCGAAAGACGCGGGCGCGGTGTGCCTCCGTACCGGATGTCTTGGCGGTCGTCGCTACGAAGACTTTTCCAATCTGGCGGACTGGCAGGCGTTTGTCGCGCGCAGCAAAGCCGCGATCGATCGCGCGCTGCCAATTGTGACGCGCTTGCAGATTCCGCTGGCCGTCGAGAACCACAAGGACTGGACGGCGCAAGAGCTGGCGGGGCTCATCAAAGAACGATCGAGCGAATATCTTGGCGTCTGCCTGGACACCGGGAACAACATCGCGCTGCTCGACGACCCGATGGAGGCGATCGAGACCCTGGCGCCATACACGCTGGCGACGCACTTCAAGGATATGGCGCTCGAACCGTACGCCGATGGTTTCCGGATGTCGGAAGTGCCTCTGGGCGAGGGCATTGTGGACTTGAAGCGCGCTATGACCGCGATTCAGCGCTCGCATCCAAAGACTCGCTTCACGCTCGAAATGATCACGCGCAATCCGCTCGACGTTCCGTGCCTGACCGATAAATATTGGGCGACGTTTCCGGACCGCAATGGCAGATGCTTGGCAGATACGCTGCGCCTCGTGCGCGACGCTGCCGCCCGGCTCCAGCATCTGCCGCGCGTGGATGCGGAGAGCCGCCAGGGCCTGGTGCAACTGGAAGAAGATAACATCAAGCAGTGCCTGCACTATGCGCGGACGCAGATGGGTCTGTAGCGGGATATGATTCAACTGGGGATGATGGTTCGAAATTGCTGACCGATTACATTCGCGCCGCCATGCACCGGGCGAAGTACGAAATCCTGGAAGATGACGGTAGCTTCTACGGAGAAATTCCGGGATTTCAAGGCGCCTATGCCAATGCCGATACACTTGAAGCTTGCCGCGAGGAATTGGAATCCGTCCTTGAAGGTTGGATTCTGCTCTCCGTTTCGCGGCATGTCCCCACGCCCGTCGTTGATGGAATCCACCTAAATATCAACCAACCAGCATAATGCCGCGTCCTTGGGTCTATCCAGCGCAGAGAGCGGCTCTGAAAATCACGCCGGCATTTACTCTGGTTGTCCTTGCCTTCACGGCCGCAGCCGAGGACAATCTTTCGCGCCTGCACCAGCACAAAGTCACGGCGAAGGAAAGTCCGGCGCCGGAGCCGGGGGCGGAGAACGAGTTGATTCCGTCGCTGGTCGACGGCCTGCATTCTCCGGACGATTGGTACAACAAGAAGCGGCCCGAGCTGATGAAGCTGTGGATGCAAATGCTCGGCAAGGTCGAACCGGATAAACGCGACCGCCGCTGGTTTGGCGATATTCGTAAAGCCGTGATCCGCGACCGGCGCGAGATGGACAAGTATTCGCGTCTCGAAGTCGATCTGCCTATCGAGAAAGACTTCTACCAGCATCATCTGTTGCTGCTGCCGAAGAATCAGGGGCGCGGGCCGTTTCCCGCAGTCGTCTGCTGGACATCCAGCAGCCCGGATTACGCGGCGCCCGAGCAGTGGTGGGGCGCGTGGCTGGCAGAGCATGGGTACGTCGTGCTGACGAGCTGGTCGTTCATCCGCCATTACAGGGATGACACGAACTACGCGAGTGGCGCGGCGGAGAAGGTGTACGAGCGCTTTGGGCACTGGCTGGGGCTCGGCAAGATGGTCGATGACGCGCGCCGCGAAGCCCAGTATTTGCGCTCGCTCAAGCAAGTGGATGGCCGCCGCCTGGGCTTCATCGGCTTCTCGCTGGGAGCAAAGGCCGCGGTCTATGTGGCTGCGTTTGCGCCGGAGTTCAAAGCAACCGTCGCGCTTGATCCGCATATCGCGGTCAACGGCAGCACCAACTGGTATGACCGGTGGTACCTCGACTGGCTGCGGCCGTTTCCCGATATTCCGACACCGCAACACACCGTGCTCAGCCTGCTCAATCCCGATGCGGCACGCCCGGGGTTCGAGCACGATCATCACGAGCTGATGGCGCTCACGGCGCCGCGGGCATTCTTGCTCATCGGCGGCAGTCAATCGGAAGATCACGGCGGCGATTCGGACGATCTGGAAAGCTGGGGCTACGTCAACCGGGCGCGTGAAGTGTACCGGCTGCTTGGAGTGCCCGAGCGTATCCAGTACGTTTCCACGAATGATGGCCACAAACCCACGGGTCCGGACATCGACCCGGCATGGCGCGGGTTCTTTGAGCGCTGGCTGAAACAGACGCCGATCAGGTAGGATCGCATTTGCGCGATCCCAAGCCTGCCTCCGCTTTCCAGCACTGGACGCCCACGATTTCGATGATGCTGGTCTCGGTGATCAGCTACATCGACCGCCAGACGTTGGCGTTGCTCTCGCCCACGATTCTGCGCGAAACGCATTTGTCAGGCGAGCAGTATGGGTTCATCATTTCCGGATTTTCGATTGCATACATGTTGAGCAATCCGATTTGGGGCCGCATTCTGGATCGCATCGGCTTGCGTGCCGGAATGATGATGTCGGTGGCGGCGTGGACGGTGGCGTCGGCCGCGCATGCGCTGTCGTCGGGATTTGGCGGCTTCGCGGCGGCTCGGATCGCGCTGGGCTGCGGAGAAGGCGCGACGTTTCCCGGCGGACTGCGAACCGTTACCCAAACACTGAAACCGGCGGAGCGAGGGCGCGGCGTGGCGGTGGCTTATTCGGGCGGATCCCTTGGGGCCATCGTCACGCCGCTGATCATTACGCCGATCGCGTTGCATTGGGGATGGCGCGCGGCGTTCGTATTCACCGGGCTCATCGGCGCAAGCTGGCTGGCTCTTTGGTGGTTTGTCTCCCGAAACCTGGGCGCCAGACAGGAAGCCGAACCAGTACGGATGCCGGCGCCGCGGTGGACGGACGCAACCCTGTGGAGCTTCGTCTCGGCGTACGCGCTCGGCGGGTTGCCGCTGGGCTTCGTGCTTTACGAAGCCGCCAACTATCTGGCGCAATCGCGCGGCCAGACGCAGGCCTTCATCGGCATGGTGCTGTGGATACCTGCGCTGGGGTGGGAAGTTGGATATTTCTTCTGGGGATGGCTGTCGGATCGGGCCAAACGTTCGGGAACGCCCACCGTCGTGGCAGCAAGGCGCTTGATGGGGATCTGCATGCTGCTGAGTCTGCCCCTCATCGGCGTCACATACCTGCCTGCGATCTGGATGGTGATGGCCGAGCTATTTCTCGCTACGTTTGCCGTCTCCGGATTCGTGATCGTTTCGGTGGCTTATGCTACGGATGTTTACTCGACGGCCAACTCCGGGTTCATCGCGGGAGTAGGAGGAGGCGCGTGGGGCGGCGCGGTCGGGCTGATGATGCCCATCTTCGGGCGCCTCTTCGATCGCCACGATTACCAGAGCGCGTTCCTGATCGCCGCGCTTTTTCCTGTGGTGGGTTATTTTGGCTGGCTCTGGCTTAGCCGGATTGGCTCAACTGGGGGCCGGCTTAAACCTGCCGATTAAAATCCCCATGCCGCTCGCGGCAGCGCCCACAAGCGCCCATGTGGTGAGCAACTGGCGGTCGATCAGATATCCGGCTATCACCGGTCCGATAATCTGGGCCACCGACATAAGCGACTGCGTCAGCCCGAGCACCACACCTTGCTCATCGCGTCCCGCGCGCTGCGTGATCAGGCTGGTCAGGGCCGGACGTAGTATGCCGGTGCCAAAAGACGCAATGCTGCTGGCCGCGAGTAATCCCGGCAGACGATACGTGAAGCCCATCAGCCCGAATCCCGCGGTCGCGCTCAGGAAGCCGGAGGCCACCAGTTTCTCTTCCCCGAAGCGCCGCACTAACCGGCCAATCAATCCGCCTTGCAGAATGATCCCCAGTAAGCCCACATACGCGAAGACGAGGCCAACCTCCTTCACTCCGAAGGCATGGCCATGCCACGTGTAACGTCTTTCCGCAAAGAGGGCGAAGCCCGACATGAAGATGGCGAAGGCGAAAGTGAAAGCGAAGAATTGCCAGAGTAACTGCCCCAGCACAGGGCGCTTGAAGTAGGTGGCGTAGCGGCCCCAATCGAGCACACGCAGCCGGCGTCCTGCCGGTGGCGCGGGCCCTCCGTGTTTTTCCGATTCAGGCACCACCGGCGCCGCCGGCAGCAGAAAGTAAGTAGAGAGGATGCTCGCGGCGGAGAGTGCGGCCGCGGCGAAGATGGGATACTCGTAGCCGAACGTGGAGAGAAATCCCGAGATCGCCGGACCGATCAGGAATCCGATGCCGAAGGCAACACCGATCACGCCGAAAGACTTGGCGCGTTCCTCGGGAAGCGTAACATCGGAGATGTACGCCTGAGCTAGGGATAGATTCCCGGCCGTCAAGCCGTCGATGACGCGCGAGAGGAAGACCATCCACAGCAGGCCCGCCGAGCCGGCCCACGCCAGAATCAGGAATCCGATGAAAGTGCCCATCTGGCTAACCAGCAGCAGAGGCCGCCGTCCAACGCGGTCCGACATCTGGCCGAGTACCGGCCCGGCAACGAGCTGGCACGCGGCGTACGTGGAAACCAGCAAGCCGACCACAGTCGGGCTGGCGCCCAGCCGCTCGGCATAGAACGGCAGCAGCGGCAAGATGATCGTCAGGCCCAATACGTCCACCATGACGATCAAAAAGATGGGCAGCAGCGGCGACCGGCGACGGGAGGCGACTTCTTCTGCGTTCAAAGCTTTCACGACGGAAAATTTACAATTCTTGCGAAGGAGACTGCATCCAGGCTGGCGCCGCCCACCAGTACGCCGTCGATCTCCGGCTGCGCCATCAGGCTCTTTACGTTGTCCGCCTTGACGCTTCCCCCGTAAAGAATGCGGACCTCGCCTGCGGCCTTTTCGCCGAAATGCCTGCGCATTTCCGCGCGGATCGCACGGTGCGCCTCGGCTGCCATTTCCGGGGTGGCCGTCTTGCCGGTGCCAATTGCCCACACGGGCTCGTAGGCAATCACGATTTTCGCGAACTGCTGGGCACCCAGGCCCGCGATGCCTTTTTCACACTGCTCGCACAGCACAGCTGCAGTCCGGCCGGATTCGCGATGTTCCAGCAGCTCGCCGACGCAGACGATCGGAATCAAAGAGGCGTCGAGCGCGGTCACGGTCTTCTTGAGCACCATCTCATCGGTCTCGCCAAAATACTGGCGCCGTTCGCTGTGCCCGATGATAACGTGCGTGGCGCCAGTCGCGTGGATCATTGGACCGGAAACCTCGCCGGTGAATGCGCCCTCCTTGGCCCAATGAAGATTCTGCGCACCCACCAGAATGCGCGTGCCGCGGGCGGAGTCAACCGCGGAGGGCAAATCAGGAAACGGAGGGCAAATGACGATCTCACAGTGCGACGCCGCTTGGGCGAGCGGACGGAACGCCTCAAAGAATGCGCGTGTTTCGGCGGGCGTCTTGTACATTTTCCAGTTGCCCGCCATGACCGGTGTTCTCATAGGAAGGGTGCTCTAAGCGAGCCATCCGCCCGCGGAGCACATTTTCGAGGTTAGCAGATGAAAGCGCGGTCCTGAGTTGGGTCTACACCGGGCTCGCAGGACGCTGGAATTGCGGGCGCATGGGACGCGGGCGCCGCCGGAAAGGCTTCCGCACGGCAACGACGCGCGAGGCCACATGCGCGATCAGATCCTTTTCAGACAATACCGCTCGCATCGTCCGCGGCCTGTGTTCGGTCGATGCCGCCAACTGCGCCAAGAGAATGCGCGTGCACAACGCCGGGCCTTCCTGAATGCCAACGTGGTGTTTTTGGAACAGCCTGACGTCGGCGGTGACCACGTAATCGCGAGTTTCCTCCCCTGCCACGGTGGCGTGAAAACGGAAGCTGCGGGTCTGTTGGTCCTGGTCGAAGCCGACGTAGCGGAGTTGGATGGCCGCCTGCGGCCGGTTCTCCGGAATGTGCGGCATATGGCGGTCCTCGAACAGGTGAACGTTGGACGCCTTCGGCCAATGGCCGCTCTGCAACTCAAAGCTGACCGCCTGGCCGACGGTCAGAAACGGGAAATCGTGCTCCCAGACTTCGGAGCCGGCAAAATAGACAGTCTGACCGTTCTCAGCCTGGATAAAGCCGGAGCGGCTGGAGGCGCTCATGTTCTTGATCCTGCCAATCATCTTTTCTAGGCGCCTGATTCCGATCCCGGTGAGGTGAAGTTCGGGTCTCTTGCTGGCTAAGGCTGGACTCTCAGGTAACCTGACTTAGTTCAGACCACCTGATGAGGAGAGCGAAGATGCCCGGCTCCCCTTAATGGTGGAACAATCCGCGCCGGAAGTCAATTTGAGGGCCTCGCCCGTAATCCGTCGATAAACTTTTCAACGCCGAGACGCAGAGAACGAAATCATCGGAACGTTCCACGTGGTAACGACAAACTTGTAGCGTGGGGCTACGCTGTATTGTGGGGGAGACCCGCGGGTTTTTTGCTGAACGGATGAAAATGCCGCAGGTCCCCGCAAAAAACGCGTGGCCCTGCGCTACAGAAACAGGGCGTTATCAATCAGACCTCCTCCACCGCTCTGCCGCGCCTGCATCCTTTCCGGGTCACGCTTCAAACCCTTGAATTCCTCGGCGCCTCACCGTCTCAGCGTTTGAAGAGTTTGTCGACGGAGCCGCTTCCGTCCCGGATGCAATTGACAGACGACTTCTGGTACACTCCCACAAGAGATTTGACTGCCCCGCAGCTCCCGGCCGGGAGTTTTTGAGCGTTTCTAGCGCTCTTTCCACCCGCCCCCGAATGCTCGCTCTCAAATCGTGAGGAGATGTGACTTGAAAAGTATTTTTGTAGGCAATCTGGATTTTGGCGTGACCGAGGATCAGATCCGGGCATTGTTCGAGGCACATGGAGCGGTGGACCGGGTTACGATTATGACGGATCGTGATACCGGGCGGTCGCGTGGTTTTGCATTCGTCGAGATGGCCAACTCGCAGGAAGCTGACCAGGCCATTGCGGCGGTGAATGGCGCAAACTTAAGCGGGCGCGCGCTGAACGTCAACGAGGCGCGCCCGAAGCCGGTGCGCCGTGGCGGCCCGGGTGGTGGCGGGCCAGGAGGTGGCGGACCTCCCCGTCAAAGGCGCGAGCCGCGCTGGTAACTAATCTGTCAGGCAATTGAAGAGAGGAAACTCGTACCGCGGCCTATCGCGGTCGCGAAGTTTTCGGCTACCGTCTGCCCTACATCCGATAGCGTCGCGCGTAATCCCAAATCAACTCCGGCCCGCACGTTTGGTCCATACACGAGGAGAGGCACATATTCCCGGCTGTGATCGGTGGAGGGTGTGGTCGGGTCGCATCCGTGGTCCGCAGTGAGAATCGCCAGATCGCCGTCATTGAGCTTGCGCTCGAAGGCCGGTAGCCAGGCATCGAATTGTTCGAGCGCGGCAGCATAGCCAGCGACATCGTTTCGGTGGCCGTACTGCTGATCGAAGTCGACCAGATTCACGAAGATCAGGCCGCGCGCCAGGGCGTCCATCGCTTCGAGCGTTTTGGCCATGCCATCGGCATTATCTTTGGTTTTGACGTGATCGCGAATGCCGCGACCCAGGAACACGTCGAATATTTTTCCGACGCTGTAGACTTCGATATCGCGCTCGTCGAGGCGGTCGAGCAGCATGCCTTTGGGCGGCGGCACGGCGTAGTCCTTGCGGTTGGGCGTGCGCATGAACGAGCCCTGTGCGCCAGTGAACGGACGGGCGATCACACGGCCCACTTCGTGCGGACCGCGCAGGATGGCGCGCGCCGTCTCGCAAATCTTATACAGCTCCCACAGTGGAATGACTTCTTCGTGCGCGGCGATTTGGAAGACGCTGTCGGCCGAGGTATAGACGATGGGCGAGCCCGTCCGCATATGCTCCCCTCCCAGTTCTTGGATGATCTCGGTGCCGGAAGCCGCTTTGTTGCCCAGCGCGCGCCGCCCGATGCGTTGCTCGAAATCGTCCATGATTTCCGGCGGGAAGCCCCGCGGGTAAAGTGGAAACGGTTTTTCCAGATGGATGCCGGTCATCTCCCAGTGACCGGTGGTTGTGTCTTTGCCGGGTGAAGCGAGCGCGCACCGGCCGAACGCGCCAGCAGGAAACGGAGCCGGCGCAAGGCCTGTAAGCGGCTTGATGTTGGCGAGGCCAAGCCGGCACAGGTTCGGCAGCTTCAATGCACGCGCGCGCGCGACGTTGCCCAGCGTGTCGCTCCCCACGTCGCCGTAATCCACGGCATCCGGCATGGCGCCGATGCCTACGCTATCCAGCACGATCCAGATGACGCGGGGGAACATGATTCGAGCGTAGCAAGTATGGGCGTTTTTGTGGCTCGCCATTTTCGTAATCTGTCGATAAGGCTTTCATCGCCGAGATGCCGAGGAATTCAAGAAAAGGGTTTCGAAAACTGGAATCGGCCGCGCACGCTGCGAGACAATAGCCAATGCTCACGGCACAGTGGAACGATGACGATACGCATCGGTCTCTCCGTACCGGAGTCAATCGACAAAAGCTGGATTGCGGAGTGTGCGAATGCGAATGGACAGACGAACTTTTTTTCTGGCGAGCGGCAGCGCGCTGTGGGCGCAGACAACGCCCTTGAATCAACTGACAGTGGGCGTCATCGGCAGTGGCGGGCGGGGCCGTTATCTCGAGAAAGTGTTCCAGCAGGATGCGAGCGTGCGGATTACAGCGGTGTGCGATGTTTATGAGCCCAACCTGGAAGCCGGACTTTCGGCGGCGAAGAATCAGGCCAGGGCCCACCGGAATTACAAGAGCTTGTTGGATGACAAGGCAATCGACATCGTCATCATCGCCACGCCCGAGCACTGGCACCACCGCATGCTGCTCGACGCACTGGCTGCCGGTAAAGACGTTTATATCGAGAAACCCTTGTGCCAGACGCCGGAACAGGGCGTGGAACTGGTCAACGACGCCGCAAGATCGAAGAACATCGTGCAAGTCGGGATGCAGCGGCGCAGTTACGATCTGTTTCTCAAAGCGCGTGACATCAAGAGCGCCGGCACGCTCGGCCAGACGCGCATGGTGCGATCGTGGTGGTTGAACAACAATCTGCGCGGCTCGGGCGAGAGTCCCGCCCTAAAAGGGCCGCTCAACTGGGACGATTGGCAGGGTCCGGCGGCGAAGCGGCCACTCGACGCATCGCGGTTTTTCGACTGGCGCAGTTATTCCGAATATTCGGGCGGCATCGTGGCGGACCAGGGCGCGCATGTCTACGACGGCATTCACCTGGTGATGGGCTGCGGTTTCCCGGCGGCGGTCAACGCGTCGGCGGGGCGCGTGCACAAGGCCAAGTTCGATACGCCCGAATCGGTGACCGTGGCGGCGGAGTATGCCGAGGACTTTGTCGCCGTCTTCACGATCAACTACGCTGCCATGCGTTATCCAAACCCGATCGACCAGCTCAACCAGTTCGACGGCGACCAGGCACGGATGGATCTGGGGCGCGAAAAACTGGCGGTATATAAGGAAGGCGGCGAAGAGAGTCCGGTGATCACCGCCACGGGTTCTTTCGGTAAGGCCGCGGAAGACCACGTGGCTAACTTCCTCCAATGCGTGCGGACGCGGGCGACACCGAACGCAACGGTCGAGAAAGGATTCCAGGCCGCGCTCGTCGTGCAACTCGCTAACATGTCTTTGCGGCAGGGGCGGCGCATGACGTGGAATACGGCGCTCAGGCGAGTGGGGGTCTAGAACAGGGGGCAGGCTTTACAGCCTGCGGACCCGCTTTGCAGCGGGTCCAGCCGGCCGGGAGGGCCGGCTGCGGGCAGGGATGCCCGCCCTACAAAATCGGTGGGATTTCGGCGGCACTACACTCGTTGTAGCGCGCCATTTCAAAGTGACATTTTGGCAGGCGAGTCTGTGACAAGCGTAAGTCAATATGATGCTAACTTTCGCTTACAGGAAGAGAAAGATCGGCGCTCTCAGTAAGATACGCAGCCTACATGGTTGGCACCGAAATTGTAGAGGAAGTAGAGCAATGAGAATGCGACTATTGGTTAAGCTGAAACCTGACGCGCCCCCGCCAGTGCCGGCGAGCCCACCGCGCGCCAATAACCGGTTCCACGATCGCCTGCCGGTCAAGTGCCGGTTTTCAATTTATACGGATGATCAGACCGGGCAGCGATGCATCGTGGGTCGCGGCATCAACATGACGACATCGGGCGCTTTGGTGGAGGCAGCGGAGCCGATCCATCCCAAGACTCTGGTTTACGTTAAGGCTAACGGGTTGGGATTGATGGGCAGCGCCACGGTGCGCCACTGTACCCCAAGCGGCTCGAAATTCCGCATTGGATTGCACTTTCCCAACCCGCTGATTCGCAGCCTGTAGCGTGGAACCTACTTGCCGGTCTTGTGGCCGGCTTCCTTGTGATGTTTCATCACTGTGCGCGCGGCCACTTCTTTGGCCCGGCTGCCGTACCGCCCCTCCTTCTCCGCGCTTTCTTTGATGTGCTCGTATTGGCGCTGTTCCTTCGCGCCGACGCCTTGTAGATGTTTTCCTTTAGGCATGGTGTTTTCCTCTCTGAGAGAGGAAAGCAACGGGATTGCCAAGCGCGCACGAGAGCCTTACGGCAGTGTCTCGTTCATTACTTTTTTCTTTTGCTCGGCGCGGAAGCGGTGGAGTTTTTCACGAAGCTCGGGGCGATGGTTGGCCAGGATGGCGATGGCCAGCAACGCGGCGTTCTTCGCTCCCGGCTTTCCGATGGCCAGCGTGCCGACGGGAATTCCGCCGGGCATTTGGACCGTCGACAGCAGCGAGTCCAGACCCTTGAGCGAAGCGCTCTCCATGGGAACGCCGAGCACGGGAAGAACGGTGTACGCTGCCGTCACGCCGGCAAGATGGGCCGCGCCGCCTGCGCCGGCGATGATGACTTCGAGCCCGCGGGCTTCAGCGTTTGAGGCGAACTCGGCTGCCAGTTCCGGCGTGCGGTGCGCGGAGAGCACGCGGTTTTCGTGGGGCACGCCGAAATCGTTGAACGTGTCGCTGGCGGCGCGCATCACTTCCCAATCGGATTTGCTGCCCATGATCACAGCGACCAAAGGCTTGGTGGTTTCTGCCATGAAAGCATTACTCTCCCTGCGAGAGCGTGTAGCCGGCCTTGCCGTCGAAGTTGCGCAGGCTTTCGGTCTTGACCACATCGAACCCCGCGTCCGCCACGCGACCGAGCAGCGAAATGACCTGGCGCTGGGTCACCACCGCGCCCGCCTGTTTTCCAATAAAGCGGCAGCGGAAGCTATCGGTGCAGAACGTTTCCGGCATGCCATCGGGCCAGACTTTCAGGCCGCGGTTGGAAATAATCGATAGCGTCAACCCATCGCCATTTACGCGCTGCAGCGTGGCGGCCAGTTCATTCGGATTGCGGCTGGACCAGCCCAGATAGAGGTCGACTCCCACCATCTCTATCTTGGGGACCGCCTGCTTCTTTCCGGCTCCGGCAGCGTGCGGACGTTTGTGCGCGTAGCTCACAGGCTTGAACGTTTCAGGCTTCTTGCCCAGACGCGCGATCACGGCGCCGGCGAATTCCTTGGTGCCGACTTTCTCCTTGCTGATGCCCTCGGTAAAGATGTCGTAGGTGTGCACGCCTTCTTCGAGCGTGCGCAGCCAGCCGTTGTGCACGCGCTCGGCCACTTCCGGCAGATCTATGTGCACCAGCATGAGCACGGCGCCCAGCAGCAGGCCCGAAGGATTCGCCAGGTTCTGCCCGGCACGCCGCGGCGCCGAACCATGAATGGCTTCGAACATGGCGCAATGGTCGCCGATATTCGCCGAGCCGGCAAGTCCCACCGAGCCGGCAATCTGGGCCGCCACATCGGAGAGAATATCGCCGTAGAGATTGGGCATGACGATTACGTCGAAAGCTTCCGGCGTATCGGCCATCTTGGCGGCGCCGATATCCACGATCCAGTGCTCGTTGGGAATCTCCGGGTACTCGGCGGCGATTTCGTCAAAGACTTTGTGGAAGAGACCGTCGGTCATCTTCATAATGTTGTCTTTGGTGAAGCACGTGACCTTCTTGCGATTGTGCTGACGCGCATACTCAAACGCGTAGCGCACGATCTTTTCGCATCCCGGCCGGGAAATGAGCTTCAGGCATTCGACTTCGTTGTCGGTGAGCCGGTACTCGATGCCCGCGTACAGATCCTCTTCGTTCTCACGGACGATCACGACGTCCATCTTGTGATGCTTGGTTTCGACGAAAGGGTGATACGAAACACAGGGCCGTACATTGGCATAAAGGCCCAGGGTCTTGCGGGTGGTGACATTGAGGCTCTTGAAACCTCCGCCTTGCGGGGTGGTGATGGGCGCTTTGAGGAAGACTTTGGTGCGCCGCAGCGATTCCCACGAACTGGGTTCGATGCCCGCGGTGTTGCCGCGCAGATAAACTTTTTCGCCGATTTCGATGGTCTCAATGGCAAGCGGCGCGCCAGCCGCTTCCAGTATTCGCAGCGTGGCGCTCATGATCTCCGGACCAATGCCGTCGCCATGGGCGACCGTAATAGGAACTTTCGCAGCCATAAGGTGGATTACCCAAGATAAGGAATTATTGGGGCTGGCGCAACCGCGTATAGGATAATGAAAATTCCCTTGGCCGCAAGGCCAGCAAAGCCAGACACGCCATGCGCATTTGTTATCTGGACGCCTTTTCGGGCATCAGCGGAGACATGCTGGTGGGCGCGCTCGCCGACGCGGGGGCGGATTCCGCCGCCATCGCCGATGCGCTGCGCTCGCTGCAGGCAGGGGTGTCGGTGTCGTTTGAGAAAGTGAAGCGCTGCGGCATCGCGGCGTCCAAGTTTCACGCGCATGCCGAAGAAGCTCCCAAGCACCGGCATCTTTCCGGGATTTTGAAAATGATCGACGCCGCGTCACTGCCGGATCGCGTAAAACAGAACGCCGCGGCTGTGTTCCGG
>Ga0137403_10005036_pt1 | contig 15398 bp, 12 predicted proteins | sample CZOMad2_1_16fung_FD_122057 | JGI IMG/M metagenome (GOLD analysis project Ga0137403, IMG submission 122057) | Vadose zone soil fungal communities from Angelo Coast Range Reserve, California, USA - CZOMad2_1_16fungal (Hybrid Assembly) | ecosystem: Environmental > Terrestrial > Soil > Vadose zone... | reverse complement strand
CATCTCCGAGGACACCGTCAAGATTCACATCCGGCACATTCTTGAAAAGCTGGGAGCGACGGATCGCACACATGCCATCGCCATTGCAGCGCGTCGCGGATTCATCTACATCTAAGCGTTCCCTCCTGAGAATGCCCTGGCTGGTGACCCTGCTGTTGAGCGCATTCGCGCTGACGCTCAACCGGGTAGAGTTGGCCACGCCCTTCAGCGACACTTCGTTGGTGGAAAAAGGCGCGGTCTGGAATCACAACGTGGTGAACGCGTTCGATCAAACGATTTGCCTCTCGGTTGCATGGGCATTGCCGGCCGGCGCGTTGATCTGGCTGCTGTGTTGGTTTCGACTCCGGCAAATTTCGGTCCGGCTGGGACGCCGGCAGGCAGCACGCTACGAAGCACGTGCGCGGATCGCTGGCGAGTTGCACGACGCTCTGCTGCAGGATCTTGCGGGGATTTCTCTTCAACTGAACGGGATTGCAAAGCAAGCTGCAACCGCCCCCGAAAAGACGATTCCGCTGATTGAGCAGGTTCGAGAACAGGTGGATATCTGTTTCCAGGAGGCGCGAGTCAAGGTTTGGAATTTCCGTTCGTCGCCGCTCGAACGTCAGGATTAGAAGCCGCCCGGTGTCAGGCATCTCGCTGCGCCGGAAATCATATTCTCAAGTTCAAACGCAAAGGTAAGGAGTATGCTATGACCCCTCATCAATCGATTCGAGTCTTGACGGTCGATGATCATCCACTTCTTAGGGAAGGAATTGAAGCGATCATCAATAGTCAATCTGACATGCAGTTGATGGTCTCGGTTTCGACCGCCAAGGAAGCGATTCTGAAGTTTAGGGAGGTCAGACCAGATGTGACCCTGATGGACCTCCAGCTTCCCGGGTCGAACGGCACCGACGTACTTATCGCCATTCGAGGCGAGTTCCCTCGAGCTCGTATCGTCATGCTGACGACCTCGGACGGCGATGGAGAGATTCAGCGAGCCATGCGGGCGGGTGCCGCCGCTTACCTGTTGAAAAGCATGGCCAAGGACGACCTGCTGGCAGTGATCCGTTCGGTACATGCAGGCCGGCGGCACGTGCCGCCGGAAGTCGCCGCTCGCTTGGCCGAGCATCTCGGCGAGGACGACCTGACCGCGCGCGAATTGGAAGTGCTCAGGCTCATTCGCGATGGGTATCGCAATAAACAGATCGCGGACCAGTTGGCCATTGCCGAGACGACGGTCAACTTCCACATCAAAAATCTCGTCGCCAAACTACAGGCAAAGGATAGAACGCATGCGGTGACGATCGCGCTTCGCCGCGGCCTGCTCCAGATGTAGCGATAGCACCTGTAGATAGCTACAGGACGGGCGCTCTAATTCCTTACGGGGCGGGACTGGCGTGCTGCAACTACTGTCGAGCCGTACTCAAACCGCTGGGATCCTCCGTGGCCGAACATCTCGAGCGTGCATGAAACACCGTCGGAATTCGCCGTCGCTTTGTTCCTGGCCCCGCCACCGTGCACCCCTATTGATCTGTAGCTGTCTGCTGCTGTTCCTGACGGGGACAGCCTCGGCGCTTGATCCTCACAGGCTGATTTCCCAATATGCGCACACAGTCTGGAGGACTCAGGACGGCTTCCCACATGGGCCCCACATGATCACTCAGACCAGCGACGGCTACATCTGGATTGCGGTCAACGGTCTGCTTCGGTTTGACGGCGTGACCATGACCCCGGTGTTGCCGCAGAAATCCTTCCCAACGGAATCGGGCATCAACTGGCTCTTGGGTAGTCGCGACGGAAGTCTGTGGATGGCCACCTATAAGGGCTTGTACCGCCTCAAGGACGGCGAGGCATTCAGTTTCCCGATCAAGAGGGGCGGCGTGGAGAGCATCCTCGAGGATCACGACGGTGCGATCTGGATCACTCGCAGTCGTGTGGGCGGCGTCGAGGGGGCGCTTTGCCGAATCGTCGGAAACGATCTCAAGTGTCATGCCAAGGACGAGAGCGACGGCAACCCCGCCTATTTTGCGACTTCCCTTGCGGAGGACAGCTCGGGAGACATCTGGTTCGGATGCCAGATGCTATGCCGCTGGAACGGGAGTTCGATGAGCCACTACATGCAAGAGCAGATGGATCATCCAGCCGGTGATGGCGTAGTTGGGCTTGCTGCCGGGGCCGCGGGCTCGGTCTGGGTGGCCATGGACGGCGTGGGGCCGGGGCTGGGAGTGCGCCATTTCACTCATGGAAGCTTCATGAGCTATGTGGTCCCCGGGTTCGATGGTTCGACTATTCGAGCGGTAGCTCTAGTTCTGGACCGCGATCAAACTCTCTGGGTCGGAACCGAGTCTCAGGGCCTCTACCACGTTCATGACGGCCATGCGGATCACTACGGCGCCGCGCAGGGCCTGACTGGCGATGAAGTTCATTCGATCTACCAAGACAGAGAAGGGAATTTGTGGATCACGACCGACAAGGGTGTGGATCTCTTTCGAGATATCCCCGTGGTCAGCTTCGCCTCCACCGAGGGCCTGAGTGGAAGCGATCCCAGTTCCGTAGTTGCTCGAAACGACAATGCTCTCTGGGTGGGGCTTAGAGGGGCCCTGGCCCTCATTCGTCCAGACTCTGTTTCACTGACCACGATGGCTGACGGACGACCAATTCAAGATGTGTATGCGCTGTTTGCGGACCACTTGGGTCAGGTTTGGGTTGGAATCAATCGCACCGTGATGATCTACCAGATGGGGAGATTCTTTGAGATCAAGGGGCAGGATGGGAATCGCTTAGACCGGATCGCAAAAATCTTTTCATTTACGGAAGACATTGACGGGAATATCTGGGCCATCGGATATGACGATCCGAAGCACATAACCCATCTGCTGCGCGTCAGAAACCACCGCGTGCAGGAAGACATTGATCTCTCGTCGCTCGTGCCACGCGCTCATTTTCTCGCCGCCAATCCGGCCGGCGGAATCTGGATCGGCACGACGGATGGCAAACTGGCGCATTATCAGAATAGTGCGGCGAAGATTGTCTCCAACGGACGCAGCGGCGCCCCCCCGGTCGATATGTTCAGCTTTTCCGTCGACTCGGCAGGAGTCGTATGGGGCGCAACCAGCGGAGGCCTATATCGATGGGACCATGGAACATTGAGTGTCATGGACTCGCATAACGGATTACCGTGCTCCAAGTTTTCCGCAGCACTCATAGATGACTCCGGGTCACTGTGGCTCGACTCGGCGAAGTGCGGCTATATGCGGGTTCCCAAGGCAGACCTTGCAAATTGGGCGGCCCACCCTGAGGCGCAGGTGACGGTGACGACTTTAGGCGCACTCGATGGGGCAGACCCGGGATGGAATGGAGACCGGATCCAGCCGAGCGCTGCAAGATCGCCCGATGGTCGACTCTGGTTCGTCGGCTTATCGTCCCTCCAAATGATTGACCCCGGCCGTTCGTATAAGAACCCGACGCCTCCACCGGTACACGTCGAAGGGCTCGTTGCCGACGGGAAAAGCTACTCAGCGACTTCCCCCATCACTCTTCCACCACTCACGCGAGACCTTCACATCGACTACACCGCGCTGAGCTTCGTCCTGCCGCAAAGGATGGGCTTCCGCTACATTCTCGAAGGCCGTGACACGGGCTGGCAAAATCCGGGATTGCGCCGCCAGGCGTTCTACAGCGATCTTCGACCCGGGAGTTATCGCTTTCGGGTGATCGCGTCCAATAACGACGGGGTGTGGAATGAAACCGGAGCGGCGCTGGACTTCAAGGTTGCCGCCGCGTGGTATCAGACGATCTGGTTTCGCTCGCTGTGTTGCGTCGCCGGCCTACTGCTGCTCTGGGCGATTTATCGATTGCGGGTGCGCCGGATTGCTGGAACCATGAAAGCTCGCTTCGACGAGCGTTTGGCCGAACGCACCCGAATCGCGCGCGACCTGCACGACACGTTTCTGCAAACCATCCAGGGCAGCAAGCTGGTTGCCGACGATGCGCTGAGCGCCACCACCGATCTGCCGCACATGCGTCAAGCCATGGAGAAGCTGTCGGCCTGGCTGGGACGAGCGACGGAGGAGGGTCGGGCCGCCCTGAACTCCTTGCGCACCTCAACCACGGAGGTGAATGATCTTGCGGACGCCTTCCGACGGGCACTCGAGGAGTGCCAGATCCATAGCTCAATGGAAGTCTCGCTTCAGGTGTCGGGGCAGATTCAGGAGATGCATCCCATAGTCCGTGACGAGGTATATCGGATCGGGTATGAGGCGATCCGCAACGCCTGCATACACTCGCACGCCACGGAGCTGAGAGTTGAACTCTCCTATGCGCAAGAGCTCAGCCTCCGTATCTGCGACAATGGCGCGGGCATCGATCCTGATATCGTGCATCGTGACAAGCCAGGGCACTTCGGTTTGCAAAGCATGCGCGAGCGTGCTGCCCGCATCGTGGGCAAATTCTCAATCGAGAGCTCCGCCGGGACCGGTACGGTAATCACCCTTACGGTTCCCGGAGGGATCATCTATCGCACGGTGAATACGTAGCCGCCCGGGTCCGGCCCGGGTAACCCATTCGGGGGATGCCGCCACGCCAAAGAGACAAGGACACTCGCTTCTCACGAACGCCTCAGTGTGATACTATAGTATCACTTTATGCGCACGGAACTTGTTACCACCCTGAAGCGAAAAGCGTCGGAATTGCTGGCCGATATCGAAAAGGACGGGGCTCCCATCCTTATCACGCAGCACGGCCTGCCGGCTGCCTACCTCGTCGATGTCGAGGCCTACGATGCGCTACAGCAACGCATCGGCTTGCTCGAGGGCATCGCCCGAGGTGAGAAGGCGGTCGAGGACGGTCGCGTCGTGACCCATGCGCAAGCGAAGCAACGCATGTCTCGATGGCTCAAGTAATCTGGGCCGAGCCGGCTTTAAACGACTTAGACGCCATCGCCGATTACATCGCGCTCGATGATCCCACGGCCGCTCGTGAAATGGTCCAGCGAATCTTCAAGCACGTCGACCAGTTGATTATTTATCCGGACAGCGGATCCAAACCGCGCGAACTACGCGGTGGCCGCTACCGACAAATAATTGAACCGCCGTGCCGTATATTCTATCGGCGAAAGGGTGAAACGGTTTACGTGTTGTACGTCATGCGCGGCGAACGCAAATTGCGACCACGCGCCCTGGCGGCGCGTAGCAAGAAGGCCGCGCGATAGGCGCGCGAGACCATCTGCTTATCCGAAGCCCATTTTGCCGCCAACGCGCGCTTCCGGATTTTCCTCGTGCGAGATGCGTTCCATTTTGAGTGCGTTAGTCTGCTTCATTCTGAATGGCTGGTATCGGGCGCAGCATCTGGCGCTTGCCGGCCCATTCCGGAAGTTCACTATGCCTGGTTGCCTTCCAGATTGCATTCATTCACAAATCGAGTGACCCGTCACTTTCTGCACCAATTTCGCCATATGCAATGTTTGACCGCCCGCGTAGTTAATGGTCTATTGCACTCTCGGATCACGACGGTTGCGTTGTTCAATTACTAGCTGGGCCGCAAAAATGCAATCACCTCCCGCCTCTATCACAGAAGTCGTTTCCCACGAGCTTCTAGGTGAGCGCGTCCTTTGGGCAGCCTCGCCGGATCGCTGGGCATACGCAAGCAGATACTGGAAGACCGCTTTGTTTGGAATCCCGTTTGCGGCCTTCGCAATTTTTTGGACCTACCAAGCCAGCCACATACCGGCAAAAGGCGGTCAGGGATTCGCGGTCTTCTTCCCGCTCTGGGGCTTGATGTTTGTCTTGTTTGGACTGTCGATCCTTCTGTCTCCTTTATGGGCGGCCTGGACGGCCGGCAGTGTCTACTATGTTGTTACCGAGCGTCGCGCCATCATCTTCGAGAAAAAACTCAAGCTCAACATCCAATCGTTTTCGCGGTCGGCCGTTTCCGGGTACGAACGTACCTCAAGCGGTGGCGCTGGAGGGAACATCATCTTTCAGAGAATCGCCGATCGTAGTGGGAGGGGTACCCGGGTGAAAGAGATTGGGTTTATTGGGCTGCAAGATTACGCAGGCGCGGAGCAGGCGCTCAACAAGTTGGTGGCAAGTGATGTCGCCTAGCAGGCGGTCCCGGCGGCCGGCGTTAGGAAGCCTTCGCGCCTGAGTGTTTTTGGCATGCAGGAAGCTGCCGCCCATGAAAGTCAGGTTGGGGTCGGCTCTGACCGTTCGACCGACAGGTCAATACTAGGCATTCGCGGCATCCTCTATCGGCCACTGCCCGCCCCTAGACTCCCCAGGGCCACACCGAGAGGGTCGCCGACACCCAAATCCCGCGCGCAATCCCGCTCGGTTGAAACAGCCTGTACCATGGCCGGAACGAGTACGGGCCGTCACGGCCCGAAAAGGATGCGACATGGCTGATCCGCCCGGGTCAATCGAGCCCCCAGTTCCATTGACAGAGCCCCCGGCGCAGGCGCCCGGGGCTGACCTGCAGACACCGGCCCGCACGGGTACCTGGCAACGAATCAGAGAGCACAAGATCCTGCAATGGGCCCTGGGCTATCTCGGCGCCGCGCTAGCGCTCGCGCATGGCGCCGATCTTCTCGGACACACCTTTCATTGGCCCGAAATCACCCAGCGACTCATCCTGGGCGTGCTCATCGTCGGATTACCTCTGGTACTGACAGTCGCCTGGTATCACGGCCACAAGGGCTTGAAGAGCGTGGGTCACGGCGAGCTGATGATCGCCGCGATCCTAGTCGTCATCGGGGCAGGACTACTCTACGTGTTGGTGCGTACGCCGAGCGAGCAGGAGGGCGAGCAGAAGGCCCAGGCACTTGGTCGAACCTTGCCCGACACAGTGAAGCCGACGCGCCCAGTTAACGAGCCGCAGCCCACATCGACCAAGCCGCGCGTCGCAATCCTCCCGTTCGAGAATCTATCACCCGATCCGAACAATGCGTTCTTCGCCGACGGTCTGCACGAGGAGATCCTGACCGCGCTCGCCAATGGTACCCGCGGCCTCGAAGTCATTTCGCGCACGACGATGATGCTATACCGTGCGGCGCCCAAGCCGGTCGCCCAGATCAGCAAAGAGCTTGGCGCGACGTATGTGCTCGAAGGCTCGGTGCGGCGCGAGGGCAATGAGGTGCGTCTGACACTCCAGCTCATCGACGCCAAGAGGGACGACAACATCTGGTCGCGCAACTACGATCGCAAGCTTCTCAAGGCTGTGACCTTACAGAGCGAGGTGGCGCGCGAAGTCGCTGCGCAATTGTCGGCCCAACTGGTGGGTCCGCCGGGAGGTTCCAATCCGCCGACCAACGATACCCAAGCCTATGATCTTTATCTCAAGGCCAAGGTGGCATTCAGGGACTTGAACGCCCAGTCGAGTCAAGAAGCATTCCGTAAAACCGAAGCGCTTCTGAGCCAGGCGCTGACTCGTGACCCCAACTTCGTTCTGGCGCACGTCGAGCGGGCACAACTCGCCCTCTCGCGCTTTGCCCTGGGAATGGATCAGAGCGAAGCCAACAAGCAGAGCATTCGCGCCGACATCGACGTGGCGCGCCAGCTCGTGCCAGCGGATGCAAATGTGATGGCCGCTCGAGCGCAGTATTTGGCGGATGTCGGGCAGGACCTTCCTGGCGCCCTGGCCCTGTTCGATGAGGCCGAACTCGCCGGCCTGCGCGAGGCAGCGACCCTGGACGGCAAGGGCAAGAGCTTCGTCCTGACCCGGATGGGGCGAATCGACGAGGCGATTGCAGCTCTCAAGCGTCAAATCGCGCTCGATCCGGGCAATGGGAACCTCTACCACGACTGGTCGGCGAATAGCCGGGCGGCTCTGCGGCCGCTCGAGGCGATGCGCGTCATAGATCTGGAGATGGCGCAAGAGAGGCCCGGTGGGCTCACATTTGCGGGCTATCGAGCCGATACCCTTTTTGCGTATACCGGTGACATTGGCCCGTGGCGCGCCAGCTTGCCGAATATAACTGGCCAAACTGACGACGACTTCTTTCTTGGCATTGAGGCCCAACACATGGGGCCGGAGGGACAGATCGCCGAGTTCGAGCGCTTATTGGCTCTAGCTCCGAGAAAGGCGGTTCGTCCGGGTCCGTTTTGCGGTTTTCCGCTTTTTGGTGTTGGACAGCGTCCGGTCGCTGAATATCGCGGCTGGGCCAAGCTGCTTGCAGGCGACAAAGAGGGCGCCGCACGGGCGAGCCGTGAGGTGTTCGCCTATATCGCAAGCGAATCGGAGGCCAGACGCAAGGATTGGTTCCTGACCTTGCTCTCCGGCACGGCATATGTCTTTGCCGGTGATCATGCGAAGGGGCAGGCCGCCGCGTCGGCAGCCCTGTCTCTGATACCGGCGAGCCGCGATGCCCTCAATCGGCGCTACGCGGCATATCTCGCCGCAAGGGTTTACGCCTGGAGCGGCGCCGCGGACCCATCCGTCGCATTGTTGGAGGAGCTTGCCACCAAGGTGCCAGGCGTCGGTCCGGCAACCATCGTACGAGATCCCCTGTTCAATACTCCGCTCAAGGACGATCCGCGCTATCAAACGCTGAAGATAAAGCTCGAGGCCCAAATGGCGGTGACCAAGCTGAAATAAGCCACGATCCTCGAAGTGCTTCGCCGGGCAACATTCCGGCAGCCCCGACGGGCCCGCCCGACGACTGCAATCTGAGAGACTGCAAGCTGATCTGTCGTTGAGCGCTCGCCCTCTGGTCACCTCCGGGTGTCAGGCGACAACGAAGCGCGCGAGTCATAGGCGTCCAGCGAATTGATGTGTGGTGCGGTCCGCCAGCACCTCCACCCACTTTCCTTTTCTTCGTCCGCCGTCAGCAACCCAAACACCCTTGCCGTCGCTATCACTGTTATGCGGGTCGCCTGCATCCGGGTTCGCCTGTTGGATGGTACCGTCGCCATTGAAGACATACAGATGGGAGGGAAACGGCGCGTTGGGATCTTTGAAACGCAGGAGCTGCCGCTCATCTTGAGACTGCTTGCCCGATAGCAGCCGTTCCCATCGAAGCCATTAAATCGCTGACGCTTCGTTACAATCAAAAAAAGCAGTCGTAGGGCGGCGGCCAACTTGCAGGTCCGATCTGTGGTAGTGCATCCTGTATCGAACGATCAGGGACTCTGGGGCAACGGATGTCTGGCGACGCGGAAGAATCTGGACAGTCAAAATCGCCGCCCAGCGCACCGGAAGCAGCGCAGTTGGCGACTAGCGCGGTGGTCCCGCCGCCGTCCCAAACGTCCGCTCAGGGACATGGGCACCACCACGTCGAGTTCCGATTCCTCGAGGAATTGAAACATCGGAACGTCGGGCGCGTAGCAATCCTCTATCTCGTCGTGTGTTGGCTGATCCTCGAACCGGTCCATGTGATCTTTCACATGCTGGAAGTGCCCGTCTGGGCAAATCGGCTGGTGATCATTATCATGGCCCTCGGTTTCCCTGCTGCCTTGATCTTCGCGTGGGCTTACGAACTGACCCCGGAAGGTCTCAAACCGGCGGCCGAGGTCGATCCGCACGCATCGATCCGCGCCCAGACCGGACAGCGGCTGAACCGTGCCATCATCGCCGTGATGGCGGTAGCGCTAAGCTATTTCGTCATCGACAAGTTCTGGCTGTCAAAGCATCCTGGCGCAGAACCGACAGCCGCTCAGGTGGTACCCGCGACCGTCCCCGCTGCAGCCGCCATCTCCGATAAGTCCATTGCGGTGCTGCCGTTCACAGACATGAGCGAGAAGAAGGATCAGGAATATTTCGCCGATGGCATCGCCGAAGAGGTGCTCGATCGGTTAGCGAAGGTGCCGGGCTTGCGAATCGTGGGTCGCGCGTCGTCCTTCCAGTTCAAGGGCAAGAACGCCGATCCCATCAGCATTGGAGCGGCGCTCGGCGTTGCTTACCTTTTGGAAGGCAGTGTTCGCAGAGATACAGGGCGCGTCCGGGTTACTGCGCAACTGATGGAGGCACGAACGGGTTCGCAACGTTGGGCCGACCGTTTCGACTCTGACGTGATCGACGTACTCCACGTGCAAGACACAATTGCTGCTGAGATCGCGCGCGCGCTGCAGATTGCCGTGGAGGTCGATACCGTACCTCGTTCCTCGGCCAAGTCTCCCCTGGCCCTTGACGTTTATCTACGCGGCCTGCATTCCTATGACCGTCTAACGCGGGAGGGTTCTGAAACGGCCGTGGCTAATTTTCAGCAGGCGCTAACGTTGGATCCGACGTTTGCGCCGGCGGCGATTGGCATCGCGAAGGCATATTTTTTCATTGGGGTGGCGGGATGGTCGCCGCCGAAGGTCGCCTTCGAGCGAGCCCGCGAGGCTGCGCAACTCGCACAGCGATTAGACCCTAGGAGCCCGTCGCCTCACGTCTGGATGGCCGAGATTCATACGCACTATGACTGGGACTGGGCGGGCGCGGATAGAGAATTGCAACAAGCATTCGCGCTGGGACCGCGTGAAACCTACGGCGTTCAAGCCGCAACCACGTTGGCCGCCGCCCGCGGCAGTTGGGATGAGGCCCGGCAACTCGCCATCGAGGCCATCGAGCTCGATCCGCTGGACGCGGCCGCACAAGGGACCCCCGGATTCGAAATCTACCTACGTTGCGGTCGCTTTGCTGAAGCGGAGCAGTCGTTTCGTCGCTCGCTGCAGATCGCGCCGGGATGGAGCTCTGGTCAATACTTTCTGGGAGAGGCACTGATGCTTCAGGGGCATCACGAGGCGGCGCTGGCCGAGTTTCGGAAGGAGACTCCGGATGATGGCCAGCTGGAGGGCTCTGCGATGGTGCATTTCGCAACCGGGCGTAAATCAGAATCGGATTCGCAGCTGGCCGAGGCAATTCGTCACAACGGAACATCCTGGCCCTCGGAGATCGCTCGCGTGTACGCGTTTCGGGGTGAGAAAGATCGCGCGTTCGAGTGGCTCAATCGCGCCTACGAGATGCGGGACGAAGACCTGTATTTCATCAAGAGCGACCCGCTCTTCAAGAACCTTGAGGCTGACCCCCGCTACAAAGCGTTCCTGCGCAAGATGAATCTTCCGGAGTAGCCGCGCCGCGACGCCTCGTTACTGTCATTGGCCTACCCGAAAGCTGACGCTCACGAAGGTCCGGATGGGGTCGACAGTTGTGCTTCCCTCCGCCGTGGATTAATTCCCCAATCCCGCGAAATATTCCCATTGATTTCCACTATCCTCAATCCCACCCAAGAACCCGGAGCATAACCTGCGACATGTAACCCCAACGTCACCGCGATTCAGACGCGTGCACTCCGGATGCTGTCAATCAAAGCGCGGGGCTACAATTCCGTCATGACGTACAGTTCCAATGTCATCGCAGCGGTCTTCGGTGTCGCTTGCCTCCTTTCTCTATTCTGCATCACCGCGCCCGCTTACGCGTGGGGGGATGAAGGGCACGAGGTGATCGGTTTGATAGCGGATCACTATCTCGAACCCGCAGTGCGCGCCAAAGTGAATGCCATTCTCGCCGAGGATAAGACCAATCTCACATCGAGCGCGCAGATAGATAGGGAAGCGACTTGGGCGGACAAATTCCGCGACTCTGATCGCAACGCGACGAAGGTTCATTACAACCAAACGCGCAAATGGCATTTCGTGGATCTGGAACTGGAAGGTCCGGATTTGCAAACCGCGTGTTTTGGGCGACCTGCGTTGCCCAAGGAGACCCCCGCGTCCCTGGGCCCTGCGGATGACTGCGTGGTCGATAAAATCGATGAATTCACCGCGGAGCTTGAAAAATCGACGACAAGCAAGCAGGAAAGACGATTAGCTCTCGAGTTTCTCCTGCACTTCGTGGGTGACATACACCAACCACTACACGCGGGAGACGATCATGACCGGGGCGGGAATCTGAAAATCGTGACCGCTCCCGGGATCGGGCCAAACAATCTTCACCATGACTGGGATACAGAGTGGGTCGCGCGTTTAGGAAGCAACGCGACAACCATCGCACAGCAACTGATCGCCACTATCACGGAGGCTGAGCGCGCCCGATGGGCAACCGGCACCGCCGCCGAGTGGGCCATCGAATCTTTCGGAGTAGCAAAGGCTCATGCATACGGCTTGCTGCCCGCGGCGGACAGCCCAAACCACTACCAGCTCTCTGCGGCATATGTCTCTGATGCAGCTAATGTAACCGAGGAGCAGTTGAGTAAGGCAGGGGTGCGTCTTGCGTTTGTTCTAAATCACGCCCTGCACTAGGTTTGCCAAACACACATCGTGCCGCCACGGCCGATGGCCAGCGTCGCTGGCTCCGTGACATGGACAAGCACCACCGACTCAAGCACTTTGGGAAACCGACCTTGCAGGAAGACTCATCCGGCGTTAGTGTCTTGGCACGTTCGCCAATTCGATGACGGACGCCCGGTCGAACCAAAGGGAGGCTCGGACGATGGCTCTAGGAATCTACTTTGCGCAATCAGGGTTGGACGTCGAGAAATACAACGAGTGCATCAAGCGATTGAAGAAAGCTGGCGCAGCCCATCCCGCTGGCCGGTCTTATCACTCGTGCTTTGGTCCTCCTGACAAACTCATGATTTTCGATGTGTGGACCTCGCAGGCTGCGTTCGACAGGTTCGGCAAGACACTCATGCCCATTCTCCAGCAACTGGGTGCCGAACCCGGGCCGCCGAGCGTGATGCAGATCCACAATGTGATCAAGCCACCCGCCGCTCGCGCAAAGAAGCGTGCGCCAGCGAAACGCGCCGGGGCGAAACGAAAAGCGCGCTGAACGCGCTGGTCGCTTCACGCCGTCAGCGGTTGCTGCGTTCACCTAGCGCCGGGCGGCAACATTCCCAGCCCCTGGCTCGGTGGGGATTTCGCCTTCAGCGCCGACTGTCTCCGGAAGTCCTCTGCTCGATTTCGGCCGTTCTCACCACCGACCGGTTTGGGTCCGCGACGAGTCGGCGGCTCGAACGGCGGTAGGGTCCGCCAGCGGCTCTACCCGACCCTGACCTGCCTGTCGCGACCGGTGGCTTTCGGGAGGCACGCTTGAAATTTTTTAGGTAGGATTTGGCTGGCAATGTAAAGCATCGCTCGAAATAAGAAGGGACGGACACCGCATCGTCATCGAGGGCACTGATGGTGCCGAACTTCTTTCGGAGCTTGAAGTTCGACCAACCGATTCAATGTTAACTAAGAAGCGCTACAGCGCTTTCTTCGGCACTAACCTGGACTCGATACTAAACGTTTGGCCTGTAAGAGAATTGTCGTAGCCGGAGTAAATGCGCACGCATTCGGTCCAATTCCCGGAATCAACCCGTTGTTGGCAGTCACGAATGTCAGCTTTCCGGAACCAAAATACCCGCCTAAAGCGGACTTCTGCTTCCACACAGTGCGATTGTCACGACGCATTGCGTGTAAATTGTCGGCATGACATCCGGGATCTCGGTTTTAACGTTCAATGTTGGTTTTGCGCTGCTTTGCCTGGTCGGCAGGCCTCCGCCCGCTGTTGCCGAATCAGCTGGGAATGTGCTCAGCGCCGCCGCACCCCACATGTGCGTGGTCGTTGTGCCGGGCGAAATCCGACCTGAATTCGGGTGCTTCAGGATTGGTATTGCGAAGGATCTTAAACTGAAGCGGGCTATCTTTTGGCATCTATATACTTTTCCGAGCAGAGCGGCTTCTGACGCAGCCAAAAGTCCGAGCGGTATTGTTGTCGAGGAAGATGGCCGTGTATGGCTTTCCGAGTTTGGGTCGAAAAATCGTCCTTCGCATGGCGGTCACCGAATTGCCGTTGTCGGTCCATTGAGGCTCTTACCTGCCGAGAGCTATACCGCGGAGATCGCCTATTCAGTCATGCAGCCCGATGATCGCTCGCGCGTGCACACGCACTCGGGGCCCGAAGCGTGGTACGTGATCTCGGGAGCTCAGTGTTTAAAAACCCCGAGTGGTACCCGTAGTGCGCGTGCAGGGGCCACAATGTCAATAACGCCAGGCCTTCCCATGGAATTGAGCGTGACCGGAGCTGAGATCGCGAGGTCTCTCACTCTCGTCATACATGATTCGACTCAGGAATTTGGAACAGCGTCAACTTGGAAACCGACGGACTCCGACTTGCCATCAATTCGGCTTCCTAAAGCGAAACAGAAACTGGTCGGTGTGACCGCGGACTGACGGATCGAACACATTCTTGGTGTGATCGTCGGCCTTGTTCGCCAAAATGGAGCTCTCGCCATCCAGCTTGAAGCCGGCTGCTAGCACATCCGACTTGACTCTTGCCGGATCGATTCGGTGCAGCGTATCGGTTGCACCGACCCCTGATCCCGCTGTCGCCGCATGATCCAACACGACATAGACACCGCCTGGGTTCAGGGCGGCAAAGACTGCCTTATTGAATGCGGGTACGTCCGCTGGTCCCATAAACTTGTCGTAGAGATCGTGGTAATTCTGTCGAATGAACACGGCATCGAGGCCAGACGGCAACGGCGAGGCGATCGGGTCCGCACTGACGATGACATTGGGCGACTGACTTGCCAGCGCTTTCATGTGCACTAATGCGTCGGGGTGAGCCTTGACGACTTCGGCCGTTTCAACCGCGTACACTTTTCCGGAAGGCCCGACAGCCTGTGCAAGCGATGCGGTAAGACGACCCGCCACAATATCAGCTACTTTGTCACCCTTTTTCAGCCCGATGAATTCGACAACTTCCGGCGCCTTCCAAGCGGGATCGACCGTTGGTGCGGCGGATTGTGAAAATGCGCTCGTCGCAGCGCCAATTGAGATAGCAAGCGTCACAAATAATCCGAGCTTTCGCATGTGCCAATCCTTTTAGTTGGTTTCACAGTAAGCAGTACATTGCTCTTCACGTCATCTCGGCATTCTATTACTCTTCCATCGCGAGCGTGCATGATTGATGCAAGATTGATATTCAACGCAAGCAGACCCGGAGTCGCACCCACCTTGATGAAATGCCTAATAACACCCCGAGTGTCTGCTATTCGCTCCATGTCTCGCCCTTGCCCTGATGGCGCAAGTCGAGCATGATCGGCCTCGAGCAATTCACGGATCGGATCTATGCAAGAAATCAGCGGTCCTTTCGGAAGGGCCATACACATCGAAACTCTGCCGACTCGCGTGATTGCCGAGATGTACAGGGCGAAATGCGGTTTCGATGTCGTGCCGCATTTATCCGATTTGAAAAGTATCGATCTATTCGAATGCGTGCAAACGGGCTACCGTTTTTGGCGCCCCGAGAGCATTGCGGGCAACGAATCCTTTTATCGGGGTCTTAGTGCGGCATGGCCCGAATATTACCGCGACTGGCGATGGGAATACGGACCTATGCTGTCCATGCTGACCATGTCCGATCGCTTGCTTGAAGTCGGATCAGGCCGCGGCTACTTCCTAAGACTAACCGAAGGCCGCGTAAAGGCCGCGACTGGCCTTGAGCTCAACTTCGAG
>Ga0137403_10005035_pt1 | contig 15398 bp, 13 predicted proteins | sample CZOMad2_1_16fung_FD_122057 | JGI IMG/M metagenome (GOLD analysis project Ga0137403, IMG submission 122057) | Vadose zone soil fungal communities from Angelo Coast Range Reserve, California, USA - CZOMad2_1_16fungal (Hybrid Assembly) | ecosystem: Environmental > Terrestrial > Soil > Vadose zone... | reverse complement strand
CTTCGGAGCTGATTCGCCGGCGCGGCTACGCCCGCTTTCGAACCGCCGACGTCGCCGCCGAAGCGGGCCTGTCGCGCGGCGCGCAGCTTCATCATTTTCCGACCAAGGATTCGCTCGTTGTCGCCACCCTTGAATATGTGTTCGAACAGGCCCAGGTGCTGAGCCGGCGCCGTGCCGCGGCGGTGAACCGGCCGCGCGACCTGATCGAAGCCGTGATCGAGGACGCCCGCGAGTTCTTCTTCAGCGAGCATTTCATGGTGGCGATCGACATCGTGCTGTCGACGTCGACCGATCAGGCCGTGCGCAAGCAGATCCTGGATATCTCCCGGAAGGCGCGCCGGCCGGTGGAGACGGCCTGGACCGAAGCGCTGGCCGCAAGCGGCGTGCCGCCTTCCCTGTCGGCCGACATCGTCGCCCTGACCTCAAGCCTCGTCCGCGGCATGGCACTGCGCACGCTGTGGGACAATGATCCGAAATGGTTCGACGAGCTGTTCGCGGTCTGGCGGCGGATGATCAAGATTTTCCTGGAATCCCAGTATCCGAAGGCACGGACGCGATGAACAACGGCCGCGCCACCCCCCTGATCACCTCGGTCTGCTATGTGCGCCTCACCGTCAGCGAGCCAAGCGCGAGCGCACGGTTTGTCTCCGACATTTTCGGCCTGCAGCGCGTCGCCGATCAGGATGGCGAAATCGCCTTTCGTTCCGACGACCGGTTTCGCACGGTGAGCCTTGGCCAGAATTCTGCTGATGGCAGTAGCGTCGGGATCGAGGTCTGGGATGATACGGCGCTGGGGGAAATCGGCCGGCGATTGCGCGAACTCGGCTTCATGGTGAAGGAAGCAACGGCCAGCGAGTGTCGGGGCCGTTACGTACAGTCGGCGCTGCTCACGGAAGACGCATCCGGCAACCGGATCGATCTGGTGGTGCGTCCAACACGAAGCGGACGCCGTTACTTTCCGCCGCGCGATGCCGGCATCGTCGAATTTCACGGCGTCGGCCTTCGTAGCACGGACCACGCCCGCGACCTCGCGTTTTGGCGCGCGCTTCGTGCCGAGGTCAGCGACTGGGTCGGCGACATCGCCTATTTTGCGGATCGACGGATTGCACCACCGCATCGCGCTGTATCCATCCAAGCGCAATGGGCTCCTGTATGCGGCGTTCGAAGTCGAGGCGCTCGATCAGATCATGCAGAACAGCTACTTCATGCAGGAAAGCCAGATCAGGATCGTGCAGGGCCCCGGCCGCGAGGCGGCTTCGCGCCAGATGTTCCTGCATGTCGAGGGCCCGGACGGTCTGATCTTCTCTTATGTGAACGGCATGGCTGAAATCGACGGCAAGCCGCGGCTGGCGCGGCAATTCCCGCTTAACGCCGCATCGCTCTGCGACTGGGGCAGCGAAAGCAAGGACGTCCCCGAACTACGCGCGCCGGGTCGATGAACAGGAGAACACCATGATCCAGCTTAGGGATGTCAGCTACGTTCGCCTCGGCTCACCGGATCTCGAATCCGCGGAGAATTTCGCGACCGCGTGTCTCGGCCTGCAAATTGCCGAACGCGGCAAGAAGGATCTCTATCTGCGCTCCGACCAACGCGCGCATACGCTGTGCTATTCGGAAGGCGATCCAAACGACCAGACCGTCGGCTTCGAGGTCGAGGACGAGGCGAGCCTGCAGGAAGCCGCCTCAACGCTGGAAGCGCTCGGGCATGCCGTTCACGCCGGGACCGCGCAGGAAGCCGAGCGACGCAAGGTAAGGGCCTTCATCGGCTTTCGCGATCCGACCGGCAATCATATCGAACTGGTGGTGCGGCCGGAGCGTAGCGGCCGGCGTTACTTTGCCAGCCGCGATGCCGGGATTACCGGCTTCAGCCATATCGGCCTCAACTCCACCGATCCCGCCCGCGACGAACGGTTCTGGACGCAAGTGTGCAACGCCCGCGTCAGCGACCGGATCGGCGATATTCCGCTGATGCGCGTCAACGCGATCCATCACACCATTGCGCTGGTGCGCGCACCCAAGGCCGGCATCCAGCACATCAACCATCAGGTCGAGACCAGCGATGACGTGCTGCGCTCCTACTACTTCCACAATGAGCGGCGCGTGCGATCGTGTTCGGCCCCGGCCGGCATCCGACGTCGGGCGCGCGCTTCCTCTATTTCAGGGGACCGGACGGCATGATCTTCGAATACTCGGTCGGCGTCGACGAGATCGAGGACGAGGCGACGCATCGGCCGCGGCAGTTCGGCTTTGAGCCGACCAGTTTTTGCATGTGGGGCGCAAAACCCGCCGGCATGCCCCTGCCGAACTCCTGAAAGCGAAGAGACATGGATCTGGGATTGAAGGGGCGCACCGCCATCGTGTGCGCGGCAAGTCAGGGGCTTGGCAAGGCCAGCGCGATGGCGCTCGCCCGCGAGGGCGTGACTCTCTTTATCGCCGCGCGCCGCGGCGATGTTCTGGAGAGTGCGGCCGACGAGATCGCGTCTGCGACGGGTAACCGGCACAAAACCGTCATTGCCGATGTGACTACAAAAGAGGGCCGTGATGCCATTTTCGCCGCCTGCCCGGCGCCAGATATTCTCGTCAACAATGCCGGCGGCCCGCCGCCCGGGGATTTCCGGAAATTCGAGCGCGAGGACTGGATCAAGGCGCTCGATGGTAACATGCTGGCGCCGATCGCCCTGATCAAGGCGACGCTGGATGGCATGATCGCGCGGAAATTCGGACGCATCGTCAATGTGACGTCGCATGCGGTGAAGGCACCGGTCGCGATGCTGGCGTTGTCGAACGGCGCACGCACCGGCCTCACCGGTTTTGTTGCGGGATTGGCGCGCTCGACCGCCGAGCACAACGTGACGATCAACAATCTGCTGCCTGGCACCTTCGACACTGACCGGTTGAAATTAAATCTCGCCGCGTTGGCGAGGAATTCTTCTCGCGAGGTGAGCGCGGTCACCGAGGAGATCCGGACCGCCAATCCGACAAAGCGGTTCGGGAAACCCCGACGAATTCGGCGCGACCTGCGCGTTCCTGTGCTCGGTGCAAGCCGGCTATATCACCGGACAAAACATCCTGATCGATGGCGGCGCCTATCCCGGCACGTTCTGACCGCCGTTTCGGCGTCGCACAAGGTCACCACGCAGGCGCGATGCCTGCGCCGTGAACTCATGCGCTGGCCTTGCGCGGCGGTTCGGCGAAAACCTTCGCTAGTTCGCGAAGCTGATATTTCTGCACTTTGCCTGCGGGGGTCTTCGGGAGATCGGCGACGATCTCGACGCGCTCCGGCCAGTATTGCTTCGCGACCTTGTGCTCCGCCATCAGCGCCTGCACGTCGGCCAGATCGAGCGTCTGGCCGGGACGCAGCACCACGAATGCGCAGGCCCGTTCTCCCAGCCGCGGGTCAGGATACCCGACGATCGCGGTCGAAAGCACGGCGGGATGCTTGAACAACAGGTTCTCGATATCGAACACCGGCACGTTCTCGCCGCCGCGAATAATGATGTCCTTGATGCGGCCGTCGATGCGGATGTAGCCCTCGTCATCCATATAGGCCATGTCGCCGGTGTCGAACCACCCCTCGGCGTCGAACGGCTCCATGTCCTCGCGCTTGTAATAGCCGAGGCACAACTGCGCGCCGCGCACCTTGAGTAGCCCCTTCTCGCCGACCGCCGCCGGAGAACCGTCCATGCGAAGCACCTTTACGGCAACGCCTTCGAGTGGACGGCCGTCCGTCTTCGACGATTTCTCCAGCGCCCGCTCGGGCTCGGTCAAGGTGCTCGACAGCGATTCGGTCATGCCCCACAGCGAACAGACCTTGAGATCGAGTTCGCGGTAGACGCGATCGATCAGCGCCGGCGGAATTGGCGCACCGGCGCAAAGGAACTTGCGCAGCCGCGCGGGCTTTGCAGCGCCGGCCGCCACCGCCTCACACATATCGGCGAGAAACGTCGCGGCGCCGGCCGAATAGGTAACGCCTTCATTGGCCATGATGCCAATGCCGCGTTTCGGCTCCCAGATGTCCTGGAAGACGAGGGAGGCGCCGATTTTGAATCCGAGCAGCATGCCGGCCGCGAAACCGGTCATATGGCCGAGCGGCGAGCAGACCAGCATCGTATCGTTCGCATCGAGACCGAAACGGCCGGCGAGCGCAATGTTGCAGGCCAGCAGCGTGTTGAGGCAATGCATAACGCCCTTGGGCGAGCCGGTTGTGCCCGAGGTGAACATCAACACCGCCATTTGGTCGGCGGGAAGCGCGCCGATCTCGCCGATCGGCGGCGGACCGAGACGTTCGCTGCCCGAGAGCAGCGCCTGATCGAAGCTGTTCGCCCCCTCACCATCGACAGCGATGATGTGCTGAAGTTTCGGCAGCCTGGGTCGCAGCGACTGCGCCATCGCCTCGTGATCGAATCCGCGGAACAGCTTGGGCACGATCAGCAATTTAGCTTCGGCAAAATCGAGCATGTAGCTCAGTTCATGTTCGCGGAAGATCGGCATCAGGGGATTGACGACGGCCCCGACCCGGAACGCGGCCAATGCGACCACCGCGAATTCCCACCAATTCGGAAGCTGTACGGAGACGACGTCGCGAGGGCCGATGCCAAGTTGCTTCAAGGCCGCGGCCGCCCGCGAAACCAGATCGCCGAGTTCGGCGTAGGTCAGGCGCTTCGGTTCGGGGCGATCGGCGCGGTCGGCCAGCAGCGCCAGTTTGCCGGGCGTAGCGGCAACCGCCTGCTGAAGGAACTCATCGAAGCTCTTGTCGACCCAGAATCCACTGGCGCGCATCGATCGTGCGTGAGCTGCGGGGTCGAATTGATGTTCGCTCATGCGTGACCTCCATGACGTTAGATGCGGCTCTTGGCGGCCTATTGGTTCGCTAGTGTACTAGTTTTTCCAAAGACTTCAACCGCAAAATTCGACGCCGTTCCCCTATCGGACCGGATTATCGTCGCCCACGGGGGGATTACCGGCCCTGAAGCAACAAGACGAACACGGATATGATACACGTGTGTTCAAACACAGGGATGCTGACGAGACCGGGCCCGTGCGCAAGGTTGCCGCGCCCTTGGCGCAACCCCTCGAACCGATCCGTCAATCCCGAAAACTGTCGAGCGCATCCAGATCGGCCATCGCCGTCGTCATCCGCTCGATCATCGTCAGCGTGGTGTCCTCGGGCTGCATGTTCGGCAACAGCCGCGAGTGGCACAGCGTGATCGTCCACATCGCGAGTGCGTGCACAATCTGCTGCCGGTAGCGCTGAAAGCTGAGGTCGAAGTCCGGTGTGATGCCGGTCTTCTCCGCGAACCGCTCGATATAGCGGGCCAGCAGCTCGCGTTCCCAGCTCCGGCGATTGTCCGGCGTCAGCGACGCCGTCACGGCGTAAGCGAAATCGCGTGTCCAATGGCCGCGCGAAAGACATTGCCAGTCGCACAATCCCATCTGGCCCGCGTCGGTCCGGTACCAGTTACCGATATGCACGTCGGAGTGAATGAGACCCTGCGGCTCGCTGTCATGCAGCGCAAGTGCGCGCATCGTCACCGGCCAGACCTCGTCGCGGCGCGCCAGAACCTCAGCAGGAATCACATGGGCCGCGGCGTCAAACGCCTTTCGGGTGTAATACTCCGTTCCCATTTTCGCCGCCCCAATGGTGAACCAGCGGGGATAGCTGGCGAGCCAGCGGTAGCGTTCGGCCAGCGTCGGATCGCCATAGAACCGGCCGTGCAGCGAGGCCAGCAGATCGATCATGTCATCGGCCATCGCGCGCGTGACATAGGTCTTGTGATTGCAGAACGTCGCGGATTTGGTGGCGACCAGATCTTCCAGCAGATGGATCGCCGCAAATGTCCGCCGATCGTAGGCGGAATGATAGCACAGCGGCGCTTCGATCTCGAGCTCGGGGCGGATCTGGGTAAAGAAACTCCCCTCCACGCGCGCCGTGCCGTTGAAGCCGCCGATCATGCGGGTTACGATGCTCGGCAGCGACTTGGTGAAGATCGAGACCGGCAAGCCGGCGCGGCGGCCTTCCTCGTTGTAGGACACCTTCAACTGATGGCGTTCGTGCGTGCCTGCGCTCGCCGGCTTGACGTCGACCTGCGTAACGATGGCCCCGGGGGTTTTGTTGCACAATACCGCCGTCAGCCATTCCGCCGTAACGGCATAAGGCGTACAGGGCACGTCGTCGAACAGGCGCGCCTTTGGCCGCGCCAGACGCTCGTAAGCGACACGACCTCCGATCTTCAGCGCGGCCAGGGCCGTATTTGTCGATCGCCCCATTTATCGAACTCCCCGTTAAGTGCCCAAGCCAACAACCGCCATGACCTCGATCTTCGTTTGATCCAGGCCGGGCTCCAGCGACATCGACGACGCCAACCGTAAATCAGTACACTTCATTACGATATGTATCATAACCATCTCCGCATTCAAGCCGGAGCGTGGCGTCGAACTTTCGTCTTCGGTTTGCCAGGGGCGCCCGAAACGGCAAAATGGCTGTTTTGGTTCAGCGGGTCCGTGCGTTAGTGACTTCGAAATCGCTCGCGTAACGGCGCTTTTTGCACTTTCCCGCTGGGCGTCAGCGGCAGCGATGTCTCGAACAGAACGGTCTTGGGCACTTTATATCCGGCCAGATATGCCCGGCAGTGTTGCTGAAGCTCCCCCTCACTTATCTCCATCCCAGGCTTGGGAACGACCAGCGCCGTTACCTTCTCACCCCAATTCGGATCGGGAATTCCGATCACGGCGGCCATCACGATTGCAGGGTGTTTTAGGAGCGCAAGTTCGACCTCGGCGGAATAGACGTTTTCGCCGCCGGAAATGATCATGTCCTTGGCCCGGTCGACAATATAGAAAAAGCCATCGGCGTCCTGTTTGGCCAGATCGCCGGTCCGATACCAGCCATCCCTGAGAACTTCGGAGGTTGCTTCAGGACGGTTACGATAGCCAGACATCATCATCGGCGTGTAGACGAGCAATTCGCCGACCGTGTCGCGGGGCACCTCTTCGCCTTTGCCGTCGACTACTTTCATATAGACCATCGGCAGCGGCCGGCCACAGGACGCCAGCCGGGTGGCATCCGCCGATAAATGATCGTCATGACGGAAGATGGTGTTGAAGTAGCTTTCCGTGGTGCCGTACGACTGGCAGAACTCGCACCGGAACTTGTCGATCGCATTTTTGAGAAGCTGTTGCCCGATCGGCGAGCCGAAATAGATGATCGAACGGACCGACCTGAAATCATCGCTGGTGACGTCCGGCCGCGAGACCAGAAGCTGGATCGCCGTCGGCACCAGCGGGACGATCGTTGGCCGGTCCCGCCGCAGCGTAGCGACCAATACTGCTGGATCGAAAGCGGGAAGGATCGATATCGTCGCGCCGTGATAGAGCGCCGCGATCGAAACCCAGCTGCCGCCCAGATGAAAGTTCGGCATCGACATCAACAGAATGTCATCATCGTACCGAGCAAGCGCCGGCTCCAGCGTGCCACAGAGAAAGGAATACTGGAAAGCTTCGTGCCTTGCCGTAACGCCCTTTGGCAACCCGGTCGTGCCTGAGGTATAGGATAACAGCGCGATATCATCGCCGCTGATCTTGACGCAGGGATCGATCGTCGACGTCCCCTTGGCCCAGATCGCCAGGCCGCCATCGGGAACGGTGGATGGTAGAAACTCGACGATCTCGAATTTCGTGCCGGTTCGCTCTCGAACCTTTCTCATCGTATCGGCGATCTCGGTGCCGGCAAATACGATCGGCGGCCTTGCGTCGTCGAGAATGGCGACCAGTTCGGCCGCCGCCAGACGCCAGTTGAACGGCGCGAACGTGCAGCCGATCTTCGACGCGGCGAACCAGACCTCGAAGACCTCGATCGAGTTCTTGCCGATATAGCCGATCGGATCGCCGCGCTTGACACCCATTTCCAGCAGGCGATTGGCGATCGCGTTGGACCGCTCATTCAACTGCGCGTAGGTGCGCTGCGCCGAACCTTCGATCAGCGCCACCTTGTCGGAACGCTTCTGCGACCAGTATCGCGGAATATCCGGAAGAAATCGTATCTCGGCACTTCTCCACATATTCGCCTCCCCCTCATTTATTTTTTGATATGGATGGATCGGCACGACTAGCCGACAGAAATTCCTCCATTGACGCTGATCGCCTGGCCTGTGATCCGGCGCGACTGCGGGCCTGCAAGGAACAGCGCCACTTCCGCCAGATCAGTCGCGTCGGCGACGCCGAGATGCGCCAAGGTCGCTGCTTTCTCGAACATCTTGCCGGCAAACGGATCGGCGGCGATGAGGCTCGCGCCCGGCGTATCCGCAATCAGTGAAGGCGTCAGTAGATTGATCCTGATGCCGTCGCGCTTGGCCTCGAGCGCCGCGGTTCGCGAAAACATGACGATCGCAGCCATCGCGGCACCGATCAGCGCTTCGCCGGGGGTTGCAAATTTGGCGGCGTCCGACGCCACGGTGATGATCGAACCGCCCTTCTGCGCCCGCATCACCGGCAGCACCGCATGCATCATGTGAAGCGGCGGAAGGATGATTTCATCCAGCCGCAGCCGGATGTTTTCGATTCTAATGTTGTGAAGCAGCCGCGGCGGCTCGCTCGGACCCGTGGTGCACATCAAGACGTCGATGGAACCGAGCAGGCCGTGAGCCTGTTCTGCTGCTCGCACTGCGTCGTCCGGCAGCGAAGCGTCGGCCTTGATAAACTGAACTAGACCGCCGGACGCGCGTTCGCGCAGCTTCGCGCATGCAATTGCGCCGCGTTCCGAATGACGGCCAATGACAGCCACCCGCGCGCCCTCTTCGGCAAAGCGCGCGGCGGCCTCAAACCCGACCCCGGCGGTCCCGCCGAGAACGATGACGCCGCAATCGGAGAGCGCCTTGGCTTCCATATCCGTCACCTCTCTCGCAACTTCATAGTGCGGTGGCGTTCACGCCCGCGCGGCCGGCGTCCTTCTTCTCCAGGAACTGCTGCGATCGCTGCTCCACCGACGGATTGCCGCCGCACAGTGCATATCCGAACAGGCATTCGACCTTGAGCTGCTCATCAAGCGTCCGGCCGATGACCTCGAAGATCGTCTCCTTTGCCGACTCCACCGCGCGCCGGTCATTGCGAAGAATACGCGCGACCATGTCGTCGGCTGCCGCCATCAACTGGTCGTGGGGCACAACCTTGCTCACCATGTTGGCGGCAAGCGCGCGCTGGGCACTGATCGGCTCGCCGGTCAGTTCCAGTTCGAGCGCGATGCCGACGCCACAGGTGTTGACCAGGCGAACGATGCCGCCGTCGGCCGGATGCATGCCGCGCCGCAGTTCGAACGATCCGAACTGGGCACGTTCGGAAGCGATCCTGATGTCGCAGGCCATCGCCAGTTCGAGCCCGCCGCCGAGCACCCAACCATTGCAGGCGGCGATGATCGGCTTGTAGATCCGGTGCAGGCCGCGCGTCAGTCCGCCCGCAAAGCCGTCCGGCAACTTGTCGCGGCCAAGACTGGGACCGGCATCAGCCCATTCGGGCACATGGGTGCGCAGATCCGCCCCGGCGCAGAAAGCGTCGCCCTGGCCCGTCAGGACGGCGACGCGCAGCTTGGCGTCGTCACGAAAATCCGTCCAGATCTCGCGCAACCGATAATGGACGTCCAAATCAATCGCGTTCTTCACCTCGGGACGGTTCAACGTGATGTAGGCGACCTCGCCTCGCTTCGCATAGAGCACTTTGTCCGACATGGCGTTCCTCACTGATGATGTGCGCATTCGCGCTTTATTGAACTCGACCCCGGCACGATCACCCGGACGCCGACAGGATCTCCGGCATTGCTGCGCGATGAAATCCGTTGAACGGCTTGCTCTTGTCCGAGGGCTCGAGTTTCCCCCAAATCTCCCGCGCGTTCGGTGCTCCGCCGTCGATCCGGATGCAGGACCCCGTGATGAACGCCGCGGCCGGCGACAGCAGAAACACAATTGAGGCCGCCGTCTCCGACTCGGTTCCAAATCGCTGCAGCGGAACCTTGCTGGCGACCTCATTCTGGATGTGGGCGGTATCTTTCGCCTCGTAGGTGTCGAGCCCGCTCGATGCGATCGCGCCTGGCGCAACGGTATTGACGCGAACGCCGGTGGCGGCCCATTCGCACGCAGCACTTTCGCTCAGCGTATGCATGCCGCCCCGCGCGGCGCCGGAATGCGCATAATTCGGCCAGCCGTGCCAGATGTCTGCGATGATGTTGACGATGGCGCCGCCATTGCTCTCCATCCAGCGGGTATAGACCTCACGCATGAAAATGAAGCCGCCGGTGAGATTGTTGCGAACCACGGCCTCGAAGCCCTTGGTCGAGATCGTCTTCAGCGGCGAGCGGTATTGACCGCCGGCATTGTTGACCAGACCGTCGATGCGCCCATTGGCGGCCAGAACCGCGTCCACTGCCCTGATCACGGCGGCCTCGTCGCGTATATCGCAGGTGATCGCCGAGGCCTTGCCGCCATCTTCGGCGATTTCGGCGCGAACGGTCTCCAGCTTCTGCTCGTTGCGGCCGACGATCACAACGTCGGCGCCGAGCGCCGCCAGCTCATGCGCGGTGCAGCGGCCGATGCCGCTGCCGCCACCGGTAACGATCACGGTTTGACCGTCAAACAGCCCCGGCCTGAATACGGATCGATATTTCACGCAGCGCTCTCCTTGCTCAATTTTGGGTTTGCCGCCTGTCCAGCACGCGCGCGGGCCACGATCATCTTCATGATTCCGGCGGTGCCATCGCCGATTTCCAGGCCCATCACATCGCGCATTCGCTGTTGATGCGGCAGGTCCATCGACCAGCCGTAATGTCCGAAGGTGAGAAGGCATTGGTGAATGACGTCGAATGCCGTTCTGGGACCGAACCATTTTACCATGGCGGCCTCGACGGTGTGGGGCGCCCCGGCGTCGCGCAAGGCTAAAGCGTGGTATGCGAGTTGCCGGCCGGCAGCGAGAAGGGTCTCGCCTTCGACAAGCGGAAAGGTCACCCCCTGGAATTGCGCAATCGGGCCACCAAACGCCTCGCGCTCTCTTGTATAGGCCCACGCTTCATCCACGGAAGCCTGAGCTGCCCCGATGCACTGAAGCGCGATCAGTGCGCGGCTGCAATCGAAGCCGCTCATGACCTCCGAGAATCCCTTGCCTTCGGCACCAAGGCGATGATCGGCGGGAATGCGGACGCCGTCGAAGAATACTGATCCCCTGCCGGACATATGGCTGCCGACATCCTTGAAGCGCGTGCGTTGCAATCCCTGCGTATCGCCAGGAACAAGAAATGCCGTGACGCCCTTTGCGCCGTCCACTTTATCTCCAATCCGGGCAAACACGACGAACGCATCTGCGCAATCGGCAAAAGTGGTAGACGTTTTCTCACCGTCGAGCAGGTAATGATCGCCATCGCGGCGCGCCCGCAGGCGCAGGGCGCCCGCGTCCGAACCGGCGTGCGGTTCGGTGATCGAGAGCGCCAAAATCGCTTCGCCACGGACAATTCGAGGCAGCCAGGTTTCCTTCACGGACGCAGTGCCGTTCCGCTGGATCACCGCGCCGCAAAGCGATTGGACCACCGCAAGAGCGCCAACGTTGAAATCGCCATAAGAAAGCTCCTCGATGATCATTCCGGTCGTTACGGCGTCGACATCCATTCCGCCGTACCGATCCGCCAGATCCATTCCCAGGAACCCGAGTTTGCCCATCTCTCGCAGCAAGGACCTGTCAACCCGGCCTTCCCTCTCGCGCTGTTGGTACGCCGGCAAGAGACGCTCCCGCGAAAATCGCCTGGCGGCATCCCGAAGCGCACGCTGGTCTTCCGTAAGGATCATGTGCGGTTCATCTCAAGGGGAGCCCATGTGTGACGTCTTACGCGCTTGCGCGTAGCGGTGCCGCGCTCTGGTCGAACGATTTGACGGCTTTTCGCAACAACCCATCGAGCTGAACAAACTCTTCCGGACTGAGACCCGAAAAAGCCGTCCGCAAAGGTTGCGACAGCTTCGGAACCGCACCCTGTGCCGCCCGCCGGCCTGCGGCCGTTATCTCGATCACATAGCGGCGGCCGTCCCGCGCCTCGCTTGCGCGCGACACCAAACCATCGCTCTCCAATTCGTCGAGGATCCGGGTCATGTTGGCGCGGCTGGTCCCCACCATTTCACTGAGCGTGCTCGGCGACGCCCGGTTCCGATCGCTCGCCATCAGCAGGCAAAGCACGTGAAAGGAATTTTCCGAGAGGCCAATCTCGCGGAACACCGGCTCAAAGAACTGGCCGAGGCCCACGACGCTGATCCGGATAAGCCGAACCATCACCGTCTCGGCCATCGGGAGGTCCGGCAAGGCTTTGGCCATTGCCGGCGTGCTTCGCCGAACAGAGTCCAGTCGTTCGATCCCACGCATTTTATAATTCCAATATAATTCACCTATAAATTATCTAACAACCATCTTGCCGGCTTGGCAAGGGGAAAGTGGCGGCGCGGTATTCAACTGCCGAATAGCGGCTGGACGCGCCGCCCAACCTTCAGCCGATTACACGTTCCCGCCGTAACTCGCTGATGGTTTCCAATGACAAACCGATTTCACCCAGCACATCGTCGGTGTGCTGCCCCAGCACCGGCGGCGGTCGGCCGGCGCGACGTTCCGCCCCGTTGATCAGGACGGGGTGACCGACGCCTTTCAGCTGGCCCGCAGTCTGGTGCTCGTAGTCGACAATAATGCCGCTCGCTTGGGTGTGCGGGTGATCGAGCAATTGCGCGATCGAGTTGATGGGCGCGCAGGGAACGCCGACATCGGTCAACACCTCGTTCCAGTGCGCAACGGACTTTTGCCTCAACGCCGCCTGGACATGACCGAGGGTTTCCTTGCGGTGCGCAACGCGATCCGCATTGGTTCTGAATCGGGGGTCGTCGACGATCGCGTTCAATCCGGTGACCGTGCAGAATTTACGCCAGAGATTGTCGTTGGCGACCCCGATCATGATCGGGCCGTCGGCCGCCTCGAAAGCCTGATAGGGGCATAGCGATTCATGGCTCGAGCCGCATTTCGGCGGCTGCACGCCGCGCTCCCAGAAGGTCTGGAGATTATAACCCAATAGGCCCAGCGCGGTTTCGAACAGCGAGACCTGGATCTCGCCGCCCTTCCCGGTTTTTTCCCGCGCATACAGCAGCGCCAGAATGCCGCTGAAGGCGTGCACGCCGGTCATCTGGTCGATCGGCGAGATCGGGCTGCGGATATAGCCGCCATCCTCGTCGCCGGTCATCGACATCACTCCGCAAAACGCCTGCAGGATCACGTCATAGCCCGGCGAGTTCTTCAGCGGCCCCGAGCGGCCGAACCCGGAGATGCTGCAATGGATCAGGCGGGCGTTCAGGGTACGCAGCGTCGGCGCATCGATGCCCAGGCGCTCGGCGACACCCGTTCCAAAACTTTCGATGGCGACGTCGGCGGATTTTGCCAGCGCATGGACGATCTCGCGCCCCTTTTCGGTTTTCATGTCGACGGCAATGCTGCGCTTGTTGCGGTTGGCGCTGAGAAAGACGGTGCCAAGGCCTGGCGCCGGAAACGGCGGCCAGCCCCGCGTTTCGTCACCCTGGCCGACGGTCTCCACCTTGATGATGTCGGCACCGAGATCACCGAGATATTGGGCGCACAACGGACCCGCCAAAACTTTCGACAGGTCGAGGACGCGGATGCCGGTCAGGGGTTTTGACACTGCTGTTCTCTCGATTGGAGTTGCGCACGCCGCGATGGCGGGCGTTTCGAAGCCGGCGTCACTCAGGCACCCGGCTGAGCGGAGGAGAAGGCGCCTGCCATGTAGGCAGGAAAGCCATATTTCGTGACCAACAGATAATCCGCCGCGCGGCGCTGATCCTCGGAGAAGGTCGCACGCCACTGGCCTGCCACGGCGTATGCCTTCGCCAGCCGCTCGCGCAGCGCACGCTTGGCATCGGTGACAGGCTCCGCCTCCAGCCAGAACGCGGACTGAGCAATAACGCCATCGAACGCCGGCGCGTTGTTCGGCCCGTGAAAGCCGGCGCGGGCCAACGCATTTGCAAGCGTTGCATCCGGCGCTCCGCCGGCCTGCAGCGCCTCGGATACCGCCGCCACCGCCTGTTCGACGGGTGCAGGAATGCCTCCGGCCTTGCGAAGCCGATCGTGATCGAGTCGGCCAAGAAACAGCGTCCTGATCATATTGCGCGGCTCGCGCCGCTGGATCAGCTTTGAGAATATCTGCATCTCGGTGCGGATCGCCTCATCAAATGGCTGCGGCAGGCCCTCGCCGACACAATCGAGAATCGCAAGCGGCGCCGGATAGTGCCCGAGGGTATCGGCCAGAACGCTTTCGCGTTTCCGCGCGATGATCGCAGCTGCATCATCGACATCCGCCGGCCGCCATCCCGGACGGTCCCAGGGTTGCGACGCCGACGGATGCGACAGCACCCATCGTTCCGCCGTCGCTACTTCTTCCCCGGCGCGAACCAGTTGATCGACCACGCCGGCAGCGATCGCAGCCTGCCCGGACAGTCGCGCACCTTCCAGCAAGATCGGCAACGCCTTCTCGATTCCGGTCAGTCGCGGCAACCGTTGGGTTCCGCCGCCTCCCGGCAACAGCCCCACTAGAGACTCCGGCAAGCCAAACGCAACCTTGGGATCGTCGACCATGACCCGGTGATGGGTCGCCAGCGCCAGTTCGCCACCGCCACCGAGCGCCAGGCCCGCGATCGCGGCCGCAACCGGTTTGCCCGCGGTCTCGATTCCACGCAGCGCCTCACTGAGACGAAAGAAATGGTCGAATGCCACGCGATCGCGCGTCTCGGCGGGCGCAGCCATGATCATGTCATAGGCCAATCCCAGTTCGGCAAGATCGGCACCGGCACAGAAGGCCGATGGCTTACCGGAACGGATGACCACACCCTTCACGTCGCTTTCCCGCAGCCACCGGCTGAAAACGGCGAGTTCGGCGATCGCGGCATTGGAGAACACATTCATCGGACGGCCAGGCATGTCGAAAACAAGATGCAGGACATTGTTTTCGCTGCGTTCGGCCCGGAACTGCTGCAACTTTCCCAACTCGTCCATGGGCTTCCTCTCCGCTGTCATATTTCGCCCTATAGCATATCGTATATCTGTGTACTAGTTCAAACGGATGGTTCTTGTCACCGTGAAAACCTCTATTGCGGCTGCGGTAATGATGCCGCCGGGCGCTCGCAAAAGTTCCGGCATGGTGTCATCGACCGGTGACGCAAAAAGCCCGCAGCGCCAGCTTGCCTTTTACCATCCCGGAAGATATAGTACACTACCTAACTAAATTGATGTGGACGGTTGTCGATGATCGAGCGAACCATTTTCCGCGAGGAACATCATATTTTCCGGGAATCGGTCCGGCGCTTCGTCGATCGCGAGATCGTGCCGTTTCA
>Ga0137403_10005033_pt1 | contig 15403 bp, 10 predicted proteins | sample CZOMad2_1_16fung_FD_122057 | JGI IMG/M metagenome (GOLD analysis project Ga0137403, IMG submission 122057) | Vadose zone soil fungal communities from Angelo Coast Range Reserve, California, USA - CZOMad2_1_16fungal (Hybrid Assembly) | ecosystem: Environmental > Terrestrial > Soil > Vadose zone... | reverse complement strand
CGGCCCCCGATGGCTAACAATCTCGATGTTGGCCCTGTCGGGGGAAAAGCCAAGAGACGCAAAGACACCGCACACGGTTTTATGCCTTCGTATTCACCAGCGCGGTCAAAGCAGAAACAAAATTCTTGCTCTCTGCGTCCCAGCACAATTCCTTCGCTACGCTCAGCGAGTTTTTCTTGAATCGACATTTCATCTAAAGGAAGCTTTGTCGCCATGACCGAAGTATACCTCCGTCGTATGATAGGTTCGTTTTCGGCCTCGATTCGCAATATTCTTTAAGAGGATCCGAGGCATCCGAAATACATCCACACCGCTCACGGGGATGGCTACCGGTTCACGTCAGAGTGAGTCACCTGGGATTCGATAGCCTTGCTACTTACCGCTCGATCTTTCGCCATCTACTGGCTCGAGTCTTAAGAGAGCTCCCTTGGTCTCGTCGGTAAGCACATACAGAAGTCCATCAGGACCCTGCCTCACGTCGCGGATTCGCTGCTTAATCTCAGTCAGCAGATTTTCGCGGAGGATCGGCATTCCCTTCGCGTTCAAGACAATGCGCTGAAGCACCATTCCTCGCATCCCACCCACGAAGATGTTCCCTTTCCATGCTGGTAATTGGTCCCCTGTGTAGAATGCCAAACCGGAGGGGGCAATCGATGGCAGCCAAATCAGGAACGGCTCCTCCATGCCGGGCATTTGATGCTGCTCTGACGTTGGGCCCGAGGTGTCGCCCGTAAGGTCGCCGTTGTACGCGCGGCCGTACGAGATGATAGGCCAGCCGTAGTTCCGTCCAGGCTTGATGATGTTGATTTCATCGCCACCCATGGGGCCGTTCTCGTGCTCCCAGAGCTCGCCTGTTTGTGGATGGATGACCAGCCCGAGGCTATTGCGAATCCCAAGCGCATAAATCTCCGGCTTGTAACCGGGCTTGCCAGCGAACGGATTGTCCGACGGGATGGTCCCGTCGTCGTTGAGGCGCAGCACTTTGCCCACGTCGTTGCCGGGGAGTTGCGAATCGTCTGGCTGCGCGGTGCCGGCACGCCCCCGGATCGGGACGCCGATGGCCAGGAAAATCTTTCCGTCGCGGGCGAACGCGATTCGAGCTGCGGACGGCGACGCGCACCAAGCGTCCGACACGAACAAGTCACGCACGTCGGTGAGGGCGTGATTGTTGTCGAAGCGGCCACGGGCGAGGACAGCCGTCGCGACGTCCTTTTCCCCCGGCTTCGGCTTGTAATAAGTGAAGTACACCAGCTTGTTTTCAGCGTAGCGGGGATGCAGCGCGAGATCCTGCAAACCCTTCAGTCGCAGATCGAGCACCGAAGGGATGCCCGAGATCGGCTGGGGATCCACCACACCGTTTTTAACGATGCGAAGGCGGCCAGCCCGCTCAGTGATCAGCATGTTGCCATCAGGGAGAAACACCAGCGAGAAGGGGCGGTCCAACCCCTTGATGGGCACCATACGGAATTTCTGGACGGTGCTGGTAAAGACCTGTGGTCCGTCGGCCAGGGTGTCCTTGGCAGGGGCGCCCAGCTGCGGAGGGTCACCCGCCTGGGGAGCCTGTTGGGCGCTGGTCACGGGTACAAGCAAGCCGAGCACGAGCGCCACGATGGGTACGGACGAACGCTTCAGCGGAAGTGGATGCATACATAGTCTCCTAGCCCCGGCAGTATACATAAGTTACGCCCAGAAGACGGCGAGGCCGACGAACAAGGCTGAAATTACAATTCGCCAAGAACAGCCAGGCAAACCTCGGTCAACGATAAGGATCGAGTTCCTGGACCTTACGGGATTACGTGCCGAAACCGAACACTCTTGCCTCTCTGCGGCGAGTAACGCATAATCCTTCGCAAATTGACATCACCCATTGGGCGGGGAGTAACAGGAAACGCAAAGAGGCTTCTGCATCTGTACAACCAGCATGACGAAGCTGCACAAAAAATTCCGCCGCGAATTACGCGGCAAAATCTTCCCGGAGGAAACATTGCGCTGCTCCTATCGTGCCTCGAGCCTGGCGGTGTTCATTCTGATTCTGGCGGGTTCCGCCTTTGCCCAGGGCCCCGGCGGCTACAATCCGATCGGGCCCGGGGTTGATTTAGCCGGAAACTGGGGGCCCGTGTTTCATGAAGATGCTCATGAGCGTGGGCCTGGCCCGGAACTCGCGAATTATGCGGGTCTGCCTATTACGGACGGAGCACGCATGTATGGTCTGGCGTGGGACGCCTCCCGCTTCACGATACCGGAGCATCAATGCGAAGTGCACATTGTCTCTTACATCTATCGTGGACCGTACAATCTCCGGATTTGGGAAGAGCGCGATCCAGTCTCTCAAAAACTCATCGCCATCAAGCAATACATCGACAACTACCAGCAGACGCGAACTATCTGGATGGACGGCCGCAGCCATCCTTCAGAGGCTGCACCTCATACCTGGATGGGTTTTTCCACGGGAAAATACGAAGGCAATATTCTGACGGTTTACACGACCCATCTAAAGTGGGGATGGATTCGCCGCAACGGGTTACGGCACACCGATCAGGCGACACTTACGGAACACTTTATTCGTCACGGAGACCACCTGACGCATGCGTCTGTGCTTACAGATCCGGCGACACTGAGTGAGCCCCTGATGAAAACCGAAGATCTGGTCTTGCGGCTCCAAAATGGGCAGACCTGGCTGTACCCGTGCGAACCCGTCGTCGAGATCGTCCGTCCGAGAGGCATAGTTCCACACTACTTGCCGGGAGAGAATCCATTCCTGCACGAATTTGCAGACCTCTACAAGATCCCCGTCGAGGCAGCGCTGGGCGGCGCCGAAACGGCGTATCCCGAGTATCAATCGAAATTGAAGAGGACGAACGCAAAATGAAAACAGTGGCTGCAGCGGTCTTTGCGATCTGCCTGCCAATCGCCATTCTCGCTCAGCAACTGTCCGGCGACGTTCAGGCGCTGAAGGTGCAGGGAAACGTTTATCTCCTAACAGGAGCCGGCAGCAACATCGCTGTCCAGATTGGTGACGCCGGCGTCCTCGTTGTGGACACGGGTGTCGCGGAAATGAGCGATAAGGTCGTCGCCGCCATCCGAAAACTTTCCGATAAGCCAATTCAATACGTCCTCAATACGCACGCGGATTCAGATCACACCGGCGGAAACGACACGGTTCGCAAAGCGGGCCTGACGTATGTTGGCGCAAATGTTACCGGCAATCTGAGGGACGCAGGAATAGGAGCGCAAATCTACGCCCACGACAATGTGTTGAAGCGGATGAGCGCACCGACCGGCGTTCAGGCTTCGGTTCCGTTCGGTTCCTGGCCGACGGAAACTTATTTGTCCGGCCGGAAACAGATGTTCTTTAACAGTGAGCCTGTTGAGATGATCCATCAACCGGCGGCGCACGCGGATGGAGACAGCCTGATTTTTTTCCGGCGCTCGGACGTCGTGGTTACCGGCGATATTTTCATGACCACGAGTTATCCCTTCATCGACATCGACAAGGGCGGTAGCATCCAGGGCGAGATCGACGCTCTAAACAACATCCTCGAACTAGCCATTCCTGGTTATCAGGATGAGGCCGGGACCTATATCATTCCCGGCCACGGGTGGATTTCCGACCGTCCCGATTTGCTCGAATATCGAGATATGGTGACCATTATTCGCGATCGCATTCAGGCCGCCATTACAAAGGGGCAGACCCTGGAACAGGTCAAAGCCGCCGGCCTCACTAAAGACTACGACCGCCGTTACAGCGCGAAATCGGGATTGGGTAATGCAGAAAAGTTTGTCGAGGCCATATACAAAAGTCTCGCTCCGAAGAAATAGATAATGCTTAAAACACGAATCCTTATGTTGGCTGTGATCCTTTCGGTGGCAGCCGCCGCCTTGTTCGCGCAGGCTGGACGCGGCAACGCTCCATCCACGCCGAAGGCCGCGAGTCCAACTGACTTCGGAGGCTACTGGGTCAGTGTAGTGTCGGAAGACTGGCTATACCGGATGGTGACTCCGGCCAAAGGAGACTACGGCAGTGTTCCATTGAATGCCGAGGGTCGGAAAGTCGCGGATGCATGGGATCCTGCCAGGGATGAAGCGGAAGGTAACCAATGCAAAGCTTACGGAGCGCCGGCAATCATGCGTGTTCCAGGACGCCTGCATATCACCTGGCAGGATGACGACACACTCAAGATCGAAATCGATAGCGGAACACAAACTCGATTATTTCATTTTCGTCCCACTGCAGGGGACGCTGCCGGTTGGCAGGGCACGTCCATGGCCGGCTGGGAAGTCGTCGCGGGTGCGCGCGGTCCGATTCCCGGAGCCGCATTGAAAGTCGTTACGACAAAGATTAGACCAGGATACCTGCGAAAAAATGGCGTTCCTTATAGCGGAAATGCGGTCGTGACGGAGTACTACGATCGGCTTAACGAGGCGAATGGCGATTCCTGGCTGGTGGTGAAGACCATTGTCGAGGACCCCCAGTATCTGGCCCAGCCCTTCATTACAAGTACCCACTTCAAAAAACAGGCCGACGCCACTGGTTGGAATTCCACGCCTTGCGTAGCGCGGTAGGTCGACATCTTGGTTCAGCCGCGTCGTGATCAACGTGCGGCAGAGCGCTTTTTCAGGCCGAACCGTTAGGGCTCGGGAAGCATTGCAACGGCTTTCTTGATGAGGCTCGCATGAATAACGGATGCGAGAGACAACCGCTCTTTTGCCGAGGTGAGATTCTCAGAGACCTGCTGGGTCACCAGGCCGACGATGAAATGAACCGTTTCCCCCGTATGCATTCTCCCGCCATACGTCCGGTTGTTCGAAGACATGTAAACAGGTCCTCCGCTATTGCCGGGGAAAATGGCGAAATCGAAGAGAAATTTTTGCGTCGATTCCGTCGGCAAGAGCGGATACGAAGCAATTCTGCCGCTGCGCAGAATCGCGAAACCCGCGGCATTGGATTCCGCGCCAAACGGGTATCCGAGGCAACTGAGCTCTTCGCCCGGATTGACGTCGAATTGCGAAAGCATCTCATCGTCGGCAAGAAGATTGGTTGAAATGATCGGAATCTGAACGCTCGGTGGCAGGGTGACGTACATGACAGCCACGTCGACATCGTTTGGCCCGATCCATAGGGACTGTCCCGCGTCGCGAATTTTGATGGGATATCGGACTCGCTGCCATCCTGAAGCCGTTCGTCTTCTCAGATTGAGTATTGCCGTATCGCCGCGAATCCCTTCCAGAACATGACGTGCCGTGATCAGCACGGTCCGAAATTTAGTGCTGTCCGGAATCGGTCTCGACATCAGGAACACGGTCCCCAGAGTCAGCGCGCCGGGTTCTGCCGGACCTTCAATTTTGAACGTGGTTTGAAACAGTAGAGTATTGAACTCGGTCTCCTGCGCCTCCGCGCGGATAGCCGCCCCGGATGAAACGGTAATGGACAGGATCGCAATGAAAAAATACTTCCGGTTAAACATACGCATTCCCGGCCGAGACTATCGGTCAAGCCGGCTATTGACACCAATTGTACCCATTTGGTGAGCAACTACCTCCACGTTTGTGTTTTGCTCACCCCCGGGTAAGCGGACGCAAGGCGTTCTCAAAGGATTTGCATTCGTGCTGAGATCTTGTCGTTCTGGGACTACTGCAGGTTCACCTGTGCGTGGCGAATTCCCGTTCGGAGGAGGACACTTCCTGCTTAGCGCGGATTTTTCCGATACATCATCTTCTTGCCTGGCACAGCGGCCGGAACAAGAATGCCCTTTTCATGCAATGCCCTAACGATCTCGATCTCGATGCTGGGAACGAAGTCTGCTCGGGTCTGAGCCGGATTGATCAGACCAAACGGAGCATTTGCCCCGACATCACCGCTGAGCAGCCAGCCTTCATCCAGCTTTTCAATCACGTCTCGTTCTGTCCAAGTTCCCATGGCCGAAGAGTATCACGTGCTCGAACGGAACGAATTGAAGACAGCCATAAAAAGCGGTGTAGTCGAGCTGCGGTCGGAAGCGACGCGATTATCCGGCGGCTGGGACGCATCTGCAGTGCACACAACCCGGCGATCAGGAGCATAAATAACATGGCGGAATCACAAAATTGGGCGCAAAACAGCAATTCGCCACCGACAGGTGTGAGGTCCGACCTCAGATTCCATAGTCCTGGCGGTGACGTGATTCGCTGAGGCGGACACGATCACTGCCTTCTTGTGGTCGATCCAAATGCCTACTTTATGGCTCATAGCACCTCTTATCTGTTTATTTTTTCCTTGAAATGCCCCGGCGTCGGATCGTACGCGATTGTCGCCGTGCCGCTCACGAAGTCGCCGTCGTGCCGATAAGTCTTAGACTAATGTTGATGGGGGGCAAACGTCTGTGCGCAATGGCACATCAACGGGAAACACTACTTGTGCGGGCATCATTCGCCAAACCGGCGAATAAACCAGGTCTTGACCACCTGCGTCAGCATCGCATAGCCCAGCAGCATGATGGCGAGAAACAGCCAGTACAGCGGCGGGAGCGGGACAAACCCGAGCGTGTTCGCCAGCGGCGAAACCGTCAGCCAGGCGCCGGCTGCGACGATAACCAGGGAGGTGAGGATGAGCGGCCAACTGGCCCGGCTTTGGATGAACGGGATTTTGTTGGTGCGAATGACATGGATGATCAACGTTTGGGTGAAAAGCGACTCCACGAACCAGCCCGTGCGGAACAGGGTCGGGTTGTGCCAGCAGTTGAAAACGTACAGCATCATGAAGAACGTCAGGTAATCGAAGATCGAGCTGATCGGCCCGATAAACAGAATGAAACGCATGATCTTGCCAATCGTCCACTGGCGCGGCCTGGTCAGCCAGTCAGCGTCCACCTCGTCGGTGGGGATGGTGGTCTGCGAGAAGTCGTACAGGAGGTTGTTGGTCAGCACCTGGATCGGCAGCATGGGAAGGAAGGGTAGGAACGCGCTGGCCCCCACGACACTGAACATGTTGCCAAAGTTCGAGCTGGCCGCCATCTTGATGTATTTCACAATATTGCCGAACACCCGCCGGCCTTCCAGGACGCCCTGCTGCAGTACCAGCAGGCTGTTTTCCAGCAGGATGATGTCGGATGACTCCTTGGCGATGTCCACCGCGCTGTTCACCGAGATGCCCACATCGGCGGCCTTCAGCGCCGGCGCGTCGTTGATGCCGTCGCCCATGAACCCCAACACATGGCCCTTGCTCTGCAGCGCACGGATGATGCGTTCCTTGTGAGCGGGGGCCAGCCTGGCAAAGACGCTGGTGGCGTTGGCGGCGACGGCCAGTTCCGTCTCGTTCATCGCATCGATTTGGGAGCCGAGCAAGAGATGCTCTGCCGGAATGCCCACCTTCTTGCAGATGTAGGCCGTGATAATCTCATTGTCGCCGGTCAGAACCTTAACGTCCACGCTCAGGCTGTGAAGCTGCTTCAAGGCCTCTGCAGCAGTGTCCTTGGGCGGGTCGAGGAAGGCCAGAAAACCCAGGAGTATCAGGTCCGACTCGTCCTTGACGGAATACACTGGCTCATCGGAGCCGCCTGGCATTTGCTTATAAGCCAGGGCGATCACTCGAAAGCCCTGACCGTTCAGATCATCCGCCAACTGCCGGCGTTTGGCGTCGTGCTCGGGCAGAACTTCGATGGACTCGCCTTTGACTTCCACCCGGGTACACAAGCTCATCACTTCACTCACCGCGCCCTTACAGATCAGCGTGTTCAACCCGGTTTCATCTTCCACCACCACGGACATGCGCCGACGCACGAAGTCGAAAGGGATCTCGTCGATTTTGCGGTACTTCTCCTTCGCTTTCAGGCGCTCTTCCAGTTCCTCATGGTCGAGGATCGCTTCGTCGAGCAGGTTCTTCAACCCAGTATGGTGGTAGCTGTTCAAGTAGCCATACTGCAGCACCTTCTCGCTTGGATCGCCCTGCGCGTCCAGGTGCTTTTCGAGCACGATCTTGCCCTGGGTGAGGGTACCGGTCTTGTCGGTGCATAGCACGTCCATTGCCCCGAAGTTCTGGATGGCGTTCAGGCGTTTGACGATCACTTTCTTGCGGGCCATGGCCAGTGCGCCCTTGGACAAGTTGACGGTCACGATCATCGGAAGCATCTCGGGGGTGAGCCCGACGGCCACGGCCATGGCAAACAGGAACGCTTCCAGCCAGTTGCGCCTGCTCAGCCCGTTGATGAGGAAAACAGCTGGAACCATCACCGCGATGAATCGGATCATCAGCCATGTGAACTTGTTAATGCCCAGATCGAAGCTGGTCAACTGGCGCTGCCCGACGAGACTGGCGGCGAGCGATCCAAAGTAAGTCCGGTTCCCGGTGTGGATGACCACGGCGGTCGCGGATCCGCTCTCCACGTCGGAGCCCAGGAAGCAGATGTTGGGAAGTTCCAGCGGATTCTGAACGTCTGGCGATGACGGGGCGGCTTTCTTCTCCACAGGCAGGGCTTCGCCAGTGAGGGCCACTTGATTCAAGAACAGGTCTTTGGCGGAAAGCACCCGTACGTCAGCCGGCACCATATCACCGGCCGCCAGCCGGACAGTGTCGCCAGGCACCAACATCTTGAGCGAGACTTCCGCTTCCTTGCCCTCTCGCACCAATGTCGCGGTGTTGCTGACCATCGCCTGGAGCTTCTCGGCCGCGTTATCGGCACGCATCTCCTGAAAGAAACGCAACACCACGCCCAGAACCACCATCACGAAAATAACCACCGTTGCCCGCAGGTCACCTGTGAGAAAGGAAAGCACGCCCAGCGCCATTAGCAGAAGGACCAATGGATTTTTGACGGTGCCCAGGAGGCGCATGAGGGCGGATTGACGCTTCTCTCGGGCGATTTCGTTCGTCCCGACCTGCTTCAAGCGGGAATCGGCTTCCGTCTCGCTCAGGCCTCCCAGTTGCGATCCAAGCTCCTTCAGAAAGGTGTCGGGATCGGCACGCGCCTGTTCCAATAGTTGAGCGGAAGCGATGGTGGACGTCTTCGCCGTTGTCGAATTCGAGGGAGGGCTCTTCTCTGCGGGTTCCTTTGTGCCCGTTTGCATCGTGACTATCCTCCCTCGCCGCCAGCCGCCGCTGATGTATGGGTATCGCTTTCCACCCGATAACCAAGCCGACAGTGACCAACAATGCTGTCCCGTTATAGACGAATGTCCGGTGTCGCGGTAACCAGTTCTCGACGGTGTTCATTAGAGGTCATTCGCCACGATAGCCGCAAAGGAAACTTCCCGTCCACTTCGCGAGGTCGCGGCGGAGAAAACGCTTCAGGGACACCGAAGGCCAATGCACGTGCTTTAGATTCTTGGGATTGCTGGAGAAGCTCCGATCGGAGTCGAAGAATTAAACGCCGCTTCCTGTGGAGCGATCAAAGCGAGTGGCAGAATTTGACTGGTTATCGTCCGTTTCTAACCGGGTTCTTTGTTCTTGGAAATTGTGTCGCGGTTCTAAACGCGCGCATGCACCGCTCACGAGCATCACAATAATGAGTCGCCCGGGTCGTGCACCGCTTGCCTATTGCTGCCACCCGCCCCCCAAAGCCTTGTAGAGCTGAACCACGGCCTGCAGTTCGTCACGCCTGGTTCGAGCCAGGTCCAATTCGACGGCGAACAGGTCGCGGTCGGCATCCAGGGCATTGAGGAGAGTATCGACTCCTCCTCGATACCTCATGTAGGCCAGGCGCGACCGGTCCTGCAGCGCGGCGACCAGCAGTTCCTGCTGTGTTCGGATTTCCGTCACTCGGCGATGTTGAACGAGCGCATCCGAGACTTCGCGGAACGCGGTTTCGATGGTTCTTTCATACTGGACCAGCGCAATCTCCCGCCCGGCCTCCGTCAATTTGACATTCGACCGGATGCGGCCGCCCTCGAAGATCGGTTGGATGACCTGGGGGACAAACTGCCATGCTCGGGCCGGGCCGGTGAAGAGGTCGGATAGCTGGCTGGTTTCGGAACCCAGAAAACCCGTCAAGGTGATCTGGGGAAAGTACGCCGCTTTGGCGACGCCAATGAGGGCGTTGGCAGCCACGAGATTCTGCTCCGCCGCCCGGATGTCCGGTCGCCGTTCAAGCAACGATGATGGCAATCCCGGCGGTACAGAAGGTAGTTGCGGCTGTTCGGTCAGGCGGAGACCGCGGACCACCGCGCCCGGGCTCAACCCCAGCAGCAGTTGGATCTGGTTCTCGTTCTGCTCGATCAGCCGCTCGACGTCGGGAATGGTCGCGCCGGCGGTGTAAACCAGTTGTTCGGCCTGGCGGAGGTCCAGCAATGTCGCCACGCCGCCGCGTTGCCGCACATCGATCAGGCGGAGCGAATCTTCGCGTGTCGCCAGCGTGCGCCTGGCAATCTCCAACTCCATGTCCAGTTCGAGGAGGTTGAAGTATGCGGCGGCCACATCGCTCACGAGAGTCGTGACAACGGTCTTTCGATTCTCTTCCGCAAGGAGCAAGTCAGCTCGCACCGCTTCGGTCGCCCGCCGCAGCCGGCCCCAGGCGTCAACTTCAAAGGAGAGCAGGTTAAGAAAAACGCTGCCGAATGTTCTCTTTTGTTCGAAGCCGAAAGGGAGCACGAAGCCGCCATTCGTGGAACGGCGAAGCGTTGTGATATCGGCGCTGACGTCGATGCTGGGGAACTGGTCGGCTCGCGTGATGCCCAGATTGGCACGCGCGGCGTCCACTCGTAGGACCGCATCACGAAGGTCGTAGTTTTGTCTAAGCGCGGTTTGGATCAGTTCCTGCAGCCGTTCGTCTTTGAAGACCTCAAACCATTTGAGATCGGCGAGCGAGGTGGCGTCGGCCGGCGGCGTATCCACGCCGGTGCCGCGAAAAACATCCGGCGGATGGATGACGGGCCTGCGATAGTTGGGACCCACCTTGCATCCCAGTACCAGAATGGTTGTCAGCGCAACAAGCATGCATCGGTGTTTCACAGGTTTTGTTCAGTCGCCTTCCCCGGCAGCGGGTTCCGGTCCCTGGCTGCCGAGCTCTCTTTGCCTGCCTGTTCCGGTCAGTCGTTCCACCACATAGAACGTCACCGGGATGAGGAAGACGGCCAGGCCCGTTGCGGCCATCATGCCGACGATTACAACCGTGCCGAGTGTCCGGCGCGCCGCTGCGCCCGATCCCGTCGCGATCCACAACGGAGTGCAGCCCAAAATAAACGCGAACGAGGTCATCAGAATCGGTCGCAAACGCAGGCGGCCTCCCTCGAGCGCCGCCTCCACGAGATCCCGGCCTTTCTCCAATTCAATCCTCGCGAACTCGACGATAAGGATCGCGTTCTTCGCGGACAAACCGATCAGCACGATAAGACCAATCTGGGAGTACACGTCGAGAACATAGCCCCGGAGCAAGAGTCCGATGAAGGCTCCGAAGACAGCGACAGGCACGGTCAACAGGACCGAGAACGGCAGCGACCAGCTTTCATAGAGAGCCGCCAGGATCAGGAAGACAAAGACGAACGACAGGGCGAACGACGTCATTGCGGACCCCGCAGCGTGCTGTTCCTGATACGAGAGATCTGCCCATTCGTAGCCCATCTCCGGTGGAAGTACCTTCGAGGCCACTTCTTCCAGAGCGGTCATGGCCTGACTGGAACTGTAGCCCGGCGCGGGTCCGCCGATGACCTGGGCGGCGCGGTAGAGATTGAAACGGTTCGTATACTCCGGGCCGCTGATACTGCGCGTCGCGACCAATGCCGAGAGCGGAACCGAGCGGCCGTTCCGGTTGCGCACGTAGTATCTGGCGATGTCCTGCTCACTCTGCCGCTCCCCGCCTTCCGCCTGAAGGTACACCCGCCACTGCCGGCCGAAGCGGTTGAACTGGTTCAGGAAAAGACCGCCGAGATAAGCCTGCAGCGTTTGATAGACATCTGCCACTGCCACTTCCTGCTTCAGGACCTTGTCACGATCCACTTCCACGTAGACCTGGGGAACAGAGGCTGAAAACTGTGAAGCGACGCCGGCGAGCTCCGGACGCTTGCCGCACGCTTCAAGAAACTTCTGCAGATTTTCGGCGAGAAGTTCCACGGACCCTCCGCTGCGATCCTGGAGCCAGAACGAGAAACCTCCGGCACTGCCCAATCCCGGAATCGAAGGCGGCATGAAAGCGAAGGCGATTGCTTCCGGAAGTTGAACGGATAAAGCTCGATTTATCGTTGCAACGATATTCTTTGCTTCAAGTCGGCTGGAAGTACGCTCGTGCCAGGGCTTCAGACCGATGAAGAAGAAGCCCTGATAGCTTGCGGAGGTGCGCGTCAGCAGGCTGAAGCCGCCAATCGTGTTGTACGCCTGCACGCCTTCGGTGTCGTGGAGCATCTGCTCGATCTTCTTCAACACCTGTTCTGTTCGTTCCAGTGAAGCCGCAGCTGGAAGCTGCACATTCAGAAACGTGTATCCGTAGTCCTCTTCCGGAAGAAAACCTGTCGGAAGCCGCCAGCCGATCAGACCATCTGCAATCGCGAACCCCGCCAGGACGAACATCGCGAGCCCCGCCTTGCGGATGAGGGCGTGGCTCCAGTTCACATATCCATGCGTTGCCCGTGTGAACACCCGGTTGAACCAGCCGAAAAAGCGGGCCACGATGCCTCGGGATTCCCGCCTCGGTCTCAGCAGGATTGCGGAAAGCGCAGGAGAGAGAGTCAACGCGTTGAAGGCCGAAATGAGAACAGAAACAGCAATGGTCACGGCGAATTGATTATTCAGCCTGCCCTGAATGCCGCCCATGAACGCTACCGGCAGGAAGACCGAAGCCAGGATCAGCGCAATGCCGATCACCGGCCCCGAGACTTCCTGCATGGCCTGGAAGGTGGCGTCGCGCGGCGGCGTACCTTCGTCGATGTGGCGTTGAACCGCTTCGACAACGACAATTGCATCGTCGACCACAAGGCCGATTGCGAGCACGAATGCGAACAGCGAAAGTGTGTTGATCGAGAATCCCAAAAAGGGAAACACGGCGAATGTGCCGATCAGCGATACCGGAACGGCGATCATCGGGATCAGCGTCGCACGCCAGTTCTGCAGGAAAACAAAGACGACGATAATCACAAGGATCAGCGCCGCGACAAGCGTGAACACGATTTCGCGAATGCCCTCGGTCACCGCCAGCGTTGTGTCGAGAGATACGGCGTAATCCAGGTCCGGCGGAAATCGGTTCTTCAGTTCCACCATCGCTTTCTTGACGCCATCGGCGACCGCCAGCGCATTGGTGCCGGGCGTCTGAAATACCGCGATAACGGCAGCGGGCTGGCCGTTCAAGCGTGATGATTGCTGGTAGTTCAGGGCGCCGAGCTCAATCCGTGCGACATCCTTCAACCGCACCACGGAGCCATCCGGCAGGGAACGCACAACGATCTGGCCGAATTCCTCCGGCGTTTGAAGCCGTCCCTGCGCGCGGACGGTGTAGGTCTTGTCCAGTCCCGCCGGTGCAGGTGCACCGCCCACCTGGCCCGAAGGATTGACGGTGCTCTGCTGTCGCACCGCGCTAGCCAGATCCGGAACGGCGAGACCGAGCCGGGCGAGAACATCAGGATTGACCCAGATGCGCATGGCATAGTCGCTGGCTCCGAACAGCGTCACCTGGCCGACGCCGGGCACGCGATACAGAACGTCGTTGACGTTGATGTTTGCGTAGTTGGCGAGGAAGAGCGAATCGTACGTCCGGTTGGGCGAGTAAAGCGAGATGACGAGCATGGGCAGCCCGGTGGATTTCCGCGTCGTTAGTCCATACTGGATGACATCGGCCGGCAGGTTCGGCTGCGCCTGCGCAATGCGGTTCTGCACGTTCACCTGATCGATGTTGACGTCGGTCGCAACGTCGAAGGTGACGAACAACTGTTCTGTGCCGTCGTTCGCATTTGTGGACTGCATGTAAAGCATGTTGTCCACGCCGTTCATCTGTTGCTCCAGCGGAGTGGAGAGCGACTGTTCGATCGTGACGGCGTCCGCTCCCGTGTACGTGGTGGAGACGATGATCTGCGGCGGTACAATTTCAGGAAACTGCGCCAGCGGCAATCCCATCATGGCGATGAGACCGCCGAGAATGGTGATGATCGCGATCACCATTGCCACGATCGGCCGGTTGATGAAGAAGTTTGAAATCATTTACACTCGCGCAGAAGTTTTACTTAAACGGCTTCGGGTTGACGACCATGCCGGGTCTTACTTTTTGCGTCCCCTCGACGACAATCGTTTCGCCGGCTTTCAGTCCCTCTTCGATGATCCACTTCGAGCCGATGCGCTCCCCGACCTTGACGGTGCGGGTGCTGACCTCGCTGCCCCGGCCGACAACAGCGATTTGATAGGCGCCCTGCAGCTCGTGCGACTGGTTGATCGGCATCTGCGGATCCTGATCACCGTGCATGAGGAGTAACGGAGGATCGCTCGGGTCGACTTGAAAGACCGGACTGGCTTGGCGCGCAAGCTCGGGCACGGCCTCTGGTTGCCCACCTAGGAAAAGATCCAGCGCCGGTTTGCGCATCTCCAAGCCATGCGGAGTCGATTGTTTCAAAATCGTCGTTAGATTGCTCGCGCCATATAACACCACCATCGCTTGCACCTTCGACGATTCGTGGGGAAAGTCGCCCTCGTTCCCCTCGAGCAAACCGTCGCCGTTGGTCACACCGACGAGGGCCGCCAAATGTCCGCCCGCCGAAGAGCCTGCGACGACAAAGCGCGTTGGCGAATAACCGTAATCTTTCGCATGCGCGCGCAGAAATCGGATCGCTGCTTTGATATCGTAGATCTGCGCGGGAAATCGCGCCACGGTCGAAAGCCGGTAGTCGAGGCTCGCAACCGCCCAACCCTGCTCGACCATTCCTTTGAGATCGCATCCTTTGCGCGAGCCACCTCGCCACGCGCCACCATGCACCCACACAATGAGCCCCGCCGGCGCGGCACCGGCCTTCGGCAGCATGAGATCGAGCTTTAGGTCAGTCCCGTCGACCGTGGCAAAGGTGAGTTCCTTGAGGGCCGTATTCGTAGCGGCAGAGAGTACCTCCACGCCAAAAGATAGGCCGGAAATCAGCACGAAAAAAAGCGTGGTTTTCCTGATCAATCCGCTGGAAAGGCTTTTCATGACGATCGCGATTGGGGGTGAAGGGGCGAGCCGGAGAACGTTCGGTCGGTGGCCGAGTCCAGACAATATCATTTTGAGCTTATCGAACGGGCGTACGATTTTCGCTCGCCCATTCGACAAGCTCAGGACCCTCGGCAAGCGAGCCTCCTACCTGGAATCGAACTCTATTGTTCCGCCTAGCGCTCCGATCAGGCAACGGACGACGAAAATCATAACTCGTTACTTACAAAATTGATACAAAGAAATCATTTAAGTAAAGATGAACTGATATTACTCGCTCTTCCAAACTTGCCGAATGGTCAGTCCGAGCTTTTTCTGACCGCCGTTTTCTTTTCGATTGC
>Ga0137403_10005032_pt1 | contig 15406 bp, 16 predicted proteins | sample CZOMad2_1_16fung_FD_122057 | JGI IMG/M metagenome (GOLD analysis project Ga0137403, IMG submission 122057) | Vadose zone soil fungal communities from Angelo Coast Range Reserve, California, USA - CZOMad2_1_16fungal (Hybrid Assembly) | ecosystem: Environmental > Terrestrial > Soil > Vadose zone... | reverse complement strand
CAGGGGGAGGACGTCATCATCGTGCCGGCAGTCTCCGATGCCGACGCCAAGCAGGCCTACCCAGGGGGCTGGAAGGCGCCGAAGCCGTACATTCGGATCGTTCCCCAGCCGCGATAGGCAAGACGAGCTCCCCGGCGGCGGCCGTCTCGCTGCCGCCGGTGAGCGGCTCGCCGCCAGCGCAGTCTCGGGATGGGCTACTGCCGGGTCATGGGACTGGTCGGATCTCGATCAGTGAGAGACTCGAAGATCTGGTTGCTCGATTTCAGTGATTGCAGGCTGTAATTTTAGCCAGCAAGTCCCGAGGGACTCGACTCCCCAGTATGGGTACTTGAAGGCGCGTTTCAATCCCGTGGTCTCGGCGTCGACCGGTATTGTAAGTGGCGTTACAGGACCCACAGGCTGACGAATCGAAGTTGGCCCCCAGGCGCCCGGACAGCCTAGTTCAGCTAGGCTAGTTTGGGCTTCTGTCTTGGGAGGACGGCGAATCGTGGGCCGAAAGGATTTTGAGTTTTAGGGAAGCCGGTAACCAACGGTAACTATCGGTCACGTCTGGAGCATCTTCAACAACTTGGGCGGGTCGACGTCGTAGCCCTTCTGACACATGGTGCCATTTGGAACCTCATGGTGTTGGCACAAAATTGACACATACTATCGTTGAGCCCCGATTTGGTCCTTCGGATTTCTAATTTCATGTACGAGCGTGGTCCCCACCGGGGGGGTTAGGCTTGATCATCCTCATCAACAACCTCGTAGCCGCAAAGATCCTCGACGACCGAGTGCAGCTCGATCTCGAACCACGCCTTGAACGTTGCAAAATCTCGGCCCTTTGGCCAGCCCGCCTCGTCAGTGTGCCACCCATACAGTTCGTTCTCGAATATTGCGGGATGCACCTTTTCGAGAATCTCCCACGCTTCCTCGTCGTCGTCGTAGCTTGGGATCAGGTAGACAGTCTGTTCGCCGGTCGGTTCCGGAACAAGCCCCGAATCGTCCAGCGCCACCGCCCAATCAAGGTACGGTTGCTTCGGCCGCACTATCACAACACCACGATTGAGCATCACTGCCCCTCTTGCCTGAAGCCTAACGCATGCTTCGGTCCCTCACGAAGCTAATCTGCGGCAATCTCCTTCGGTTCAGAGGGCTTCGGGATCAACTGCCTTCGAGCCTCGGTCATTGACAACGCTCCACACGTCGATGGTACCAAGCGGCACAGGGACCATGCCAGCCGATCTCCCGCAGTCACCCGTCCGCGAGGCGGGGAAATTGGTGTAGCGTATCGGCCATGGCCAACCAAATGGACTACCGGACGCTGGGCAGGACAGGGCTCAAGGTCTCCGCGCTCGCCTTCGGGTGCGGCGACGTGGGCGGGCTGATGGTGCGCGGCGCGCCGGCTGATCGCGAGCGGGCCATCGCGCGCGCGGTCGAGCTCGGCATCAACTACCTGGACACCGCGCCCTCGTATGGCAGCGGCGAGTCGGAGCGCAATCTGGGCGTCGTCCTGCGCGCGCTGCGCCCGCAGGTGATCGTGGGCACCAAGTGCCGGCTGCCCGACACGACGGACGTGCCAGGGGCGCTCACCCGCTCGGTCGAGAACAGCCTCAAGCTGCTCGGGCTCGAGCGTCTCGATCTCTTCCATCTGCACAACCCGATCGGGCGTGTGACGGGAGAGCGGCGATTGGGTGTGGGTGAGGTCCTGGACGCCGTGGTGCCGGCGGCCCGCCGCTTGAAAGAGCAGGGCAAGATCCGCTTCTTCGGCATCACCGCGCTCGGCGAGACGGGCGCGCTGCACCGCGCGCTGGCGAGCGGCGCCATCGACACCGCCCAGGTTTGCTTCAACCTGCTGAACCCGACGGCGGCGCATGAGGTGCCCCTGGGCTATCCCGCCCAGGATTTCGACCGTCTTCTCGACCTTGCCCGCGAGAAAGAGGTGGGGACGATCTGCATCCGCGTCCTCGCCGCCGGCGCGTTGAGCGGCCAGGTGGCCCGGCATCCCGTGGCAATTCCCGCCGTGGCTCCGATCGCCTCCGGTCCGGACTACGCAACGGACGTAGAGCGCGCCAAGGCCTTCGAGCCCCTCATCAAGGAGGGCTATGCCGCGAGTCTCGTGGAGGCCGGCTTCCGGTTCGCGCTCGGCACGGAGACCATGTCCACCGTGCTCATCGGCTGCTCCGACCTCGCCCAGCTCGACTTCGCCGCCGCCGCGGTCAACAAGGGCCCCCTCTCCCCCGCCGCCCTCGCCACGCTCAACACCATCTGGGGATCCCAGCACTCCTGACCTCGACCGGGGTCAGGTCTTGAATTACGACATTTTCCCAGGGTCAGTCGCCGTCAGTCGGCCAGGAAATGTCGTAATTCAAGACCTGACCCCAGATCAACGATTCGGGCCGCGGCCCATCGGGTAGGGCTGCCAGCGGATCAGGGAGGTCTTGGGGAGCACGCCGGGGTTGACCGCGGAGCGCGGCCACTTGCCCTGCAGCACGGTGGCGAGCTCGCGGCCCAGCCGGCGCCGCGTTTCGGGCGCCATCCGAGCGGTCGCGGAGGCGATATGCGGGCTCACCAAGACGTTGTCCATGTGCAGCAGCGCGTTGTTCGGATCCACCGGCTCCACCTCGAACACGTCGAGCGCGGCGCCCGCGATCCAGCCCTGTCGCAGCGCCTCGGCCAGCGCGGCCTCGTTCACGGTCGGCCCGCGCCCGTTGTTGATGAAGATCGCGCTCTTCTTCATGGCGCGGAACTCGCGCTCGCCCATCATGTGGCGGGTCTCCGCGTTGAGCGGGGCGTGCATGGACAGGAAGTCGGCGCGCTGGCACAGCTCGGTCAGGCTCGTCACCGGCTCCACCCCCACCGCGGTCATCTCGAGCTCGGCGAGGAACGGATCGTAGGCGATCACCCGCAGGCCGAAGGCGTGGCAGCGACGCGCGACCGCCTTGGCCACGTTGCCGAACGAGATCAGGCCGATGGTCTGGCCGTAGAGCCGCGGGATGTTCGTGAAGTACGGCCGCCCCTCCGTCCACTTGTTGTCGACGGTCAGCTGGTGCATCAACCGGAGGCGGCGGTGGGCGGCGAGGAACATGGCCATGGTGTGGTCGGCCACCTCGTCGATGAAGACGTCGGGCACGTTGGTGACCACGATGCCCGCCTCGGTAGCCGCGTCCACGTCCACCGTGTCCGCGCCCACGCTGCCGAGCCCGATGACTTTGCAGTTTCGCAGGCCCTTGATGATGGCCGCGGTGATACGGCGGTTGCGCGCGATGACCGCGTCGGCGTCCTGGGCCGCCGCGATGAACTCCTCCTCGGTCTTGGCCGGCACCTCGACGATCTCGGCGCCGATCGGATCGAGCGCCTCGCGCTCGATCGAGTAGGCCGAATCGGCCAGGTCGTAGGTGACTTCGCCCGACGGCTTCTGAACGACGATCTTGAACTTCCTGGCTCCGGCTGCCATGCCGACGACCTCCTGGGGGGTCTGAGGGTGGGTACCACGTCCGCGGCCCCCAAGCATACGCTTCCCCCGGCCCTGCCGTCGAGGCCCTCTTGTGCTAGGGTGGCGCTGACATGCTCGTCGGCGCCTTCGCGGTCGCGCACACCCCGCAGCTCCTGATCCGCCCGGAGACCGAGGACCGCGACCTGGTGCTGCGCGTGCACGCCGCGATGGGCCGGGTCAAGCAGCGGCTCCAGGACCTCCGACCGGACGCGATCGCGATCGTCGCGGGCGACCACGTCGAGGCGTTCTTCCTGGACGCGGTGCCCGCGCTCGCGGTCTACGTGGGGCGCGAGTGCGCGGGCACGTTCGGCCCGTACCGCTACCGCCTCGACATCCACGAGCCGCTCGCGCGGGCCGTGGTCGAGCAGGGCATCGAGCGTGGCTTCGATCTCCTCTACACCCAGGACGCCCCGCTCGACTACGCCTTCTACGTGCCGCTCCACTTCGTGATGCCGGAGCCCGCGCGGCCCATCGTCCCGCTGCACGTCAACGTGTACCTGCCGCCCCAGCCCACCCCCGCGCGCTGCCACGCCTGGGGCGTGGCGCTCGGCGAGATCCTGCGCGCGCGCCCGGAGCGCGTGGCCCTCATCGCCTCGGGCGGCATGTCCCACTTCCCGGGTACCGACCGCTATGCCTCGCCCGAGTTCGACTACGATCGTGGGCTGCTCGACCTGCTCCGCGACGGGCGCGGCCGCGAGCTCGCGCGCGTCACCGGGGAAGAGCTCGACAAGCGGGGCAACATCGAGCTGCGCACATGGATCACCCTGCTGGGCGCGGTGGGCGACGTGCGCGCGGACGTGTACTGCTACGAGCCCTCCTGGCACCACGGCAACGCGGTGGTGGAGTGGCCGCTCCCGACCCCGTGAGCGAGCGCGCCCACTACCGCTTCCCGCCGTCCGAGGCCTACCCGCTCAACCGCTGCCTCTACGCGCTCAAGTCCGACCCGGCCTTCATCGAGCGCTTCGTCGCCGATCCGGTCGCGGCCACCGCCGCCCTCGGCCTGACCGAGGGCGAGCGGGCCGACCTGCGCCGCATGGATCGCGACGCGCTGGTGGCCCGCGGCGCCCATCCCTACCTGGTCTTCATGGCCGGGCTCCGGCTCAAGATGGCGGCCGAGCCCGGCGCGCTCGAGTACTTCTAGTACTTCTAGCTCGGGGCGGTCAACACCTCGAGCCGGGTGGCGACCAGCTTCGCGCCGCGCTCCTCGTAGAACGCCTTCACCTTCGCGCCCTCCTGGAGATCGGCGAACCGCGCCTCGTGGCCGTTCACCTGGATCAGCGTGTCGCGGCTGATCTCGAGTGTCTTGCCGAGAAGACCCAGAAAGATCGAAACGTCGACGCTCTCGGTCCGCCCATCCACCCGCGTGAGCGTGCCCTCGATCACCCCGGGCGCCCGCACGAGCCGATTGATGCGGGGTGACGACGGCTGGAGCGGATAGGGCTGGCCCTGGGCGAAGCCTTGCGGGGCAAGGGCGGACTCCACCCCCATCACGGTCGAGGTCATCAGCATCGCCGCTCCAAACATCGCAGTGAAGTGTGTCATCGCGTGTTCCTCCTCTCGGCGGAGCGAGCCCGGCGGTCTCGCTCCGCCGCCGGGCCGCCCCCGATACACAAACGGACGCGGGCGTCAGGGCGCCTGCGTCTCGATCACCCGGACCTGCGTCGCGATCTTGTCGCGCCCGCCGCCCTCGGCGTAACGGGCCATGATCGAGTCGCCCACCTGGGCTGGCTGGCCCGGGCCCTGGCTCTCGGCGGTCACCTGGAGCGACGTGCCGTTGTCGAGCTTCAGCATCGTCACCATGTCCGGGCGTCGCTCGAGATCGACCACCTTGCCCTCGACGGCCCGGAGATCGGCCGTGGGCTCCGCGGACGAGCCATTGAGCTGGGTCTGGTCGACGCGCGATTGCGCGAGCGTGCCGCCGGCGACGAGCAGGAGGGCCGCGGCCCCGATCGTGGTGATTCTGAGAACCTTCATGACAGCTCCTTTCTCGATGGAAGTTCTTACCGCGGGGCATTGGCCCCGCTTCCGCATAGGAGAGGAGCAAGGGCGATACCAGGCCCGCCAATCATGGGATCGAAGGCCCGATTGGGGAGCCCGGGGGGTCATCAGGATGTAAGGCTTACACGCGATGGGAACGTAAGATGTTCCGGTGATGTTCCACGTTCTGAAAGGAGGCGAGATGCGACTGCGACGACGCTACAGACGGCTGGCCCGGCGGTTCCGGTCCATCGCCTTCATCACCACCGTGGTGCGCAGCTACCGGGAGGGCCGCCGGCGGGGACAGACGCGGCTCGCCGCGCTGCGCTTCGGCCGAGCGGTGGCCCAGTGGCGGCGCCACAACGGGACCGCGCATTCGTAGACGCGCGCTGCTCCGCCTGGCCATCGCGGGCCTCGCGGCGACGATGCCGGCCGTGGGCCGCGCCCAGACGCCCGCGCCGGGCGAGCTCGCGCCGGCCCCTCTGACGCGCGAGCTGCAGCAGGCGCTCGCCGCCGCCACCGAGCGCTTCCACGCGCTGGACGCGGCGGGCGTCCTCGTCCACGTGTCCGAGCAGTACCGCAACGGGCCGTTCGCCAAGCCGGCGCTCCGCGAGCACCTGCTGGCCATGTTCACCCTCTATGACACGGTGCGCGCGCGCATCCGCATGGACGAGATACGTCTCGTGAACGGCGCGGCGTGGGTCTACTCGACGGGCGAGATCTCCGGGCGCCTCCGCGGCATCGGCGTCTGGACCTCCGCGCTCGCCTGGGAGCGCGAGCCCGACGTCGCCCGCAAGGAGAACGGCGTCTGGCGCCTGGTCGGCCCCGGCCCCTAGGCGTTCGAGAAGGGGCCATCAGCGGGAGTGCGGCGCCCTCGGTCGCACGCTCGACGCACAGGGAGTACGCCTCGCGCGCGACCTTCGGGCGCCGCCTCGCAGCTGACCCTTCTCGGACGCCTAGCCCCGCCAGAGTCTAGCTACTGAACCGGGCACCCCGCCCGTACGGTATGCTACGGCGCGCCGCCCGCAGGCGGCCGGGGAGGATCCGGACCTGACCGCCGTGCTGCTGCTCTACGCGCTCACACTCTTCGCGGGCGCCACGCTCCTGTTCGTGATGCAGCCGATGGTGGGCAAGATGATCCTGCCGCTGCTCGGCGGCACGCCCGCGGTGTGGAGCACCTGCATGGTGTTCTTCCAGGCCGCGCTGCTCGGCGGCTACGCCTACGCGCACGCGAGCACCGCGCGTCTGCGGCCCTCGCGCCAGGCCCTCCTGCACCTGGTCGTGCTCGCGGTGCCGCTGGCGGTGCTGCCCCTGGCCGTGAACCCGCGCCTGCTACGCGGCGGCGAGGCCAACCCGGTGCTCGACGTGCTCACGCTCCTGTCGGTCTCGGTGGGCCTGCCCTTCCTGGTGGTGAGCGCGACCGCACCGCTCCTCCAGAAGTGGTTCACGCAGACCGGGCACCCGGCCGCGCGCGATCCGTACTTCCTCTATGCGGCCAGCAATCTCGGCAGCATGCTCGCGCTGCTGGGGTACCCGACCCTCGTCGAGCCGCGCCTGCCCCTGCAGGGCTCGGGCTGGCTCACCCAGACCACGCTGTGGACCACGGGCTACGGCGTGCTCGCGATACTGACCGCGCTCTGCGCGCTGACCCTCTGGTGGAAGCCGGCGGGCGCCGCGGCCGAGGAGGCGGGAGCGGACGCGCCCGTCGAGCCGCGGCCCGGCTGGCCGCGCCGGCTCCACTGGATCGCGCTGGCCTTCGTGCCCTCGAGCCTGCTGCTCGGCGCGACCACCTACATCACGACCGACCTGGCCGCGGTGCCGCTCCTGTGGGTGCTGCCGCTCGCCATCTATCTCCTGACATTCATCCTCGCCTTCGGCCGCTGGCCGCGCGCGCTCCATCGCGCGGTCGTCGCGATCACCCTGCCGCTCGTCCTGGTGGTGATCTTCCTGATGGTCTCCGCCCTGCCCGAGCGCATCTGGGTCATCGTGCTCTGGCACTTCGGCCTGCTCTTCGTGATCGCGCTCGCCTGCCACGGTGCCCTCGCCCTCGACCGCCCCGCGCCCCGCTACCTCACCGAGTTCTACCTGCTGATCTCGGTGGGCGGCGTACTGGGGGGCCTGTTCAACGCGCTGCTCGCCCCGCTGATCTTCTCCTCGCTGATCGAGTATCCCCTGGTGATGGTGCTGGCCTGCGTGCTCCTCCGCGCGGGCCGGGGCGAGGCCGGGCTCGGACTCGGCCCCGGCGCGGCGCGGGACGCGGTCCTCGTGGTCGCGGTGGCGGCCCTCGCCCTCGTCCTCTACTCGGAGTCGGCCACGCTCCGGGTGGACTTCTCGTTCCTCGCCCGCGTCCTCGAGTGGAGCAGCGCGCGGGTCGGCGACTGGCTCGATCCGATCGAGCGGCCGATCAACAAGGTGCTGATCTACGGCCCGCCGCTGGTGCTCGCCTGGCTCCTGCGGCGCCGCCCGCTCCACCTGGGACTGGCCCTGGCCGCGGTGCTGCTGGTGTCCGGGTTCGTGGACGCGCGCAACAACGACCAGATCCGCCAGAGCCGCTCCTTCTTCGGCGTGCTCCGCATCTCACGCGACCGTGACGAGAAGGGCTACACCGAGCTGCGCCACGGCACCACGCTCCACGGGCGGCAGAGCCTCGAGCCCTCGCGGCGCACCGAGCCGATCTCGTACTACCAGCGCAAAGGTCCCGTCGGCCAGCTCTTCACCGAGCTCGACCGGCGGTCGGGCGCGGTGCGGATGGCAGTGATCGGGCTCGGCACCGGCACGCTCGCCGCCTACGCGCGGCCCGGGGATCGCGTGACCTTCTACGAGATCGACCGGCTCGTGCGCGACGTGGCCTTCGATCCCCGCTACTTCACCTACGCGGCGGACGCGCGCGACCGCGGCGCCAGTCTGCGGATGGAGCTGGGCGACGCGCGTATTCGCATGGACGCGGTGCGCCGGGAGCGGCCGGAGGAGCAGTACGACGTGATCCTGGTCGACGCGTTCACCTCGGACGCGATCCCGGTGCACCTGCTCACCCGCGAGGCCCTGCGGCTCTATTTCGACGTGCTGGCGCCGCGCGGCATCGTGGCCCTGCACATCTCCAACCGCTACCTGCGCCTGGAGCCGGTGGTGGCGAATCTGGCCGTGGACCGCGGCTACGCGCGCATGCTCCAGCACGGGGACACCGGCGACGTGCGGGGCGGTGTGGAGGCGAGCTGGATCCTGCTGGCCCGGCGGCCGGAGGACTTCGGCGAGCTCGCGTCGGACTCGCGGTGGACGGCGGCCGCCCTCGACCCGGAGCCCGCGGTCGGCACCTGGACCGACGACTTCCACAACCTGCTCTCGGTCTTCAAGTGGTGAGGAAGCGGCGGCGCCCGCCCAGGATCTCGCGCGCCGCGTTCCGGCCGGGGGAGCCCATCACCCCGCCGCCCGGGTGCGCGGCGGCCCCGCAGAGGTAGAGGCCCGCCACCGGGGTCTGGTAGCCCGCGTGGCCGGGCACCGGGCGCAGCGAGAAGAGCTGGCCCGGCGTCATCGCGCCCTGGAAGATATTGCCGCCGGTGAGTCCGAACACGCGCTCGATGTCGAGCGGAGTCAGCACCTGGCGCGCGAGCACCGAGCGGCTGAAGTTGGGCGCGTACTCGTCGAGCAGCGCGAAGCACCGGTCGGCGAAGGCCTCCCCGATCTGATCCCAGGTCGTCCCGCGGAGCGCGTAGGGCGCGTACTGCACGAAGATGGACATCAGGTGCCGGCCGGGCGGCGCGACGGTGGGGTCCACCACCGAGGGAATCGTGCACTCGAGCACCGGCCGCGCCGACGGACGGCCGTACTTCGCGTCGTCGTACGCGTGCTCGATGTAGTCGAGATCGGGGCAGATGTGGATGGTGCCGCGGTGCTGGGGCCCGGGCGCTCCGCCGGGACACGCGGTGAAGCTCGGCAGCTCGCTGAGCGCGACGTTGATCTTGAGCGAGGCGCTCTCGTAGGAGATGCGCGACACCGCGTCGCGGAAGGCGGGCGACAGCACCTCCGGGGCGAGCAGGCGCAGGAACGTCACGTGGGCGTCGGCGTTGCTCGCCACGACGCGGGCGCGACATTCCTCCCCGCTCTCGAGCACCACGCCGGTCACGCGCCCGTCTCGCACCGTGATCCGGGCCACCGGCGCCTCGCACCGGATCTCCACGCCCAGGTCGCGGGCCGCCCGCGCGAGCGCCTCGGTGAGCCCGCCCATGCCGCCGCGCACGTAGCCCCAGACCCCGCGCCGGCCGTCGGTCTCCCCCATGACGTGGTGGAAGAGGACGTAGCCGGTGCCCGGCGTGGACGGGCTCGCCATCGCCCCGATGATCGCGTCGGTGGCGAGCGTGGCCTTGAGCTCGGCGGACTCGAACCAGCGGTCGAGGATCGTCCGCGCGGGCCCGGTGAGCAGCTCGACCGCCTCCGAGGCGCCGTCGCCCAGCCGCGCGAACGAGCGGCCGAGCCCGAGCAGCTGAAGGAGCCCGCGCGGACCGGGGCGCAGCAGATCGGGCGGCGTCACGCCGAGCGTGGGCTCGACGAAGGCGGCCACGCGCTCCAGCATGGCCTCGTACTCCGGATACCGGGCCGCGTCGCGCGCGCTGAACTTCGCGATCTCCGCGCGGGTCAGCGTGGCGTCCGGCCCCAGGGTGAGCGAGCGGCCGTCGGGCAGCGGCGTGAAGGACGACGGGCTGCGCGGCAGCACCTCGAAGCCGTAGTCGCCCAGGCGCAGGTCGCGGACGATCTCCTTGCGGAAGAGGCTGTTGACGTAGGCCGCGGTCGAGACCTTGAAGCCGGGAAAGGTCTCCTCGGTCACGCAGGCGCCGCCCACCAGATAGCGCCGCTCCAGCACCAGCACCCGCAGCCCCGCGCGCGCCAGGTAGCACGCGGTGACGAGCCCGTTGTGCCCGGCGCCGATCACGATCGCGTCGTGTCCGCTCCCGGCGGCACCCGTCACTCGAGCACCTGATCCGCGCGCAGCAGGAACGATTGCGGCATCGCCAGGCCGAGAGCCTTGGCGGTCTTGAGGTTGACGACCAGCTCGTACTTAGTGGGCTGCTCGATGGGCAGGTCGCCGGGCCGAGCGCCCTTCAGGATGCGATCGACGTAGACCGGCACCCGCTGCCCCCACAGCTCGGCGATGTTCGGCCCGTAGGCCATGAGGCCCCCCACCTCCGCCACCTCCCGGAAAGGCGCCACCAGCGGGAGCCGGTGCTTGATCGCGAGGTCGGCGATGCGCCGGCGCTCGGCGAAGAACGCCGAGCTCGACAGCACGAGGAGCGCGTCGGCTCCTTCTCGCCTCAACGCGTCGAGCGCGCCCGCGTACTGGGACGTCTCCTGCACCTCGACCACGTGCGTCTGGAGGCTCAACGAGCGGGCGGCCGCCTCGGCGGCCCGCACCTGGCCCAGGCCGCCGGGACGAGGCCAGGCGAGCACGCCCACGCGTCTCATCCCGGGGAGCACGACCTTGAGGAGCTCGAGGCGCTTGCCGGTCAGCTCGGGCGCATGCAGGCTTACCCCCGTGAGGTTGCCGCCCGGACGGGCCAGGCTTGCCACCCAGCCTTCCTCGACCGGGTCGTCCACCGCGAACGTCATGACGGTCGGAATCGTGCGGGTGGCGGCCCGGGCCGCCGGGATCGCGACGCTGCTGACCAGGATGACGTCGACCTTGAGGTCGACGAGCTCGGCGGCCAGCGCGGGCAGCCGCGCCAGGTCCCCGCGCGCGTAGCGCTGCTCGATGATCAGGTTCTGGCCGGGCACCCAGCCCAGTCGACGGATTCCGGGGCCGAACGCTGCGATCCCGGTGCTCGGATTCCCTGGGGAGAGCACCCCGACGCGATACACCCGCCCGGTCACCTGCGCCACGACATCACGCGCCGGGGCCAGGAGGCAACCCGAAGCGACCGTGCCGATGAAGGCTCGACGGTTCATTGCCTGTCCCGCCGCGATGTGATGATCGCGGGCGGCTCGGCGGAGCGGCGCGCCGACGCGGTCGTCCTCGACTTCTACGTGGTCGCCTGGCGGGCCGGACACCGTCTCGGCGGGGATCCGAGCGCGGGCTACCGGATCACGCGGCCCGCGCGCCCCACCATCGCGCTCGGGATCGTGATCCCGAGCGCGGCCGCGGTCTTGAGATTGACGGCCAGCTCGAATCGGGTGGGCCGCTCGACGGGCAGATCGGCGGGCTTGGCGCCCTTCAGGATCTTGTCCACGTACGCCGCGACGCGGGTGTTGACGTCGGCCAGGCTCGGGCCGTAGGAGAGCAGGCCACCCGCCTCCACGATCTCCGGCCATTCGTACATGGCGGGCAGCCGGTGGCTGGCCGCGAGCTGCAGGATCCGCTCCCGGTTGCTCGAGAGGATCGGGTCGGCGGTGACGAAGAGTGCCCGGGCCCCGCCCCGCGTGACGGTCGCGAAGGCCTCGGGATATTGCTCGGGCAGGCGCGCGTCGGCCACGTGGATCTCCAGCGCCATCGTCTTCCCCGCCACCTCGGTCTCCCGTGCCTCCGCCGAGCTGCTCGGATTGCGGAGGTTGGCGAGCACCGCGACCCGGCGCAGGCCGGGCAGGCACTCGCGCAGCACCTCCAGCCGCTTACCGGCGAGCTCCGGGAGGTAGGTGGTCACGCCGGTCACGTTGCTGCCGGGACGGGCGAGGCTGACCACGAACAGGCCCGCGACCGGGTCGGTGCCGCTCACCATCACGATGGGGATCGTGGACGTCGCGTTCTCGGCCGCCCGGATCGCGGGCGACGACACCGCCACGATCAGGTCCACCCCGCTCCGCACCAGGTCGGCGGCGAGATCGGGCAAGCGCTCGAAATCCTCGTTGGCCCCGCGAATCTCGAACCGGACGTCGCGGCCTTCCACGTAGCCCAGGTCGCGCAGCCGCTGGCGCAGCTCGATCATGCCCCCCCGGGCCGAGACCGACGAGGGGGTGAGGTAGCCGACGCGGGCGCCGCGCCCCGCCGGCTGGGCGGGAGCCACGCGGGGGCGAAGGAGAACCCCCACGGCCAGCGTCGCGACAAACGCCCGCCGGTCCGCCGCCGCGCCCGAGGTCATGGTCATTGGAGTCTCCCGCTCACTCGTCGTAGAATAGCCGGAACCGCGACCAGGTCAACCGTCGCGGGGACATCATGGGACGAGCGCGAATCCTGGTGATCGATGACGAGCGCGCGGTGCGCGATCTGATCTCGGACGCCTTGACGATCGAAGGCCACGAGGTCCTCACCGCGGAGAACGGCAAGGAAGGCCTCGACCTCATCGGCCAGTACCGCTTCGACCTCGTGTTCTGCGACCTGCGCATGCCCGAGATGGACGGTCAGGCCCTCTACGAGGAGGTCCAGCGCGATCACCCGCAGGTGCTCAAGCGGATCGTCTTCGTGACCGCCCAGGCGAACTCGTCGGACTACGGCCCATTCCTGCGCGAAACCGGGATCCCGGTCATCGAGAAGCCCTTCACCCTGAGCCAGCTTCGTCAGGCCGTCACTAAGATGGTGGGGCAGACGCGGTAGACGGCCCGGCGCCGTCAGTCCTGGCCGAGCGACTTCAGGAAGTCGGCGTTGGTCGCGGTGAGCTTGAGGCGGCCCAGGAGCGCTTCCATCGCCTCCTGCGGCTTGGTGCCGGACAGGGCCCGCCGCAGCATGTGGATCTTCTTCATGTCCTCCTCGGAGAACAGGAGCTCTTCGCGCCGCGTCCCGGACCGCATCAGGTCGAACGAGGGGAAGATCCGCCGGTCGGCCAGCTCGCGCGAGAGGTAGAGCTCCATGTTGCCGGTGCCCTTGAACTCCTCGAAGATGATCTGGTCCATCCGCGACCCGGTGTCCACCAGCACGGTCCCGATGATGGTGAGCGAGCCGCCCTCCTCGATCTTGCGGGCCGCCCCGAAGAACGCGCGCGGCATCTGGAAGGCGCGGCTGTCGATGCCGCCCGACATGGTGCGCCCGCGCGAGGAGAGCTCGTTGTTGTAGGCGCGGGTCATCCGGGTCAGCGAGTCGAAGAGGATCAGCACGTCCCGCTTCTCCTCGACGATCCGCTTCGCCTTGTCGATGCACTGCTCGGTCACTTCGATGTGCCGCCGGTAGGGATTGTCGTTGCTCGAGGCCACGATCTCGGCCTGCTTGCCGATCTGCATCTTGAAGTCGGTGACTTCCTCCGGCCGCTCGTCCACCAGCAGCACCATCACTACCACCTCGGGATGGTTGGCGAGCACCGACTTGGCGATCTTCTGGAGCAGCATGGTCTTGCCGGTGCGGGGCGGGGCCACGATCAGGCCGCGCTGCCCTCGACCGATCGGCGCGATCATGTCCAGCGCGCGCATCGAGAGCTCGTCCCGGGTGAGCTCGAGCTTGAACTTCTCGTACGAATGAACCGCGGTGAGGCCTTCGAAGATCGACGGGGTGGGCGGCCGAGACGGCGGACGGGGCGGCATCGGACCACGCGGGCCCTGGCCTTGCCCTCCGCCCTGGCCCTGACCCGATCCTTGCCCTTGCCCTGGCCCCTGCCCTTGCGGCGGTCGGTTCCCGGAGTGGCGGCGGTGGCGAGATCGCCTACTCACGTGGGATGCTCATTGGCGCAAACCCTTTCCTTCAGTCGCGGTAGAGGTGAACCGTCAAGCCGCTCAATCGGCGCCGCGGTGCGGGGGCACGCGCGGGGGGCCCCGGTCGGCAGGCCCATGACTGACCCCAAGTGTACCGGAACGTGTTCGCCGCCACCAGAGAATCGGGGCCACCGATTTAGGGTGTTCTTACCGGGTCGTTCGTTCCAGAGCCCGGGAGGCAGGCCCCGGCCCGTGGGCCATCACCGCCAATTCCGGCGCGTTGCGCCATGGGGCACGCGGCACATGGCTTGCTCCTTCCCGTGACATGCCCTCGCGGTGGCGCTCGGTCTGCATCGTCGTGACTCCCGGCTCCGGAGAGGGCCGGGCGCGCGGGGTCGCCCGGAGGCTCGGCCGGCTCCTCCGGCGCCGGGGCTCGGCGGTCACAACCCAGGCCTTCGACACCCTGCCCTCGCTGGTCGAATGGGCCAGAACCTGCGGGCCGGAGTTCGACGCGATCTGCTGCGTCGGCGGCGACGCCACCCAGAGCGCGGCCGCGCTCCTGGCCCGGCGCCACCGGATCCCGTTCGTCCCGATCCCGACCGGCTTCGGCAACCTCTTTGCCCGGGTCTTCGGTCACCACTCCTCTGCCCGCGAGGTGGCACGCCTGCTCGACGAGGGCGAGATCCGGCTGGTGGACGTCGGCGTGGCGGGAGACGAGCTCTTCCTCTCCCACAAGAGCTATGGCTTCCTCGATCAGATCCAGGAGGCGGTGGAGGAGGGCCGGCGCCAGCCGCGGGACCGTATCCGGCGGCTGCTCGCCTACTACGGCACCGCGGTGCGGGCGGTCTGGCGCACGCCGTTCGCCCCGCTCGGCGTCGAGGTGGACGGGGTATTGGCCGCGGACCAGGCCGTGCTGGTCACGGTGGCCAACGTGGAGACCTATCGCGACTTCCTGAGCCTCACCCCAGCGGCGTCGCCGGTCGACGGGCGCCTCGACGTCTTCGTCGTCCCGCGGACCTCGAAGTGGGGCCTGGCGTGGCGCCTCCTCCGGCTCAAGCTGCGGCTGCCCGGCCGCTGGAGGGGCGTCTCGGTCTACCGCGGGCGCGAGGTGGTGGTCGTGAGCGCGGCCGGGCGCGAGACGCTCCGGGTCGTGCGGCGGGTGCTGCCGCTGCTGTTGCCCCCGGGCGCGATCGAGCGGCTCAAGCGGCGTCAGCTCGAGGGAGAGGAAGAGGTCCCGCTCGAGACGGTGGGCTGAAGGCCGGCGCGCTTCGCCCGCCAGCTCATGGCCGCGAGCGCGAGCAGGCCGATCGCGATCCACACGACCTGGCGCGCCCGGCGCACGAAGCTGAACGCGAGCCCGGCGCCGGCCCCCAGGCCCATGGCCTCGAACGCGGCCGCGTTGGCGCTCTCGAA
>Ga0137403_10005031_pt1 | contig 15410 bp, 13 predicted proteins | sample CZOMad2_1_16fung_FD_122057 | JGI IMG/M metagenome (GOLD analysis project Ga0137403, IMG submission 122057) | Vadose zone soil fungal communities from Angelo Coast Range Reserve, California, USA - CZOMad2_1_16fungal (Hybrid Assembly) | ecosystem: Environmental > Terrestrial > Soil > Vadose zone... | reverse complement strand
CTCGTGTCTCGCGGTGTGGCGGCCTCGGCCGTTCCGCGCGCGGGCCGCTGCTCGGTCGAGATCGGCGTGTTCTCGCGCACCGTCAGCGCGATGATCGGAATCGCCAGCGCCTGTTTGCGTGTATCCGTGACGATCCGCGCGGTCGCCGAGAGATCTGGGCGCACCTCGGCCGGCGGATTGACGAGTGTGATTTCGACTTCGTAGTCCACGGCGCGGTCACTCTGCGAGCCGCCGACGGCCGAGGCGGCCGTCAGGATCGCACTGTTGGAGACCTTGGTGACGCGCCCGATGAACGTCGTGTCCGGAAACGCGTCGATCGTGACCTCGACCGAATCGCCCAGATGCAGCCGGACGACGTCGGTCTCGTCGACCTGCACCTTGGTCTGAATGACCGAGAGATCCGAGATCGTGAGCAGCAAACCGGTCTCGCGTGAGAACGTGCCCGGCACCGCGACCTCGCCCTCTTCGACGGCGAGACGAGTGACCCGGCCCGCCATCGGCGCGATCAGGTGTGTCTTGGCGAGCTGATCGCGCGCTTCCTGGTAGCCCGCGCGCGCCTGCTCGACCAGGTGCGTCGCCGCCGTCTGGTTTGCCTCGGCGATGTCGAACGCCGTCTGCGCCTGCTCGAGCTGTTCCTGCGAGATGAGATTGGGGTTCTGCTCGCGCAGCTCCTTGGTGCGCGTCAGCGCCCGCTGCGCCTGATCGCGGGAGGCCCGCGCCTGCACGGCGCCGGCCTGAGCCGACGACATTCCGGCGTTGGCACGCTGCAGATTCGCCTCGTAGATCGTGGGATCGATCTGGAGCAGGAACTGCCCCTTCTGGACGAGGTCGCCTTCGCGCACCGCGATCCGCGTGATGCGGCCGGTGATGTCGGCGCTGATGTCCACTTTCTTTTTGGGCTGAATCTTCCCGCTGGCGGTGACCGCGGCGACGAGGTCGCGACGTCCGACCTGCTCGAAGCGCACCTCGATGCCCTTGTCGCCCTTGGCGCTCGCGCTGACCAGGATCAGGACAACGACGAGGGCCCCTATTCCACTCCCTAACAGCACCTTATTCCGCTTAGACATGGCGGCTCGATCCTCTCGGTTAACGCAAGCTGCGGCCGACGGCTGCTTCCAATGCCGCCAGGGCCTTGTGATAGTCATATGTCGCGTTCACGGCGTCGCTCTCGGCACGGAGCGAAGCGACCTGCGCGTCCAACAGCTCGAAGAACGTGCCCGAGCCGACGCGGTAGCGCTCGGTGGCCAGCTGCAGCTGCTCGCGGGCGGCGCTGCGATTCGTGTCCTGCAGCCCGACCGTCCGGAAGGCGGTCTGCAGCGTGAGGAATGCCTGGCTGACCTCGGTTTGCACCGCGAGGCCACGCGCCCGCACTGATTCCTCGAGGTTCCCGTGCTGCGCCCGCGCATTGGACACGATGAGCTCGCGCGCAAAGTTGTTGAAGATCGGCAGCGACACCGTCAGACGTGCCTGGAACGGCTGGCGCGTGAAATTGAATGGGAAGACGGAATTCCGGTTCCGCAGCGCCTGTTCATTGGACGCACCCCAGATGAAGCCGCTGCAATCGTTCGCCGGCAGTCCCGCGCTGGCGCGGATCGTGTTGTTGTCCTGGCACTCCGTGTACTGACCCGCGAACGCGGCCTGCTGGCTGAAGATGATCGGATCGACGTTCGTGAACTGTTGCGTGAACCCCGACCATCCCGCCGAGAGCGAGACCGCGGGTCCGTAGCTGGACGTCGCGGCCCGCACGTTCCACGCGGCCGCGCCTTCGCGCGCGCGCAGGGCCGCGAGCGCGGGGTTCTGTTGCTCGGCCATCGTCAGCAGATCGGCCATCTGCCACTGCGGCGTCTGCACATTGAACGAGTCGGTGAGTTGCACCTCGGCCACGTTGAGTGGCGGCGTCACACCCATCTGCTCGAACAACCGCAGCTTCTCCACGCTGACGAGCGTCTGCGCGCGCAGCAGCCCGACTTCCGCCTGTCCGCGCGCGACCTGCGCCTGGCGCACGTCGATGAGCGTCGCCTGGCCCACGCCGTAGCGCGCCTGGGCGAGCTTCAAGAACTCTTCATTACGCTGCAGCGTCTTCTGCGCCAGGTCCGCCTGCGCGCGCGCCTGCAGCACCGTGAGGTACTGCTGCTTTATCCCGGTGACGAGCAGGTTCTCGGCCCCGGCGACATCGGCATCGGCGGCGCGCTGCTGGGCCTTGGCGAGTCCCGGTTGGGACAGCGTAGTGCCCGAGAGCTGCCACGACAGCCCCACATCATAGAATGAAGAGACCGTCGAGACGCTCTGCGTGAAGCTGGACGACAGGAAGGTCTGCGAGCCGGGGCCGGTGTAGCTCATTCCGCCCGACGCGATGATCGACGGAATCAGCAGGCTGGAATAGGCGCCTCGCACGCCCCAGGCCGCCGGTGCACGATTATTCTGGGCCTGCCTGAACGCGGGGTTCTTCTCGCGCGCGACGGCGATGGCGTCGCTGAGCGACAAACCCGCGGTCGTGACCGGCTTGGTGGGAGGTGTGGGCTGCTGAGCAACGGCAACGGCGGCGGGGCCCAACAGGAGGCCTGCCACGATCAACATCTGTCTCATGGTCGTCCTTGAAAAGATATGTCGTGAGGTCGAAGCGCCATACGCGAGAGCACCTGAAGCGGTTTCGGCCTGCGACAGACAACCTAGTCGGGCCGACTGGGGCAGCAAGGTCAGCCGCCGGTTGAGCGCTCGGCGGTGAGGTGGCGAGACGGAATCTCGACTTTCATGAGACGGCCGCCCTCATCCACCCAGAGATGCACCGCCTCCTGACCCTCTCCTAACGTGATGTGCCGCAAGCGGGCAGGGTCCCGATTCAGGATAGTCGCGGCAAGTCCGAGATCGCGGATCTGGAGGACGTCGCGCCGGAGGCCCCGTGGGAAGATCGCCGTCAGGCTGCCGGGCTCCGCGCCCGCCCGCCACGCCGCGAACACATACAGGGCAAAGACCGAGTCGTCGAGCATGACCGCTCGGGGTCCGGTCGGGAATTCGCGCGCGCGCTCGGTGTCGCGGGCGATGAGCCGCACGGTGAACCGTCCGCGGCCCAGCTCGCCGAGAATACGCGAGGGCTGGCGCGGATCGGCGACGTCGTACTGCAGCGTCGACGGCATGGTGTCGCCGTTCACTTCGAGGATGGGCGCGAGGACCACGACCGGTCGCGCGCGATCGTAGCGGATCGTCGTCGCCAGCGTCCAGCCGGCGGCGCCGCGCGACAACCGTCCGTGGCGCAAGCGGAACGACTCGCGCGCGACCTCGACCGTGTCGACGCGCACGATGAGCACGCCCTCGTCGACGGGCGTTCCGGCTCCCGCTTGCAACATGGCTAGGGCGAGAAGACACGCGGTCATGCGGCTACCGCTCCCAAGACTCGCGTCGCGATACGGTCATGAATCATCTTATACAGGCGTGCGCCCTTTTCGGCAGACGCGAGGCTGGGCCGCCCTACCGAGCCGGGGGAAAGGGCAGGGACGGGGCCGGCGGCGCGCCGCCAGTACCGCTCGACCTGACGCTCGGTCAGGGGATAGTCCTGCGCCAGCTCCATGCGGACCAGCTCCGGCGCGAGATACAGCATGAGTGAGGTATCGAGTTCTCCACCGTGCACGGGGCCGCCGGGATCTTCCAGATAGTCGGTGAAGTCGAGCGCGAAGATGTCCACGGTGAATACGCGAGCCCGCCGGGTACGCAGCGTCGACAGGGCTTCCTGGTGGGGATCGTGCCCGTGCGCGGTAAGAATAATGAATGTATCTACGCCACCCAGCTCCCAGGAGCCCAGCACGTCATTCATCCAGCGGTGCAACGTCTTGCGGCGCACCGCGGCGTTGCCGGGGTAGGGTCGCTTCGTGGCCGTGTTGACGCCGTACGGGACGGTGGGCGCGCGGAGGATGCCGAAGCCGGCAGACAGGTCATCGGCGAGCCGCTCGACGATTAACGTATCACAGCCCAGCGGGAGATGGGGTCCGTGCTGTTCGCAGGTGCCCACGGGCACCAACAATCGCGAGTCGCGCGCGAGGGCGGCGCGCACCGCGTCGGGGGTGAGAACGCTCAGGTGCAGCGGCAAGCTCACGTCGTAATCGCCGGTTGCTTCGCGAGTTTGGCAGCCGCCGAATGGCTGCGCGGCGACGCTGCTGTGTGGGCCGCGCTCGCGGTCGCGGCGGGGCTCGTCGCGGTCGCGATCGCGGCAAAGCCGCCCGCTCCGAGGCACAAAATGAGCCTGGCGGCCGCGCTGGCCGGCTTGCTGCTCGGCGCGGTGCTCGGCGGCGGTGCGTTGCGGGTGTGGCGCATCGAGTGTTGCTGGCCGGCATTGCGGGAGTCGCGTGTGCCGGCGACATCGCGCGCCCTGCAGCACGCCCTCGGATCCGCGATCACCGAAGCTCGCCGCCTGGCGGAACGCGCGGCGACGGCGGCAACTCTCCCGATGCCCGCGGTGTTTGACCAGCTGCGCGAGGACGTTGGTGGGAGGCAGGCGATCGAGCGAGGGGTCGCCATACTGCCGGCAGATCCCAACGCGTCTCCCATCGCCTGGTTGGGCCGCCACCGCTTGATCCCCAAGCCACTCCCGGACACGATTGAGCTGCAAGCGGTCATGACTCCATTCTACGTGATCCTCGAGGCACGCCGCCAGACGCGTGACGGCGTGGCCGTCGGCGACGTGCTCCTCTGGGCGGCGCCGGAAATTGCCGACGGCGATCGGTCGATCGCCGCGGACTTCGCGCGCAAACACGATGTCGCGCTGCGCTTTTTCCCGGCCGGGCTCGGACCACGCGATTCGAGCGTATTCGAGATTTGTCCGCCGCCGACCGGTTGCGAGCATGGCGGCGACACGCTGTTTTCGGTGCAGACCATTCCACCCTCGCAGGGGGACGCGAAGCTCGCTGCTCTCGCACGCACTGCATGGTTCGCGCGCCTGATCCTCGGAGCGTTGCTGGTGCTCCTGCTCGTCACCGCCCCTCAGGGCCGAGGTCGCTGGGCGGTCGCCCTGGTGGCCGCGTGGACGCTGGTGCGAGCGCCGATGGGGCCCGCCGCCTGGTTTTCACCCGCGACATTCTATCGCCCCATAGCCGGAGTTATCGGGACGTCCGCCGGCTCGCTCTTCGTCTCCGGAGTACTCCTCCTGCTCGCCGCGGGCTGGTTATGGCGTCGGGGGGTGCCGCGGCGTTGGTGGGGAATTGCGGCGGCGACGCTGCTCGTCTTGGGGGCGCCATACGCGGTGCGCTATTTCGGCCGGGGCATCGCCCCGCCGGCGGCTGGCGTGAGTCTCGGTCTCTGGTTGTCCTGGCAAACCGCCCTCGCTGTGACGGCCATGGCCATCATCCTGCTGGCGGCGGCGTTGGTTCGCGGCTCGACCGAGCCCACGCGCGTGAGCTGGGCATTGCCGGCGGCGTGTGCGTGGGGTGCGTTCGCTGCCATCGGTGGGCTCTGGCTGTGGGACCCCCATGGCGCTTGGCCGGAGTGGTACACGTTTCTGTGGTTGCCCGCGCTGGCCGGCGTGATTCTTCCGGCACCGCGTCGCTTGGCACTGGTCGGCATGGCGGTGGTGGCGGGGACCGCGGGCGCGCTGCTCGCATGGGGCGCCGCCGTTGAAGGCCGGCTCGCACTCGCCACGCGCGACGGGCAGCGCCTCGGGCAGGAGGGCGATGCGGTCGCCGTCGCGTTGCTCGAGCGGCTGAGCCAGCAGGTCGCCGATCCCTCGCACCCGCCGCCGCGCAGCGCGGGCGATCTGTATGCGCTGTGGGCGACATCGCCGTTCGTCGGTGAGGACTATCCCGCGATGCTGGGGTTGTGGACTAGGGACGGCGCGCTCCTGGCCGAGCTGCGGCTGGCGTCGCTCGAACTTTCCCCGGGGCTGTTATCGACGCTGGCGCGGACGGCCGAAGGGCCGTGCATCGAGAGTCTGGCACGGAGCCCCGGCATTCACTATGTCCTCCTGGATACGCTCGCCAATGGCACCGTCCTGACCGTCGGTGTCGGCCCACGCACGCGGTACTTGCCACCTGACCGGGTCGCGAGGTTTCTGCGCGGAGCACCCGTTGTCGAGCCGCCCTACACCATTACGCTTTCGGTTCCCACGCAGACGGAGACATACCGCCTCAGCGACGCCGTGCAGTGGCGCCGAGAGCAGTGGTCCGCGCGCGGTGAGCGGCGGATTGAGTTGCCCGAGGGCGGCAGCCACGTGCACCTGCGCGTGGACCTCCGCGGACCGTGGACGCTCCTGGTCCGTGGCGTCTTGGTGGTTGCGCTCGATGTCGTCGTGCTGGCCGGCGTCTGGCTATTCGGGTTAGTGATTGCCGAGGGGTGGCGACCCCGGATTGCGACGGTCATCACCACGTTGCGCACGAGCTATCGAGCGCAACTCACCGCGGTGCTCAGCGTGTTTCTCGTTCTGCCGGTGCTCGCCTTTGCCGCGTGGAGTTTCGCGCGCCTCGCCGACGAATCGCGCCGCGCGGGTGATCTCTTGATTCGCCAGACCCTCCGGGACGCCGCGGGCGGCGCTGCGGGAGTTGCCCTCGAGACCCCCGATGCGGTGCGGCAGTCGCTGGCGGAGTTGGGCCGCCGCCTCGATGCCGAGTTGTGGCTGTACCGCGGCGGCGTCTTGATCGGGACTTCCTCGCCCGTGCTGGCAGAGTTGGGACTCGTCGATCCATTCCTCGCGACCACGGCCTTCCGGGCGATCCGCACGGATGAGCTCGAGTTGACGACGGACGCGCGGGCGGCCGGTCGCCGGACGCGGATTGGGTACAAGGTGGTCGGTCCAGGCGCCCCCGGCGAACAAGCGGTGCTCGCAGTGCCGCAGCTGCTGGATGACGAAAGCGTGCGACAGCAGCAGGAGGATCTCGCGCTCGCCCTCGTCCTCGGCACGGTCATCGGTCTGTTTGCGGCCATGTATCTCGCCGGCTTCGCCGCCCGCCGCCTGGGCAAACCGTTCGCCGCGTTGCGCGAGGCCGCGCTGGCCGTCGGGCGGGGGACGGAGCCTCCAGCATTTCCTCGCGGCACGCCGCGCGAGTTCGAGCCGGTGTTCAGCGCGTTCGATCGCATGGCGACCGATGTCCGCCGCAGCCAGGCGGCACTCGAAGAAGCGCGACTGCGGACCGCGCGCGTGCTGGCCAACGTCGCCACCGGCGTGATCGCGGTGGATGACGCCCTGCGCGTTACCATGGCGAACCCGCGCGCGTCTGAGCTCGTGCTCGGAGGGGACGAGACGCTGGCTCCGGGCAACGTGCTCCCGCAGGCGACGGCCGCGGGATGGGCGCCGGTGTGGCAGGCGGTCGCCGAGTTCATTGCCGCGAACCGCGACGTGATTCAGGAGCGAGAGTTTGAAGTCTCCGGGCGGCAGATTCGCGTGCAACTCGCGCTGTTAGGCGCGGCGCCCGACGGTTGCGTCATCGCGCTCGACGATGCGACGGCATTGACGCGCGCCGCCCGGGTGCTCGCCTGGGGCGAAATGGCCCGTCAGGTCGCGCACGAAATCAAGAATCCGCTCACGCCGATTCGCCTCGGGATCCAGCATCTGCAGCGGGTTCGCGGGAAGGGTCAGTCCGCGACGTTCGAGGCCACGCTCAAGGAAACGTCAGAGCGCATTTTGGCGGAAATCGACCGGCTGGACGGCATCGCGCGCGCCTTTTCGCGGTTCGGCGCGCCGTCGGGGGCCGAGCTGCTGCCGCTCGAGCCGGTGGATCTCGCCGCCACCGCCCGCGAGGTGGTGCAGCTCTACGACCTCGGCGCGACGCCGCGGTTCGAAGTGCAGACGAGCAATGGTGCGCCTCCGCCGGCACTGGCGCGGAAGGATGAAATGAAGGAAGTGCTCGTGAACCTCCTGGAGAACGCCCGGAACGCCGCTGCGACACGGGTGACCGTGCAAGTCGCCGCGAGCGGCCGGCAGCTGGTGGTCGCCGACGATGGCCACGGGATTCCGGCCGACGTGCTGCCGCGCGTGTTCGAGCCGACGTTCTCTACGACATCGAGCGGCGCCGGGTTGGGACTAGCGATCGCGCGCCGCCTGGTCGAGAGCTGGGGCGGCGTGATCACGCTCGAAAGCGGCCCCGGCAAAGGGACACGGGTCACTCTGACGCTCCAGACGGCACCCTGAAACGGGTTTGGGTGACCTTCCTCACACCAAACAATGGAAAAATCGGACACAATGTGCAAAGTTGTGGCGGCCTTTCCTCCGTCCGAGGTGCTCTGTGCGAACTGGAGTCGTCGCTGTTGCACTCGCGCTGCTCGTACTCGCTCCCCTGCGGCCCGCGCACGCGCAGTTTTCGTTCGACGCGCGGCGCTATGGCATGGGAGGAGTCTCGCTCAGCCGTGACGGCAACGCCCGTCGCTTCAATCCCGCATATCGCGCCCTGAAGACCAACAGTCAGACTTCGGGAACGCCGAAGTTCTCGATCCCCATCCCGATCGGACTGATCAAATTCTTCAAAGATCACCCGATCAATCAGCTGGGCAGCGATCCGATGTTCGATCCGAAATCAACGGCGTTCAACCCGTTCGCATTGACGAATCTCATCTTCAATCCGCCGATCTTCTATGAAGTGAAGAAGTCTCCCACTCCGACCAACAACGTCGAATTCACGATCGGCAAGAATCAACTGATCCTGAACATCGGCGGATCGCGCGTGCTGATTCCCGAACAGGACTTCGGGCTTGGCAGCACGAGCCGGTTATTCGATGCGGGCGCTGGATTCGGGGGCTTCCATTTCGGTGTGATGGGCTTCCTGCAGTACAACGTGGCATTCACGCTCGACAGCGCGCTGCGGCGTGCGCTTACGGACACGGTGACGGGGATTCAGCCGGGAGACACGCTCTCGCTCTTGAGCAACGCGGTCGTACAGGCAGGACTCGCTCCGACGGTCGGTTTCTCCGGACGCCTGACCCATGGCGCCGATCCGACGACGGACGACGGCTTTTACCTCGGCGGCGCCGTGCATTACTACCTGGGCGCTACGTACGGGCGCCTCACGGGTCCGGCGCAGATCCTGGTCGGCAATCCGATCTTCGGGACCACGCCGGCCGCGGGGGTCAACGACACATTACGCACGTCCAACAAGGCCAATGGCAGAGGGGTCGGTGGTGACGTGGGCATCGTGTGGGTCAACGGCCCCTTCGAGGTGGGTCTGGGCGTGAACGACATCGGTGCGGAGCTGACGTGGTCGGATACGAAAGTGCAACACGTTTCGTATCTCACCACGACGGGTAAGCTCGTCTCGACGCTCGCCACCAATCACGTCGAGTCGAAGACAAAGCTGCCCATCACGTACGTGGCGAACGCGGCGCTCCGCATGGGCACTGGCACGACCGTCGGCGCTGACGTGGTCAACTCGGGCCGCGGCACGATCATCCATGTCGGAATCGAGCAACGCACCGGTCCGTTCGCCGTTCGCGGCGGCGTGTCGCGCGATCAGCGCAAGAAGATGCAATTCGGCTTCGGCGGAGGTCTGCGATTTGGCCCGCTCGGCCTGGACGTCGGATTTTTCACACACAGCAATTCACTGTCGACGCAACGGGCCGTCACGATGGCCACGGCGATTTCGATCTATTGAGGGGCGACCCATGAAAGCTCTTGCTGCCGCTCTCCTGGTGTTCGTCGCGGCGTGTGGCCAGGGGAAAGCGATCTTCAACGTGGACGTGTACAGCTTCATGGCGGGGACCGGGAAGGACACGATTCCGTACGCCATCCCTCCGGCCTCGTCGGCCTCCGCCTCGACGTTCCAGCGGATCCTGCTGCCTCCGGGGTTCGGGGCCTCCATTGTCGATTCCGTGAGAATCACGACCGGCAACGCCAAGCTCATCAACAGCGCCGGTACGGGGACGATCGGCTTTGCGCTCTACTTTGCCGCCGATTCGGCCGGAACGACCACGGCGCCAGCGGCACTGAACATTCCTGCGACGACGGTGACTGGCGCTCAGACTGTTCCTGTGGCGATCTCGGGCGACTTGAGCTCTGTCAGTACGTTGTTCACGAAGGACACGGTGTGGATGCGAATCACCGCCATCGGCACGAACGCCGGAGTGACGCCAGTCACCGGCAAGGGTGCTTTGACGGCGCTCGTGATCCGCGTCGTGCTGACGGACAAGATCTTCTAGCCTCGCGCTATATTCCTGACCGTGAGCATCCGACGTTCCACGGTCACGGTCAGCGTGGGCGGCGTGCTGGTGGGCAGTGCCCATCCGATCGTCGTCCAGTCGATGACCAACACCGATACTGCCAACGCCGCGGCCACGGCCGCACAGGTGCGCGCGCTGCACGCCGCCGGCAGCGAGCTGGTGCGCGTCACGGTGAACACCGATGAGGCGGCGCGCGCGGTTCCCGCGATCGTGGCCGATGTCGATGTCCCGGTCATCGGCGACTTTCATTACAACGGCCACCTGCTGCTCACCAAATATCCGGACTGTGCCCGAGCGCTCGCCAAGTACCGCATCAATCCCGGCAACGTCGGCACCAAGCGCCGCGACGACAACTTCCGCACGATCATTCAGGTCGCCATCGACGCAGGGAAGCCGGTCCGGATCGGCGTGAACTGGGGCAGCCTCGATCAGCAGCTCCTCACCGAAATGATGGATGCGAACGCAGCCCTCGCCGAGCCGCGAGACGCGCGCGACGTGACCATGGATGCGATGGTCGAAAGCGCCATGCGCTCGGCCGAGCTGGCGGAGGAATCCGGGCTCCCGCACGATCACATCATCCTCTCCGCCAAGGTCTCAGGCGTTCAGGATCTCGTCGCCGTTTATCGGATGCTTGCCGAGCGGTCCGACTATCCACTGCACCTCGGCCTCACCGAGGCGGGGATGGGAACGAAGGGCGTCGTGGCGAGCACGGCCGGTCTGTCGATTCTGCTGCAGGAGGGGATCGGCGACACGATTCGCGTTTCGCTGACGCCGCGGCCCGGCGGCGATCGCACCGAGGAAGTGCAGGTTGCCCAGCAGGTGCTCCAATCGCTCGGAATCCGGAGCTTCACGCCCCAGGTCACCGCCTGCCCGGGCTGCGGTCGCACAACGTCGACGTTCTTTCAAGAGATGGCGGAGCAAATCCAGACCTACCTGCGCGATCAGCGGCCCGCCTGGCAGGCCCGCTATCCCGGTTCGGAGGAGCTCCGCGTTGCCGTCATGGGGTGCGTCGTCAACGGGCCAGGGGAGTCGAAACACGCCGATATCGGCATTTCCTTGCCGGGCACCGCCGAGGAGCCCCGCGCGCCCGTGTATGTCGACGGCGCGCTGCGGGTGACCTTGAAGGGTGATACGATCGTTGCCGATTTTCTGCGAATTCTCGACGACTACGTCGAGAACCGCTTTAGCGGAGGGGGGCGGGGGGGCTCAGCGAATGGGAGCGCCCAGCGGCACGTCGCGATCGGGGTGGATCAGACAGATGTCACCCTCCCCAAGAATCACCCCTAGCGTCAACACCTCCGAAAAGAACGTCGCGATCTGGCGGGGCGGGAAGTTCACGACGCCCAGCACCAGCTTTCCGACGAGGTCCTGCGGCTCGTAGTACTTCGTAATTTGCGCGCTCGAATTCTTCAAGCCGATCGTCGGCCCGAAATCGATTCGTAGCTTGTACGCCGGCTTGCGCGCCTGCGGAAAGACCTCGGCCTGGATGATCCGGCCGACGCGGATATCGATCTTGGCAAAATCGTCGTAGCTAATCTGGTCCATCGCGGCTCCCAAATGTCCTTTTTTGAGGTCACGCCAAGCGCGCCATCATAGGGCGAAAAGCTTGGCACGTGCATTGCCTTTCCGCTACGCGCAGCCCATTCCACTCTCACAGGACGGCGATATGCGGCGGATCGGCATGGCGGTGCTAGGCCTGACGGTCGTTACGACTCCCCTGATGGCTCAGCGCTCGGCACTGCGTGAAGTCCACCGCGGCGGCAACGGGAGCTTCGGGGCCGCCTTCGTCGTCGCTGAACCGCTTGGTGAATTCAGCCGGAATGGCGATGTCGCCGCCGGGCTTTCGATCTTCGGCGTGACGAGTGGAGGTGCGCTCGCCCTTCGTCTCGAAGGCGCCTGGATGGCGTACGACGTGTCGTACCAGGGCTACGGTGTTTCAACCACTTCACAGATCGGCACCCTTGGCGCCGGCCCGCAACTCACGTTGGGCACGGGCGCATTGCGGGTCTACGGGTTTGCGATGATGGGAGGATCTCTGTTCTGGAGCAATGCCAGCTACAACAGCTGTGGCTGTTCCGCCAGCGATTGGCTCGACGGTCACACGACCTGGATGCGGTCCGCGGGGGGCGGCGTGCTGCTCGGCCTTAGGGCCGGTCACACCCCCATCGCCATCGACATTGGCGCTCGCGGAGTGCGGCACGATCGCGTGACGTACGTGCCGGCCGGCGGGCTGACGCAGAACTCTGACGGGACGTTCACCGCACGGCAAGTCACGACGCCGGTGGACATGCGTGTGTATCAGATCGGGGTGTCGATCGGGATTCGGTAACCTCCCCTGCCGTCCCCGGCCTCACCCCCTGGCCCCCTCTCCGCGTTGCGTAGAGGGGGTCTTCTTATCGAAGATCTGCTGCAAATAGCGTTGCGGCGCGTTCAAAAAGTCCCGCGTGATGCGTACATGATCGAGGTCGTCGTACGCGACCGCCCGCACCGGTTTCGTGTCGAAGCTGTAGATCTGCGCGTCGGGGTATGCGAGCAACATCGGTGAGTGGGTGGCGATGATGAATTGGGCGTCCTTTGACACCATGTCGCCGATCATCGCGAGCAGCGCGAGCTGGCTCTGCGGCGATAGCGGCGCTTCGGGCTCGTCCAGCAGGTAGAGCCCGCCCGGGACGAAGCGCGACTGAAACAGCTTCAGAAAACTCTGACCGTGCGAGTTCGCATCGAGATCGGCACCGTAACGTTGCTCCATCGCCGCGAGCGAACCTGCGAGCGGGCCTTGGGCGAGTCCCTCGGCGTACTTCGATCGGTCCTGCGCGCGGTACTGCGCACTGACCTCCTTCATTTCCACCAGCAGCTCCGCGCGCTCGCGCGCCAGCCGTTTCGTGAAGCCGAAGAAATCCTCAGCGCGCAGGAAGAACCCCCGAGTGGCTTTCTTGCTCCAGCTGAGGCGCAGCGCTTTGCCGAGGCGGCGCTGCGCCGCGAGAGTCTCGTCGCGGGGCAGGTCGGCGCTCCCGATGGCCGGCAGTCGGGCGGCGGCCGCGATGCCCTCGAGCAGGGTCGATTTTCCGGATCCGTTCTCGCCGACGAAGAACGTCACCGTGGCGTCCAGCGGGAGCTGCTCCAACGAGCGGATCGCCGGAACCGTGAACGGGAAGGCGGTGTCGTCACCGCCGCGTCGACTGATCGCTGCAAGGTGCATCGCGCTCACGGGTTCAAGATATCGGCCGAGCGAGCGAGTGTAGCAGATCTGCCACAGGTCCTACACCTGTGGACAAGGTGTTGCAAGTTTGCCGTGGTCAGGTCGGCCGGTTGCAGGAGTACGGGACTTGCGGCCCACTCCTCCCCGTGGACGCCATGTCGGAATCGAGTCCGGATCTCGGGTTAAGGCCGGTTGCCGCGCAGGCATTCGAGCCCACGACCCGCCGCCCGTCACCCGCGCCACCAAGCGGGCTCGGCCGGGAGAACCGTGCCGTGCTCTTCCCCGAAATGGATCCGGACGATGCGCCGCAGCCGCAGCCAAAACCGCGCGGTTTCCAGCATTTCACGCGCCCCGTCGCGTATGTCGCGTGCGCCCTTGCCGGTGCGGTACTGGTGACCGCGATCTACGGGCTCATCGGATCTCGCCCGGGTGCGCTCGGCAGTCGGGCCGGTGCTGATTCCGCACCGGGCTCGCCAGTGAGCGAGGCGGCCGTGTTGGACCGCAGGGCCGACACGCTGGCGCTCGCGTTGTCCGCGTTCGATATGCGGGCCCGTATGTTCGATACGCGCCGGATGGGGTGCCCGGCGTTGGCGCGTGGTCTCCAGCAAGTGGAAGATGGATGGCTGGCGTACAACATGGCACGCAAGGACCTGATGACGGCTTCGGATCGCGCGCGCGACGCTCGCGATAAGAGCCTGTATGCGGATGTGCGCGCGGTGGAAGTGCGGTTCGAACGTTCGTCCTGTGCCCGGCCCTAGCGTGCGATCCGGCCTCGGCGTTCTCATCCTCGCGTCGTTCGTCGCACCGCTGGCCGCGCAGTCGCCCCCGCCCCTCGACAAGACCGAGCTGATCCGGCTGCTCACGAACCCGCTCTTTGCGCAGACCGAGGTGGCGGATGTCGTGCGCCGCAGCTGTCTCACGTTTCGTCCTACGGAGCGGGACTGGGCCGATTTCCGGAGCGCGGGCGCCGGTGGTGAGGTGATCGCCAGCGCGGCCGCATGCGACACGCGTCGTACGACCACGTCGGCCGGTAACACCGCGGTGCGCGAGGAGGCTCCTCAGCCCATCACCGCCGTCGCGCAGCCCGCCGAGATCGTGATGACCGCGGGAGCCGCTCCCAGCGTGCGGGTTCGTCTGACCCGCGGATCCAAATGTTCGGAGCAATGTGACGTCATGACCTAGCGGACACTATAGCAGTTGACAGGCAAAACGTCTAATGTAGGTTACACGACAAATGTCGCTTAAACAGCTACTGTCTAATCTGCGTCACTCTGCTGACAGAGGGCTGTCATCGTGACCCCTATTCACCGAAACGGGTACCGATCAAAACATCGCCCGAAACCAGAAAGCATTCTATGCCAACCTTACTTCATCTCGATTCCAGTCCACGCGGGGAACGCTCCGTTTCTCGCCAGCTTACCCGCGATTTCGCTGCCGCTTGGAAGCAGGCGCATCCGGGTGGAGAAATTATCTATCGCGACCTCGGCCACAATCCCGTCCCTTTTGTAAGCGAAATCTTTATCGCCGCCGCCTTCACTCCGCCTGATGGGCTCTCGCCGGAGCTACACGCAGCGATAGCAGTCTCCAATGAATTGGTCGCTGAACTGCAAACCGCCACCGAATACCTCTTCGGAGTGCCGATGTACAACTTTTCCGTGCCCGCCGCATTCAAGGCTTACATCGATCAGATTGTTCGGGTCGGACAGACATTTACCGTCGGCGAGTCTGGCTACAAGGGTTTGTTGACTGACAGGAAAGCCACCATCATCACCAGCAGCGGTGGTGTCTACCGTGCCGGCTCTCCGGCCGCTCCTTACAATCTGCAGGAGCCATGGATTCGAACAATCTTTGGTTTTATCGGAATAACCGACCTGGACTTCATCGTCGCCGACGGCCTTACTGAAGTCGAATTGGGGAAGCGCGACCGCGAACAGTACTTGAAGCCAATCAGGGAACAGATTGCGGCTTTAGCTGCTTGAAGATCAACCGCGAATAGACACGATTTTTTGAACCGCGAATGGACGCAAATAAACGCTAATAGTTGAGTGTAAGGTCGCGCTCAGTCGTAGTTTGTCCGTCATAGCTG
>Ga0137403_10005030_pt1 | contig 15410 bp, 12 predicted proteins | sample CZOMad2_1_16fung_FD_122057 | JGI IMG/M metagenome (GOLD analysis project Ga0137403, IMG submission 122057) | Vadose zone soil fungal communities from Angelo Coast Range Reserve, California, USA - CZOMad2_1_16fungal (Hybrid Assembly) | ecosystem: Environmental > Terrestrial > Soil > Vadose zone... | reverse complement strand
CCCCGGGTGATCTGAAGATTTCGCTCCCGCCCGCACCGTCAAACCTGCTACGCCTGAGTTGCGGGTGATGGCCCGCAGCGCGGATTCACCAAATGTCCGGGCGCCCGTCGATGCAGGAGGTCTCATGGCCAGTGTTCGTCAGAGGAAGACCCCGCCCCTCGATCCCGGGCCCGCTGGAAGAAAGCTGGCACAAGCCATTGCATTCCATCGACGGCTTCTAGCGACTTTCATCGATGACCACTTCATGACCCCCGAACAGATGCGGCAGAGGCCCCTTCCCCCGGAACCAACCCCGCAATCGCGAAAGGCGGAGCAGTATCTGATTACTCGCGTCACGTGCACCCTCGAGGTGCCTTCCGAGGAGCGCCTCTCGATCTTGGCGGCCGCACGGTGGCCACTGGCGGCCGTCGCGACCCTTGCACAAGGCAAATGGACTCGGACCGTCCTGGCACCAGGAGTCTATCTCCTCTCTTCGCCACTGACGGATGCCGAGCGGCAAGAACTCCAAGCGCGTCAAGACTCGCAGCTTCGGGAATTCGACGAAGGCGTCGCGAAAACCCATCCGATCTTGCTCCGTCTCGCAGAGGATGGAGCGGATCCAGTCTTCGTCTTGTCCGTCCTGGTCAGATACATGCACTTCAAGGGGACCGAGATCCCGGAGGGTCACTCCGTCTCGCTTCGGGCCAGCGAGTTCAACTTGGAAGTCCCCGGCGATCGAGCCGCCAACCCTCTCGCGCCGCTGGCCGACTGGGACGCCGGCCGGATCGACAAGCTGCCCTTTCGGTTGGCGGGCTCCAAACGGATACCGTCGAAGCCACAGCCTCGTCGGAGGCCCGGCCCGCCCGAAGCGGGCCCCAGTTTCGGTATGGCCCTTCTCGCGGACCATCTCGCCACGACCACCCGACAGAGGCAGACTCGTGCCACCGTCATTGGCGAACTCCTGCGCGGCTGGGCTCCCTGGATCAGGGGCGAGAGCTACCTCACCGGCAAACACGTCTACAACCGAATTCGGCGGGTCAAGCAATCCAAAGATTTTCGTCGCGACGCGCGGGAGGAAAAGCTCCGCGCTCAAGCCGAAGCGGCCCTCTACGCCATTCATTTTCCGTCTCCATAGGACACGAATTACCTCGTCTCTCGCCCGTGATTAGTGTCGGCCTCGCCCCTCTGTGGCGTGGTCCCCTGGTCTCGTGCGAGCGCGAAGAACTCGAGACGTCAGACCGCATGATCAGCACCCCGACGGCAGCCGAGGGCGTCAAGCGTCGGGCGGTCAAGACAGCGCCACCAGCCCGCTGCCGCCCCATGTGTTCGCGGCGCTCGTCGATGCCCTGGCGAGTGCGCTCGTGGCCGACTATGGGCGAGATCGAGCCGCCGGGAAACCGCTGGACGCGTCCTCGACGCTACGATATCGTAGCGCTCCTCAGGTCGGAGGAGGACGCGATGACGAAACCCCGACGACCGCTGCCGTCCCCGAAGCGCAAGCGACTCGACAGTCGGGACGACACCGTGGTCACCAGTATGGCGCTGCCGAGAAGACTGCACCGGCAAGCGCGGATCGCCGCGCTCGATCTGAACTGGACGCTCGCCGAGGTCGTCCGCGAGGCGCTCGATGAGTGGCTGGGGCGGCATCGGTCCGAGCTCGCGGCGAGCAGAGGAGGTCGGCAATGATCGCGGCCGTCTACGCACGGAAATCAACTGAGCAGAGCGGGATCAGCGAAGAGGCGAAGTCCGTGACTCGGCAGATCGAGCACGCCAAGATGTACGCCCCGCGGAGGGGGTGCACCGTCGCCGACGAGTACGTTTACTCCGACGATGGCATCTCCGGCGCAGAGTTCGGCAAGCGCCCGGGCTTCCTCCGCCTCATGAACGCGCTGAAGCCGCGGCCCCCGTTTCAGGTCCTCATCATGAGCGAGGAGTCCCGCCTCGGGCGCGAAGCCATCGAGACCGCCTACGCGCTCAAGCAGATCATCACGGCGGGCGTGCGGGTCTTCTACTATCTCGAAGATCGCGAGCGCACCCTGGAGTCGCCGACCGACAAGCTCATGCTGTCCGTCTCCACGTTCGCCGATGAATTAGAACGGGAGAAGGGCCGGCAGCGGACGACGGACGCCATGCGGCAGCGGGCGATGGCCGGCCACGTGACAGGGGGCCGGATCTTTGGCTACGACAACCGGGAAGAGCGTTCGACGGAAGGCAAGCGGCTGTGGGTCCACCGGGTCGTCAATGAGGGGGAGGCCGCCGTCGTACGGCGGATTTTCGAGCAGTGCGCGCGGGGCATCGGGTTACGGCGCATCGCCCACGATCTCAACGCCAGAGGGCTCCCGAGCCCGCGGCCAAGCAAGGGCGGTCCGCGGGGCTGGTCTCCCTCCACGGTCCGCGACGTCCTGCACCGTGACCTCTACCGCGGTGTCATCGTCTGGAATCGGACGCAGAAGCGTGATAGCTGGGGCCAGAAGCGACCACAGCGCCGGCCCGAGCAGGAGTGGCTCCGGATCGAGGCGCCGAATCTGCGCGTGGTATCTGATGATCTCTGGCAGGCGGCCCATGATCGGCTGCGGGGCTCTCGCGATACCTATCTTCGCGCGACCGGCGGGCGCCTATGGGGCAAGCCGTCGAACGGAATTGCATCCAAATATCTCCTGACCGGCATGGCCACGTGCGGGCGCTGCGGCGGAGCATTGACCGCGCGCTCGCGGAGCCACGGCCGACACCGGGGGTTCTTCTATCACTGCCTCACCAATGTCCAGCGCGGACGGGCCGTCTGCGACAATGATCTCGCTGTGCCCTTGAAGGACGCGGACGAGGCTGTGCTCGCGACCCTCGAGGTCGACGTGCTGCGGCCGGAGGTCCTCACGGCAGCGCTGCAGGAGGCGATCGTTCGGCTCGACAGGCCGGCGGGGGACGTCGAAGCTGAGCGGGAACGGTTACGCGAGATTGTTACGCGCCTTCAGGCCGAACTCACTCGGCTCACGGAGGCCCTCGTCAGCGGCGGCCACCTCCCCTCGATCGTGGCCGCAATCACCGAGAGAGAGGCGCAGCGGAGCCGGGCGCAGCAAGAGTTCGCCGCGCTCGATCAGGTGGAGCAAGCGCGCGGTTTCGATCTCCGCCGCGCCGAGCAAGACCTCCGGGCGAAGCTGGCCGACTGGCGCGGGCTGCTCTCGCGGAATGTCGCTCAGGCCAGGCAGGCGCTTCGCAGCCTCGTGCCAGAGCGACTGACCTTCACGCCAAAAAACGAGGGGGGAGAACGCTTTTACATGTTCGAGGGGATGGCCGTGCTTGACCGCTTTCTCGCGGGAATCGCCCTACCTAAAGCGTTGGTGGCCCCAACGGGATTCGAACCCGTGTTTCAGCCTTGAGAGGGCCGTGTCCTGGGCCTCTAGACGATGGGGCCGGCCGAACGCGACAGCAACTTACACGAATTTGTTGGCTGGGGGAGGAGGATTCGAACCCCCGCTACGTGGTCCAGAGCCACGCGTCCTACCACTAGACGATCCCCCACCAACGCACCCAACCTTACCATACCTACCAATGAACGAGCGTTCCGAGCCGGAGAACATCCGAAACGGAAACTCCGGAAACGCGACACCACGAGAATCAGCGAATCGCGGACTTGAGCGTGCGGCTCGGGCGGAAGCGCGGCACCTTGGTCGTTGGAATCTGAATCTCCTTGCCGGTGCGCGGGTTGCGGCCGTTGCGCGCGGCGCGACGCGTGACGACGAAGGTTCCGAAGCCGGAGAGCGTGACGCGGCGGCCGCGGCGGAGCGACTCGACGATGCCGCAGACGAAGGCATTCATGGCGCGCTCGGCGGAGGTCTTCGAGCCTCCCGCACTTTTCGCCATGATTGCTACGATCTCGGCCTTCGTCATCGCGAGCCTCGCTTCTTCTACTAGCCTGCCGACGAGACCGTGTCAATCAGGACGTAGGTCCGAGCCCATAACGACGTGACGCGACGGACGGCGTCGAGGAAGTACGTCGGCTGGAACGGCTTCTCGAGGATGAGAACACCGGCATCCTTCAAGAAGGAAAACGCCTCGTGGTTGGCGGTGTCCCCTGTGATGAAGATGAAGCGCTGGCCGAGGGCGGGATCGTCCTGGATCGCGGCGCGATAGAACGACTCGCCGTCGCCGTCGGGCATGCGGATGTCGGACACGATCAGGTGGTAGCGCTGGTGGCGCACCCGCTCGAGCCCCTCGCGGCCGCCGGTGGCGACGTCCACGCGCCAGCCGGTCTGGCTCAGGATCGTCACGATCAGATCGAGCACGCTCGCCTCGTCCTCGACGACGAGGGCGATCCGGCCTTCGCCTGTGACGATCATGGGCGAGCCCGCCGGCGCCGCGCGCTGGGCGGCCGCCGACTGCGCGACCGGCATCTCCAGCCGGAACACTGTCCGGCCCGGGCGGCTCTCGACGACCAGGTGGCCGCCGTGCTCCTCGACGATGCCGTACGAGACCGAGAGCCCGAGACCGGTGCCACTGCCGACGGGCTTGGTGCTGAAGAAGGGCTCGAAGACATGCGGCAGTGCGTCCTGCGGAATACCGGGACCGTCATCGATCACCTCGGCGTGCACCATGCGCCCGTCGCGGCTCACGGTCGTGTTCAGGATGATGCGCCCGCCGGTCTTGCCCTCGAGCATGGCCTGCTCGGCGTTCAGCAAGAGGTTCAGGAAGACCTGTTCCAACTGATGCGGGTCCGCCAGGACCGGCGGCAGGCCGCGGGCGAATTTCTTCTCGACGGCGATGCCCGAGACCGTGAGCTGGTTGATCCTTAGCGCGAGGGTCTGCTCCAGGACTTCGTTCATGTTCACCGTCGTGCGCTCGGCGGGGCGCTGGCGCGCGAACAACAACAGATTCCTGACGATCTTCGCCATGCGATCGGCCTGGCTCACCATCAGCTCGATCGGCCGCAGCACCGCGGTCGGCACCTCGCGCGCCAGCAAGAGCTGGCCGTAGCCGACGATGACGCTCAGCGGATTGTTCAGCTCGTGGGCGACGCCGGAGACGAGCTGGCCGAGCGCCGACATCTTCGCGGCCTGCACGAGCTGCACCTGCTTCTCGCCCAGCCGCACCAGGCTGTCGCGCGCGCTGGCGTACAGGCGCGCGTTCTCGAACGCGAGCGCCGCCTGGTCGGCGAGCGCCTCGAGCGTCTGCAGCTCCTCGCGCGAGAACGTGCTGCCCGGTTCGGCGCCGAGGCCGAGGGCGCCGATGACCCGCTCGTGGGTCAAGAGCGGCACGCCCACGACCACCCGATATCCGCTGGATCGGATCCGCTCGCGGACCCACGCCGCCAGCTGGATGGCCGGATCGGCCAGGATGTCGGCCGAGGTGACGATTCGGCGATCGACGATGGCGCGGCCCACGGCGCCCTCGCCCGATTTGAAGATCAGCTCGCGCATGATGTCGGCGTCGGCGCCGTAGGTGGCCGTCGCCCGCAGCGAGCCGTCCTCGGGCTCGATCAGGAACACGCCGGCCGCGCGCGCGTTGACCAGCTCCGCGGCGCCCCGCGCCAGGAGCTTGGCGATCGGCTCCACTTCCAGGGTTGACGTCAGCTCGCGCGCCAGGCGCGCCAGCACCTCGGCCACGTCACGGCGCCGCTTGGCCTCGCGGAACAGCCGGGCGTTCTGGATGGCGATGGCCGCCTGCGCCAGGAACAGATCGATGAGGTCGCGCGTGTCCTTGCCGAATCGCAAGGGCTCGGTGTGGCCGAGCGCCATGACCGCCAGCAGCTCGTCGCCGGCGAGCACCGGGTAGCCCGCGAAGCTGCGGATACCCCATTGTTCCGTCCAGGGACGGTTCACGAGCCGCTCGTCGGCCAGCATGTCGTCGACGACCAGCGGCTCTCGGTGACGGGCGACCCAGCCCGTTCCGCCCTGGTCGTACGTCATGATGGTCGGCGAGTACGACTCCATCATCTCGGGCACGGTGCTGCTCGTGAACGAGAGCGTGCGCCGCTGCTCGTCGGCCAGCCAGAAGGTGACGAGGCGCGCGCCGGTGAGCTCGGCGGCCGAGTCGGAAATGGTCCGCAGCAGCGCGTCCAGCTCGAGCGCGCTCGAGATGCGACGGTTCACGTTCGTCAACGCCTTGATGCGCGCGGCCTCGGCGTGCTCGGCCTCGTAGAGCGAGGCGTTGCGGATCGCGATGGCGGCCTGCTTGGCCAGGAACTCGAGGGCGGCGGTCTCGTCGCTGCCGAAGGTACGCTCGGTCCAGTAGTGCACGACCAGGGCACCGAGGATTCTGTCCTTCACCGCGAGCGGCGCCGCGGCGGTGGCCTTGAAGCCCTCGCGCTCGATGTCGATGCGGCGCGTGGGCGCGAGCCAGAGCCGCGTGTCGGTCAGGATGTTGCGCGTACTCATGGTGCGCCCGTCGCGCACGGCCACGCTGATCGGGCCTCCGCCGATCGGAATGGTGCCGACGCGCGCGTATTGCGTGCTCAGACGACCGGCCGCGCGCATCACGCGGAACTCGGGCGACGCCGCGTCCCCCAGGACCACCATCGCCGACTCGGCACCCATGACCTCGAGCGCCTTGTTGACGATCGTGTCGAGGACCTCGTTGAGATCGAGCGAGGACGTGAGCGACTGTCCGATGGCTTCCATCGCCAGCAGCAGGAGCGCGTGCCGCTGCTGGTCGCTGACGTCGCTGAAGAACGCGACCGCGCCGGTGACGCCGGGGTCGCCTTCACGCCACGGGACGCAGCGGGCCTTGAGCCAGACGACCCGGTCGTCGCCGACCACGGTGTGCGGCAGCTCGACCGCGTCGGGCGTCTCGCCGGCCAGGGCGCGACGGATCAGCGGGACCAGCGTCGTGTCGCGGAACAGGGGCAAAATCGCCGCGGCGCTGCGGCCGATGGCGTCGGTCGACCGGACGCCGCTGAGGCGCTCCATCGCCGCGTTCCACTCGACGACTTCGAGGGCGGGATCGAGGATGACGAGCGCTTCGTTGAGGTTGTCGAGGAGGCTCTTGACGACCTCATGCTTCTTTGGAACGCGCGCCATCCTCCGAGTATGAACGGACCCCCGGGCCCTATGCAATAATGACGCGATGCGGTCACCGGTGGACACTTCGACAATCGTGCTCGCCGCGGCCGCAGTGGTCCTCGCCGGAATCGCCTATCTGAAAGACCCGAGCTTGCCGCTGATCGGCGCGAAGAACGGCTTCTCGATGCTCGCCTTCGTCATACCACGGATGGTGGTCGCTCTCCTGTTGGCAGGCCTGATGCAGGTGTTGGTACCTCAGGACTTCGTCTCCCGCCACTTCGGCCAGGGCGGCGGGGTGGGCGCGCTCCTGCTGGCGACGTTGGCCGGTGTGGTCACGCCCGGCGGCCCGATGGTGACGATGCCCTTCATGGTGGCCCTCGCGAACTCCGGCGCGGCGCTGTCCTCGCTGGTTGCCTACATGACAGCCTGGTCGCTGTTCGGCCTGCAGCGGATCATCGCCTGGGAGGCGCCGCTCATGGGCTGGCGCTTCGTGTTCGCGCGGGTGGTGCCGAGCCTCGCCTTCCCTGTGATCGCCGGCTGGCTGGTTTCCGTCTTCAACCGCGAGTGAGCTTCACCGACCTCCGCGAGTTCGCCGACCACCTGGAGAAGCACGGCCGGTTGCGGCGAGTGACGGCGTCCGTCTCGCGCGATCTGGAGATCGCGGAGATCACCGACCGCGTGTCGAAGAGTCCTCCCGAGCGGAACGTGGCCTTGCTGTTCGAGCGCGTCGAGGGCTTCGACATGCCCGTGCTCGTGAACGCGTTCGGCGCGCAGGACCGGATGACCGCCGCCCTCGGCGTCGGCCACCTCGACGAGCTCGGCGAGCGCGTGGCGAAGCTCCTCGACCTGAAGCTGCCCGGCACCTTCGCCGAGCGTCTCGGCAAGCTCACGACGCTCTTCGACCTCGTCAAGGCTGGACCGAAGCGCGTGACCTCGGCGCCGTGCCAGGAAGTGGTCGAGACCGCGCGCCCCTCGCTTGCGGAGCTGCCGGCGCTGCAGTGCTGGCCCGCCGACGGCGGCCGCTACATCACCCTGCCAGGTGTCTTCACGCGCGATCCGCGCACGGGCCAGCGGAATGTCGGCATGTATCGCCTGCAGGTGTTCGACGAGCGAACGCTCGGCATGCACTGGCAGACGCACAAGGGCGGCGCCGAGCACCACCGGGTCGCCGAAGAGCAGCCCGCGTCGCCCACGCGCATGCCCGTCGCGATCGCCCTCGGCGGCGATCCCGCGATGATCTACGCGGCGTCCGCGCCGCTGCCGCCCGGCGTCGACGAGGTCGTCTTCGCCGGCTGGCTGCGCGGCCAGGGCATCGAGCTCGTGCGCTGCGTGACGAACGACCTCGAGGTGCCGGCGCACGCCGAGATCGTGCTCGAAGGCTACGTCGATCCGCGCGAGCGCCGGCGCGAGGGGCCTTTCGGCGATCACACCGGCTACTACTCGCTGGCGCGCGAGTACCCCGTGTTTCATCTCACGGCGGTCACGCGCCGCGCGCGTCCGATCTATCCGACGACGATCGTGGGGCGTCCGCCGCAGGAAGACTACTGGCTCGGCAAGGCGACCGAGCGGCTGTTCCTGCCGATCATCCGGCTCATGCTGCCCGAGGTCGTCGACATGAACATGCCGGCCGAGGGTATCTTCCACAACCTCGTGATCGTCTCGATCAAGAAGCGCTATCCTGGCCAGGCCCGCAAGGTGATGACCGCGCTGTGGGGCATGGGGCTCATGATGCTGGCCAAGACCATCGTCGTCGTCAGCCAGCACGTGAACGTCCACGACCTCTCGGAGGTGGCCTGGCGCGCGACCGGCAACATCGATCCCCGCCGCGATCTCATGATCATCGAGGGGCCGATGGACGATCTCGACCACGCGGCGCTGCGCCACCGCTACGGCGGCAAGCTCGGCGTGGACGCGACGGAGAAGAGCGCGCTCGACGACGTCGCCCAGCCCTGGCCCGATGAGATCGTGATGACCGACGAAATCCGCGCGCGAGTCGCCCGGCGCTGGAAGGAGTACGGGCTCTGAGCAAGCTCCGGCGCGTGCTCGACGCGATCAAGTTCGAGCACACCGTCTTCGCACTGCCCTTCGCCTACATCGCGATGGTGCTGGCCGCCGGGGGCTGGCCCGGCTGGTGGACGGTCGGCTGGGTCACGGCCGCGATGGTCGGCGGCCGCACGTGCGCGATGGCGGCCAACCGCGTCATCGACCGCTTCATCGACGCGAAGAATCCGCGCACGGCGAGCCGGCACCTGCCCAGCGGCTTGCTGGGCGTGGGCGAGATGCGCGCGCTCGCGGTCGCGGGCGCCGCGCTCATGTTCGTGGCCGCGTGGATGCTGAACCCGCTGTGCTTCGCCCTGGCGCCGCTCGCGCTCGTGTTCCTCGTCGGCTATCACTACACGAAGCGCTTCACGTGGCTCTCGCACTGGGTGCTCGGCTTCACCGACGGCATCGCCGGAGCCGGGGGCTGGATCGCGGTGCGAGGCGCGTTCGATCCGCCCGCTTTCGTGATCTGGTTCGCGCTCACGACCTGGATCGGCGGCTTCGACCTGATCTACGCCTGCCAGGACGTGGCCGTCGACCGCGCCCAGGGGCTCCACTCGTTCGCCGCCCGCTTCGGCGTGCGCGCCGCGCTGCTCACGGCGCGCGTGAACCACGCGCTCACCGCGCTGGCGCTCGCGGCACTCGGCTGGCAGCTGGCACTCGGCCCGATCTACTGGGTCGGCTGGCTCGCCGTCGTGGCGCTCTTCGCGTACGAGCACTCGCTCGTGAGCCCGCGCGATCTCTCGCGGCTCGACGTCGCCTTCTTCAATATCAACGGCTACATCGCGCTGATCGTGCTGGCCGCGGTGGTGCTCGGCCTGCGGTAGTGCCGGCCTCGCCGACTCTCTCGCCCTCGAAGGCGGAGGCCGTGCGGGCGATGTTCACGCGCATCGCCCGCCGCTACGACCTCATGAACTCGCTCATGACGGGCGGCCGGCACCACGCCTGGCGCCGTCGCGTCGCGAACACTGTCGCCGGCGCTCCGGGCGGACCGGCGCTCGATCTCGCCACGGGTACGGCCGACCTCGCCATCGCCGTCCGCGCCCGCACGCCCGGCCGGTTCGTCGCCGGCGCCGACTTTTCGGAAGGGATGCTCCGGGTCGGTCAGGCCAAGCTTCGGGAGCGACGCGTGGCGCGCGCGGAGCTGCTCGTAGCCGACGCGCTCTCGCTCCCGTTTCGCGACGGCGCGTTCGCGTGCGTCATGTCGGCGTTTCTCCTGCGGAATCTCGAAGACCTGCAGCGCGGGCTCTCTGAGATGCGCCGCGTGACGGTGCAGGGCGGTCGCGTCGTCACGCTCGATATCGTGCGCCCGGCGCAACCGCTGTGGGGCGCGGTGTTCGGCGCCTACTTCAGCCGTGTGGTTCCAGCCATCGGAGCTCTGGTGGCCGGCGACCGCCAGGCCTACACCTATCTGCCGCAGTCGGTCGATCGCTTCGTGACGCCCGACGAGCTGGTGGAGCTGATGGAGAAGGTGGGGCTGCGCGACGTCAGCTATCGACGCTTCGGTCTGGGCACGATCGCGCTCCACGTCGGCATCGTGTAGCGCCACCACCACAAAGGCCAGCGCCGCCGTCATGACCACGTGGCGCCGGTTGCGCTGTGACGGCGAAGCGACCTATCCTGAACCGTCGTGAGCGCCACATGATCTGGAGGAACCGATGGCACGTGCAAGCTGGCTCGCCGGACTGCTCGCCCTGGCTCTGTCGGCCTGCGCCGAGACACGCTCGGCACACACCAACGGCAACGGCGCCAACGCCAACCCGCCGGATTCGCTGGAGCGCGTGTTGAGCCGCACCTTTACGGTGCCGGCCTTCAAGCTCGAGAGCGGCCAGGTGCTGCCCGAGCTGACGCTCGCCTACGAGACCTACGGGCGCCTCGCGCCGGACGGCCGCAACGCGATCCTCGTGACCCACGGCTTCACGAGCAACCATCACGCGGCCGGCAAGTACGCGGTCACCGACCAGACGGTGGGCTGGTGGGACGGCCTCATCGGTCCCGGCAAGGCGATCGACACCGACCGCTACTTCGTCGTGTCGTCCAACATGCTCGGCTCGTCGTACGGCTCCACGGCGCCGGCGAGCAAGAATCCGAAGACCGCCAAGCCGTATGGCCCCGACTTCCCGGACATCACGCTGCGCGACATCGTCGGCGCCCAGAAAGTGCTCCTCGAAGGCCTCGGCGTCCAGCACCTCGTCGCGGTCGCGGGGCCCTCGTACGGCGGCTATCAGACGTTCCAGTGGGCCGTCACGTATCCGACCTTCATGAGCGGCGTCGTCCCGGTCGTGTCGGCGCCGAAGGGCTCGGGCGGGGACGCGAGCGTGAAGGCGCTTCAGGACCGCTTCGCCACCGACCCGAACTGGAACGGCGGCTGGTATTACGACCGCGGCGGGATCTTCCCCACCCTGCTCCAGCTCCGCATCGAGACGCTCGAGCGCTACGGTCAAAACGAGGTCCTCGCGCGCACGATCGCCGACCCGGAGCAGCGCGCGGCGCGCCTGCGGCAGCTGGCCGAGGGCTGGGCCCGGCAGTTCGATCCGAATTCGATGATCGCCTTGCGCAAGGCCGCGGTGAAGTTCGACGCCGAGCGCGATTTCTCGCGCGTCCGGGCGAAGGTGCTCTACGTGCTGTCGCGGACCGACAAGATCTTCCCGCCGTCGATCGCGCCGGACGTGATGGACAAGCTCGGCCGAGCCCGTGTCGACGCGAAATATTTCGAGATCGACACCGAGCTCGGTCATTCGGCGAGCGGCCCGGAGTGGGCGAAGTGGGCGCCCACTTTGAAGGAGTTCATCGCCGGGCTCGAGCCGTAGCGTGCGGCGTGCCCTCATGGCCGACGCCCCTATATATAGAGGAGACTGATCGCGTGAAGATCACCGAGATCGAGACGATCCCGCTGCGCCTGCCCTTCGCCCGGCCGTTCAAGATCTCGCAGGGCGCCGACCGCGAGACGCTCGAGACCTTGATCGTGCGCGTGCACACCGACGAAGGTATCGTCGGCATCGGCGAGACCCAGGCGTGGCGCCGGCAGGGCAGCGCCGAGCTGATCTGGAACCTCGTGCGCACCATCAAGGACCACTTCGAGCCGCTGATCGCCGGCCGCTCGCCGTTCGACATCGGCGGAATCCTGATGACCTTGAACGAGGCGCTCTACAACACGCTCTACGCTCAGGCGGCCGTCGCCGACGCGCTCTACGACATCGCCGGAAAGGCGGTCGGCCTGCCCGTTCACAAGCTGCTGGCCGGCGAGTGCCGCGACTGCGTGCGGGTCTCTGGGCTTCTGGCGATGAAGCCCACCGTCGCCGAGCTCATGGAATCGGCCAACGCCTTCTACGAGCGCGGCTTTCGCCACTTCGGGCTGAAGATCGGCGTCGACCCCAGCCAAGATCTGGCCAACGTCGTCGCGCTTCGCGACCGCTTCGGCGACCGCGTCGTGCTGCGAGTCGATGCCAACGGCGCTCTCACGTACGACACCGCGGTCGCGCTTCTCAAGAAGCTCGAGCCCTACGACATCGACGCCGCCGAGCAGCCGATCGCCATCTGGGATCTCGACGGGCTCGCCGCGCTCTGCCGAGCGACCAGCATTCCGATCATGGCCGACGAGTCGGTCTCGACCGACCACTCGCTCCTCGACGTGATTCGCCGGCGCGCGGCCACGGTGGTCCAGACCAAGATCGCGAAGAACGGCGGGATGTATCGGGTGTGGCGTCTCTGGGCGCTCGCCTCCGCGGCCGGCATGCGCATCTACCCGGGCAACCATCCGAGCACGAGCGTCGCGACGGCGGCGGTCGCGCAGCTCTGCGCAGCCTGGCCCGGCCCGCTGATGGAAGGCGTGTTCGCGGTCGGCGTCAGCGGGGCGCTCGGCGCCGACATCGTGACCGAGCCCATCGTGCCCGTGAACGGTGAGATCCGGGTACCGTCGGGACCGGGGCTCGGCGTCGAGCTCGACATGGACGCGATCGCGCGCTACCGCATCGACCGCTAGGGCAGGCTGCCAGCTCCCTCGACCGCTTGGCGGGTGACTCGGCCGCGGCGCGACGCTTACCGCGTCGCTAACGACGTCGCCAGGAACTTGTCCAGCTCCTGGACGAATCCGGCGGGATTGTCGAGCACCAGGTGATGGTAGCTCGCAGGAATCTGGACGAGCGTCGCGCTCCCGATCGCCGCGCGTAGCTTGTCGGCCATCTCGCGCGGTAAGACGGGGCTCAGCTCGCCGCGCGCGATCAGGGTCGGCGCCGTGATCCGGTCGAGCAGGGTCCACGCATCGACCGGCTGCCGCGCGGCATTGCTGGCCGGATCGAAGCGATAGACCCACGCGCCGTCACGCTCGACCACCCCCGCGGCACCCAGGTGCGCGAGCAAGGCCGAATCGGCGATCGTCTCTCGCGGCAGAAGCCGAAACGACTGCGTCGCGGCCTCGCGCGTGGGATACGGCCGCAGCGTGCGCTCCCCGCGCCGGCGCAGGCGATCGAGCCGATCGGTCGGGATGGTCGGGCGCGAATCCACGATCACGAGCGCGCTCACGCGCTCCGGGTGCCAGGCCGAGAACGACATCGCGTTGTGGCCCCCCATCGAGTGGCCGATGAGCGCGACCCGCTCCCAGCCGAGCGCGTCGATGAAGCCGAGCAGGTCCGCCGCGAAGTTTTCGGTCCCGTACGCCGGCGGGTCCGCCCACTGACTCTCGCCGTGGCCGCGCTGGTCGAGCGCGATCACATGAAAGCGATCGGTGAACGCGGGCGTCACGGAGTCGAACCAGTGGGCATGAGCGGAGCCGCCATGGAGAAAGCAGAGGACCGGGCGTCCCGTGTTTTCCCACTCGAGAAAGCTCAAACGCAGCCCGCCGACCACGACCGAGCGGCGGCGCGCGGTCTCGCAGCCGAAGCGTGAAATGGGTGACATGCGCCGAATTGTATCCGCAAAAATTTTTGCTTTGTGCGCTTTCCCGCGCCGGGTATTGTCGAAAGTACCGATGAGTGACGAGCGCACGTCGCAGAATCGTCGTCGCCACCTCCTGGATGGAGCCTATACAGCCGGGCTTCTCATCGTTGCGATTGTTGCCGGCTACGGTGTCCTGGCTCCGTCGAGCCTCGCCCGCGCGACGACCTTGGCTCGACCTCAGCCAGTGCCAACTCCTGGTCCAGTCTCCGAGTATCTCGGCCGTCCGGTCGCGCGCGCGCCCGAGCCGCCGCGTCCGACCTGGCCAAAGATGGTCAGTGGTCAGATCCTTGACGAGAGCCGCGCTCCGCTCGAGGGAGCCTCCGTTGTCATCGGTGGCGTCGAGCACCGTACGGACGCCGAGGGACGGTTCACCGTCGAAGGGCATCCGCCGGACGCTCTGCTCCTCGTCAAGCGGCCGGGCTTCTCGAAGGTGACCCTCTCGCCGACCCCGGCCGCGATCGAGGTGGTCATGAAGCCGCACATGGTGAAGGCGGCGTACCTCACGTACTTTGGCATCGGTCACAAGGAAATCCGCGGCCGGGTGCTCGAGCTGGCCGCGCGCACCGAGCTCAACGCCGTCGTGATCGACGTGAAGGGTGACCGGGGTTGGATCGTCTACCGGACCGAGGTGCCGGAGGCGCTGGCCGTGGGCGCCCAGGGACCGGCCACGCTCAAGGACTTCGACGGGCTGATGGCCGATCTGAAGGCGCGCGGCATCTACACGATCGGGCGCATCGTGACCTTCAAGGACAACATCCTCGCCAACAGCCGGCCGGACCTCGCCATCATCGACACGCGTACCGGAAAGCCGTGGATCGACAACGAGAAGCTCGCCTGGGTCGACCCGTTCCGCGAAGAGGTCTGGAAATACAACGTCGCGATCGCGCGCGAGGCGGCCAAGAAGGGATTCGACGAGATCCAGTTCGACTACGTCCGCTTCCCGACCGACGGCAAGCTGGGCGCCGCCAAGTATTCAGCCCCCAACAACAAGGAGACGAGGCTCCCCGCGATCGCCGGCTTCCTCGGCCGGGCTCGGCGCGAGCTCGGGCCGCTGGGCGTCTACGTCGCCGCCGACGTCTTCGGCTACACCGCCTTCAACGCGAACGACACGGACATCGGCCAGCGCATCGAGGAGCTGGCTCCGCACCTCGACTATTTCTGCCCGATGGTCTACCCCTCGGGCTACCAGATGGGCATCCCTGGATTCCGCAACCCCGTCCAGCACCCGTATGAAGTCGTCCACGAGAGCGTGCGGCTCATTCGCCAGCGCGCCTCCAGCACGAAGGTGCGGGTGCGGCCGTGGCTCCAGGATTTTAAGGACTATGCATTCGACAAGCGGATCTTCGGCGTGACCGAGATCCGCGCCCAGATTAAGGGAGCCGACGATGCCGGGGCGGTCGGCTGGATGCTCTGGAACCCCCGGAACGACTACACGGCCGGCGCGCTGCGGCAGAAAGAGGCCTC
>Ga0137403_10005029_pt1 | contig 15412 bp, 18 predicted proteins | sample CZOMad2_1_16fung_FD_122057 | JGI IMG/M metagenome (GOLD analysis project Ga0137403, IMG submission 122057) | Vadose zone soil fungal communities from Angelo Coast Range Reserve, California, USA - CZOMad2_1_16fungal (Hybrid Assembly) | ecosystem: Environmental > Terrestrial > Soil > Vadose zone... | reverse complement strand
CGCAAAGCCTTCCAGCTCAGCGAACCGCTCCCACATGACGACCAGGCCCTTGTCCTTGGACGTAGCGCCCAACAGGGGCGTGTCGGGAAAGGCTTCATCGAGATAGCGCATGATGGCCGGCACCTCTGCGATGGTCGTTCCATCGTCGAGCACCAGGGCTGGCACCACGCAGCGGGGATTGGTGGCCCTATAGGCTTCCGAGTGTTGTTCGCCCGCGCCGAGATCGACGGAGATCAGCGTCGGCTTGAGTCCCTTCTCGGCCAGAAAAATTCGGACACGCCGCGAATTGGGCGAGTTGACCGCGTGGTAGAGTTTTAACTTGTCTGACATCGCATAACTCCTTGTGTTCGATTGGGATGACCCATCGTGAGCAATCGCGAACGTCTCTCGCTCCCGCATCAGACTTGCGCTCTGCCGCCATCGGCGAACAGTTCGATCCCGGTGACGAAGCTGGAGTCGTCCGAGCCCAGAAAGAGCGCGACCTTGGCGATCTCTTCGGGCTCCGCCATGCGGCCCATCGGTACCGTGGACACGATGCGTGCGATGGCTTCAGGCGGCTGGAGCGCCGCCTGCGGGGTCACGACAGGTCCAGGGCTAAGAACGTTTGAACGGATGCGCCGGTCCTTCAGTTCCGCGGTCCAGGTTCGCACGAATGAGCGAATAGCCGCTTTGCTCGCGGCGTAGACGCCGAAGCTGGGGGTGCCTTTGGCGGCCGCGGCTGAACCGGTCAGAATGATGGAAGCGCCGTCGTTCAGGAACGGCAGCGCCTTCTGGACCGTGAAGAGCAGCCCCTTGACGTTGGTGTCGAAGGTCTTGTCGTAGTATTCTTCGGTGATGCTTCCCAACGGGACAAATCCGCCGAGTCCGACATTGGCGAAGAGGACATCAATTCTGCCCTTCGCTTTGACGCTCTCGTAGAGATGATCGAGGTCGGTCAGGTTCGCGACATCGCCTTGAACGCCCGTGACGTTGCTGCCGATGGACGCTACGGCTTCGTCAAGTTCCTTCTGGCGACGGCCGGTAATGAAGACGTGAGCACCTTCACTGGCGAAGAGTTTTGCCGTGGCGAGGCCGATACCTTGCGTGCCTCCGGTAATGACAGCCACTTTCCCTAGCAATTTACCCATTTCATTCTCTCTGCTGGTCGCGTCGATGCCGGTTCAGTTCGCCTGCCGAGCCGCGGATATTGTGTTCGCACCCCCGCCAACCAAGCGCTGATTGCCGCGCATTCGATCGGCTAAGCCGATCAATCGCCCCTTGATTGCCGGAGCAAATTCGTTTGTCCGAACTATCTTGACCCGATTGAACCAGAATGCAGTGCAGGGCTGACGAATCGTCCGTGTCGCGGATCCGTCGAGGAAGCGTAAGCTCGCATTCGATCGGCTAATCAGATCAATCGGTTGACGCGAGGATCGGCATGGAGCTACGGCAGATCGACTGCTTCCTGGCGGTCGCTACGGATCTACATTTCGGAAAAGCGGCGAAGAGACTGTCTCTCGCCCAATCCTCCGTCTCCGAAGCGATAAATTCATTGGAGAAAGAGGTGGGAGGGCAGCTCTTCGTAAGAACGAGCAGGCGTGTTCAACTGACGCCCCTCGGCGAGAAGTTTCGTCTCGGCGTAGAACCCGCTGCCCTGGTTCTCCGCGCCACGCTGGACGATTGCAGGAAGACCGCCCTTGGTCAGGCAAACCGGCTGAGGATCGGTTTCCTGGGTGGCGGACTTTATGAGTTGACCTTGCCATTTGTCAGGCATCTCAGGAGCAAATTCCATATCGATGTCGAATGGGTGGAACTTTCGCTGCTGGACCAGTTTGAGGCAGTTGCAGTAGGCAAGGTGGATGCGGCGATCTGCAGACTTCCGCTGTCCCATGACGGCCTGGTGCAATGCACGGTCCTGCTTGAGGAGAAGAAAAAGCTGGTGGTGCCGGCCGATCACAGGCTGGCAGACAGAGATTTGATCGATCCAGAGGAACTCGCGCTCGAGACCTTGCCGACATTGCCCGACAATCATCAGTTGGGGGCGTGGGCAGCGATCCATTTCCCTGACCACACCCCTTCGGGACGGCCGATCGCGCGAGGGCCAGTCGTAACAACGATCCGGGAGTGTCTTGCGGTGGTCGAATCCGGCGAGGCCGTCGTCATCGTGGGTGCGCGGGCGGAGCATTACTATTCCAACCCCCGCATCAGATTTGTCGAGATCGGCGTTCCTCCGGTAGGTACCGCTCTCGTGAGACGCCGAGCGGATCGTCGGCGCGTGATATTGGACCTCGAGGAATGCGCGCGCGATGTCGCGGCCGGGTTGGTCGAACTGTAGAGCATTGATCGTTACTGAACTGGTTTCTCAACCGATCGCGAGAATCGGATGCTGCGTAGAATCGTTTTGAGTCGGCGTTCGGCTATCCGCGGCCGAGCGAGTCTGCGAGCTGATGAGGGCGTCCAGTGCCCGAACGGTATGCAGGACAGCCGTTTACTATTGAGAACATCCTCGACACCTTGGAAGCTGCACTCGCAAGCCAGCCATCGGAAGACACGCGGACCAAGATGCGCACATCATCTGGATGTCTCTTCGGGGGAGGATACACTGAAGGAAGTATTTGCCCGCTTTCTTCCGCAGACAACCTTTCGCCGGCTGCGCGGAGTCGCACATCTATCACCGCTGGAAGCACCGGATGCGCTCGCCGACGCCTGCAATGCTCTGCTTCACGAGCTGTGATGCCGGTTGCGGCGTATCGCGAGTGAACCCGAGCCTGTGGCTCGCCTTGGATACGCGCTGCGAGGATTCAACGACTATTCACCGGCTTTGGGTTGGAGCGAATCCCGAGCGAAGCAGCGATAGAATCTGTTTCGCAATGACTGCAGGAGCATCGTCCCTGTCTTTCTTGAACCAGAACAGCGCCCAGGATAGCGCGCCGATCATGGTGAGCCGAAGGTAGTGCTTGTCGATATCGCTGCGCAGAGGGAGATCGTCGATAAGGCGAACAAAGATACGTTCGTACTCGTCGCGAAGAGCGATGACACGAGCCTTGATGCTTTCCGGATAATGCCAGGGGGGCATCACGAACAACGCCTGGTTTGCCCGCCGCCAATCGAGCAGGCCGGAAACGTGAGCCACGCAAGCCGTCTCAAGGCGCTGCCACGGATCGGTTACCGGCGCGATCGCATCATTGACGCGGATCAAGAGCTCGACGCCGCCTTTCTCCCAGACCGCCCAGAGCAGTTCCTCCTTTGAACTGAAATGATAGTACATCGAGGCCGGCTGCATGCTGGCGGCGGCGGCGATATCGCGCATGGATGCACCGTCGAAACCCTGTTTGTTGAAGAGGGTCTCAGCGACCGAAATGATCCGCTCGCGCGCCTGCATGCCCTTCGTAAGACCATCCCTTTGAGGCGCCACCTCTTTGCTTACGCGCTGCTTTTTCGCCTTCGCAGGCACTTTGGTTGGCATGGGCAGATTTTTCACCTCGCGCTATTGATTTTCTAACGAACGTTCGGTAAGTAAAAACCTAACGACTGTTAAAAAAACATTAGCAAGCGAATCTCCATGGAGGAAGCGATGCCCGTCCCGGCGCGACTGGATGCCTACATCGAGACCGAAAAGCAGCGGCACTTTTCCCGCGATTTCATGATCGGCTGGGAAAACTATGAAACGTGGGAGCAGGCCACCGTGGGCGATTCCGGTCCCGCCTTGCGGACGTTTCGGATCGCTGAAGAAGACATTGTGTCCTACAACCGCGCCTGCGGCGAAACCGACCCCCTGATGATCGACCCCGTTTATGCCCGTCAGAACTCGCCCACCGGCGAGGTTCTGCAGCACCCCGTCTTCGTCACCACGATCGCGTTCTACAGTCTCGGCGAAAAAGGCATAGGAACCTGGATTCGGACGCCCGGCGCGCGCAATCCGCAGCAGCGCATCGAAATCATCGAGCCCTTCCGTTACGGCGAAGTGATCACGACAACGGTCACGACGGCGGACAAGTTCGTCCAGAGAAACAAGCCGTATCTCCAGATGCTTCTCGACTTCCGCAACGAGAAAGGCGTTCTCAAGGCCCGCTGGTGGTGCTCGCTAATCCTTCCGGAAACGCAAGCCGACGTTGCCCGCTTCGCCAACGCTTGATTGAGGATTTCAGATGATGACAGTTCCGACTTTCAGCCAGATCGAATCCGGATACGAATTTCCGGCCGTGAACCAATCCTATGTTCAGCCGGCAATCGATTACTACGCGCTCGCCTCGCTCGACATGAATCCGGTCCATACCAACGAGGAATGGGCTTCCCGCGCCAAGGTGTTCGGCATTCCGGAGACGGTCGGGCACGGCATGATGACGATGTCGACCCTGGCTTCGGTCGTCACCCGCGCCTGGGGCGTCGTCAACAAGCAAGGCGGCGGTATTCGCTTTGTGGATGCCAAGTTCACCAAACCCGTGAAGGTCGGCGAGACCGTAATGGCGACCGGAAAGGTCAAGCGCAAGCACCACCACGGGCCAGGCAAGAACTGGGTTCAGATCGCGATCGAGGCAAAGGACTCCACGGGCGACCTGATAGGCCTTGCTGAGGTTGGCTACAATCTTCACGACTGACGGGAGCAAGGTCCAAGCCCGTTAGCCCTGCAGCCGCTCGTTCACTTATCGCCCAGGACAATACAGCCTTTCGAAAAAACACCCCAAGAGAGCGTCGAGGAAGCAAACATGCCGAGCCGGATTGGGGATGCGCTGCGCTGGTACGCAACCTATACGCCGACAAAAACAGCTATCATCTCGGCACAAGGCGAACAGTCTTACGCGCAACTATGGACGCGCGTCCGCCGTCTGGCGGATTCCCTCACAAAACTCGGCATCGATCCCGGCGACCGGATCGCGCTGCTGCTCCAGAACAGCGGCCGGTATCTCGAACTCTATCAGGCAGCCGCCTTGCTCGGCATCGCCGTGGTGCCGTTGAATTTTCGCTTTGTTGCCAGCGAAGTCGAATATGTCGTCAATCATTCTGGCGCGAAGGCGCTGGTCTTCGATGCGGCCTTCATGCCGACCATCGAGGTGCTGCGTGACAACCTGCCAGCGATCGGCAGCAATTACATCGTGACCGACAAGGACGACTTACCGGAGGCTCATTCCTATGAGCGCCTCGTCGATGCCGGCCGCGACGTCGATCCCGCGGTCCCTGCCGATCTCAATACCTGCTATTTCCAGGGCTACACCTCGGGCACGACCGGTTTCCCGAAGGGGTGCGTCAACCCGCACCGCGAATTTGCCGATTGCCTGCGGCGCATGGCCACGATCTATGGCATCACGCCCGACGACAGGGAATTCGTCGCCGCCCCTCTGTTTCATGAGGCGCCGGCGCTGTTTTCACTGCTGCAGCTGTTCCGCGGCGGGACGGTCATCGTCACCAGCGACAGCACGCCGGCAAACGTGTTCGGCCTGATCGACAAGCATCAGGCAACCTGGGCTTTCATGGTCCCCACCATGTGGGCCGTCATGGTGACAAGCCAAGAGATCGACAAGTATGATCTCGGCTCATTGCATTCGGTGATCAGTGGAGGCTCGCCCCTTCTCACGCACACCAAGGAGGCCTTGATCAAAAGGCTTCCGCAGGTGGGGTTGCATGAATTCTACGGTGGGACCGAAGTCGGTCTGGTGACCAATCTCGGCCCGTGCGACCAGACGCGCAAAGTTCGCTCGGTAGGCAGGCCCGTGATCGGCATGTTCGTCGAACTGCGCGATGAGGACGGCAATCCTGTTGCGCAGGGCGACATCGGGGAAATCCATATCGGCGGCGCGACGCTGATCAGGGAATATTTCAATAACCCGCAAGCCACGGCAAGCGCGCGACGCGGCGATTTCTTCACGCTTGGCGACATGGGTCGCTTCGACGAAGAAGGGTACCTTTACATCGTCGATCGCAAGAAGGACATGATCATCAGCGGCGGCGAAAACATCTTCCCCAACGACATCGAGGACGTGCTTTACAAACATCCCGCGGTGCACATGGCGGCGGTCGTCGGAGCGCCAGACCCGACATGGGGCGAAATCGTCGTGGCGGTCGTCACCAAGCAACCCGGTTTTTCCGTCAGCGAGGCCGATTTGATCGCCCACTGCAAACGATCGCTGTCCAGTTTCAAGGTGCCGAAAAGAATCGATTTCGTCGAACAGCTGCCAATGTCGTCTTTCGGAAAAATACTGCGACGCGAGGTGCGAAGCCCCTATTGGGAACGTCAGAGCGTTCAAGTCTAGGAGAAGGATGGACGTGCAACACCCCGTCCGGCTGCGCGGGCTCGTCGCGCGAGCCAACCGGATGATGGTCATCATTCTTTGATGACTGCAACTTTCCGATCAGGCATAGGGGCGCTACCATGAAACTACAGCCAAACAAGCCGGTCCTTGCGAGCGATTCCCAACCGCGTCACATCGGCATTCTTGCTTATCCGGGCGTCGCGTTGCTCGACGCCGTCGGTCCGCTCGAGGTCTTTGCCGCCGCTAATATCGTTCTCGCCAAACGTTCACCGCCCTGCGCCAAAGCCTATCACGTTGAAATCTGGTCAGAGCGTGTCGGAGCCATTGACGGATCCTTTGGCGTTAGCTTGAACGCGACGCGCTCGATTGCGGAGGCGGCCCCTTTCGAGCTCGATACCCTGATCGTGGCCGGCTCGCCCGGGACTGGCAACCTCATATCCAAGCCTTGTGTCGATTGGCTCCGGGAAGCCACGGGAGGAATCCGCCGGGTGGGCGGAATCTGCACCGGTGTATTCCTGTTGGCAGAAGCCGGCCTGCTGGATGGTTGCCGCGCCGTGACCCATTGGGCCTTTTGCGATGAACTGGCGCGGCGCTACCCGGCGATCCGGGTCGAGCCCGACCCGATCTTCCTGCGAGACGGCCGGTTCTACACGACGGCCGGCATGACCGCCGGCATGGATCTCGCCCTTGCCCTGGTGCAGGACGATCTCGGACGCGATGTCGCACTTGCGACTGCCCAGCTGCTGGTGGTTTTCCTCAAGCGGCCCGGGGGCCAGTCGCAATTCAGCGCCCACCTCGCGGCGCAGCTTGACGGCGACGGTCCGATCGCCGAACTGCAGCGCTGGATTCTCGACCACCTCGATACCGATCTTACCATCGAGGCGCTTGCGGAACGCGTGCATATGAGCCCGCGCAACTTCGTGCGCAACTTCGAGCGCGAGGCCGGCACACCGCCCGGCGTCTTCGTCGAACGGGCGCGCCTCGATGCAGCGCGCCGCGCTATTGAGGACGGCGAGGATCAACTTGAGACCATCGCCAAGCGATGCGGCTTCACCAGCGCCGAAATCCTTCGCCGCCTCTTTCAGCGACGCCTGGGCGTGAGCCCGACCGCCTACAGGCAGCGCTTTCGATCGGCGCGCTGACGGGCATGAAGGCGAGACGATGTTGCGCGCCTTGAAAGTGGACGAGTCCCGGTCTGACCGCGAGACGGCTCCGATCCCAAATTTTGGCACAAAAGGTGGGACGGATGGCATGGTCCGGTGGGGTGCGGGCTCGGTACACTCCGCCCGCATGCTGAGCGGCGGAGTGTACCGATGGAAGACGCAAAACAGATCGCCCTTCGCGCGTTGACCGGCGCCTTCATCGACCGGGATCCGAGTGTGGTGGAGCGCTATTTCGCCCCCGACTACATTCAGCACAATCCCGCCATTCCAAACGGCCGGACCGCCATTCCCGGTCTTATCAAAAGCTTAAGCAAAGATTTTTCCTATGAGCCCGGCATGGTCGTGGCCGAGGGCAATTTGGTCATGGTGCACGGCCGCTATGTCGGCTGGGGACCGAAGCCGATGGTGGCGGTCGACATTTTCCGCGTGGTGAACGGCAAGTTGGTTGAGCACTGGGATGTGATGCAGGAAGAAGTGCCCGCATCCACGACGGCGAGCGGCAATCCCATGTTCAGCCCGGTCGGCCGCAGCTCGTGACTGGCCTGGCGGCCGCAAGGATGCCGTGGCACGCCCATCAATGCTTCGATTCGAGTTGAGCATGTGCCGAACGCGCCGTTGGCCAATTATCCGTCATGGCGCTCAGCATCAGCACTGCCAGCGCTCCTCAGACGCGCAAAGCCTTTTCTTGAAAGGGGGCGAGGGCACGCATTCGTAACAGCGCAGGTGTCGGCTGCATCGCTCCATCATGTCCTGCGAGCGCGGAGCCAGCTTAAAAATTCTCTTTCAAGCCGAGCAACGATTTCCAGGAGCGAAAGAGCGCACGTCTGATCCCGTGACTTTGTGCTCAAACCGCCGCGTCTCGTATTTTGGCAGGGAACGTGGGGCCATTGGCATGGTCGAAGATGGTGTCGCTTCGTTAGATTTTTGAACTGTAACAACGAGCAGCGGAGAGAAAAGTGGAGAAGAACCTGTCCACCTATCGCGCAGTCCAAGTGGTGAGCAAAGGCAAGCTGGAGTTGGCCGAAAAGCCACTGCTTGATCCGCCCGCAGGCCACGTCCGCATCCGCGTCGAAGCCTGCGGCGTGTGCCATTCGGACGCCATAACAGTGGATGGGCTCTTGCCGATCCAGTATCCGCGCGTGCCTGGCCACGAAGCGGTCGGAAAGATCGATGTCATCGGTCCCGGCGTCGAAGGCTGGCACGTCGGCCAACGCGTCGGCGTCGGCTTTCTCGGCGGCAATTGCGGGTATTGCGAATACTGCCGCGACGGCGATCTCGTGAACTGCACAAACCAGGCTTTCACCGGCGTTCAGCATGATGGCGGCTACGCGGAGGTGATGATCGCGAAAGCGAGCGGTTTGATGTCCGTGCCGGACGAATTGTCATCGGTCGACGCAGCGCCGCTGCTGTGTGCCGGCATCACGACGTTCAGCGCCCTGCGGAATTCCCCCGCGCGGGCGGGCGACCTGGTCGCGATATTCGGGGTCGGCGGGCTTGGCCACCTTGGTGTGCAATATGCCCGTCATATGGGATTTGAGGTGGTCGCGATCGACCGCGGTGCCGACAGAGCCGAGCTCTCGAAGAAGCTTGGCGCGCACCACTATATCGATGGCTCCACCTCTGATGTCGCGAAGGCGCTCGAGGCGCTCGGCGGCGCTTCAGTGGTGGTGGCGACCGCGTCGGGCGGCAAGGCGGTCGCCGCAGCGCTCGGTGGCCTTAGACGCGGCGGCGTTGTGATTTCGCTCGGCGCGACCGACGAGCCGATCGAGCTTTCGGCGTTCGAACTCCTCTTCAAGGGCGTGGGCGTCGAGGGCGCGCTGACGGGGACACCGTCGGCTGGCGACGCCACGCTCAAATTCAGCGCGCTCAGCGATGTCGCCGCGATGGTCGAAACCATGCCGCTCGAACGGGCCGCCGAAGCTTACGCCAGGATGATGTCAGGGCAAGCGCGCTTCAGGATGGTTCTCACCATGGTCTAGGCGGCGTCGCCAGCACCAGCAGCCCAATGGAGGTCACAATGAGTAACAGCCCGGGTTTGAAGGCAATCACCAAAAAGTTTTTCGCCGCTTACGATGCTCATGACGTCGACGGCATGCTGGCCCTTTGCGCCGATGGCGCGCAGGGACGGTACCTTCCCTACGGCAAGAAGAGCGTCATGCCGATCCGAGGCGGCCTTGAACAAATCTGGCGCGGCCTGCTGGGAGCGGTGCCGGATTTCGGAGTCGAGGTCGACGAGATGATCCAGGCCGAAGGAAACATCGTCGTCGTACAGGCTCTGCTCGGCGGTGCCATGCCCGCGGATGTTCCTGGCCTTGTGACGAAAGGCAAGTCCGACCGTATCGCCCACGCTTACATCATTCGCTACGACGCGTCCGGCAAGATCACGCGCCTCGATTGCTATTGGGACAACACCGCCATCAACGCCATCATGGCGAGCGCTTTGTAGGGAAATTCCGTCGAAGGACGGGATAGGTCACACTTTCGAAGCGAGCGGCGCGCGGCGTCGAGCATTCGAGGGAAGGAAATCTGAGGACAATCCTGTCATCCGGTGGAGGCTTGAATGAATCAGTTTCAGAAAATCTTCGACGCACAGAAGGCGCTGTTCGCCACGGGCGTCACTCGCACCTACGAATGGCGCGTCGATCAACTCGATCGCATGGCCCGCATGATCCGGGAGAACGAGGAGCGCTTCCAGAAGGCGATGGCGAAGGAGTTCAAGACCGCATCGCAGGAATACATCTTCGAGACTGCGGCATCGGCTGGCGAGAGCGAGGTCCAGAAGAGCCAGCTGAAAGAGTGGATGGAGCCCGTGGAAGCACCCGTGCCACGCTTCCTCGCCAAAACCGGCCATAAGGGGATGATCTATCGCGAGCCCTACGGCGTGGCGCTCATCATCGGCCCCTTCAACGGACCCCTGCTCCTGCTGATCCGTCCGGCGCTGGCGGCGCTCGCGGCCGGAAACACCTGTATTCTCACGCTGAGCGAAGCACTCCCGGAAACGACCAAGGTGCTGCTCGACCTTGTCCCGAAATATTTCGATCCGGCCGCCGTAGCCATGGTGGCCGGCGGCAAGGAACAGAACACCGAACTCCTGAAGCTTTTGTTTGACTTCATTTTCTTCACCGGCAGCACCTTTGTCGGCAAAATCGTCGCGCAAGCAGCTGCGAAAAACCTCACGCCCGTTCTCCTCGAACTCGGCGGGATGAACCCCGCGGTCGTAGACGAGACGGCGAACATTCCTGATGCGGCGAAGAAGATCGTCTGGGGCGCCATGGCCTGGGGCGGCCAGTGGTGCACCTCGCCGGGCTACGCCTATGTCCATGAGTCCGTCGCGGACGCTTTCGCCACCGAGGCCAAGAAGGCTTTGGTTGAGCTCTTCGGCAATGACCCGAAATCCAACTCCGACTACTCGCGCATCATCAACGCCGATACGGTCGACCGGCTGGCCTCGCTCATCGATCCCGTCAAGGTGATCGCCGGCGGCAAGTCAGACCGCGATGCGCACTATCTCGATCCCACGCTTCTTTATCCCGTCACCTGGGACGACAAGATCATGGAGGACGAGGTCTTCGGGCCCGTTCTGCCGATCCTGACCTATAAGTCCTTCGATGAGGCGATGGCGCGGATGGCGAAAACGGGACGTCCACTCGCCGGCTTCATCTTCAGCCGCGATCAGAAAACCATCGACCGGTTCATCGGTCAGCTGTCCTTCGGCGGAGGCGGCGTGAATCTCGTGAACGTTCACCTGTTCGTCGAGACCATGCCGTTCGGCGGCACCGGATCCGCCGGGATGGGCCACTACTACGGGAAATACGGCTTCGATGCCCTGACGCACGCCAAGTCGATGCTGATCTCCCCGCCCGACGTCATGATCGAACATCTTTACTCGCCCTTCACCGAGGAAAAGAACCGGCAACTTGCGGGATGGTTCGAGTACTGAGGCGATCATGGCCCCCGCCCTATCCAACACAGATGCCGATTATGATGTTGTCGTGATCGGCAGCGGGGTCGGCGGTTATCCCGACTACTTTGCATCATTGACGGTGGGCGTCCGAGATCTCTTCTCCGAGACATGGACGTACGGGCGAAGACAGCAGGCTCGCACGGAGCAGATGCGGAGATGTCGACAGGACGCCCTGCGCGAGATTTCGGCGTGCCTAAGGTGATCCTGTCGCCCCTTAGAATCGAAGACTTCGATCTGCATTGAAACCTCGTGTCGTTCGCGAGGCCGCAGTCCGTAAAGTCCGACCTGCATTGTGTCTTCGGCACCTGTCCGACGGCCCCTCGCTTGATGCCGGTTGGCCCTCAGGGATGACCTTTTCCTTTCGACAATCCCTTAAACGGACTCTGCCGGCGCAACCCTCCCTTCCATGCCACTTAGCTGGCTTCGATAATTTTCCCGAACGGCGGCTTTGCGCCACAAGCGGCCGATCAGAGACGGCCGCTTGTGGCGATCAAATAGAGTTTGAAGCTATGGTCTTCGGCTCGCTATAGAATGACGCGGAGGGCGGAATGGCGTAGGAACTGTCATGCTACGCCGCCTCGGCGTCCGGGGATTATCGCGGAAGTTCGGTGGCCCGACTTTGCAAGGGGAAGCGCTTCAATTCGGAGATAATTTCATCAATGATCGAATCACCAATTCGAAGCGGGCGACCCGCTTCAGATTGTGTCAGTGACTGGCGGCATCTGCAGGAAAGAACACCTATGGCGAATTCCGAGGATAAACCGCCTCCCGCAGTGGGGGCCTATTGGGTCAAGGAGGACGATTATCCAGCGTTGCTGCAATTGGTCGACGATGGCGACAAGATGCCACCGAGCTGGAAAGAATGGCTGAAGGTGGCCGAGGAAATGGAGCAGGGACTCAAGGCCTATGGACACGTTGTGTTGCGTGTTTACATCGACCCCGTCACATTCCCGGACTGGTGCGCCGACCATAACACAAGCCCGGGCAGCGCCGGACGCCGAAAGTTCGTCGCGGCGGCGGTGACCGAGAGATATGGCCGACAGGCCTGACCAGCACCGTCTTGGCGCGACGCCGGCCCATCGTCTGCCCATCCTCGAACAGCACGTTCGGCCGGCCTGCCTTGGGGCTTGCGCTCGTTCGAGCCGTCGTCGCGATTCAACAACTGCTCCTTTAACTGCGCGAGGTCGCGGGAGAAAACATGACGACTATGGCCATGCCCAATCCATCCTCGTCGACAACGTCAATCGCCACTACCTCTCGGGCATAGACGCCACCGAAGCGCCGAAATTTGACGCACTTCTTAAACGGGATCTATCACACGGCGCGGAGAGACCTTTACGATATCTTGGGAGATTGCACTTTGATTGTTTAATTTGGACATTGCGCACCGATCAAAGGTGACTTTGGAACATCCGTGTTGATCCCGACGTGGTCTGGAAGGTCGCTCGTCGTGGGCTGGAAAGCTTTCATCGGGCGATGAGCAGCGGAGTGCGAACCGACTTCAACATCGAACGGGTGACCCCACCGAAGATCATCTCTCTCGTTCTCGAATGACTGTACGCGCCAAGAACCATTAGATCGGCCTTGGCCTGCTCCGCGAATCGACAGAGTGTTTCGGCAACCGATGAACTTCCAGATTCAAGCCGCTCTACGACGGCATCCACTCCGTGGCGGGCGAGAAACGTGGCAGCATCCGCGCCTGGCTCCTCGCCATGGGGATCGCCGCTGCGGGCATCGACAACAACGATGTGCACGATCCGCGCAAGGGAAAGCAGCGGCAGCGCGTCGGAAATGGCTCGTCGCGCTTCCTGGCTTGCATTCCACGCCATGACGATGCGATCCATGCGACCTGTCGCGTTCCATCGATCCGGAAGGATCAGGACGGGAATTCCCGTCTTGCGAAGCATGGCCTCAGGCGTCCAAAAGCCCGGCAATTCGTGTTCAGACGCGATGACAAGATCACTGTACTTGAGATGTAGCGGCAAGTCTCCGGCGTCCGCTTCTCGGACGATGCGAAATTCAAAGCCGATCCATTTCCGTTCGACGAGCGACGCGAACATCCGCCGCGCCGCGCTGGACAGGTCGTCTTCTCTCGCCTTGTGCCTCTCGATGATGCGACGGATCGCCAGTCTGCCCCTGACATAGGCTTCGGCCGGATCGACACCCCATCCAGACGGCGCGACATACGCCCCGACCAGATGTGCACCGAACTTGTACGCCAATTCGACGGCATAATTTGCGCGATCGAAACCTGCCCGTGACGGCTCTAAAAATGCGACGATTGTCTTGATGGCCATTGTTCACACTCGACGATCTGGGACGCGCAGCGAAGCTCACACGGTGCGCGGTGTGTTTTTCAATGCAGCGCCGAACGCGACGATCGCTACGCCACAAAACAGGGTATCGAGAGCCAGAGCCGTCGCGGCAATCTGCGGTGATCCCTGCGCCCATGCGAGAGCGGTCCAAAGAGCGCACAGGAGCGTCACAAGTCCGGAGTTCGTCATCGAAGGAGAGGCATCGCTCGGATATGACGTCAAACCGATCCAGATCCGAAAAAGCCCGCAAGCGAGCAGGAATGCGATCATGTATGCAGCCGTGGAGAAACGCAGAAACGCCTCATCCGAAGCGAAGGCGATGCCCGCAAGGATGTAGGCGCCGGCGCTCAATAACCAGTCGCCGTAAGAAGCGCCCCGCGAGATCTTGCTCACGAGAATTGCGATCGCCATTCCACCAAAGATCGCCGAAGAGCCAGCAATGTGGCCGGGAAGATGACGTGGGATGAACGTGTCGAGAAGGCTGAGCGCACTAATCGACACCAGCAGAATACCGAGAAGGACCACCCTCTTCCAATCGCTGTCGCCTGCGAAACGGTACTTGTTCGTATGGCGCGACAGCTTCATCGAGCCTACGAGCATCCGGTACCGATGCGAAGGATCGTGTGGTCGCTGTTTCAGCTTCGCTTGATTTTCCATGATGCACTCTCCTCGATGCACTCTCCTCATCCCGCATCCCCGGGATATCCGGCGCGACCTGTTCGGTCCGAGTTCAGCTCAAAGAGATCGCGAGCTCGACTTAAAGGAACGGAACGTTTCCCTTCCTTAAATAACCGGCTTAAGATAGAAAATCAAGTCCCTTATGACAAACTCGCATTCTCGTTACCCGGAAGCCTGCTCATGACGTCACGTCCCCGTGGCCGCATCCCCACCGAACAGCTCGCACATCACGAAGAAGCATTCCTGGATGCGGCTTCGGAGCTCTTTTTCCAGAAAGGATTTGCGCGTGTGAGCATCGACATGCTGGCCCGGGCCGCGCGCGTGTCGCCCAAAACGATCTATGCGAGATACGGCGGGAAGGTCGGGCTGTTCGGCGCGGTCATAAGACGCCGGGTCGCCCCGGTGCTGGCAACGCAGGACTTGTTTGCCGATCAGAAGAACGCAGCCCCCGAGGTAGTGCTCCGGAACGTCGCCGCTGCATTCCTGGATCGCATCCTTCACCCGGATGTTCTGTCGCTGCATCGCATGATGATCGCCGAAGCGACGCATATGCCCGAACTGTCAGAGCTTTACTACAACGAGGCATATACACCGGCGCTGAACAGAATGGCAGATTGGCTGGCCGTTCAGAACACGACGGGACGCCTGACGATTTCGGATTCGAAACGGGCATCCGAAGTCCTTGCTTCTCTTGTCGGAGCCGGCATCCTAGAACGGGCCCTCTTGCTGAACATCGTTCCAGACGCGGCCGAGCGAGCACGATTGCTGGATAATGCCCTGACCATCTTCTTCTCTGCATATGGGCCGACCGACAGACAGTCAAAGTCCGGCCCTGCCAAACGCCGCGGATCGTAAGCTGGGCTTCCAGCATTGCGGACCGCTTCGTCGCTTCTGTTCGGAGCGGCGGGCGTATTATTTCCCGCTCGGAAGACATTTATAGGGGTGGATGCGGCGCCTACCTCGCCGCACCCTCTGCTGGAAAGGCTCCCTATTAATGTCGCCCCTTAAAAAGTCGAATCCGGCGCGTTAAGCGTCCGTCGTGATCGCGCTGCAGCCAGTTATCGT
>Ga0137403_10005028_pt1 | contig 15412 bp, 12 predicted proteins | sample CZOMad2_1_16fung_FD_122057 | JGI IMG/M metagenome (GOLD analysis project Ga0137403, IMG submission 122057) | Vadose zone soil fungal communities from Angelo Coast Range Reserve, California, USA - CZOMad2_1_16fungal (Hybrid Assembly) | ecosystem: Environmental > Terrestrial > Soil > Vadose zone... | reverse complement strand
CCAGGTCGCCCCTGAGCGCCGCCTCGATGAGGGCGTTCTCGGTCCGCTCGCGTCTTGTTATGGTCCGCCACTCCGCCAGATCGCGCCGCTGCTCCAGCTTGCCCATATGGCGGGCATAGAGCGACACCATGCGTGCCGCGTGGCTCAGATAGGCAAGGCGCACGCGCTCCTCCTTCAGCGTGTCGCGCGCCGCGCGCACGCAATCCATGGCCATGCCGTGCACCGTCAGCAACTGCGAGGTCAGCTGGCCCTCGACCTCGTCGCCGGGCGTGATGTCGGCCAGCGCCGCCGCCAGGGCAAGCCGCCGGTCGCTGCGAATCTCGCTGGCCGGTAACTCCGCCACGCCCAGGCAGTCCTCCACCTCGCGGGCGATGCGGCCGGTGCGCCCCGCGCGGCCCTCGGCCGCCACCTCTTTCCAGTGGCGCGCCGGCTGTGGCGCCTCGCTCGCGCCCGCTTCAGCAGGTAACAGGTCGATCATCTGGATCTCCTTTTCTGGCTTGAATCCGCTTGACAGATGTACCTTGTTTGTTCCAATATATACGCGAAAGGGAGAATATGGCAATGGAAAAAATTTTACGCATTACTGGAAAGAGAACGGGCGCCGATGTGGCGATCCCGGCGCTCGTCCGGTCGCGACCTGTCATCGCTCTCTGCATGACGATACGCAATATTGTTGCAAGGAAGTCGCGTTAACTTCCTTTACATGGGCTCGATGTTCAGATTCCGCGAGAAGGTAAGAAGCGCTGACCTATCGGCAAATGGGCCTTGTCATGCGTAAACGCAACCTGCTCAGCGCCGGGTGTAGCGATGCTTGACCCCCGGCGGGAACCACTCGGCATCGCCGGTGGCATGCAGCGTTATCACGGGCGTGCGGTACTCGGCCGGCGCGTAGTTCTTGAACTCGCTGTTCAGCCGCTCGAGATGGCTCTGGATCGAGCGCGCGATGGTGTCGCGCTTGCCGTCGTCGCCGGCCACCTTGGGCGCCAGCTCGACGGCGATGGCCAGCTGCGGCGCTTCGGTCAGCCCCTCCTTGGCCTGCAGCACGAACTTGCCGGTCACCCAGTCCCGCACCTCGGCCTGCTCAAGGCCGACGCTGATGTTCTCGGGATAGACGTTGGCGCCGAAGTAGGAGACCGTGAAATTGGAGCGCCCGAAGACGAACGCGAACGGCAGGCGGTGCACGCCGCGCCAGCCATGGCCGCCGAGCGCCGCCATCGGATCGAATTTCCAGTCGGCGAGGAAATGCATCATGCGCTCGTACGGCACCAGCCCGCCATTGTCGGCGATGTGATAGCGCACCAGGGGCACGCCGTTGTTGCCCGTGAAGAGCAGCGTCTGGCCCTTGCCCTCGCCGTCCGCCACCGCCTCGAAATAGCGCACGAACGGATCGTACTGCACGAGCGTCGGCAGCCGCGATTCGCCGAACAGCTGGCGCGCCGCCTCCGGGTTGGCGCCGAGGAAGCGGCGGATGCAGATGGAGAGCGGCGTCTCGTTGCCGAGCACGCCGGCATCGGCGGTGCCGTAGAGCGAGGCCGAGTCGTAGCACCAGTCGGTGGAGCCGAGCCGCTCGCCCACCAGGCTGCGCCACTCCTCGCTGAAGACCTCGCCGGCCATCACCAGCTTCACCTTCAGCGGCCGCCAGTCCAGCCCTTGCGCGATGCCGCCGTCGACCACGTCCTTGAGGAACGGCGGATAGCCCAAGAGCACCGTCTGCTCGAACTGCGGCGCCAGCTCGCGCGCCACCCGCCAGATCTCCTCGCGGTTGTTGCCGGGCGTCACCACCGTGATCGGATAGCCCTTGGCCGCCAGGTAGCGGCAGCAGGCGGCCGTGAACATGCCGCCCACCCAGGTGCCGAGCGCGAAGCAGACCACGGCCAGCGTGCGCCGCTGGTCGGCCAGGAAGCTGTCGTGGAACACCTGTTCGAAGCGCACGGCGATCGGCAGCTCGTCGCTCAGGAAGCGCGGCCAGAAGGTCGGCTTGCCCGTCGAGCCCGAGGACACCGCGATGAAGTCGCAGCTCTCCAGCCGCCCGCCGCGGCAGAGCTGGGCCAGCGGATGGCGCGTCAGATAGTTCTGCTTGGTGACCATCGGCAGCCCGGCGAAGTCGTGGGCGCTGCGCACGCGCGCGGCGTCGACGCCGTGCTCGGCCAGGAACGCGCGATAGGCCGGCACGCTCGCCGCCACCTCCTGGAACAGCGCCAGCGCGCCGGCCGCCGGATCCTGTTGTCCGTCGTCGCGGTCGAGCAGGCGATCGAGCGGCGTCGCCAGGAAGCTGCGCAACGCCTCGCCGGCCCGCGCAGACTGTCGATGGTCGATGGTCACGCGCCCTGTCTCCGCCGAGGGGAATGGAGCTGGTCTTGACACCGATCTTGTCACAGAAACGCTGCCCCGCCGCTATGGTTTCTCGCCGGCGTGGGAGAGCGGCGTCCGCCGGCGGCGCGGCGCCGTCACCGTATGTGGCCGTCCGAGTCGAGGCGATCCCGCGCCTGGCGCAGCAGCGTCACGACGTCGGCCGGATCGACGCCGTCCACCGTCATCATCAGTTGAACGACCGGCTCGGCCAGCATCTCGTCCAGCGTCGGTTCCCAGGCTTGCATGGCAAAATCCTCGCGTGCGGTCTTGCGGTTGGCTTGCGACGTCCGCGGCGTCATGGGCTCCTCCTCGAATTCTTCAAACGTCCGTTCGCTGGCCTCTGGTCAGATCAAGCGCGGCGGCGGACTCGGGTGATCACGGATGGGGGATGTAGGCGGCGGTCAGTTAACGTGCCGGCAGTGTCGGAAGTATCACGACAATGGGGCGATTGCGTGGCGGTCGCGCGGGCCTGGGGTTGCGACACCGGCGGCTTCACCGTAAATTCCGCGACCGTCTGACCATCGAATCTGCTCGGGAAATTTACCATGCCGTTCATCGCCTCCCGCCTCGATCGCATCAAGCCGTCGCCCACCATCGCCGTCACCCAGAAGGCGCGTGAACTCAAGGCCGCTGGCCGCGATGTCATCGGTCTCGGCGCCGGCGAGCCTGACTTTGATACGCCCGACAACATCAAATCCGCCGCCATGGCGGCAATTCGCCGCGGCGAGACCAAATATACCGACGTCGACGGCACGCCCGCGCTGAAGCAGGCCATCTGCGCCAAGTTCAAGCGCGAGAACGGCCTCGACTACAAGCCGGAGCAGATCAGCGTCGGCACCGGCGGCAAGCAGGTGCTCTACAACGCCATCGTCGCGACCGTGAATCCCGGCGACGAGGTCATCATCCCGGCGCCCTACTGGGTCTCCTATCCGGATATCGTGCTGCTGGCCGAGGGCACCCCGGTGACCGTGCCCTGCTCGCAGAACGCCCATTTCAAGCTGCTGCCGGAAAGCCTGGAATCGGCGATCACGCCGAAGACCAAATGGCTCATCCTCAACAGCCCTTCGAACCCGACCGGTGCGGCCTATAGCCGCGCCGAGCTGCGCGCGCTCGCCGACGTGCTGCTGAAGCATCCGCATGTCTGGGTGCTCACCGACGACATGTACGAGCACCTCACCTATGACGGCTTCGAGTTCAGCACGATCGCCCAGGTCGAGCCCAAGCTCTACGAGCGCACGCTCACCATGAATGGCGTCAGCAAGGCCTATTGCATGACCGGCTGGCGCATCGGCTATGGCGGCGGCCCGGTCCCGCTGATCAAGGCGATGGCGAAGCTGCAGTCGCAGTCGACCTCCAACCCCAGCTCGATCAGCCAGGCGGCTGCCATCGAAGGCCTCAGCGGCCCGCAGGACTTCATCGCCGAGCACAACAAGAGCTTCAGGGAGCGCCGCGACCTCGTCGTCGACATGCTGAACAAGGCGCCCGGACTCCACTGCCACCGGCCGGAGGGCGCGTTCTACGTCTACCCCTCCTGCGCCGGTGCCATCGGCAAACGGACGCCGCAAGGCAAGGAGATCAAGACCGACGACGACTTCGTGACCTATCTCCTGGAAGCGGAAGGCGTCGCGGCGGTGCAGGGCTCGGCCTTCGGCCTGTCGCCCTTCTTCCGCATCTCCTACGCCACCTCGACCGAGGCGCTGCGCGAGGCCTGCACCCGCATCCAGCGCGCCTGCAGTGCCCTGCGCTAAGCGGCGCGGGCCGCGAGAACAGACTGAATGACTTCCATCACCGCAGTCCGCGAAGAGCGGAGTGCAGCCAGTGAGTCCGGCGCCGGGTTACCGGCAGACCCGCTGCACCACGAATCACGCGGCCGGCCGGCTCTCCGACTCTTCGTCCGGCGATGCCGGCTTGCGGCTGACCAGCACCTTGTCGATGCGGCGGCCGTCCATGTCGACGACTTCGAACCGGTAATCGTCGATCTCGAACCAATCCGTGGCCTTGGGAATGCGGCGCAGGCGGTCCATGACCAGGCCGGCGACGGTCTGGTAGGTGGTTTCCTCCTCGGCGGGCAGCCGTGTCATGCCGACGGCGTCCTTCAGCTGGTCGATCGGCAGCATGCCGTCGACCAGCCAGGAGCCGTCGGCCCGCTGCGCCACCGCCGGCTCCTCCTCCTGGCCCGGCTCGGGCAGGTCGCCGACCAACGCCTCCAGCAGGTCCTCGAGCGTGACGATGCCCTGGAAGTCGCCATATTCGTCGACGATGAGGGCGATCGGCGCGCCGGTGCGCCGGAACGACTCGAGCGCCTTGAGCGCCGGTGCGGACTCCGGGATATAGAGCGGCGGCTTCATGACGGCGCGAATGTCGAAGCCCTTGCCCGCCAGCTCGGAGGCCAGCAGGTCCTTCACCTCGACCACGCCGACGATATGGCGCCGGCCGCCCTCGGCGACGGGGAAGCGCGAGTAGTGGCTGTTCAGCACCTTCCCCTTGGTCTCTTCGATCGGGTCTTCGAGATCGAGCCATTCGATCTGCGGGCGCGGCGTCATCAGCGCGCTGACGCGGCGGTCGCCCAGGCGGAGCGCCATGCCCACGATCGACTTCTCGGCCGGATGGAAGTGGCCGGAGTCGGTGCCCTGCTGCATGAGCAGCTTGACCTCCTCGTCGGTGACCGCCGGTTCGCTGCCGTGGCGCACGGGGATGAGCCGCAGAACCAGATCGGTCACCGCCGACAGGAACCACACCGCCGGCGCCGCGATGCGCGACAGCAGGGCCATGCCGCGGCCGACGCCCGCAGCGATCGCCTCCGGCCGACTCACGGCGAGGCGCTTCGGCACGAGTTCGCCCAGAATCAGCGTCAGGAACGTGATGACGACGACGACGCTGCCGAACGCCAGCGCATCGGCATACGCGGCCACCGCCGGCATATCGGCGAAGATCACGATCAGGCTGTCGGCAATCTTCACGCCGCCATAGGCGCCCGCGATGATGTTGCAGAGCGTAAGGCCGATCTGGACGGTCGAGAAGAACCGGCTCGGATGCTCGGCGAGCGCAAGCGCCGCGGCGGCGCCCTTGTTGCCCTCGTCGGCCATCTGCTTGAGGCGCGCCTTGCGCGCCGAGACGATCGCCATCTCGCCCATGGCGAAGAGGCCTTGCACCAGAATCAGCAGCAGGACGATCAGTATCTCGAGCGCCATATCACGCGTTCGTTCGGACCCCAGCCATCTCGTGCCGACGAGCAGCGGTCCGCTCCTCGCCCGGGCCGAATCGATCGCTACATACCAAGGTATTTGCCGGCCAACTGCAAGCCCTCTTGCAGCGATACCCAACCGAGCCCGAAGAGGCCACCGATCACGATGCAGCCGACCGCGAGGCCGATGGCAGCAAAAACGCCGTCGCGCTCGATGACCGCCAGCGACATGAGGGCAATCGGCACGACCAGCGGCCAGTTGAACAGGATCGGCACGGCCAGCAGCAATGCCAGGGCCAAACAGACCACGCCCAAGACCCGTTCGCCGAGCGGCCCGGTCAAGACCATGAATCGCGGTCGCAGCAGGCGTTCGATGCGCGTCAGAGAGGGGACGACGCGCGCGACCATGCGGGCGAACTCCGCGCGTGACAGCGAGCGCGCCGCCAGGAAGCGCGGCAGCCACGGCCGCGGCAGCCCGATCGCCAGCTGCACGGCGACGAGCGCCAGGGGGATCGCGGCGATCGACGCCACGCCCGGCACGGCGCCCGGCAACACCAGCACCAGCATGAGGACACCATAGCCGCGCTCGCCGAGCAGGCGGGTCACGTCGCCCAGCGACACGCGCTCGTGCGGCCATGTCCGGGACAGCTGATCGAGGAGATCGGACACGCGCTGCAGCGGGGCATCCGGCGCTTCCGCGGCTTTGTCGTTCACGTTTAGTCCTGGAATCGTTGAGAAGGGGACGGCCCTGCGCTGCCGCGCCATTCCAAATATGGCCCGCCGCCTGCTCATGCAAGGGACGGAGTGGGAGTGCCATGCCATGCTCCATCGTCGGTTTTCGCTTGCATCGGCCTAGGCGGCCCGGAAATCATGATGGCCGGTTCAAAATAACGACCGCCGCCGGCATGGTGCGCCGCGTGTAATGCAGAGGGAGGACGACGATCATGGGCCAACGTGAACCGTCAGCGCCGCGTTGCGCGGCATTGGTGGGACCGTATCTCAGCGGCAAGACAACCTTGCTGGAGAGTCTGCTGTCTGCCACGGGCGCCATCTCCCGCAAGGGCTCGATGAAGGAGGGGAACACCGTCGGCGACAGTGCGCCGGAAGCGCGCGCGCGCAAGATGAGCGTCGAGGTCAACGCCGCCGCGACGGAGTACCTTGGCGAGAAATGGATGTTTTTGGATTGCCCCGGATCGATCGAGCTGACGCAAGAGGCGCAGAACGCGCTCGTGGTCGCCGATGTCGCGGTCATCGTATGCGAGCCCGAAGTGTCGAAGGCCTTGACGCTGGCGCCGCTGTTCAAGTTCCTCGACGACCGGCAGATCCCGCACATGCTGTTCATCAACAAGATGGACAACGCCGCGCACCGTGTGCGTGACGTGCTGGCGGCGCTGCAAAGCGTCTCGGCCCGCCGGCTGGTTTTGCGCCAGGTGCCGATCCGCAAGACCGAGAAGTCGGGCGCCGAGACCGTTTCCGGCTTCGTCGATCTCATCAGCGAGCGTGCCTACAACGCGCCCGGCAACGACTCCGACCTCATCCAGATCCCGACGGAAATTGCCGAACGCGAGCAGGAGGCGCGGCGCGAACTCTTGGAAGCGCTCGCCGATTTCGATGATCACCTGCTGGAGCAGCTGCTGGAAGACACGGTTCCGCCCAAGGACGAGATCTTTCAGCAGCTCGCCAAGGATGTCGCCGGCGATCTGATTGTGCCGGTGCTGCTGGGGGCGGCCGAGCGCGACCATGGCATTCATCGTCTGCTGAAGGCGCTTCGCCATGACGTGCCGGGGCCGGCGGTGACCGCGGCCCGCATCGGCGCCGAGCCGGCTGCCGGCGACACCACGGCCGTAGTCTTCAAGACCTATCACCAAGCGCATACCGGCAAGATTTCGCTTGCTCGCGTGTGGGGCGCGCCGTTGCAGGATGGCGGGACCCTCGGCGGTCAGCGCTATGCCGCCATCTACCGGATGAAAGGCCACGAGCTCGGCAAGCAGACCACGGCTGCCAGCGGCGAGGTGGTCGGACTCGGGCGCATGGATGCGGTCGCGACCGCCCAGGTCCTCACCGCTTCCGGCAAGCCGGGCGGAACCGTCGTGTTCGCCGAGCGGCTATCGCCGCTGTTCTCGCTTGCCATCAATGTCGAGAACCGGGCCGATGAAGTGAAGTTGACTGCAGCGTTGCACAAGCTGATCGAAGAGGATCCTTCGCTGTCGCTCGAGCAGAGTCAGGACACCCATGAGCTGGTCCTGTGGGGGCAGGGGGAGATCCATCTGCAGGTGGCGATCGACCGCCTGAAGCTGAAATACGGTCTCGCGATCAAATCGCACCGCCCGACCATCAACTACAAGGAGACCATCCGTCGGGGCGTCAAGCAGCATGGGCGCCACAAGAAACAGAGCGGCGGACACGGCCAGTTCGGCGATGTCCATGTCGAGATCAAGCCGCTGCCGCGCGGAACCGGCTTCGAGTTCGTCGACAACGTTGTCGGCGGCGCCGTGCCGCGCCAATACATCTCCTCGGTAGAAGAGGGCGCGCGCGAATTTCTCCATCGTGGGCCGCTCGGCTTTCCCGTCGTCGATGTGTCCGTCACCCTCTATGACGGCCAGTATCACACCGTCGACAGCTCGGACATGGCGTTCAAGACGGCCGCCCGCATCGCCATGAGCGAAGGCATGCCGAAATGCGAGCCGGTGCTGCTGGAGCCGATCTGTGCGGTCCAGATCACCATTCCCAACGATTTCACCGCGCGCGTGCATGGCCTCATCAGTGGCCGCCGCGGCCAGATCCTGGGCTTCAGTGCCAAGGAAGGCTGGCAGGGTTGGGACGAGGTAAACGCCTACCTGCCGCAATCCGAGTTGCACGATCTCATCATCGAACTGCGCTCGCTCACCATGGGTGTGGGCACCTTCTCCTGGAAGTTCGACCACCTGCAGGAGCTGACGGGACGTCTCGCTGACAAGATTGTCGAACACCGGCTGGCGGTTGCCCACTAGACCTGACGAACGCCTGCGAAGCTCCGACGCCTGCCGGCGTAACGCCGGAATCACCCATTGTTGATTTGCGGTGGCCAGGCCGCATGGTTATCTCGGACCAGCAATCCTGCTGATCCGACGATGGGGCGTGGCCATGCTGATCAAGATGAAACGCGGCTGGGAACTGCCGGAGTCCGCGGCGACGCCTGAACATGTCTTTCGCGCGCGCCGGCGCTTGTGCCAGGCAATAGCCGCCGGTCCGGTCCTGCTTGTCGCCGGCGCGGCCCTCGGTCTGCGCCCGGCGCGCGCCGATGCCGATCCCTCGGCCGCGCTCTATCCGATGGCGCAGAACCCGCGCTACAAGCTCGATCGGCCGGTCACGCCGGAAGCCGATGCGACCAGCTACAACAACTACTACGAGTTCGGCTCCAGCAAGGACGTGGCGGGCGAGGCAAAGGCGCTACCGGCGCGCCCCTGGACCGTCACCATCGACGGCATGGTCGAGGCGCCCGCCACCATCGCCATCGACGATCTTCTGAAGAAGATGCCGCTCGAGGAGCGGCTCTATCGCCACCGCTGCGTCGAGGCCTGGTCGATGGCCGTGCCCTGGAGCGGCTTTCCCATGAAAGCGCTCGTCGACTTCGCGCGGCCCTTGAGCGCGGCCAGGTACGTTCGCATGGAAACCTTCATGAACCCGGACGTCGCCGAAGGTCAGCGCGCCGTCTGGTACCCTTGGCCCTATATCGAGGGGCTGACAATCGCCGAGGCGACCAACGAGCTGGCCTTCATGGTCACGGGTATCTACGGCAAGCCGCTGCCGCCGCAGAACGGGTTGCCGCTGCGCCTAGCGACGCCCTGGAAGTACGGCTTCAAGTCGATCAAGTCGATCGTCAAGTTCAGCTTCACCGACCAGCGGCCGGTGAGCTTCTGGGAAACGCTACAGGCCTCCGAATACGGCTTCTGGGCCAACGTCAATCCGGAGGTTCCGCATCCGCGCTGGAGCCAGGCGAGCGAGCGCGTGCTCGGCACGGGCGATCGGGTGCCGACTCAGCTGTTCAACGGCTACGCCGAGTTCGTCGCCGACCTTTACAAGGATCTGCAGAACGAGCGGCTGTTCACCTGATGGCGAGCGCCGGAAAGAAAAATGCCGGGCCTTTATGGGGCCCGGCAAGTTAAACAGGGAGGCTTCACGTCTGGGAGACGTGGGATCCGAAGACCCCTGTCCGGGCATCGCGCCCGGACTCCGTACGACGGCACCGAGAGCACCGTCGAAACTCGCATGTTGCACTGCAACACACACATAAGATAGTCAGCCTTCGGCCGGCTACCAGACTCAAAAATCGTTGGGTGCCATGCTTTTTTCGCATGGAACTCGGCGCGAGTTAACCGCTGGGAACGACCCCGGGCAGGTTCGCCGGCCCCTCGCTTAGAATGTGGCTTCGGCCACCTTCCGCAGCAAGAAGTCGCGGAAGACCTGTATGCGTTTGGAATTCCTCAGTTCTTCCGGGTAGACGAAGTAGGTGTCGACACGCGGCCCCTGAATATCGGGCAATACCCGGACCAGTCCGGGCGTCTCGGCCGCCATGAACTCCGCCAGCCCGGCGACCCCGAGGCCGCTCTGCACGGCCCGCAGGATTGCGTAGGCGTTGTTGACCGTCAGGACGGGATCGCGCGGCCGCTCCTCGCGCCCGCCGACCGTGAGCAGCCAGTTGATGGTCGGCACCGGCGGCCGCGTCTCCTCGCCATAGACGATGATCTTGTGGCTGTCGAGATCGTCGACCAGGCGCGGGGTGCTAAATTTCTTCAGATAGGACGGCGCCGCGTAAATGTAGCTGTGCACGGTCATCAGATGGCGCTGGATCAGCTCCGGCTGGCGCGGCGGCAGCAGGCGGATGGCCACATCGGCCTCGCGCATGCTGAGGTCGAGCTCGCGGTCGTCGAGCACCAGATCAACCGACACGTCCGGATAGATTTCGATGAATTCGCCGATGCGCGGGGCCAGCCAGGTGGAGCCGAGGCCGACCGTCGCGGTGACCTTCAGCGTGCCCTTCGGGCGCTCCTTGCTTTCCGACAACTGGGCCTCGGCCATCGCCAGCTTGGCGAAGACCTCGCGCACGGTGCGGAACAGCAGCTCGCCCTGCTCGGTGACGATCAGGCCGCGGGCGTGGCGGTGAAACAGCGTGACGTTGAGGCTTTCCTCCAGGCTGCTGACTTGTCGGCTGACGGCCGATTGACTGAGATTGAGGGCTTCGCCCGCGCGCGTGAAGCTGCCCGCTTCGGCGACGGCGTGAAAGACCCTGAGCTTGTCCCAGTCCATCATCAGTCCGGCGTTGGTAAGAGCGGACGCTGTCTTTGGTGGGTCACTCGGCGGCCCTGGCCGCGGCAGACTCGTGGGCGGCTAGGAAGCGGTCGGCCTCGAGCGCTCCCATGCAGCCCATGCCGGCCGCGGTCACCGCCTGGCGGAACACCTTGTCCTTGACGTCGCCGGCGGCAAAGACGCCGGGAACGCTGGTCACCGTGCTATCGGGCGCGGTGACGATGTAGCCTTCCTTGTCGATATCGAGTTGGCCGCGGAACAGGGCCGTCGCCGGATCGTGACCGATGGCCACGAACACGCCCTGCACGGGCAGCACCGTTTCCTTGCCGGTCTTGGCGTTCTTGGTGCGCACGCCGGTCACCGCAGGTGGATCACCGCCGCCGATGACTTCGATCACTGCGCTGTCCCAGACGACCGCGATCTTCGGGTTCTTGAACAGCCGATCTTGCATGATTCTTTCGGCACGCAGGCTGTTGCGCCGGTGGATCAACGTTACCTTGGAGGCGAAGTTGGTGAGAAAGATCGCCTCTTCGACCGCGGTATTGCCGCCGCCGATGATGCACACTTCCTTGTCGCGGAAGAAGAAGCCATCGCAGGTGGCGCAGGCCGAGACCCCGTGGCCGCGCAGCAGCTGCTCGCTCGGGAGCCCCAGCCAGCGCGCCTGGGCGCCGGTGCAGATGATCATCGTCTCGCCATAGTAGATGTCGCCGCTGTCGCCGACGCACTTGAACGGACGCCGCGAAAGGTCGACCTGGACGATGGTGTCGCCGATCATCCGCGTGCCGACATGGGCGGCTTGCGCGCGCATCTGCTCCATCAGCCAGGGACCTTGAATGACCGCGGCGAAGCCGGGATAGTTTTCGACATCGGTGGTGATGGTCATCTGCCCGCCGGGCTGCAGACCGTCGATCAGGATCGGCTTGGCATTGGCCCGCGCGGCATAGATCGCGGCCGTGTAACCCGCCGGTCCGGAACCAATGATCAGAACCTTCGTGTGATGTTCGGCAGACATGAGTCGACGATCCCTGCATGACGTATCGTCATGGAAGATAGAAGGCCAGGAGCGCGGCGGCAAGGCACACGCCGCCCTGTCAGAGTGACGCGGCCCGCGATTTGGCGTTGCCGAGCGTGCTCGACACGGTTACCGTCGCGCCGCCAACGAGATGATATATCGATGAAATACATCGACGAAGCAGTCATGAACGGGCTCGACGCCGGGGCCTTTCAGGGCCAGCGGCCCTATCCCTGGCTGAATCCGGAAGGCTTCCTGACGGCCGACGGTTTCGCGCGGCTGGCCGAGACGCTGCCGGAGCCGGAACTGTTCGACAAACGCTTCGGCGAGAAACGGAAGCATGGGCAGGCGCCGCACGACCGGCTGGCGCTGGAATTCCAACCCGATCTGCCGGTGGCGCTGCCCTGGCGGGACTTTGTCGACGAACTCCGCAGCCCGGCCTATCGCGGCTTCCTCGAGCGCATGTTCGGGCGCCGGGCGCTGCGGATCATCCTGCACTGGCACTATACGCCGAACGGCTGTTCGGTTTCGCCCCACTGCGATGCCCGCCGCAAGCTCGGATCGCACATCTTCTACTTCAACACCGACCAGAACTGGCAGCCCGACTGGGGCGGCGAAACCCTCATCCTCGACGACAACGGCCGCTTCCTCGCCGATTCGGCGCCCAGGTTCGAGGACTTCGATCGCGTCATGCCGGCCAAGGCCATCGGCAATTCCAGCCTGCTGTTCATGCGGCGCGAGCGGTCCTGGCACGGGGTCAAGGAGATCCGCTGCCCGCCCGATCACCTGCGCAAGGTGTTCATCGTGGTGATCGAGGACTGGAACCTGAAGGCCCGCCTCAAGAGCCTGTTGCGCGGCAACAAGAACCGCTACTGAGCCGCCTGATCAGACCCGTCGCCTGCGGCGATCGCTTGGCGCTGCCGCGTCCCTGTAATATAATTTCGTTTCAGCGGGCGAATCGGGAGAAAAGCGAATGCGCCGAGCCAAGCTCGACCGCGTCGACCGGCGCATCCTGCGGGCCCTGCAGGACGATGGGCGCATGACCAACGTCGAGCTGGCGCGCCGGGCCGAGATCTCCGCACCGCCTTGCCTCCGCCGCGTGCGGGCGCTGGAAGAGGGCGGCTATATCCGCGGCTATCACGCCGACATCAATCCCGAGGCCCTCGGCTACGGCGTCACCGTGTTCGCGCAGGTCGGGCTGTCGAGCCAGGCCGAAACCGATCTCAAGGCGTTCGAGGCCCTGATGCAGTCCTGGCCGGAGGTGCGCGAGTGCCACATGCTGGCGGGCGAGACCGATTTTCTGCTGCGCATCGTGGCCGTCGACTGGGATGCCTATCAGCGCTTCCTGACGACGCGGCTAACCGCCGCACCCAACGTCACCCACGTCAAGTCGGCGCTGGCGATCCGCACCTGCAAGAGCGTGCCCGGGGTACCCATCAGCGACGAGTAAGCCAACGTTATTTGAATGCGACGCGCACGATCTCGTAGGATTTCGAGCCGTTCGGCGTGGTCACCTCGACGGTGTCGCCGACCTTCTTGCCGATGACCGCGCGCGCCAACGGCGACGTAATCGACAGCCGCTTCTCCCGGATGTCGGCCTCATCGGGCCCGACGATCTGATAGCTGTTCTTCTCGTCGGTGTCCTCGTCCACCACGGTGATGGTGGCGCCGAACTTCACCTGCTTGCCAGACAGCTTGCTGACGTCGATGATCTCGGCGCGGGCGATCTTGTCCTCGAGTTCGGCGACGCGGCCTTCGATGAAGCTCTGCCGCTCGCGGGCCGCGTGATACTCCGCGTTCTCCGAGAGATCGCCATGCTCGCGCGCCTCCGCGATCTGGCGGATCACGGCGGGACGCTCGGTCTGCCTGAGGTGGCGCAACTCCTCTTCCAGTCGCTGGAAGCCGTCGGCGGTCATCGGGATCTTGGTCATCCGGCCTCTACCGTCTTCATTCCTGACCCGGAAATGCTATCCCCACGGGCGCAAAAGTAAACCCTCCGGCCAAGTCGTCCGGGCCAGGGGCTACGAGAACGATCCCCTAAAGTAGGATTGGAGGGGGGCGACTTCAAGTTCGCCCTGGGCCAGTGCGGCAATGGCTTCCACGGCGGCTCGGGCCGCCGCCACCGTGGTGCAGTAGGGGATGTTGCCCAGGAGGGCGGCCTGCCGCAGGGTGAAGCTGTCGGCCACCGACTGGGCGCCCTCGACGGTGTTGAAGACGAGCTGGATCTCGCCGCTCTTCATGGCGTCGACGCAATGCGGGCGGCCCTGCAGCACCTTGTTGACGCGCTCGACCGGCAGGCCATTCTCCTTCAGGAAGGTCGCCGTGCCGTCGGTTGCGATCAGGCGGAAACCCTGGGCCACCAGGCGCTGGCTGGCGGCCAGCAGTGGCGCCTTGTCCTTGTCCTTGACCGAGATGAAGACCGCTCCCTTGAGCGGCAGGCCGTTGCCGGCGCCGAGTTGGGACTTCGCGTAGGCGCGGCCGAAATCGCGGTCGATGCCCATGACCTCGCCGGTCGATTTCATCTCGGGACCGAGGATGATGTCGACGCCGGGGAAGCGGGCGAACGGGAACACCGCCTCCTTCACGGCGACATGGTCGCGGGCGAGCGGCTCGAGCCGGAATTCGCTGAGCGGTGCGCCGGCCATCACGCGGGCGGCGATCTTGGCGATGGGAACGCCGGTGGCCTTGGCGACGAAGGGCACGGTGCGGCTGGCGCGCGGGTTGACCTCGAGCACGTAGATGTCGCGGCCCTTGACCGCGAACTGCACGTTCATGAGGCCGACGACATGGAGCGCGCGCGCCATCGCCGCGGTCTGCTCTGAGATCTCCGCGATGATGTCCGGCGCCAGCGTGTAGGGCGGCAGCGAGCAGGCGGAGTCGCCGGAATGGATGCCGGCCTCCTCGATATGCTCCATGATGCCGGCGACATGGACCTGCTTGCCGTCGGCGACCGCATCGACGTCGACCTCGATGGCGTCCTGCAGATAGGAATCGATGAGCACCGGGCTCTTGCCGGAGACCTTGACCGCGTTGGCCATGTAGCGGCGCAGCGCCGCCACGTCATGCACGATCTCCATGGCGCGCCCGCCCAGCACGTAGGATGGGCGGATCACCGCGGGATAGCCGATCCGGCTCGCCACCGCTTCGGCCTCGGCGGTCGAGCGCGCGACGCCGTTGGCGGGCTGCTTCAGGTTCAGCTGCGCCAGCAGGGCCTGGAAGCGCTCGCGGTCCTCGGCCAGGTCGATCGCGTCGGGCGAGGTGCCGAGGATAGGAATATCGGCCGCCTCCAGCGCCGCCGCCAGCTTCAGCGGCGTCTGCCCGCCGAACTGCACGATCACGCCCAGCAGCTTGCCGCGCCGCTGCTCGACGCGCGCCAGCTCGATCACGTCCTCGGCGGTGAGGGGCTCGAAATAGAGCCGGTCGGAGGTATCGTAGTCGGTCGACACCGTCTCCGGGTTGCAGTTCACCATGATGGTCTCGATGCCCGCGTCCTTCAGGGCGTAGGCGGCGTGGACGCAGCAATAGTCGAACTCGATGCCCTGGCCGATGCGGTTGGGGCCGCCGCCGAGGATGATCAC
>Ga0137403_10005027_pt1 | contig 15414 bp, 11 predicted proteins | sample CZOMad2_1_16fung_FD_122057 | JGI IMG/M metagenome (GOLD analysis project Ga0137403, IMG submission 122057) | Vadose zone soil fungal communities from Angelo Coast Range Reserve, California, USA - CZOMad2_1_16fungal (Hybrid Assembly) | ecosystem: Environmental > Terrestrial > Soil > Vadose zone... | reverse complement strand
CGGAAATTCTTGTATCAAAATGTTTATTATCACCCGCGTGTGTCCGAGGTGAACCGGCGTGCGTGCGAAATGCTGCGAGGCGTTTTCGAAGCGTACCTTCTCGATCCGGACAGGCTCGGCGATGGCGCGACGAGCCGCATTGAAAGGGAGGGATTGCATCGCACGGTATGCGATTACGTCGCCGGAATGACGGATCGATATTTGATCGAAGAATACCAGCGGATTGCCGGGTAGCATGCCGCACCTGCCCTGATGGTTTTCGCTTGCAGCGCAGGTTTCCATTTGCGCCAAAGGCGCTATCTCAAACTAGCCTGGGGCATCGCCCCAGGAATTCAAATCCCCATGTAAACAGGCGCTGAAAGCGCGATTCAATTGCCGGATGGACTCAGCCTGGTGCCCGAAGTGAATCGCGCTTTCAGGGCTGGTGACTTCGCATTTCGGTAATCCTGGGGCGTTGCCCCATGCTTTGACATGAATGTGGCGCCTTTGGCGCTGAGCATGTAGTAGCATAGGGCTAATATCCACAGCTATGTGGCGGCGTTACCGATTTCGTCGTGCAAATATCTAATGAGAAAACGAAGCCGCTGATTGAGAGAATGTTCTTCGAGGACGCGCTGCCGGCGCAACGGATCGTTCACGAATGTTGAAGCAATAAGGTCGGCCAGCATTTCCAAGTCACGCAATTCCGCAAGATATCGATCGACCTTCGCCGGGAGCTGACGACCGTTATTTTTCAGATTTGCGTAGAGCTCGAGTACTTTCGCGCCAAGCGCTTCGGTCTCGACCGTGGTTGCGTCGCGCGATTCGATGACATCGATTCGTGCAATCGGGAACGGCGTTTCCTGTTTGAAACTGGCGAAGCGGACACGTTGGAGCCCTTGCAGGATCAAATTCGACGTGCCGTCGCCACGGCCAACGCAAGCGCGAATCAATCCAACGGTGGCGAGTTGAAAAAAGTCCTCCGGCGCGTGCCAATCCGGACAACTCGGCTTGATAAGCGTCACGCAAAACATGCGATGATGCTGAAGCGCGTGTTGCAGCATCTGGCGATAACGCGGCTCGAAAATATAGAGCGGAAGCAATGCATGGGGAAAGAGCACCGCGCCGGGCAGCGGCATTACCGGCAGTTGTTTTGGCAAAATTACCGATGAACCCATGATCGTTATGACCCCTTTACGATATGTGCGCCGCATAAAGAGCAAGCGAATCGAACGCTGATTTGTGAAAGCGTTGGAGCTTTAAAGCGGACGATCTACCGCGTCCGCGATTTAACGCCGCGACCGATTCCCAGCGCGCGAATCTGTTTCAGTGAGAGTTGCCCTTCGATGTCGCTCGCCTCACCGACCGACGCATAAACAAGCGCCGAGCCGGCGCGCGCGAGCAACACCCGCGAAATTGCCCCAAGGCGACCGATGCCCATCGCGGCAATGGGAAGCTCCGCATGCTTGTTTGTTACAAACTCAAGCAGACGCGCGAGCTCGATCGGCGTATCGGTGCGCGTCGCTACCTTGAAAATGTTTGCGCCATTTGCTTTGGCCGCGTGCAATTTCCTCGCAAGCATCCGCGGATGCGGCGTCGATTTGAAGTTGTGGAACGAAATGATGCGCCGCACTTTTTTCCGCTTAGCCAATGTGAACAACCCGCGCATCGCGGATGCTGAGCGTAATTCGACGTCGAGATACTTCGCGTGATTCAAAAACCTGGCAAGCAGGTCGCGTCGTTGTGGGAGTGATAATTTGTTCGCGCCGCCTTCCTCCGGATGTCGCGCTGTGATAATGAGCGGCGCGCGTAGCTTGGGCAATTTGTCTTCCAATTGATCCACAATGCCTGCGAGACGATCCAGACGCAGCTCGAAGAAATTCGGCGGCCTGCGGATCCGCATGGCACGATCCATATCAGCAGGAGATGCGATCACGCCAACAACGCGCGGCCCGGGCGGCGCTGACCTACGCGCAGTCATTTTCTAACGATCAATGGCGAAACCATTCTCTCAACATACTTGGCGATGATATCGAACTCGAGATTTACCAGGTCGCCGGCTCGGGCGCGATCGAGATTCGTATGGCGTTTTGTATAAGGTATGATCCATACGGCGAAGCTTTTTGGAAGGACTTCAGAAACCGTGAGGCTGATTCCATTGATAGCGATCGAACCTTTTGAAGCGACATAGTGCGCGAACTCGCGCGGCAATTCGATTTCCAATCGAAAATCTGCGCCGCTCTTGCCGAAGGCGACAATGGGCGACACGCAATCGATGTGGCCTTGTATAAAATGCCCGCCGAGGCGCCCGTCCGCGCGCAAAGCCGCCTCGAGATTGACCGGACTGTTCTGCCGCAATCTGTTCAGGTTCGTGCGAGCGATTGTTTCCTCGAGCAGATCGAAGGTCAGGCGGTCGCCACGGCGCGAAGTTAGTGTAAGGCAACAGCCATTCACGGCTATGCTCTCGCCGCTTCTTGCCTCTTTCGCGGTACGCGGCGCGGCAATTTGCAATCGAGCGCCACCATCACTCGCGCGCATCGCGACAACCGTGCCGACTTCTTCAATCAGACCGGTGAACATCAAGGTAGGCTAATAGCCAATGGTCAATAGCCAATAGCGAATTGCTGATTGCCGATGAATACCGAATCATTAACACTGCGGGGTATGTTCAAATTCGTGGCCCCCTTTCCCAATGTTACAAGCGCGGCCATGAAGGATTGGTTCTTCCTGAGTACCTCGCGCGGAGAGCCGCAATTGGCTCAGGCAGCCCACGCGAATCCGCAGTAGATCGAAAACGACGGTGCACGCGAAGGCACATACCAGGTCGCCACAACCCCTGCGCACAGCAGTGCGCGTCGCAATCCTTTGTGCTGTCCTGTTTCTTTCCGGCATTGGCGCGCTAATCTTCGAAACTCTGTGGTTGCGCTTGAGCGGGCTGGCATTTGGAAACTCAGTTTGGGCTGCGGCGTTGATTCTCTCCAGTTTCATGGCCGGCTTGGCGCTGGGAAATGCGCTCGCCGCATCCTCAAGAATTCGGCGATGGCGACCGCTTCATCTGTACGCTGTGTTGGAGGTCCTCGTCGCGTTCTTTGGGTGCACGATTGTTTTTGGGCTCCCAGTGCTTGGCGAGTGGATGCGGCTCGTATGGCAAACGCTCTGGCATTATCAGCCGACGCTGCTCGGACTGAGATTTATTGTGTCTTTCCTGGTCCTGCTGGTACCGACGACAGCAATGGGTTTGACCTTACCGGTGATTGTCCAGGATCCAGCGCTACGGCAGGCTAACTTTGGGCGCCTCATCGGCTTTCTGTACGGCTCGAACACCTTGGGCGCCGTGGTCGGGGCACTACTCGGCGAGGCGTATCTCATCGGAGCATTTGGACTTCGCGGCACTGGCTTAGCTGCGGGCTTGGCGGGCTGTCTTGCCGCGGTGATCGCGGTGTTAGTGGCGAGATACAGCGGCGACATGGCGCTGCCGTCCAAATTTCCTCTACGTTTCGATGCAAGCCAACGACCACCGTGGCGTCTCCTTCTCGTTAGCTTTGGAACAGGATGCATGCTCCTCTGTCTCGAGCTGGTTTGGTTTCGGTTTCTGCGTCTGTTCGTTGCGTCGTCGCCGACTGCATTCGCGATCATGCTGGCTGTGGTGCTGGCAGGAATTGGCTTTGGCGCCATTGTCGCTGGCGCGATCCACCGTGGCGCTGCACGAATGGATCACCTGCTTCCCGTGCTGTTGCTGTTGGCTGCAATTGCAACGCTTTTGTGCTACCTGTTCTTCCCGGAAAATTTGGCGCAATCGCGCACGGGTGTGTTCGATCTTTCCTGGCGTGCAGTAGCCCTGGTCTCTATTGCGTTGATGCTCCCTGTCGCGTTCCTATCGGGAATTCTGTTTCCCTCGCTCGTGGCAAAGGTGCAAGCGAGCATGGGCGATCGGATGAACAGCACAGGGATTACGACCCTCTTTAATACCACGGGCTCCGCGGTCGGCCCCATTCTAGCAAGTTTCGTACTACTGCCGGGCGTTGGCTACCAATGGAGCCTGCTACTCTGCACTGCTGGCTACTTCCTGCTTTCCGTGATCGTGAGCGAACGTGCGAGCTGGTCAATCAGGCGACCGATTGGTTGGGTCACCATCGCACTTTGCGCGAGTGCGATTCTTCTTATGGCAATTCTGCCCTATCATCGCGCTGAATCGCATTTCTCACATGCAACTCGCCCTTACGAAACGGATGAACACGGCAATGTGCTTGCACATGTAGTGAAAAGGATCGAGGGCACTTCGGACACGTGGCAGTTGCTGCGGCGCGATCTGTTCGGCGAACCGTATTACTACCGGTTGCTGACCAACGCATTTTCGATGTCGGCCACAAATCCGTACAGCCAGCGCTACATGAGATTGTTTGCTTATCTTCCGTTGGCTTTTCGTCCCGAATCAGAAGACGTGTTGCTTATTTCTTATGGCTGTGGCGTCACAGCGGATGCGTTTCTTCATGGGTCGCACGTTAAGCGAATGGATGCGGTGGACATCTCGAAAGAGGTTTTCGCGCTCGCCGATTCTTATTCCGGCATCGATTACTCGAATCCGTTGCGTGACCCGCGCGTGCACGCAGTTGTGCAGGATGGCCGCTTCTTTCTTCAAGCCAGCCCGCGGCAGTACGACATTATCTCTGGCGAGCCACCTCCGCCGAAGATGCTGGGTTCAGTTAATCTCTACACGCAGGAATTTTTTTCGCTGATGAGCAGCCGCCTGAAGGAAGGTGGAATTGCCACCTTCTGGCTCCCGATTGGTCAATTGAAAGTGGACGAATCCAAGGCAATTCTCCGCGCGTTCCACAATGCCTTCCCGAACGCGTCCGTGTGGGCGAGTGCCGATCAAGAATGGATAATGATGGGCATCAAAGGCTCCGGGCGCAAAGTGGAGGAGGAAGAAATTCGTCAGTTATGGAGCAATTCGAATTCCGGGGCAGATTTGCGGCGGATAGGTATCGAGGTTCCGCAACAAATGGCCGCGCTTTTCGTGATGGACGGCGCGGAGATTGATCTGATCACGCGTGACATCGCGCCTCTGACAGATCTTTATCCGAAGCGGCTGACAGATGAACCCTGGGATGACGAAGCGAATTATCGCTTTGGATTCAGGTATTTGGAAGCGCCCTCAGCTCTTCAACGTTTTCTTGGTTCTGCCTTGATCAAGACGATTTGGCCTGAAAGCTTAAACCAGTCTCTGGAATCGTTTTTTATCCTCCGCCAGACTCGATATCTCTCTGAGATAATTGGAAGCAACAAGCTGGCCGAGCTCGATCTTTATTTGCGTCATTCACGCTTACGAATGCCTGTCTTGGAGGTGCTCGGCAGCGATGGATTTCGCCTGGCAATCGCGGAGCGGGTGGCGAGTAAAGCGCAAGCGCCACCGCTGGAAATCATGCCGGATTTAGTTGCAGGAGCGTTGGCGCGGCGGGATATTGACGCAGCAATTGGCCTGCTGGAGGAGGAGAGAGATCGCGGCAGGTTTAGTCTCAACGACACATTCCTGCTTGCGTATCTTTACTGCTTGAACGGCAATGTGGACAAAGCCGAAGCGCTCGTGGCGAACAATGCCGCCTCAATCAAGAAAGATAAGTCTGTTGATTGGTTGTGGGGGAAATTGGAGAGCGATTTCGGATTTCATCCGCCCGCTGATTAAGGTGAACCACGCCCGGACCGCGCGATCGTTTTCGAGCGTTACACGCGATAATTAAGTACGGTTGCCGGCATAAGGCGTAGTTATGACTGAGCAAGGAAGTAATTCAGGAAAGTGTTTTTGCGTGCATTTTCACTGCGTTGCACGGCATGTTCTTCAGAACGAAGCCTAACGAATCCCGCTTGCATCGCATTTCGCGGATTTGCGGGCTTTTGCAGCGAAAATTTCACCGACCGTAGAAATGACCGTGAAAAAATTCAGCAAGGCGCGATTGTTTTCCGTTCACGCCCTCCTCGCACGCGCGTGTGGAATGATCTGATGGTAATCCAAATCTTGGTGAATAGAGCTAAACTCTTCTCCTTATCGCGTGAGCGTGTCTGGCTGTTTGCGATGGTTCTTGTGCTCGCAACAATTTTCGCTTACCGGCCCACGTGGAACGGCAGTTTCGTTTGGGACGACGATTTCTATGTGACGAAAAACAGTCTGCTGACGGCGCCGGACGGTCTGCGCCGGATTTGGTTTTCGCTCGAGTCGCCGTCGCAATATTTCCCGCTCACTTATACCTCATTCCGGATCGAACGCACGCTTTGGGGCTTGAGGCCCACTGGCTATCATTGGGTCAATATTCTTCTCCACACCGCAAATGCGTTGCTCCTATGGCGACTGTTAACAGAGCTGGGAGTTCCCGGCGCGTGGCTGGCGGCCGGCATTTTCGCGTTGCACCCTGTTCAGGTGGAATCAGTGGCATGGATCACGGAGCGGAAGAATACGCTGATGGCTTTTTTCTTTTTACTCACACTCCTTGGGTGGGCGCGGTTTATCGATGAACGGAATCAGCAAGCGATTCAGCGATCAAGAGCGCATAGGAAGCAGCGCGCGAAAGAAGTAACCCAAGCTGGCAAACCCAATCCGTCATCGTGGCGCTTTTACTGGCTGGCCTTGATTTTCTATCTGCTGGCGCTTTGCAGCAAGGCGACCGCTTGTACGCTGCCGGCGGCGCTCTTCCTGATTTTATGGCTACAAAAGAAACGAATCGATTGGCGGCGAATTTTGCAAATTGCTCCATTTATCGTTCTCGGGTTAGCGATGGGTTTGATGGCGATCTGGTGGGAACGTTATCATCAATTCGCGCTTGGGCCGATGTTTGCGTTTGGGCCGCTGGAGCGCTTGATCATTGCTACTCACGCGGTGTGGTTTTATTTGGGCAAATTATTTTGGCCGGCCAAGCTGACGTTCATTTATCCGCAATGGACGGTTGAGCCGAACAATCCGTTCTCCTACATCTGGCTAGTCGCTGCCATCGCTTTGTGCGCGGCGATTTATTTCGCAAGGCGTTACGTCGGGCGAAGTGTGGAGGTCGCGGCGGCATTTTTTGTCGCGACGCTGAGCCCAGTCCTCGGATTCATCATGCTCTACACGTTTCGCTACACGTTCGTGGCTGACCATTACCAATATCTAGCCTGCATCGGCCCGATCGCGCTGGTTTCCGCTGGTTTAGTGAAGCTGACCAACTCAGTGGGGTATGGTCCGCGTTTTCTCTCCGTGCTCGGGATTTTGATCTTTAGCGCGTTGGGATTACTCACGTGGCGGCAAAGCGCGAGTTACCGCGATAGCGAGACACTGTGGCGAACGACCATTGACAAGAATCCAGGTTGCTGGATGGCGGAAACCAACCTGGGCAGCGAGCTATTAGAAGGAGGCGATATCGATGGCGCGATCGTGCATCTCGAAAAATCGTTGCGATTGAAATTCGATGTTCCGGAGCCCCACAACAATCTAACCTACGCGCTGTTCCGCAAAGGCGACGCCGACGCAGCGATCGCAGAGGCGCACGTCGCCTTGAATTTTGATCCTAACAACGGCGGTACGCATGCGGTGCTCGGCATGGCACTGATGACGAAAGGCCTATTAGACGAAGCAATCGCGCAGCTTTCCAAAGCGGTTGAGATTCTCCCTAATCACAGCCACGCACACTATAATCTGGCCGTCGCACTGGCGGAGAAGGGTGAAACTGTCGATGCGATCGCTCATTACGAAAAAGCCATAGAAGCGCAGCCGGATTTGTTTGAGGCACTAACGAATCTGGCGTGGATATTCGCCAGTTCCTCGGACGCTAATATCCGAAACGGTCCAAAAGCGGTGGAGCTTGCCGAAGAGGCCTATCGGGTCACGGGCAACACGAGCCCGGTCGTCCTGCGCACGCTAGCCGCAGCCTATGCGACTAACAAGAGCTTCGACAAAGCCCTCGAAACTTCCCGGCGCGCTCTACAATCAGCGCAAGAGCAGCGCAACTCCGAACTCGCTGAGACAATCCGCCGCGAAATGTCGCTTTATAAGGTTGGCCTGCCCTATCGCGCTCCTTGAGCTGATCGCCAGATTAGGATCTTCACAAAACAAAAGTTTATTATGGCGTGCGCGGCTAACTATCATTTCTACGACCTGCGTTGCACCGAACAGTCTCAGATCCGTTTTAGCGACGCGCAGTTTCGGAGAAATCTCGCTCGCTTGTCAAGACAGCTCGCCGCAAGCGGAATTATCGGTCCAAAAGCCACGCGATTAGCGCTGCCTCTTGAATGCACTCCCAGAGCGCTTTCATGTGTGCGAAGGCAGGGGGAATTTGTAATCAGTTTGGGTTTCGAAGCTGTGGCGATGATCCCGCTGCTGAAGTGAGAACCGACGTTTAATGCGCCGACACGTGCTGTTTGTTGGAGTAGTCGTCCTTATCGCGGCGGCGCGGTTTGCGATCCTATTGACGTCTCAAACCCATGTCCATAGCGACGAGGCGATCATCGGTCTGATGGGCAAACACATTCTGGAGGGACGCTATTTTCCATTCTATATGTACGGTCAGCCATACAATGCGGGTGCAGCGTGGGAAGCTTATCTGGCTGCAATCGCCTTCGCATTATTTGGCGTGAGCGTCATTTCACTAAAAGGTTGCATCGTTGTACTGTCGTTAATTGTCCTTTTTTTGTTTTATCGAATGTGCCTGGCGCTTTATGACCAGCGCACTGCTCTTTTGGCCACGATTGCATTTGCGCTCACACCATCGCTCCTCAAATGGCACTTTCAGGTGCGAGGTTATTCCTGGTATTTTATTTTCATTCCACTACTGCTGATTTTTTTCTTGTGGATCCAATCGAGTCCGAATGGAAGATGGCCGCTATTTCTTCTGTTCGGCATTATTTCGGGCTTAAACATCTGGAGCCTGGAGCTGGGAATCGCATTTAACGCCGCGCTATGGGTTCTTCTGTTGATGCGTCGAAACTTATCATTTAGGAAAGCGCTGATTGCGTTCGCCGGGTTCATCATAGGCTACTCGCCGGCAATTGCGTTCAACCTCACGCATCATTTCGCCAACTGGAACGCCGTGCTTGAGAAAACCGCCGGCGGCGGACTGGGTGTGCTCTTTCATTTCAACGCGCTGTTGCAAATTTTTGTGGTCGAAATGCCAAAGTTCTTCGGCGTCGATACGGTCCTTTGGTATTATCCGGAGAAGTCGCCTTCTGGTTGTACATCTTACGCGATTGCACTGCTCGCGACGGGCGTCGCGGCTTGGCCGTTCATTCGATCGCCATCAAAAATCGCAGCCGCAGTTCGTGGCGGGTTCCTGGACGCCTACGACCAGCGCGATCTGCTTCTGCTGGTGCTGATAATGACGTGCTTCGTTCCGTATGTCACAGCGCCGTTCCGCGTGCCTGGCTATTTTTTGGCGGGTTGTTTCTTTTTTGCAGCGCTAACTGGCCGGCTCATAGCGCGCTGCTTCGCTTCTTCCAGAGCGCTGATCCGTATCAGTGGAGGGTCGGTTTTGGCGGTCACTGTGATCACGGGAATCGCTCAGATGATCGACACGGCGCGCCACGACCAGATCGAAACATTAACGCTCTGCGATCACGGAGAGAATTATTGTATGACGCGGATTCCCGGTGTTGATCTCGAAGGTGTTGAACGCGATTTGCGCCATGGCGAAGTGACGGGCGTCTGGACCACCGTTTCATTTGTTTACCCATTGTTGTTCGAATGCGGTGAAAGATTCGCCGTCTCCGGTACGATCTTTGGTGATCAGCATCGGGTTTATCCAGCGGTAATCCCCTGGCGTGAACCAAAACCCGAGGAACATTTTGCAATTGTGCTCGAGAGCGATTCGCCTTTTCGAGCGCCGCTGGAGACGCGATTTCTGCAAGTTACAGGCGTGCCGCCAGTGATCAGCGAACACGGCAAGCTTGCGGTAATCGAGGCGAAACCTCGATGAAGGACACGCTCCGATCTGGAATGCGACACGAACGAAAGCTGATCCTGCTGCTTTGCGCAATCGCGGCACTCCGCGTCTTCATATTTTCCGCCGCATTCCCGTTTTTCAACAACGTCGATGAGCAGGCGCACCTGGATTTGGTAATGAAATATGCGCGGGATGAGTTGCCGCACGATTTGGGACATTATTCTTCCGAATCTGCAAATTACATCTCTTTGTACGGCACGCCGGAGTACTTTACGCCTCCGCAGCAGTTCAAGACGAACGACTTTCCAGCGCCAAACTGGACGTTGCCGGCGGAGCACCGTGAGAATGTAGTAAACAGGACTTCCGCCTGGTGGCAGGCCAACGAAAATCACGAATCAGGAGAACCGCCGCTTTACTACACGCTCGCGGCTCTGTGGCTGAATCTTGGTCGCGTTTTTGGCGTTACAAATGGCTGGCTGCTTTATTGGGTCCGTTTTTTGAACGTGTTCGTCGCCGCAACTCTTGTCTGGGTCGGCTTCGTTACCGCAAAAGCTGTTTTTCCTGATCGGCAATTCATGCGCCTGAGCGTTCCGCTGCTGCTGGCGATTTGGCCACAGACGACTTTCTATTCAATACACAGCGATTTGCTCTCGCCGCTGTGTTTTGGAATCGCTTTTATCGGTCTAATAAAATTATTGGGAGCCGGACGACCGAGCCTGCCTCTGGCAATCTGGACTGGACTTGCGCTCGCCGCGACCTGTCTAGCGAAGACAACGAACGTCGCTCTCCTCTTTGTTGTTCCCATAGCTTTGATTTTCAAATTTCGAAATCCCAGCGAAAGACGACCACTGCGTCCGATTTTGGCGTCAACTGGTGCGTTGATAGGATGTGCGACCGTCCCGATCGCGCTTTGGTTTGCTTGGAACGTTCACACTTTTGGCGATCTGACTGCTACTGGATCAAAACTCGATTTCCTTGGTTGGACTCGCAAACCGCTCAGCAATTGGTGGCCCCATCCGATCTTCACACTGCATGGGCTGAAGGAGTTTTGGCCAGAATTGATGGCGAGTTTTTGGCGGGGCGAATTCATTTGGCACGGCACACGACTGGCTTCCCAAGCGACAGAAGCGTTCTACTGGATATCCTCAACACTCGCGATTGCGGTCGCTGCGATCAGTCTGTTTCCACGGCTGACGAAATTGACTGCTTTTCAGCGAGAGAGCCTTTGGCTGGCCTTTTCAAGTTTTGCTGTCCTGGTCTTGTTTGTTGCGATTCTGTCGATTGCATTCGATTTCGGTCTTTGTGTGTATCCTTCCCGTGAGCATCCTTACTTCACGTCTGGAAGGCTGCTCAACGGTTCCGCGGTCCCATTTTTTCTCCTCTATTGCCAGGCGTTGGACTACGTGTTCTCGTGGATTCCTCGGCTGTGGCCACGGATAATTTTGTTCGGCGGAATTGGGTTGTTCATCGTAGTTTCGCAATTCGTTATTAATCGACCGGCATTCGCCAGCCGCTACAACTTCTTTCATTTGAATGAAAGATTGAAGCGAATGTAACTACGGTTTGCTCCTCTTATTTGCGCCATTCGTGTAATCCCCGTTAAAACGGCTGCGATATCTGCGGCATTCCCCGCTGGGGACGCATCCCCAAAAAGTTTCAAAAATCGAGAAAAAAAGCTTGCCAGCCGTTGGCCTCTTCCGCTAGACCGGAACTTCGAGCGACAAACAGCCCTGTTTGGCCGTTCAAAAAAACTTCAAAAAAAGTGAAAAAAAAGCTTGTCAGGCCTTTAGAAATTTAATAACCCTGCCGAAACCTAACCAAACCAATGGAGAAACTAATGACTAAAAACGCACTAAAAACGTTTAGATTCGTTCGGCTCGCTCTCATGGCGGGCGTCGGATTTCCGTTCATCCTCGCATCCAACGCATTCGCGCAGTTGCCGGCTCCCGCCGCTCCAGCTCCGCCCGGTGCGCCTGCACCGGCGGCTGAGGTCGAACGCGTCGTCGTAACGGGTTCGAACATTCCCACAGCGGAAGAAACCGGGCCGAACCCCGTGGACACGTACCGTCCGCAGGACATCGAGAAGTTGGGCATCCGCAATGCGACGGACCTTCAGGAATTTATCCCGCAGGAGGCCGGTGGAACCGTCAACCTGAACATCGGTAACGGCGGTGACGGCACCGTCCAGTTTAACCTGCGCGGCCTGTTGCCGAAGGAAACCTTGGTTTTGATCGATGGCAAACGCGTCGCATACGGTTCGTTGGGCGTCGCTGGCTTTAGCGGAGGCCCGGACATCAATCTAATACCTTTTTCGATGGTCGATCACGTGGACATCCTCAAGGATGGCGCCTCGGCTGTGTACGGCTCCGACGCGATCTCCGGCGTGGTCAACTTCTTTTTGGTCCACAAATTCCGCGGTCTGGAAATCGGAGCCACCTACGGCAACACCAATATGGGAGCATCCAATGAGATGGGTGAGTGGGAGGCATGGATCAAAGCGGGCACCGGAGATGATAAGACCGACATCGTGGTCATTGCCGATTTCTGGGAACGCCTCGGTGGCGTTTTCAGCCGTGACCGCGATATTTCATCCAATGGGAATTTCAACCCGTTTGGCGGATTTGATGCGCGCAGCGGGAATTTCCCTGGCAGGGTGAGAGCCAGGCGCTTGATTCCCAGCCTGTTTTTCAGTGCAAACACGCCAACACCGCACTCGGCGCCGAACGCAACGACTTCTCCGTTCTATATCAGCCCTGCAGCATTTGGTATTCGCACGCACTTCAATAATTTGGGAAATCTCGTTCCTTCGGATGGGAACTATTCGGCCTTTAACTTCGCCGCTTTTACGCCGGCGTTGCCTCCGGGGGACCGTCAAGTGTACTACGGATCGTTCGTGCGCGACATATGCGACAAATACCTGACAGTGTTTGCCGACTTCAAATATGCGCGCTCGTTTTTCGATGCGTCGCTGGCTGCTGTGCCATTTACGCCCGATCCATTCCACGGAGTTGTCGGTATTGACGGTACGCCTTTTCCTACCGTCGGACCTAGTGGCCCGAACGGCATCAGCGTGCCGATCGCGAACGCGTTTAATCCGTTCACAGTTGGGGACACGACTATTGTCATAAACGGGGCGGTGGTTCCTGTAACCACCGGGGTTCGCTTCCGCGGTCTTAACGATACCGGTCCCAGGCATGAAAAATTCACCTACTGGGACCAGTTGTTCGACGTTGGATTGAGGGGAGAGATGGGAGAAATTGGCGACTACTTCAAGACGTGGAACTGGGAAACTGGTTTCCGTTACTCACGCAACGAAGGGCAGGACTTGTCCGTCGGCGAGGTTAGCCAGCCCGGGCTGCGCGATGCTCTGCTGGATCCGGACCCGGCCACGGCGTTCAATCCGTTTGGTGGCTTTTTCCGCCAAAACACTGCGGCGGCCAGGGGAAGAGTCTATGTCACCCTGCATAACTCAGGTGAATATGAGTTACCAATTTACTACGCGACCATTAACGGCGACCTGTTCAGTCTTCCCGCCGGGCCGGTCTCGTTTGCCATTGGCGGCGAGTACGACGCGCCGAGGTTCACTCGCGATCGTGACGCGCTCAATGCTACCTTTAACTCCATTGGTTCGGTGGACGGACAAAGCTTTCGTGTGAACCGGGATATTTGGGCAGTCTACGAGGAAATACGGGTGCCATTCACGAGTCCTACATGGAATTTCCCTGGCTTCTACAGCTTCGAAGTCGACTTTGCTGAGCGGGAGGAGTGGTACAGCAATAATACCTCGTCAGTTCTGCCAGTTGGGATCCAACCGTTTGTTCCCGCGTCGCACAGCAGGTACAACGCACAGAAGCCAAAGGTTTCTGTTCGCTGGCAACCGATTGATCCGAAGTACATCGGCGCTCTCACCCTGCGCGGCAGCTATAGCGAGGCGTTCCATGCGCCGACACTGGGCGAGCTTACGCCTGCAAGCTCGCAAAACTTCCCGATCGTGGCCGATCCATTTTCCACTCAGACCGAGCCTCAGATTGAGGAACGTGTTATAGGAAACCCGAATTTGCATCCGGAAGTGGCGTACGAATGGACCTACGGCGCGGTTTACAGCCCGAAATGGATTAAGGGCCTGACACTGAGCGCCGACTGGTGGCACATTGATATGCGCGACATCGTGACGGCCCTCGGTGCGCAAACCATCATCCTGGAAAATCGCCCGACAGTTAATGGCGCGTCAACGATTGTAGGCCCCGGCGGGACGACGGTAGTCCGTAGTGCTGGTACTGGGGGGGAGCCTGGGCCAGTCATCTTCGTCATCGATCCGAGCAACAACCTTTCAGGCGCGATCTTCGAGGGTCTCGACTACGAGGCGATCTATATTCTGGATTCGACGGTCTTTGGCGGCAGCGATTGGGGCAGAATAACGACCACGGTCAATGGCACCTGGCTATCTCGGGCTGAGTTTCAAGCTGCTAACAATGTGAAACGCGTTGGCATCGCGGGGGAATTCCTGCCGCCGGGATTTGCGTTAACCAGTTCGCTGCCATGGCATCGGGCCAACTTCAGTATCTTCTACGATGGCCCGGCTGACACCTGGATGCAGGGCTTGGATGTGGGCGCGGTAGTTCACTGGATCGGCCAATACGAGGATGACAATGCCAGTCTGACGGGGGCAGGTGTTGGGGCTGGCCCGGAACACAGGGTAAAGCTAAATGAGCCCAGGAGTGGCTCTGGCCCGCTCGGTAATGCCTTTGGTGAAATCCTTGCTCGCAAAGTCTCTGCGTGGACCACGCTGGACTTAATCCTGAACTACACATTTAACCTGCCGCCACCGGCGCCTGTCGAAGTTCCCGGTTATGCCAAGGACGGCGGGAAAAACGTGAAGAGCGGCAAGGATGGCAAGGAGAAAAATGTCGTCCCAGTCTCCACGGCTGAGTACGGCTGCAACAACTGGAGATGGTGGCTCAACAACACCACCATCACGCTTGGTATGCAGAACGTGACCGACGAAGATCCACCGTTTGTAGCTGGTTCCTTCGAGAACGGCTACGACGAGTCGATTGCTACGATTAAAGGCCGGTTCTGGTACGTCGGGCTGAAGAAGCGCTTCTAAGCGCAGAGCAGCATAATTCACAGCGGCCGGGCTCCTCGCGGGCCCGGCCGTTTTGCTTTTCGAGACACGAATTTCGCGAACGCGCACGAATTTTTTTGGCATTTAATGCATAATAGAAGGATTCGAGGTTCGTCTGCGAAGAGCGTAAACCCGGTCAAAATCGCTCCGGGGTTGTCTGCAAATCATGCGAACGGCTACGAATAGATTCATGTATCGGAAGGCAAATGTCAGAATTTTGCGCGAAGCGCTTTGGAGTGCGGCGACTTGGCGCCGCTTTTTTCGACGTCAAATTCGTATGGTTCGTGGCTATTCGTCTCTCATTTTTGGTTAATCGGGATTGATTTTCGCAGCGGTTTGAGGAAGACTTGGTTCCGCCAAAGCATGCAGCACGTTTCTGCATTCTCATCTCCGCAAACTGTCCCGGCTGTG
>Ga0137403_10005026_pt1 | contig 15415 bp, 9 predicted proteins | sample CZOMad2_1_16fung_FD_122057 | JGI IMG/M metagenome (GOLD analysis project Ga0137403, IMG submission 122057) | Vadose zone soil fungal communities from Angelo Coast Range Reserve, California, USA - CZOMad2_1_16fungal (Hybrid Assembly) | ecosystem: Environmental > Terrestrial > Soil > Vadose zone... | reverse complement strand
CGAGTGCCTCCGGCGGCGCAGGTCGCAGGTTCTGCGATTCGCGGACCCCGCCTTGTACCCGGCGAGTACACTGTGCGTCTTACCAAGGGCGGCAAAGTTTCGGATACAAAATTGACGGTCGGCCTGGACCGGCGTGCAAAATTTAGCGCGTTAGACCGCAAAGCGCAGTTCGACGCGGCGATGCGAGTGCATGCGTTATTTGGTGACGAAAGCGCGCTGATGGACCGAATTATCGCGTTGCGAAAAGCGTTGGCGCAGACTGGCGCAGCTTTGCTGGAAGGCGATCCGCTTCGCAAAAACGTTTCCGATTTCGATGGAAAGGTTGATGGGGTGCGAAAGAAAATCGTCGCGACAACCGAGGGTGGCGCGATTACCGGCGAGGAACGATTGCGTGAACACACCGACCAGCTTTATGGAGCGATTCTCAGTTACGAAGGAAAACCTGGCGGGTACCAGATCGGCTACGTCGATGCGTTGAAACGCGAGCTCGCCGATGTGACGAAAGAATTCGAACAACTGCTCGCGCAAGACCTGCCAGTTTTAAACGAATCGCTCAAAGCCAAAGGCCAGCAGCCCATTCCGCCGCCGCCAGCTAAAGTTGCTGTAAATGAAGAGGCGCCCAGTTCAGGAGGATCGAGTGTTAACATGAGCCTCCCCGCTGGCTCCGGCATGCTCCGCTGACTCAGCGGCCGGAGATCAGTGACCGATTACGCGCACCGAAGGCTCGTTGACGAAAGCGCCCGGCGTCGTCTGCCGCCCGGTCCAGTCGATTTCATGGCGGTCGATAATTCGGACCGGCAAAAGCGTGGTCGTGCCGATCGGCTGCAGTTTAACACGTTGTGGAATAAGCGAACCAGTGACGAAAACCGTCCGCTCTTCAACTTTTTGCTTACGTTTCGGAGCCTGGTTGTCCGTGGGGTCGGCAAGCACCGTTCCGGCAAACATGCTGGCCGCGATGAGAGTCGTAGCGCTTGAAGATATCAGGGTCCTCACAACAAACAAATTTACACCCGCGAAGGTGGTATGTGCAAATTATCGAAATGATGAAGACGGACCGTTTCTGCAAAAACAAGAAAGGGCAGTGGCCCTTGCCACTGCCCCTTCACGCACTAAATTGAAATCAAACGTTAGAATTTTTTCGTTAGGCGCCCGTAAACGAACCGGCCAGTGGCGTCGTAAGTGAAGCCGGGATAGCCAACCGCGTTTCCACCTTCCCCGTATGCCTTAGGCGGGTCCTGACCGAAGATGTTATTGCATCCAATAGTAATGATCGTGCCTCGCAGCAGATGGTCGAGGATGCTGCGACTGTAGTTGCTGGTCTGAGCCGAGGCCTTTTCCAGAGGCACACCGTCCTTGCCGCGAACGACCTCTTTTGATCCCTTGGAATAGCCGGGCACGGGCTGTTCCTCAACCGGAAGAAGAGCGGTGAAGTCGTAAGACAACTGGCCGTCAAAGAAAAAAGTCTGGTGAACCCAGTGCTGGTGAATGTTTGGCGTAAATTCGTGGAATCCGTCGATGTAGCGCACGATGGTATAGAGATCGAAGCCCTTCCATGTCCACTCGAGACTGGAAGTACCTTTCCATTTATACCAACCTTCATTCGAAGTGCCCGGGTCGGTGGTTCTGCCGGCCAAGTTGCCGTTGTCTGGCCCGAACTCTCGGAAGATGAACCCCTGGAAGATGAATTCATCCAGGTAGGTGGCTTGAGTCTGCGAAGTGAAGGTCCCCCAGGGCGTTGGCCTCTGGTAGTAAAGGCCGAAGTCAAACCCGCGAGCCTCTTGATTGCCGATGTTCTGATTTCGAATCAAGATACGTGTGATGTTTCCACCAATGTCGCGCTCCACCGCTTCGCCCGGCAACAGTGTGCCTGTTAGTTCACGTTGCAGCACTTGGTCGGCCAACGGCGCAGTAACGACGCCAGTGCGTTCGATGTCCCAAAAATCAACCGAGAGGTTCAGCCCCGGCACGTATTTTGGCGAGTAAACACCGCCGCCACTGAACGAGCGGGAATCTTCCGGCTGGAGCCCGGGATTGCTGCTTATAAGGGTGTTCGTCTCAGGCTCAAAGACTCCGCCGTTCTTCGGATCGTGGGAAGGCTCCAGAGTTGAGAGCGGAGACCCAAATAATTCTTCAAGTGACGGCTCGCGAAACCCTTCGCCCCAAGTCGCACGCAGAGTCAGCTGCTCGTCAAACGGTTGCCAGCGCATGCCAACCTTCGGCACCAAGACATTGGTATCGTTGTTCAGAAACTCTTCAAATCGCCCTCCAGCCGTAAACTCCAGGGAATAAAAGCCGGGAATCATTGCCTTGGTCTCGTTCTGGACCTGCGGATTTTTGCCGTCGCCTTTGTAGTAGGTACTCGTCACGGGGCCGAAGATAGGAATTCTGGTCTCTGCGTAAAACGCATAGGTCTTTCTTCCACCCTCAGCGGTCGGAACCGGCGAATTACCGACAATGTCACCCTCGACGTTCAGCATATCCGGCTCCTCCTTCAGCGATTCGCGGCGGAACTGACCACCGAAGGCCAAGCCAACGCCGCCGGCCGGTAAGTTGAAGAGCGCCGTCGTATAGATCGTGGCATCCAAGGTCCACAGCTTTGAGGTGTCTTCGTCTTTGGGATGCACCCTGGCAAACTCGACCGTGGCCTCGTTAGACGGGATTGGAGCGCGATAATCACCGAAAGGATTAAACGCGGTGGTCGTGCCGATGAATTGCGGAGATGCCGGATCAAAGATCGGATCGGCCTGGTTCACGATGCGGTTGAATCGCGAGGCGGACACTTGCTGTCCGGTAACCGTGTTCTTGAGCTGACTGTAGCGCCACCCGGCGTCGTACCCCCAAGTCCCGTCAAACAGTTTGTCCCCCTTGATGCCGATGGTGCTTAGCCACGCGTCGGTTTCGTTATCGAACAAACGGTTCCCAAATTCGGCCAGACGCGCACGAGTGCCGCCCGATATGATCTGCTGGAAAGGGTTAAAAGGATTGAATGCATCCGCCGGAAGACCGGTCTCCGCGTGGGTGGGCGTGTTGGGTGGCTCCGAGCCTGGCGCAATTGGCGAATTCGGCGGAATGGCCAATGTGGTCTGACCTAAGGTCTGGAATGAACCTGTGGCTGGTGGCGCCAGTTCGTTATGCGTTTTTACGTTCTGATAAAACCCGTCAGCATACACGACCATCTGATCGCCAAAGATCTTATGGTCGCCACTGAGATAAACGCCGTAGCGCTCCGACTCCGGGAAAGAGAGCGAGAACTGATTGAAGTTGAAGCCAGGGAGTTGACCGGAGGCCGACCTGACACGCGCATTCGCGTTATAGAGATACCTGCTTGCCGGGGCCAACCCGTTGGTAAAATCTGGTGCAGATGCGAATTCAGTCCCACCAGGATTTAAATTCTGTCCACCAGCGGCCCCCGCCACATCGCTGCTGAGCTGAAGATTATAAGGACTTGCGTTTGAGCTCAGGAACGGCGGAACGGCCGAGAAACCGCGGTCACGGTTGGCGATGGAGTTGCGATGATAGTAATTCAAGACGCCGGTAATGTTGGTATCTCCCTTGCCAACACCGAAAATGCCGTATGAGTCGAATAGACCCGAGTCTTTATCGAGCGTGTTGCCGTATTCGACTCTCGCTTCTGCGCCATCGTAATTGTGACGCATCTTGAGGTTCACGACGCCAGCTACCGCATCCGCACCGTACGTGGTGGACGCGCTGTCTTTTAGAATTTCGATGCTCTCAATAGCGGCTTGAGGAATCGAATTCAAATCGACAAACATCACATTGACCAAGCCGGGGTTGTTGCCCGTCGGATAGGGAGCGACTCGGCGTCCGTCTATCAGGATGAGAGTGGCCCTTGCATCGAAACCGTGGAGCGCAATTGTCGCCGCACCCACAGCCGTGTTGGAGCCGTTTTCGTTATTCGAAATCGGAACGACGTTCGCGTTCACGACCGGCAGGCTGAGGAGAAATTGCTCGGTCGTGATCTCACCTGATTTGGTGATGTTTTCGCGGTTGTAGGTGTCAACCGGGTTCGGTCCGACTGTTTCTGCCGTCGGAATGTTCGAACCTGTTACGATGACACGCTCGACTTCCGTTGGAGGCGGCGCGAGGACCGCGGAGGCCGGCGGGAGGTCTTGTGCAAATGCGTTCGACGCGATAATGAGAGGGATTCCGACGCAGGCTACGAGAGTCACGCGCAGGAATCCGAACTTGCAAAGTCCAGTTCTGATCATGGGTTTCTCCTTTTGTTAGTAGGTCAATGCCTAATTTTGTTGTAGGGTTTTTGCCCTGCTTACGCCAAAGGACTAAAAAAAATCCCACAGGCTGGCAAGACTATTTTTCACTTTTTTGAAATATTTTTGAACGTTCCGCTCGCCCGGGTGTCGCAGCCGAAAAAATCTTTGCAGAAAGCCCCGATCGCAGGGCAGGCTTTGGCTCGGAATGACAAGAAGGTGAATCGCGCTTTCTGGGGGGAGCGAAGAGTCGTTTGCTCTACCCTGGGAAGAGTTAAAAATCCGCGACAGGCATGAGACTAAAATCTTTTGCCACCGTTGCGGCCCGTTGGCAGCGCGGTGCGCGCTTTCGGCGAAGTCAGTCGTGCCGGAACTTATTTTATTTGATCGCTGGGTTCCGGTAGATACTCATGGGGCTGGCGGTGGTCGGAATTGGGCTGAGCCTGTCACATGGCACAGGAACACCGGATGTTGTAGTGAACGTGTAGCACATTTTCTTCGCGGTCTTCGTGACCCGCTGTGGCTGTGCCGGGAGCACTACGTTTTTGCTCGGGTCTGCAGCAAATACCGATGCGCAAAATGCGAACGTGAGCACAACACTTGTGCATCGAACCGACGAGCCGCACAGGCGACTAAACCTGTTTTCTATTCGCATGCCGTGATCGTGATTCCGTTTCGAATTTTGGGCAAGCTTATTTAGAGGCTATTCAAGACAAAGAAACGACATTTTCCGCATTGCGAATCAATCCGTCCAAAAAATATTCTGGGCGCAGCCGGAGGCGGCCTTTCGCACCGGGGGCATCGATTACCAGCTTGCGTATATCGACACATTGAAGCGGAACTACACGGCACCACGAAAGAATTCGACCAACTGCTCGCACAAAGCTGACCGGCCTTAAACGACTCGCTCAAATCCAAAGGCCAACAGCCACTGTCGCCGCCCCCGGCGAAAGTCGGAGCCAATGGTCAGCAGGCGGCGAGATTGGCACGATGGGCGCGACCGGTTTGGTTCCAGAGGACTTGCGCATCTCCTATTAACATTTCGCCGGCGCACGTGCCCGAACTCGCTCGTGCGCAGCGTTGCAGGACATTTCAACAGATTCTCTTAGCGAATCTCGGTAAGCGCGCCGCGCTTGGGTGTCACGTTACTTTTGATTCGCGCAACCCCGCCGGATTGTTTAAGAGCGATGTCATAGGCTTCCCCGGCATAAACCAGGATCGGTTCGCCAAAGTGCTTTCTCTCGGCAGCGATGTCGTTTGTTCCAGCGCGAAGTGCGTAAATCGCTTCCACCTCCAGCCCGCTTACCTTTGGATCGTTAACGATAAACCCGGCGATTTCATTGTCGGTCGTGATCCGCCTGGACTCGCTGGCCTTTACTGAAACGTTCTTCACGAGAATGAATTCGCTGCCGTCAGCCGTCTTGCATTCCACATCGTAAGTGCCGGCAGGGATCGGTAACATGGCTCCTGCCTTTTCCGTCCGTTGACGAATCAACCGGCGCCCGGTCGTTCCCGCCTCGAACACAATGATTTCCTTGATTTCGGGAAACCCTTTCCGAGTGAGCGGATCGACGACGATGCTGCCGAGGACCGGATTGGGATTGATTCTGGCCGTTGTTGCGTCTTTGACCTCGACATTTCCGGCCACGAGGAAGGTTCCTCCGCCTTTTGTTTTCGCCACAATGTCGTAGGTGCCTGGTTCGACAATAACGGTGCTACCAGGTTTTGGTTGATACTTTACGCGATACATACCGCCCCGATCAGTTCCGGCTTGCACGATGTGGAACTCATCCAAAGCGTCGGGCGAAGGCTCAAACTTTTCGACCACGATTGCAGGCATCGAGCTTTTCTCGAATTTGACTGCCGATGTGGTGGCCGGATGCTCCGATTCACCTTTCGCCGGTGGAGTTGCACTCATAAGGTGCAAAAGGCTCATCATGAGATGATCATCTTTCGTCGATGGCCTTGCACGACTCACCTCTTTAATGGAATTTTGTATCTCCTTTAGCATCTCGATCATCTTCATTTCGGTGTTGTTTGCTTCACTTACCGCTTCCTTGGCTTGCTCCGTTTTCTGCTCGGCGAGTTCAGGCTTCTGCTGCTCTTCCGCCGCTTTCACCTCTTTGATGTTGGTCGCGACCTGAACGATTTTCGTTTCATAATCCTTGGCTCCATTCATGCAGGCCTGGAACTGGTCTGCGTTCATGGCGCCAGCCTGCAGCACGATGCAACAGGTCTTCAAATGCAGCGCGACCTTCTGGGAACCTTCGGTCAGCTCCTGCACTTTCTCGCGGCCGAGGACCAGTTCGCCTTTGATTTTGATGACCTCCAGATTGCCTCCTAGTCGGTCGGTAGTTTGCTCAAAGATGCTGTCGCATTTCGAGTGGGAGGGGCTTTGGTAAACAAAATAAATAATGACCAATAAGACTGCTGTTGCCGCGACAATTATGAGCGGCAACTGGCTCTTCAAAACGTTTCGTTTCGCGACCACGCGCTCTCCAGCTGAACAATCTTTTTCTGCCATATTCGGCTTCGTCTGACAATCCTTTTGTGACTGCGGGCGTTAGTCGCCAGTCCCGATCAAAGGAGCGGACTTGTCTGCCGCGATACTTTTCGTGACCATACTGCCGTGGCTCAGGATTTGAAATCCGCTCTCACTGAGTTTGTTCGTTTCGCGCAAACGCTGCGCGGGGACGAAAAGAGCGAGGCGCAAACTTTTCTGGATCATTTCTTTCGCGCGCTTGGACACGAAGGCGTTATTGAAGCAGGCGCGACGTTCGAGTTTCGCGTTGCGAAGAAACCCGGCTCAGCTCAGCTCGAATTAGTTGTAGCCGGGGGCGTCGACCCCGGCCGCAGAGCCAAAGGCGGAAAGAAATTTGCCGATCTTCTCTGGCCTGACCGCGTGCTAATCGAGATGAAGTCGCGCGGCGAAAATCTCGAGAAACATTACGACCAGGCATTCGATTATTGGACGCACATCGTTCCAAAGCGGCCGCCCTTCGTGATCCTGTGCAACTTCGATGAGTTCTGGATTTACGATTTCAACACACAGCTTTTCGATCCAGTTGATCGCATCGAGATCACAGAACTGCCGGAGAACATTTCTGCGCTCAACTTCCTTCTTCCGATTTGGAAGAAGCCCATCTTTGGAAATAACTGGGTCGATGTTACTCGCCGCGCTGCGGACCAAATGGCGACGGTCTTCCGCGAAATCGTAGATCGCGGCGAAGATCGCGAGCGCGCGCAGCGGTTTATCCTTCAACTGTTAGTCGCGCTCGTCGCCGAGGACATCAGCTTGCTTCCCGAGCAACTCGTTAGCGAATTGCTGCACGAATGCGCAGACGAAGGTGGAAGTTCGTACGATCTGATCGGCGGATTATTTCGCCAGATGGCGAGCGAAAAACCAGCACCGGGCGGACGCTACCAAGGCGTTCAGTATTTTAATGGCGGCTTGTTCGCTGTTGTTGAGCCGATTGAACTCAAGCGCGCCGAAGCATATCGCCTTTGTGAATCGGCTGCGGAAAATTGGGCGCACGTGCGTCCGGAAATCTTCGGAACGCTGTTTCAGGACAGCATGGAGAAGAAGGAGCGCCATGCGTTCGGTGCGCATTTCACGAGCGAGTTCGACATCCGCAAAGTGGTCGGGCCGACAATCGTTAGGCCCTGGCGCGACCGCATCGAAGCGGCTGGGAGGAACGTCGGAGAATTGCGTAAGGCACTTGTCGATCTTCGAGCGTTTCGCGTTCTCGACCCGGCCTGCGGCTCGGGAAACTTTCTGTTCATCGCATATCGCGAAATGAAGCGGTTAGAACGCGACATCCTTTCGCGCCTGCGCGAGGTCAGCAAACGCGAGCCGCTCGAAAGCGCCATTTCACTGCATCAGTTCTTCGGCATCGACATCATCCCGTTCGCGGTCGAGCTGGCGAAAGTCACGCTTATGCTCGCGAAAGAATTGGAATTGATCGAAGCGCAAAAACTCGCCGAGACCAATCAACTGCTCATCGAAGAAAAACCGCTACCCCTGGACAACCTCGATAAAAACATAATCTGCGCCGACGCGCTCTTTGCCGAATGGCCCAAAGCTGATGCGATCATTGGCAATCCGCCGTACCTCGGAGCAAAGTTGCTGAAACCGCAACACGGAGCCGATTACATCAACAAATTGCGTGCGGAATACCCAATGATTCCTGGAATGGCCGATTACTGTGTCTACTGGTTTCGCAAAACACACGACGCTCTCCCGGTGCCAACGGCGGACAGACCCACATCGGGCCACGCTGGCTTGGTCGGCACACAAAACATTCGTAGCAACAAGTCGCGTATTGGCGGCTTGGATTACATCACGAACACGGGGACAATACTCGAAGCTGTTGACAGCCAGCCTTGGTCTGGCGAAGCCAACGTTAGCGTTTCGATCGTTAATTGGGTGAAGACGCGCGATGCTGCACTGCTTCCCAAATTCCGGCAACTATGGTCTAAAGTTGAAAGAAGACCGGCAGAAACGCGCACACGTGGTAGTGGCTGGTCAAGCAAGTCGTTTGACTTGGAATTGCGCGAGCCAGCGCACATCAACTCCGCTTTATCTGACGAAGTCGACGTCGCAGGCGCTCATGTTCTAGCGGCGAACACGCGACCGCAAGTTTGCTTCCAGGGATTTATCGCTGGTTATGAAGCTTTCATCCTCACGCCGACGGAAGCCGCCGGAATTTGTCGCGAAGATCCGAACAGTGCCGAAGTCATTCATCCGTTCTTGATCGGGCGCGATCTCGTGACTGGTAACGGCACGCCATCACGATTTGTGATCGATCTTAGTGGTCATAATTTACTTTCTGCGCAGAGGTATCGCGGCGCATTGAAGCACCTCGAGCGATATGTGCTGCCCGAAATTCAGAAAAAAACTAATACAAAGACTGACAGCGTTGCCAGCGCACGCCAGCAACACCTCGATCGTTGGTGGGAAATGTGGTGTCCGCGTCCAGGGATGTTACGTGCGCTAAATAAGCGTCCGCGATACATCGTTTGCTCGGACACGACTAAGCGGCCGATCTTCGAATTCGTGGCTAAATCCATCTGGCCCGATCACAAAGTCCGCGTGTTCGCTTTTGCTGATGATTATTCATTCGGGATTCTGCAATCGTCTGCCCACTGGATTTGGTTCGTTATGAAGTGTTCTAAGCTGACAGAACGCTTCAATTACACATCGCGGACGGTCTTCGACACTTTCCCATGGCCGCAGGAGCCAACTCGGGAACAGATCAAAGCGGTGGCGGAGGCGGCGGTGGCGTTGCGCGCGTTACGGCACGAGACCATGCGGAAGTTGAACTACTCGCTGCGCAATCTTTACCGCACGCTGGAACAACCGGGCGACAGCCCCCTGCGCGATGCACACGCGCGACTAGACGCCTCCGTTCGCGCTGCGTACGGCATGCCGGCTGACACCGATCCGCTCGCCTTCCTGCTCGAACTCAATCTCGCCTGCGCCGCCAAAGAAAAAGCCGGCGAGAAAATCACGCCGCCGGGATTGCCATTGCCCGTAGAAGAACAGTCTGCGTGTATTACTGACGACTGCATTCAGCCGCCGTCAGCCTGACAGATGCTAGAACTGAAAAAGCAAAGGGAATTGAGCGAAGCCGAGTTTCAGCGGGTTTTCCGTGAGGTACGAGCAGATATCAATGACCTGCAGCTGCATGCGAAGGTTTTCGACGGTGTTGTAGAGAACCTGACACGGTATCCACGGTTACCTGCCAATTTCCCAGCGTTCTTCGGCGCATTCTACGCCGCCATGCGCACTGACCTGATCATTAGGCTTGGCCGGATTTACGATCCTGAAGGCAGCGGACGCGAGTCGTGCACTCTCGCGCGATGCCTTCGCGCTGTGCGTGATAACCCACAATTCTTCACCGACGCCGCAATCACAGCCCGATTGAGTGAAGACTACCGCCAAGCAAATCCAAACTATCTCTCTTTCCATGGCCCCGATCTGCGGCAAATCGACGCAGACCTCGACAAAATCAGCAACAGTCGAGGGGAAGCTCATCAATTTGCGACATAAGTTGTACGCTCATAAAGACCTTGAGACCGTGCTCGGAAAACAGCATGAATTCCTATCCAGCCATGACGAGGTAAAACAGCTTATCGCGCTGGCGCACGAAATTTGGAATCGGCATTCGCTAATCTGGGATGCGTCAACGTATTCAGATAAAATCATCGGCGAAGACGACTATAACTGGCTGTTTGGCTACTTGCGCCGCGGCATGAAGGTTGAATCGTTACTGGCGAATCGGCAATTTGAGCGACTCCGGAAACGCATCGCGACGCATCGGAGCGCTGGGACTTAGCGTCTGGTTAAGAAATGGAGCGCAAGCCTGCTGTCGCTGTTATTTTTCATCACATTGGGCCTTATCACCATGCGCGCCTGAATGCGGCGGCTGACAGGTTAACAGTGACCGGCGTGGAGTGGTCAGCTAAGGCGAGCGATGCGTGGGGCAGTCCGTACTCGCCTGCGCAGTATCACAAAGTTTCTCTCTTTTCGGAAGCGACAGATCGCTACCCCGGGAGCGCACAGCTTCGGCAAGCGTTTTGCTGGGCATTAGAACAGGCAAAGCCTGATGTGGTGGCGGTCAACGGCTGGAACAATTTCGGATCGCTCGCTGCGGCGAATTGCTGTGCACGCCGCGGAATACCGATGGTCGTAATGTCGGAGAGCGCTCGCGGGGACGAACCCCGCATTTGGTGGAAGGAAACGATCAAGCGACAGATCGTCGATTTTTACTCTGCGGCGCTCGTAGGCGGTCAGCGTCACGCTGAGTATCTCGTTGAACTTGGTATGCCGCGCGACCGCGTCTTTACGGGGTACGACGTCGTAGACAACGCTTACTTCGAGCGGCGCGCTTTCGAGATTCGGAATTCGAAATTCGAAACTCGAAAAAAATATGCGCTGCCGGAGAATTACTTTCTTGCTTCGGCGCGGTTTATCGAAAAGAAAAATCTCCCGAGTCTCATCAGAGCTTACGGAGAATATCGAGACAGGTTGAAAGGGACCGGGGTCACCGACCCCGGCTACAACGGGGGCACGCCGTGGGACCTCGTGCTCTTGGGTGACGGGCCTCTACGAGAAACTCTCAACGCTCAACTCTCGACTCTCGACTTGCACCGCCACGTGCATCTCCCCGGGTTTAAACAATACGACGAATTGCCGGTCTACTACGCGCTGGCAAAGGCGTTCGTCCACGCCAGCACGACTGAGCAATGGGGACTGACTGTAAATGAAGCCGTTGCATCGGGATTGCCGGTGATTGTGTCGGACCGGTGCGGATGCGTGCCGGAGCTCGTGCAAGACAACGGGTTCACTTTTGATCCAGCGAACGAGGGCGAATTGACGGAGCGGCTATTACAAATGGCTTCGTTATCAGTTGACGAACGAAGACGCCTCGGAGATGCCAGCTACAGGATTGCGGCAAATTTCGTGCCGGACCGTTTCGGCGAAGGATTGGAGCAGGCCGCGACGGTAGCGATGAAGCTCACGCAAAAGAGAGTTGGAGTAATTGATCGGGCGCTGTTACTCGCTGCGGCAACATGTGGACGATGAAATGAACGATCCGGTAGCCGCTTATTTCGAAAAACTCCCGGAGACTCACAAGCGCCAGTTCACGCAAAGGATCTCCGGCGCCAGCTTCTATTTTCAAAAACGCCTGACACTGACGTGCGAATTGGCTGGCGCGTCGTCGGGACGATTGCTCGATTGCGCAGCCGGCACGGGCGAAATAACCTGCGCGTTGCTAAAGTCCGGCAGATTTTCTCATGCGACCATCATGGATGTTTCGCCGGGGATGTTGCAGAGCGCAAAGGAACTACTGAGCTCGCAAGTCACCAATACAGAGTTCGAATTCGTTCGTTCGGATGTGTTCAGCTTTAAGCCCTCCAATTCCAGTTTCGATCTGGTTCTCTGCCTCGGATTGATTGCCCATACTGGGCGGCTGGACGTCCTACTGCCGCATTTGAAATCGATGCTGGCGCCGGCCGGGCGTATTATTTTGCAGTCGACACTTACGGATCATCTCGGAGCGCGCATCACGCGGGCACTTACCGCGCGGCGCGAGCTGGCCCAGCGCGGATATCGGATTTCCTGGTTCTCGCAACGGGATATCGCCGACGCGTGCCATCGTGCCGGCCTGCTGATTGTGGAGATGCGGCGGCACAGCGTGGGCATTCCGTTTGGCGACCGGCTTTGGCCGTGGGTAAACTTTCAGCTGGAGACACGCCTGCAAAAGTGGGCGAGCCGCCACGGGGCCGACGCGATTTATCTTCTCGGAGCTGGATGAAAGTCGGTTTTTTGCTCAGCAGCGTTTCCCGCGAAGCGGGCGGACTGTTTCAAAGCGTGCGCGGACTGGCCAAAGCAGTGAGCTCCGAAAATACGCACGTGCGGGTATTTGGGATCAGCGACGAGCAGACTGCTGTCGATTTGCAGGAGTGGCGGCCGCTTTCAATGCAGACGTTTCGCCCGGATTTGCGTGCGTGGGGTTATTCAAACCAGCTAGTGCCCACCATCCTCGGCGCTGATCTCAACGTTCTATCCGTGCACGGTTTGTGGAAATATTGCTCCGTTGCTTCGCGACGCTGGCATCAGCGGACGGGCAGGCCTTACGTCGTTCATCCGCACGGCATGCTCGAACCATGGGCGCTCCGAAATGCGCGATGGAAAAAACGGATCGCCGCGCTGCTTTATGAAAATCAACATTTGCGCGAGGCCGCTTGCCTGCGCGCGTTGTCCGAGGCGGAAGCCCAATCCATCCGTTCCCACGGAATGCGCAATCCGATCTGTGTTATCCCGAATGGCGTTGATTTGCCACAGATGATTCAGAGTTCAGGATTGAGAGTTCAGGATTCAGAACTGATGCGAGTTTCACAGGGTAGAAAGGTGCTGCTCTACCTCGGGAGACTGCATCCGAAGAAGAATTTGGCGAATCTGATTCGCGCCTGGAAACAAACGGTCAATTCGCATCCTTCCGGCCCGGAGGATTGGATGCTAGCTATCGCCGGCTGGCACCAAGCCGGATATGAACGCGAACTCAAGAAACTGGCGACTGACGACGGATTAATGGCGAGCGTCAGATTTCTTGGTCCTTTGTTCGGCCAAGAGAAAGAGGCGGTATATCGCACCTGTGACGCTTTCATTCTGCCTTCGCTGAGCGAAGGCTTGCCCATGACGGTGCTGGAAGCATGGGCGCACGCGAAGCCGGTGTTGATGACACTCGAATGCAATCTGCCCGAAGGCTTCGCCGCCGGAGCGGCGTTACAAATTGGGACCGGTCCCGAGGAAATTGCTGCTGGTCTAAAACAACTCACCGAAATGAGTGATGACGACCGAACAGCAATGGGCAATCGCGGTCGCACTCTAGTGGCGACAAAGTTTTCATGGCCGGAAATAGGCGAACGGATGCGGTCGGTTTATGAGTGGGTGCTCGGTGGCGAAGCAACACCGGACACCGTGCGTTTGTAGCAATGACGCTGCGTCAGTAGCACACGCTCAGAGGGTATTTGACGCTTTTCGTGAGTCTCGTTTTCTGAGACCCTCGTAGTCCGATGTTGGCGAAAATTTATTCCGCGGCGGTTTACGGCGTGGATGCGTACGAAGTGGAGATCGAAGTGAACGGGGCGGGAGGCGATCCGAACATTGTGATCGTTGGCTTGCCAGACGCAGCAGTGAAGGAAAGCCGGGACCGTGTCACCACCGCGATCGCAAACAGCGGCTACTATTGGCCACGCGGTCGCACGACGATCAATCTCGCCCCGGCTGACATCAAAAAAGAGGGACCGAGCTTCGACCTGCCAATCGCTCTCGGCATGATCGCTGTGACGGAAGAACTCGACAGTTCACCGTTTGAGAATTTCAGCTTCGTGGGTGAGCTCGCCTTGGACGGCTCTGTCCGCGCTGTAAAAGGTGTGCTACCGGTCGCGTTGGAAGCACGCCGACGGGGCAAGCGCGCGCTGTTTGTGCCGGAAGCCAACGCACTTGAAGCCGCGATGGTCGATAAAATCGATATCTATGGCGTGCAAAATCTGCGGCAGACCTTCGCCTTCTTGCGCGGGGAGATTGCGCTTCTGCCGACACGCGCTGATCTAACGAAATTTTTCGCCACGCACCAAAGCTACGACGTCGATTTCAGTGATGTAAAGGGTCAGGGCCACGTGAAGCGCGGGATTGAAGTGGCCGTCGCCGGCGGTCACAACGTCCTGATGATCGGTCCCCCTGGATCAGGCAAATCGATGCTGGCCAAACGCATTCCGACCATTATTCCGCCCCTCTCGCTCGATGAAGCGATTGAGGCGACGAAAATTCATAGCATTGCCGGGCTGCTCGACACTGAAAAATCTTTTGTTTCAATTCGACCATTCCGCGATCCGCACCACACCATCAGCGACATTGGCCTGCTCGGTGGCGGCACGTTCCCCAATCCAGGTGAAGTAAGCGTCGCGCACAATGGTGTTCTGTTTCTCGATGAACTGCCCGAGTTCAAGAGATCAGCGTTGGAAGTCATGCGCCAGCCGCTCGAAGACGGGAAGGTGACTGTGTCGCGCGCAGCGGGCAGTGTTACGTTTCCGTCAGAGTTCATGCTGGTTGCCGCAATGAATCCGTGCCCGTGCGGCTATTTTGGCGATCTCAAACGCGAATGCCGCTGTGGCCCGCTCCAGGTGCAGCGATATCGGCAACGCGTCTCTGGTCCTTTGCTCGACCGAATCGATCTGCACATTGAAGTGCCGGCAGTCGAGTATCGCGATGTCGCCAGCGAACGCGCTGAAGAATCGTCGGCTGCGATCCGCGAGCGCATTATCCGCGGGCGTCAAACTCAGCAGGAGCGTTTCCGCAATGACGTGAAAGTAAGCTGCAACGCGCGCATGGCGACGCGTCACTTGAAACAACATTGCAAGCTCAGCCAGGACTCGCAGGAATTGATTCGCGTGGCCATGAACGAATTGCACCTAAGCGCCCGCGCCTACGATCGCATCCTGAAAGTCTCGCGCACCATTGCAGACCTCGACGGCAAGAGCGACATCTCACCTGAGCACGTCAGTGAAGCCATCCAATATCGCACCTTCGATCGCACGCTTTGGGTTTAGGGGCGGCGAATTGAAAGCGGCGACAATTTTTTGCGTCGGAATTGTCGCATTGAGCGGCTGCGGTCGCT
>Ga0137403_10005025_pt1 | contig 15417 bp, 9 predicted proteins | sample CZOMad2_1_16fung_FD_122057 | JGI IMG/M metagenome (GOLD analysis project Ga0137403, IMG submission 122057) | Vadose zone soil fungal communities from Angelo Coast Range Reserve, California, USA - CZOMad2_1_16fungal (Hybrid Assembly) | ecosystem: Environmental > Terrestrial > Soil > Vadose zone... | reverse complement strand
GGCAGCGGCAGCTCCGTTTTCCGCTACTATGATATCACGCCTGCCAACAATACGGCATTGAATGCGACCCTGCGCATCCGCTATTTCGACACCGAGCTCGACGGGCTGGACGAAAATTCATTGATGATCTGGGAAAAGCAGGGCACACAGAATTGGGTCAGCCTGGGAGAGGACAGCCGGGACGTTGCCGCCAATTACGTGGAGAAGGGGGGCATCGCATCCTTCGGGCGCTTTACGCTGTCCACCCCCTCCTCTCCGTTGCCCGTGCAGTTCGTCCTTTTCGATGCTCAATGCAACGGGAGCTCGGTCCAACTCAGCTGGACAACCGCACAGGAGGAGAACAGCCGTTATTTTTCGGTGGAGAGAAGCACAGATGCCGTGCAATGGGTGGCCCTGGGGAATGTCGCGGCAGCCGGCAATACTGCCGTTGAGACGGCCTATTCTTTTGTGGACAATGCTCCGGCGGGCAACGACTATTACCGTATTGCCGAATATGACCTGGATGGGAAGGCGCAGTTCACCAAGATATTGCGCACGGCTTGCGGCAGCCAGGGCGCCTTCAAGATATGGCCCAATCCTGTTGACAATCGCTTGAACATCAGTATGACCGCTGCTGCCGGCGAGAAGGTGATCATCAAATTGTTCGATGGCAAGGGAGCGGTGGTAAGGCTTCAGCAGGCAAGCCTGCAGCGCGGGAATAACCTGCTGAGCATCGACTTGGAGGGATTAGCGGCCGGGCTTTATTATACCGCTGTCATTTCCGATAACAAGCAGGTGCAGATGCAGAAGGTGATCAAAAAATAAGCTGGGTCTAGGCGTCACTGCCGACGATCCCGTTCTCTATCGCGTAACGGATGAGGAGCGCCGTATTCTTTACGTTCAATTTGGTGTATAGATTCTTGCGATGGGTATCTACGGTGTCGACGCTTATGAATAATTGCTGGCCTATCTGCGCATTGGTAAGTCCTTCGGTGATGAGTTTCACGATCTCTTTTTCCCGCTTGGTCAGCACCGGCTGTTGGCTGTTTTTTTCCAATGTGGCCTTATATATTTTGCCGGCTTCAAAGCTGAAATAGACACCGCCCTTGCTCACGGTCGTGATCCCATCGATCAGCTCCTGTTTGCTTATATTCTTCAGTAAATAGCCGCTGGCCCCATTCTCCATGATCTTATTCATGTAAATACCCTGGTTGAAGGTGCTTAGCGCCAGAACCATCACCTCTTTGTACCTTGTCTTTATCATCTGGCAAAGCTCCACGCCGCTCATATCCGGCAGGTTGATGTCCATCAGCAATACATCGGCTTTATGGCGGGAAAAATAATCAAGGCATGCGGCTGCCGTGCTGGAAGTTCCGACCACGGCAATGTCTTTTTCATTTTCCAGCAGTACCCGGATGCCTTCCACCACCACCGTATGGTCTTCGACTATATAGATCTTTATCATCGTTTTTTTGGCTGAGCCGCAATCGACTGTTGCGTTCTATAAAGATTGGAATAAATTGATAAAGGCCCAAGTTTTTCCGATAATTCACCCTTTTACGGTAGCTATCGCCACCGTGAAGTTATCATCCTAGCATCAGAAGGCGCTTTTAATCACTCCTCCATCGGCTCTTACCGCGGCCCCGTTGGTTGCTATTGAAAGATCGCCAGATAAATATGCCACTAAGCTGGCAATTTCATCCGGATCGATAAAGCGTTGCAAAATCGATGTAGGTCGTACGGTCTGGAAAAATTCCTTCTCCATTTCTTCCATTGTTTTATCCTTTTTCGTTGCCAGGTCTTTTATGAAGCTACCTGCGCCTTCCGAGAATGTAGGGCCGGGCAATACCGTGTTTACCGTAACGGCCGTACCTTTTGTAAGTTCGGCCAAACCACGGGCAACAGCGATCTGGGCGGCTTTAGTCACCCCGTAGTGGATCATTTCCTCCGGTATCTGGATACCGGATTCGCTGGAAATAAATATAATTCGGCCCCAGTTTTTTTGGATCATTTGATTAAAATATGCTCGTGAAAGCCTGATACCGCTCAGTACATTTACCTCAAAAAATCTGAGCCAGTCCTCATCGGTAGTGTCATTAAATGCTTTTGGTTCAAAAATGCCCACATTGTTGATCAATATATCGACCTCCGGTAACTGATCCGTCAATTTCCGGATCTGATCTTTATCAGAAAAATCGGCGACAATGCCTTGTATGGCGGGATTACCCGTCGCTTTTTTTAAATGCTCCACAGCCAGGTTGACCCGATCGGCCGTGCGACCGTTGATGAACACTTTGGCGCCTTCATTTGCCAGGTATTTTGCTATTGCAAAACCAATTCCGGCTGTTGAGCCGGTTACCAGCGCTATTTTATTTTTTATTTTAAGTTCCATTTCTAAAAATTTTATTTCTTTTAATTGAGATCCTTGTCAATGGGACACTACAAAGCTAAGGCTCGGCGAAGGACAAATCCTTGAAGAAAACGAGGAATAAATTGTAAGTTTTATAGATGCCCGGCAAATGGCTTTTGCGCTACCCATGTTATATCGCTTTCTACTCGCCAAAGAGCGAAATATCGCTACTTCATTCGACGAAAAACTATTATAAGTATTTGCTTAATAATAGGTTATGCTATTGGCATCATTTTATATAGTCTAGTCCATCCCGGCCTTCTTCAGAGAAAAAACTCCCGTCATGAAATATAAGAACTCATTTTTTGCCATTCCCTTCCTGCTATTGCTTTATTCCTGCAAGTCAGGAAGTGGGAATGAAAACAGTTTATCCGCCTCTGATCCGGATTCCATAAGGGTTCCTGTAACGGTAATGGCAATGACCCATTCTTTTGGGAATAGCGGTTTATCCTTCAGCGGCTCTACAGAAGCGAAGACTACCGTAAGTTTCGGGTTTATGGTCGGCGGAAAAGTAAGTCACGTCATGGTGGATGAGGGCTCGAAGGTTTCAAAGGGACAGTTGATCGCCGACCTGGAAACCACCGATTATATGCTGACCCTGGATATTGCCAATGCCAATCTGCAAAAGGTACAGGACGAGTACGACCGGCTGACAATCCTGAAAGACAGGGGAAGTCTGCCTGCCGGCGATTATGTGAAAGCGGTCGCCAATTTAAACGAAACAATGGCGAGGCAAAAGCAGGCCATTAAAAGTGTCAGCGATTCCCGGTTGTATTCCCCCATCCCGGGCATAGTGTCAAAAAAGAACACAAATCCAGGTGAGGTCATTTCTCCGGGTATGTCCTTATTTTCCATCGTAGACATCGACCCGATGAGGGTGGTCGTTGCGGTGCCCGAATCGGAGATCGGCCAGGTCAGGGCTGGCCAGCCCGTGAAAGTGGAAATTCCGGCCCTCGATTCTTCTTTCTCCGGGATAGTCAGGCTTATCGGTCCCGTAGCGGACCCCAATACCCGGTCTTATTCGATAAAGATAGATCTGCCGAACCCGCATTTTTTAATCCGGGGAGGAATGATTGCGACAGCGACCCTCCCCTCCATTCATAAAGCATCCGGGCTGTTGCTACCAGCTGACGCTGTCCTGCACGACATCGATCAGACCACCTATGTCTTTATTGCCGACCCGGGGAAAAATACGGCGTTCAAAAGGAAGATCCTGGTGGGCGCATTGTATGATAACAAGATCGAAGTGAGCTCCGGCCTGAACGAAAATGAATTGGTTGTAGTGGGCGGACAGCAAAAGATCCAGGATGGTTCTCTTATTCAAATTAAAACAGCCCGGCCATGAATATCGTTCAAGCATCCCTGAAATATAAGCAGGTCACGCTCGCTGTTCTCGCCGTTGTATTTCTTGCCGGCGTTTATTCACTGTTTAACATGGCCCGCAGGGAGGACCCGAAGATCACGATCCGTCAGGGGCTTGTCCTCGCCTTTTACCCGGGCGCCAATTCGGTGCAGGTGGAAGAGCAGGTGACTAAAAAACTGGAGCAATACCTGTTCCAGTATAAAGAAGTAAAGAAGGAAAAAACGCATTCGACGACAAGGGACGGCGCTGTAGTGATCTATGTGGAACTGGAGGACTGGGTTAAAAGCCCGGACGTTTTCTGGTCCAAACTGAACCATGAACTGAACTATGCAAAAGTGGTTGACCTTCCCACGGGCGTCCAGGGCCCGATCGTAGATTCTGATTTTGGCGATACCATCGCTATGTTAATCGGGATCGAGTCCGACAGCCTTGATTACAGCCAGTTAAAGGTATACCTGGAGAAGATAGAGGATGGGCTTCGCCGGGTAAAATCCGTCTCAAAGATCAAACGCCTCGGCGAGCAGACCGAACAGATCACCATTACGACCAGCTCCGAGAAAATGTCTCAGTACGGCATCAGGCTTCCCGAAGTGACCCAGCTCCTTCAATCGCAAAACGCCATCCAGGCTACGGGCGATATTAAACTTAAGCAGTCTGACGTTCCTTTGTACACCCGGGGATATTACAATTCTGTCCAGCAGATCAGTCAGCAAATTGTAGGGACTTCCACGACCGGAAATATTGTACGGTTTGCGGATCTGGCCGATGTCAGAAGGAGCTTTGCCGAACCCACCATCGTCGTTACGCATGACCAGCACCGCGCGCTGATGCTTTCGCTGGAAATGCAGGAAGGGAATAACGTGGTAAAATTCGGCGAATCGGTAAATCGGGAATTGGCGGAACTTTCCGCCAATTTGCCTGCAACTATAAAGGTAAATACCATCGTCAACCAGCCAAAACTTGTCAAGTCCAGTATCAGTAATTTCATCCGTGAATTCTTCCTTTCCATTATTTCGGTAATTATTGTAACCATCCTGTTATTACCTTTCCGCGTGGCTTCCGTAGCGGCTATGGCCATCCCGGTAACCATCGCAGTAACGTTCGGCCTGCTGAATATTTTCGGTATTGAATTGCAACAGGTATCGCTGGCCGCGCTGATCGTGGTGCTGGGCATGGTGGTGGACGATGCGATCGTGATCGCGGATAATTATGTCGAACTGCTGGATGAAGGCATGGATCGCTGGACCGCCGCATGGAGAAGCGCCAGCGATCTTATGGTGCCTGTATTGACGGCAACGGCAACCATCGTAGCCTCTTTTTTGCCTCTGATCATATTAACAGGGTCGGTAGGGGAATTCATTTTTTCTCTCCCCGTAACGGTAGCCATTGCATTGGCCTCTTCTTTCCTGGTAGCGATGCTGTTAACCCCGATGCTTTGTTATGCATTCATAAAAAAAGGATTGAAAGACCACAGTGCGCCTGTATCCAACCAGCCGGCAAAGAAAAAACGCCGTTCGATGCTGGATTTACTGCAGGCCGTCTATGACCTGGCCATCGGATGGTGCATGCGGCATAAGGCAATAACGATAACCGCCAGTATTCTGTCGATTGGGGTGGCGCTTGGGATGTTTGGTCACCTGCGCCAGCGGTTCTTCCCCGCCGCCGAGCGGAACCAGTTTGTAATCGAGTATTGGATGCCCACCGGCGCCAGGCTGGAAAAAACACAGGAGACCTTACATAAAATGGAGGGGTTGATTAAAAATGACAACCGGGTCGCCGATTTTGCAACGTTTGCCGGTACCGGCGCCCCCCGGTTCTACTATAACTTTTCCCCGCAGCCGCCCGTAACGAATTATGGGATGATCCTGATCAATACGCATACCAACGAACAGGCGGAGGAACTGGCGGCCGAGCTTACTAAAAAAGTAGATACCGTGGCTCCTGAAGGAATGGCCTTTGTAAAGCTGATGCAGCAGGGAGATGCTTTAGAATCGCCTGTCGAAGTGCGGGTCATCGGCGATGATATAGGTACGCTTAAAAGCCTGGGCGCGCGTGTGCAAAAGATCCTGAAGGGCACGCCCGGCAACCTGCTGGTCCGTTCGGACTTTCATGAAGATTATTATGGCCTGAATATCAATCTGAAGGAAAATGCCAACAGGCTTGGGTTCACGACGGCATCCATTGCTAACAATATCAACACTGGTTTTGCAGGCGCGCCTGTATCCGTCATGTGGGAGGGCAACCAGCCGATCAATCTTGTACTTCGGCTGGATGAACGGAAAAGGGAGAATTTCAGCGACATCACGAATGGCTATTTAAGTTCGCCCGTCACAGGCGCCAATGTTCCTCTCCGGCAGGTCGCTACCCTGACGCCGGAATGGCAGACGGGCAGAGTTATGCATCGCAACGGGGTAAGAACGCTTACCGTTCAAAGCGAAACGCAGGCAGGTACGCTTCCTTCCGAAGTTCTGATGCGGATACAGCCGGAGATCGCAAAGATCCATTTACCGGCGGGCTATCGTATAGAATACGGAGGAGAGGACGAAAATCAAAAAGAAACCTTCGGACAAATGGTCGTGGCGCTGAACATCAGCATCGGGCTGATCTTCTTCATACTGCTTTTCCAGTTTAAGAACATTAAGGAATCCTTGCTGATCATGACCTCCATCCCTTTATGCCTTTTCGGGGCGATACTGGGCCTGGCGGTCACACATAATCCGTTTGGATTCACCTCTTTTCTCGGATTGATCAGCCTGTCCGGTATCGTGGTCAGGAATTCCATCATATTGGTCGATCATACCAATCTCCTGATCAGGCAGGGCATGGATATCCGGACAGCCGCAATGGAATCAGGCAAACGACGTCTCCGCCCTATTTTTTTGACCGCCATGGCCGCGGCCATCGGGGTCTTACCCATGATCTTATCAGGATCCTCCTTATGGAGCCCCCTGGCCAGTGTGTTGGCATTCGGAGTCGTATTCTCCATGGCCATGGCGCTGCTGGTGACGCCCTTATTATTTGTGATCATGGTAAAAGTAAAAAAAGAATAATTCCAATGACTATTAAATATCTTTTAGCAGCCTTCGGTCTCCTTCTGCTGACTGCTTGCGTCGATGCACAGCAACCCCAGGGTATTACCCTTGAACAGGCGAAGAAAATGGCATTGGAGCAAAACTCGCAGTTATTGATCCAACGGGAGAAAATTGTGGAGAACCAGGAAAAAGTAAAGGAAGCCAAAAGCAAAAGATACCCCATACTCCTGGCCACCGGTAATTATGCCTATAATGGCGTCAGCAATGATATCACGTTGCGCAAGGGATCGTTTGGAAATTATCAGGCCAGCAATATCCTTGTTCCTGAAAAAGATATCACGTTGTTGAAGAGTAAGCATAATCTTTATTCCTTCGGCGGACTGGCCGTTCAGCCTATAACAGATCAAGGGAAGATCAATGCGGGCATAAAGGCAGCCAATACAGACGTTGAGATCGCTCATACACAGGCATTGCAGTCGGAGCAGGAGGTAAATCAAGCCGTTGAAAAATTGTATTATGGCAGCCTCATCGCTCTAAAAAGGGAGGAATCGATAAAGGTCGGCATCGAATTGATAAGAGTGCGGTTATACGATGTGGAGAGTGCGCTGTCAGCAGGTAAAACGGATTCTTCCGTTAAAACCGGGCTGGAGGCGGAACTGGCGGACCAGGAAGAAAAGCTGCTGGAGGCCGCTCACCAGCGGGAAGACGATGAAGGAGATCTGGCGGTAATGATGGGCCTTCCTTATACTTCGGTATTTAGCTTAAAGGAGCAACCCGATCTCCTCCCGGTGGTGCAACCCATCGAATTTTATTTACAGTCGGAAAAAGCCAATAACCTGGAGATACTCATCGCCGGGCAGACACTACGAAAGGCCGGGTATGGAGTTCTAGCCGCTGAAAAGGATTTCCTGCCTTCTTTAAATGCCATTGGCGGATATTCCAATCAAAGCCTGATCTCGGTACTCCCGACAAATAATTATTTCCTCGGTCTTATGCTGAGCTGGAATTTTATAGACTTCGGAAAAAGGAGGTCTGTCCTGAATGAAAGAAAATCGCAGCAGAAACAGGCGGAATTGAATCTCGATCATTCGAAAAGAAAGATGGATAACGAAGTGGCCAAAGCTTACCGGAAACTGATCCAATCCAGGGAACTATTGGCTTCTTCCCAAAAAGCGCTGGATTACCGGAGGGCGGACTATAAGCTGAAAAAGGATCATTCGGACGCCGGACTGATACTCCCGAAGGATTTGCTGGAGACACGGGCCGCGCTCGTGAAAGCGGAGCAAGATTATTTTTCAGTGCAATTGGGATACAGGCTCGCGATCACTGCTTTGGAGGTTGCAGCCGGGATCCTGAAATAATGAAACCCTTTCTAAAACTCGAAAAGTTGATCCCGCATTTCTTTTTAAAATATTTACTGAAATGTGCACAATCATCGAATCCTAAATAATGCGCGAGTTCCTTCATCCTCCGTTTCCCGGAGAAAATCTGCCGCTTTGCTTCCAATATAACATGCTCCTGTATATGATAACTGGCGCTGAATCCGGAGATTTCCTTAACGATATAATTAAGGTAGCTTGGCGAAAGGCTCATTTCCCGGGCATAGTCGGCTACCATCCTTTTGGTCAGGAAATTCTTTTTTACCAGATCCAAAAAATCCATCACTTTCCCCGTCCTTTCATTATGCTTGGGGTGCCAGCTATTAACTGCCGGGCTTTTGGAAATGTAAAGCGTGAAAAGTTTTAAAAAACCGCTGAGGATATCCAGGCGTGTCAGCGCATTGCGAAGATATTCTTTCCACATCAGCTGAATAATATCGTCCAGGTCATATAGTACTTCTGCTTCAGGCATCAAAACCGTTATATTCTTCCCCCCATTAACCCGGTCGAATGAATAGAAGTAATCCACTTCGCCCGTAACACTGAAATAAAAATCCGACGACAAGCAGATATAATACCCTTGCAGGCTGCTCTCCGTTTTTATCGCGCGGAATTGACCAGGAGACAGGCAATAAATAACGTTCTCAGAAAACACATATTCCTGGAAATCCACGGTAAGGGATACTCTGCCTTTTTTTATCCATATAAACTCGAAACCGGACAACTTCCGAGGGATCCCTTCATGGAAAGTACCGGGCTCATCCATTGCCTCCAGCGCCTGCATTTGAAAGGCAGGAGTCTTTTTGTCGTTTGGGAGAATTAGTTTTTTCATATAATCTTAGCTAATATGTTCTCTCCGGATGCCTAACCGCTTCATTTTCGAATTGAGGGTGCTGGGTGGCACCCCCAATAATTGAGCCGCCCCACCTTCTCCGGCAATTCTGCCGCTGCAATATTTAAGGGTTTTCATAATAAAGCTCCGTTCATTCTCATCGAGTGTTTTTACCACAAATGATTCTTTGGCGGAGGCCGGGGTTGAAGACTGTCTTGGCTGGGGTAAATGAATGTGGTTGATCGTATTTCCCGGAGCTTGTAAGATGCTCCGCTCGATCAGATGTTCCAGTTCGCGGATATTGCCTGGCCAGCTATATTGAATCAGTTCCTGCAGGGCGCTGTTGTTAAGGGCAATGATATTTCTGCCTGTTTTTTTGGCAAACCGCTGAATAAAGTGAGAAGCCAACAGGGGAATATCCTCCCGGCGATCTCTTAACGGGGGAAGGGAGATGGGAAATATATTCAGACGATAGTAAAGGTCACTCCTGAACCTCGCTTCACTCATTTCCTTTTCCAGGTCCCGGTTGGTAGCGGCAATGATCCGTACATCTATCTTGATCGTGGATCTGCCGCCGACGCGTTCTATTTCCCTTTCCTGTAGGGCCCGGAGGAGTTTAACCTGAAGCTCCAATGGCATTTCCCCAATTTCGTCGAGGAACAGCGTTCCACCGTTGGCCAGCTCGAATTTTCCAAGCCTTCGGTCCGTGGCGCCGGTAAAGCTCCCGCGCTCATGGCCGAATAATTCACTTTCGATCAGGTTGGCCGGCAACGCGGCACAATTAACCTTAACCATCAATTTGTGCCTCCTCGGCGAATTGTTATGTATGGCTCGGGCAATCAGTTCCTTGCCAGTACCTGTCTCTCCAAGGATCAGGACGGTGCTGTCGGACGGCGCGACCTGTGACACGAGGCGAAAAGTTTTTTGCATAGCAAGACTGCCGCCTACAATCTCTGAATTGTTGTGGGATATTTCGATTTGCTCCTTTAAGTAGATCTTCTCTTCTTCCATATAGCAGATTTAGAAGTTGAATTTGGGCTCAACTTCCATACCATACATTAATAATTTATATTACAATTATTTATGTATGGTATTATAATATAATTCATCATGATATCCCGGGATTTAGCGAAATGTCATTGGAATCGGATAGTATGGCCATCCGGCACTATCTTCCTGCACACGCCGGGTATCTCAGCAATTGTTTTTGATTATATTTGAGGTGGATCGACTGAATAAAACTTGTTTATGAGATTCAGTATAATCATTGCATTCCTTGGATTTCTACATTTTGCGGGTATGGCTCAATATTATCCCGCTCCACAACCGATTGATCCGCGGCGCGAAACGAAACTTTTACTAGAGCTGAAAAACACAAAGCCGGATCTGGGTAGAGTGCGCGTTCAATTGCAACTGTGTAATTTATATTTTAATAAACCATTTAAAAGAAAAGCTGATCTGGAAAAGGCTATGCAATATGCCAGAGAAGCTTCTGCAGGGAGTGCAAACCTGCACGATTCAGCAGGGTTTAACGATGCTCAACTTTTTATCGCCGATATATTGGCCGAACGGAATGATATGAAGGCAACGGAGGAAATATTGCCCCTGGTGAATGATACGGCAAAGATTAATCTGCTACTCACTTTAAGTTACAAATATCGTCTCAGAGGCGGCGACACAAAGGCTGCGGACCAGGAAAAGGCTCTCGATCTGGCGCAGCAGGCAAGGGAACTGAGCATCCACCTCCACCAACCGGAAAAGGAGATCCTGGCACTCCTGAACATTGCAGACGCGCATGCAGACCAGAGAAAAACAAATGCGAAACAGGAGCTACTGGAAGTGATAGAAAAATACCGCTCCATTGGATTCCGTAATTTACATTATGTCTATTACCGACTATCTCAATTAGAACTTAAGGCAGGCGACCATGACAAAGCGATCTTCTATTCTCTTGAGGCAATTAAAAGTATGAAGGCTACCGGGGACACCTTAGCGGCGGGAGATTTTTATGTCTGGCATGCCCATGTCTGCCGTGAAATCAATGAGTTCCAAAAATGTCTCGATTATTCGCGACTGGCCATTCAAAGTTATACTGTACATGCCGGTGAATTCGATCTGCCCAGCGCTGCGTTTGTACATACTTTTGGCCTGCGTAAAATGAAAAGATTTTCCGAAGCGGTGGAGTTCGTCAAGCAAATAGCAAAAAAATATCCTCCGGAAAACGTCGCAGCGGACATTAGTTATAATATGACCATAGGTAATATTTACGCAGATACTAAACAGTTCGCCAAGGCGGAGCCCTATTTGCTGCGTGCTTATGAATTGAACAAGCCACACAATGTCGCCCAGGTATCCCTGGACCGGGACCTTGGACATTTGTACATTGAATCTCACCAATATGAGAAAGCAAGGCCCTACCTGAACAGGGCGCTGAAAATACCTCAGGCGACTTTTGCCTTTCTTAGCTATACCCATTATTTGCTATACCTGGTGGACTCTGCAGCCGGCAACTTTCGGGCGGCTATAGAACACTTACACAGGAATCATACGCTGGTTGACTCCAGCCTGGCTGAATCAAAACAAAGGGATATCCAGAAACTGCTGATACAATTCGAATCCAAAGAAAAAGAGGATAAGATCAGGATCAAAGATCAGAATATCGCTTTATTGAATCAGAAGGCCACGCTACAGCAGGTGGAACTTAGCCGGACCAACCTCATAAAGAACATTACGATCGGCAGCGTCTTTTTTTTATTGGTTATCAGCTTTTTGCTTTATCTGCAGTATAGAAGTAAAAAAAGGAGCAACCAGATCATTCTGCAAAAGAATGAGGCGCTTCAGCAGCTTGTAACAGAAAAGGAGTGGCTGTTAAAAGAAGATCATCATCGCGTAAAAAACAACCTGCATACCGTTATTTGTTTGTTAGAATCACAGGCCGCTTACCTGGAAAATGATGCATTGAAGGCGATAGAAAAAAGTCAGCACAGAATATATGCCATGTCATTGATCCATCAGAAATTATATCAATCCGAAGATATAAAAACAATTGATATGAAGAAATATCTTCCTGAGTTCATCCAGTATCTGAGCGATAGTTTTGATACTTCAAATCAGATTCGTTTTCAACTGGACATTGAACCATTAAAGCTCAGCGTAGCACAGGCTATACCCATCGCACTTATAATAAATGAGGCTGTAACAAATTCAATCAAATATGCTTTTCCCTATAATAGGAAAGGCGAAATTTCAATTGCTATTTACCAGATCGGAAATCAAATGAAACTTGAAGTTGCCGATAATGGAATCGGTATGAATCCCAATCTTAAGGGCACTGAATTAAATTCACTTGGACTGGAACTCATGAAAGGATTGAGTGAAGAGATCAGGGGCCATATTGAATTTGAAAACAACAAGGGGACAAAAATCTCTGTCACTTTTAAAATGGATACATTAATGGAATTTGAAAATCACCTGCTGATGCCATTAGAAAAGGAGGTTTACACATGAAAGCTAAAATACTTATCGTAGAAGACGATATCCGAATTGTACAACAAATTGTCCAATTTGGCAATTGATCGGCAATCTTAAAATCCTATATTTTGTATCAAATCAGAATAAAGAATGTGGTATCAACTTTTCATCTCTATTTTTATTATTGTTTCGTTCTTGTTCATCCGGATAAAACATAGAAAAGAAAGTCCGACTATATATATTCGAAATCAGGCTAAAAAATATTTATGAATTTCGTGATGATAATTCATCTGGCTATAGAGTAATTGTTATGAAAAGATGAGTTAAAACTGACACAATATTTACACTATCTATCTCTTTTGCCCTTTTTGGATTATGGATTTTTTTTTGATTCAATATGTTCAATTTAAGTTGATGGCAAAATTCAACTATTCATAGTAAATAAAAGAGTTCTCTTAGGTAACTATAAATATACCTTGAAATGAAGAACAAGCTATTAACAACTTTATTGTTAGTGCTCTCAATCATATCTGTTTGCGGGCAAAACATAACCAGATATGAGGTAGATTCTTTACTTAGATTATTGGATAAAAGCAACTCAGATACAGGACGATTTAATTTATCATTGAAAATTGCCTGTTTCCATATTTTTAAACCCGGGGAATTTAAAACAGACCTTGACAGTGCAGAAGCATTGATCAACGATGCCAAGCGCGTGAAAGCGGGAATCAAATCGAAAGAGGCTGATGGGTATCTTCTTTTAGTAGAATCCTACCTCATTGGAGAAACTGGGCAGCGCGAAATGGCTATAAAGATGATTGAAAAAGCCATACAGATGCTGAGAGATGGAAAAGATAAATCTCTTTTGGGCGAAGCCTGTTTGGAGTTGTCTTACTGTTACACGTACTATAATACGTCCTTTAATATTGATGCAGCCTCAAAGAAAAGGCATTGGATTGAACGGGCCCTTGAAGCTTTTCAGCAATCAGGCAATCTGGAGCAGAAGGCTTTCTGTCTCAGCCAACTTGGCGAGCTGGATATAATAAATAATCAGGAGGCTAAAGCGCTGGGAGAACTAAAACTGGCTTTGGCAACATATGATTCTATCCATTATGATAAAACGCAGGGTGTATATTCTTTACTCGCGAGGTTGTATGACAGATATGCTGATTATAGCAATGCCATAAGATACGAACTAATGGCATTGAAAGCAGCTGAAAAGGTTAATGATTCAACTATGATGTTATCCCAAATCAATAATGATATGGGAGGATTTTTTAAGCGACAGGGAGAAAATGACAAAGCGCTAACATTTTATAATAATGGTTTTAATATAGCAGAAAGACACAGGGACACGAGCAGTATCTTTTTATTTGCAATGAATATTACTGATGCATACGTAACACTTAATAGACCACTTGATGCGCTCAGAATCATTGAACACATTTCAAAAAAATATGCAACGCCAAGTAGTATTGATGTTGAATATTTCGCCGCGGTTATGTACATAAATATTTATATAAGTTTGAAGCTATATCCCAAGGCCCAGCCTTACTGCCTCACACTTCTTAATATAGCGAAAAGCCCTGAAGTTGTTACCAGTGATATTGTTGCTATTTACTCGTTGCTTATAAGATTTTATATCGCCTCCGGGCAATATTCATCCGCGCTGACTTATTTGATTAAAAATAAAGCGTTAACCCGTCAATTGAGGTCACCGCTGGAAATATCCAATAATTATCGCCAATGGTACAAACTTGACAGCGCTCAGGGTAATTATAAATCTGCCCTTTATAATCTGACGGAATTCAGCAAGATTAATGATTCTATTTTTAATCAAACGAAAAGCAAACAGAACCAACTGCTGCAGGTGGAATATGAAACCGAAAAAAAGGACAATAATATAAAAATGAAGGAACAGAAGATACAGGTATTGACACAGCAGGATCAGCTACGGCAAGCCAGTCTTAAAAGAGCAAATTTTGCAAGAAATGTAACATTCGGGGGAATTTTAATGTTGCTAATAATTACCGGGTTGATTTATAAACAGTACAGAAATAAACAAAAAAGCAATCTGGCCATTATGCAAAGCAATGAGATTATCACACAGAAAAACCAGGTCATCACTCATAAAAATGAACTGTTGGAGCATTTGCTGACGGAAAAAGAGTGGTTATTAAAAGAGGTGCATCACCGCGTAAAAAATAATCTGCACACCGTTATTTGTTTGTTGGAATCTCAAGCCGCGTTTCTGGAAAACGATGCACTAAAAGCGATAGAAAAAAGTAAGCACAGGATATATGCGATGTCACTGATCCATCAGAAATTATACCAGTCGGAGGATATAAGAACAATTGATATGAAGACATTTCTTCCTGAATTCATCCAGTACCTGAGTGATAGTTTTGATGCTTCCAATCGGGTTCGTTTTCAACTGGACATGGAACCATTAGAGCTCAGCGTGGCGCAAGCCATACCCGTAGCGCTCATTATAAATGAAGCTGTAACAAATTCAATTAAATATGCTTTTCCTTATAACAGGAAAGGCGAAATTTCAATTGCTATTTACCAGATCGAAGATCAAATGAAACTTGAAGTTGCCGATAATGGAATCGGCATGAATCCCAATCTTAAAGACACCGAATTAAATTCACTGGGACTAGAACTAATGAAAGGATTGAGTGAAGAGATCAGGGGCCATATTGAATTTGAAAACAACATGGGGACAAAAATCTCCGTCACTTTTAAAATGGATACATTAATGCAATTTGGAGATCATCTGATCATGCCATTAGAAAAGGAGGTTTACACATGAAAGCCAAAATACTTATTGTGGAAGATCAGTTTATTGAAGCAAATAATTTGAAGATCATTCTTAAGAGGGCTGATTATTTGGTTTGCCCTCTTGCAAGTTCGGTTACCAGCGCGTTAAAAATAATTGAAAATGAAAA
>Ga0137403_10005024_pt1 | contig 15419 bp, 18 predicted proteins | sample CZOMad2_1_16fung_FD_122057 | JGI IMG/M metagenome (GOLD analysis project Ga0137403, IMG submission 122057) | Vadose zone soil fungal communities from Angelo Coast Range Reserve, California, USA - CZOMad2_1_16fungal (Hybrid Assembly) | ecosystem: Environmental > Terrestrial > Soil > Vadose zone... | reverse complement strand
TGGGAGCGACGGGAGGCAGCTGATCACGATAGCTCTCGGTCTGCGGAAGCGGGTCTTCATGACCAGATGCTCCCCCGCCTTGATGGTGAAGGTGAAGCGGGGCTCGTCGAAGCATGGAAGGAGGCATCCGGCAAAGACGCAGAGCGGGCAGCGTGAAGCGAAGGTGCAGGTCCCGTCAGCAGCGTGGTCAACGTCGCAAAGAGGATCGACGGGCTGATTCTCGATCGTCCCGTCGTGACAGTCGATGCGCAGCTTCCGCGGGCGCCTGACCCGCGGGGCGGGACAGCCGGCACTCCTGACGGGGATGCATCCCCGCTGCGGCCCGCAGACGCGGCAGGGACCGCACGACGCGGTCGGCCCACCGACGCAGGTTCCGCCCCGACACGTGTCGCCCGTCGTGCACGCATCACCGTCGTTACACGCGACACCGTCGGGCGCCGGGTCCCGAACGCAGGCGCCGAGACTGTCGCAGCGGCTCGTGCCGCACAGATCGATCGGCGCGCCACATGGCGTTCCGGCCGGGGCTGGCGCGCCCGGGGCGCAGATTCCGTCAGCGCAGGCGTCACCGACCGTGCACTCGTTGCCGTCATCGCACAGGCCGCTCTTAGGGGGATGCACGCAATTCCCGCCACCGTCGCACACATCGTCCGTGCAGATGTTGCCGTCGTCCGGACACCAGCCGCCGGGGTTTTCTGGCCGGCAGGACGACGAGCAGCAGTCCCCATCGAAGACGTTGCCGTCGTCGCATTGTTCGCCGGGGTCGAGGGTGCCGTTGCCGCAGTGGCTGCCGAAGAACGTCCCGCTCGCGGGGAACGGACCGGCACAGTCGAAGGTGCCCGTGAAACTGGCGCCGTCCGAGGCGACGCTGCCCTCGATCGTCAGACTCGAGCAGAAGGACTCGGAGTGGCCGCGCGCCGTGAACGTACCCGCCGCGGTATCAATCGTGCCCGCGAGGGCTACGGCTCCGATGAGGCTACAGGAACCTGCAAAGGACAGGGTCGTAGCGGACTGCGCAATCTCCACCAGGCATCCAACCGTCGAGACCGGCCCAGAGGTCGTTTCGGCTCGGACACCCCATTTGCCGCTGATGTCGGCGAAGGCGAAGGCACCGTGGACTGCGCCAAGAAGGAACGCGAGAGGCAATGCCCGCGTCCGCACGTCCGACAGCCCTACCGCCCAAATCCTCGCGGGTCAATGCGTCCCGCCGGCTCCGCTTCGCGCTGGCTCGCATCCCTGACGTTCTGTCTAGGACGCACTCCGGCGACGTCAGGTCGAGTCCGACGATCACCCGCGCTCACCACCCTCCGCCTGCCCGTGCAAGTCGGCGATCATGTTGCTCCTGGTGACGTGCGCGCAGTGCCGCGAGGAGGTTCTGGAGGCCGACCTGATCGGTGACGAGGAGGAGTGCGCCCTCCGATCACCTCCTTGTTCACCCGAACACGATCCAGGCCGAGACGCTCGGCGTGTTGCTCAAGCACTTCGTCGTCACCGAACCGCCCCGCCGGCAGCGTAACCGCACCACGCTACCGCCCGCAGCCGCTCGATCTCGCCCACGAGTTCGGGGATGCGGTCCAACGCGACCTCGGCGCGGAGGGCTGTCGGATTGGGCCGAGGGACCAGGAGGACGGGGAGCTGAGCAGCCTACGCTGGCGGCTTCAGGTCCTCGGGCGCGACGTCGCGGATGTGCTGGGCAAAGGACCAGTGGTGCCCCTCGACATCCGCCGCTCCGTAGGTCCGGTCGCCGTAGAACTGGTCCTTGGGCTCGGAGAGGATGGTGGCACCGGCGCTCTTGGCGCGCTCGAAGTGCTCGTCCACGTCGTCAACGTAGACGTACACGTTCTGTGTCACGTGGCCGAGGCGCTTCGGGTTCTGAAACTCGGGGCCGGGGTGCCCCATCATCACGACACCGTCGGCCAGCTCCACCTCAGCGTGCATGATCTTTCCACCTGGCCCGGGCATCCGCATGCGCTCTCGGAAGCCGGTAGTGTCTCAGTCTGATTCCGCTGAGGCACTACCCGCGCGTCAGACCCACCAGGCGGTCGTGATGTGGGTCAGCTCGGCGGCGGCCCACGCCGCCTCGCCGGCGGCGTCGGGCCACACGATCCACTGCGGGTCGTCCTCCGGGGCGGCCGAGGTGGCCGCAGGCTCGAGGCTTCCCACGCCCTCCGGGTCGGGCTCGAACTGTGCCAGCTCCTGCGTCGGGTCCATCTCCACTCCTCCCACGCTACGCGAGGCGGCGTTGATCCCCGAAAGAACCCCCACTACTCCTCTGGACAGTCGCGGGCAAGGCGGCTAAGGGCGCCGCATGGCGTCACTCAAGTCTTACGGTGAATGGGCGCTCGTCACCGGCGCATCGGCGGGCATCGGCACGGCGTTCGCCCGCGAGCTCGCGGCGCAGAGCGTCAACGTGGTCCTGGTGGCGCGGCGGGCCGATCGGCTCGAAGCGCTCGCCGCGGAGCTGCGCGAGAAGCACGGCGTGAAGACGCGCGTCGTCCCGGAGGACCTCGAGCGCGACGGTGCGGCCGAGCGCCTGCTCGAATGGGTGCGCGACCTCGAAATCGGCATCCTGGTCAACAACGCCGGCTTCAGCATGGTCGGGCGCTTCGAGCGGGTCCCGCGCGAGAAGATCCTGGGGATGATCCGCGTCAACTGCCTCGCGGTCGCGGCGCTCACGCACGCCTTTCTCCCCGCCATGCAGGCCCGGCGGCGGGGTGCGGTCATCATCGTGGCGTCGGTGGCGGGCTACCAGCCGCTCGGCTTCGCGGCCACCTACGGGGCGACGAAGGCCTTCGACCTGATGCTGGGCGAGGCGCTGTGGGCGGAGAACCGGAGCACGGGGGTCGACGTGCTCGCGCTCTCGCCGGGGCCGGTCGACACCGAGTTCCAGGTGGTCGCCGGGGAGAAGCCGCATCCGGGCGCCACGCCGGAGAGCGTCGTCGAGGTGGCGTTCGCCGCCCTCGGCAAGAAGCCGTCGGTCATCGTGGGCGGGATCAACAAGGCGCGCACCTGGTCGCTTCGTCTCGCGCCGCGCAAGCAGGTGGCGCGGCTCGCGATGGGTGTGATGCGGGGCTACATCCCGGAGGAGCGGCGCTAGCCCGCAAGGGTTTTGTTTGGGGCCGTGCCCGTTGGTGTTACCGCTCACGCTGGATGAGGTTTCCGCGCAGCTTTTCGCTCCGGGATTTCAGATTGTGACCCACGGTCTCCGCCGGCATGATGGCCGGGGGAGAACGTATGGGTGGAGCCCATGGTGGTGGCGGAGGGGCGGCATTCTTCGTCCTGTCGTTCTTCTGCGCGCCCGCGCTCGCCGCGGCGCCCTCCCGTTTCCCGGATCTGTTCGCGGTCACGGCTGTCTCGCCCGCTGAAGCGTGGGTGGTCGGCCGCGGCGGCACGATCGCGCACACCGCCGACAGCGGCGCCACGTGGACCATCCAGGACTCGGGCACCACGCGCGAACTCTTCGGGATAACCTTTCTCGCGGACGGCCGCCGCGGCTGGGCGGTCGGCTTCTGGGGCACCGTGCTCCACACGGTCGATGGCGGTACCACATGGACGCCGCAGAGGACGACCACGAACTTCTCGCTCCTTGCGGTCCACTTCCTCGAGGACGGAGAGCGCGGGTGGGCGGTCGGCGAGGAAGGCTACGTCTTTCACACTACCGACGGCGGGGCGACGTGGGAGTCGCAGCCGAGCCGCACGCGCGAGATGCTGACGGCCGTCCACTTCTTCGCCGACGGACACCAGGGGTGGGTGTTCGGCGGTCGTCGGTCGCTCCGCACGAGTGACGGCGGCGCGCTCTGGTCACAGCTGCCAGAGCAGCCTCACCTGCTCGATGTCGCGGACGACGGCCGCGAGGCGTGGGCCGTTGGCGCCGACGGCGCTCTTGTCCACACCGCCGACGGTGGCGCGACGTGGACGGTGCTCACGACCGAACGGCCGCGGGACATCAGGGCCCTGCACATGTTCCCGGACCGACGCCGCGGCTGGGCGATCGCAGAGCACACCGTCCTCACCACGGTCGACGGCGGCATCACCTGGCGCGCACATCCCACAGGGGCCAGGTACGCTCTCCATGCGGTCGCGATCCTTCCTGACGGACAACATGGCTGGGCGGTGGGCGAGCAGGGGGCCCTGCTGCACACCGGGGACGGCGGCGTCACCTGGCGCCCGCAAGCCGACTTCCCCCGCGCCGACCTCGCGTCGGTGCAGTTCCTCGCGGACGGGATGACCGGCTGGGCGGGCGGCGCAGATGGAACGCTGCTCGGCACAACCGACGGTGGCGTCAGCTGGACGCCGCTCGTGACCGGTACGACCGACCGCCTCGTCGCCCGCTTCGGGCCCGACGGCCGCGATGGCTGGGCCGTCGGCGTGCGCTCGATTCTGCGCACCGCAGACGGCGGGGCGACGTGGACGCCGAGCCTCGACGGGGAGTGGGGGCTCACGGCGCCGCAGTTCTCAGTGGACGGCCGGCACGCATGGGTGCTCGCCGGCGGCGGCAACCGGCTTCTGCGCACCGCGGATGCGGGGGCCTCGTGGGAAAAGGTCCCGCGCGACGAGGTCCTCTTCCAATCGCGCGCCAGCACGCCTGACATGCAGATGCTCGCCGACGGCCGGCAGGGCTGGATCGTCGGCGCCGACACCGTCCTGCACACGACGGACGGCGGTACGACGTGGCACCGACAGGAGATCGGCATCCGCCGGGAGTGGACCCGAATCGAGGACAGGGTCGAGCTCCACGGCGTCCATTTCCTCGAGGACGGTCGGCGCGGTTGGGTCGTAGGCAAGCCGGGTATGATCCTCCACACGACCGACGGCGGCGCGTCGTGGATGGCGCAGCAGAGCGGCGTCAACGAGTCGCTCTTTGCCGTGCGCTTTCTCCCCGATGGCCGGCGCGGCTGGGTGGTGGGGTGGGGCCCGATCCTCCATACCGACGACGGCGGAGTGACGTGGAGGACGCAGCTCCGCGGCGGCGAGGCCGCGCTGCGGGCGATCGACGTGCACCCCGATGGCCAGCGCGCCTGGGCGGCCGGCGACGGAGGCGTTGTGCTCGGCACCGCCGACGGGGGCCGGACCTGGACACCGCCCGGCCCGCGCGCCGAGCCGGACCTTCTCGCCGTGCAGTTCCTCGCCGATGGGAAGCGTGGGTGGGTCGCGGGCGGAGAGGGCACCATCCGTCACACCGATGACGGCGGCGCTTCGTGGACGGTGCAGCCGAGCGGCCGGAGCGACAGCCTCATCTCGCTCCAGTTCCTCCCCGACGGCCGCCGCGGCTGGGCGGGCGCCATGCACCTCGACGGCGGTGTCTTGCTCCACACGGGGGACGGCGGCGCCACCTGGAGTGCGCAGCCGCTCCCCAAGGGCGCCTTCGGGGCCTGCTTCCTCCCCGACGGCCGCCTCGGCTGGGCCGTCGGAGCGGGCATCTGGCACACCCGCGACGGCGGCAGCGCATGGGGTCCGCAGCTCCAGGGCGAGCGTCTCCTGTTCTTCTTCGTCAACTGCCTGCCGGACGGGCTGCACGCCTGGGCCACCGGCATGCTCGCCCCGGTGGCGCGCACGAGCGACGGCGGCGTCACCTGGCAGACCGACGTCCGCAGCGAACACTATCCGCTCGGCCCTGTCCACTTCCTCGCCGACGGCCTCCGCGGTTGGGGCGCGGATCAGTACGCGATCGTGCATACGACCGACGGCGGCGCGACGTGGGAAGTCCAGTGGGACGACCCGCTCTCGCCGCCCGCTGCGGTCCGCTTCTTGGCGGACGGCCGCGAGGGGTGGGCGGTGGGCACGGCGGGCATGATTCTCCACACCACGGACGGCGGCCGCAGCTGGTCGCGCCAGCGGAGCAGCACGCGTGAGCCTCTTGCGGCGCTCCACGTGGCGGAGGACGCGCGTGAGATATGGGTCGTGGGTGCGCAGGGTACGGTGCTCCACACGACGAACGGCGGCGAGGCGTGGGCGCGCCTTGCGGGAGGCCCGTAGTGCGTTTCGCGGCCGGACTCCTCGTCGTGCTTGTGGCCACGGCGCACGCGTCCCCGCTCCCTCCTTTCGGGGGCGTCCGCGGCTTCTCGTTCGTGAGCGACGCGGAGGGCTGGGCGTGCGGCGACCCGGGCGTTCTCCTGCATACCAGCGACGGCGGGCTCACCTGGGATCCCCAGGAACCCGGGAGCGGAGACGCGTTCGGCGCAATTCAGGTGCTGGCCGACGGTCGGCGCGGTTGGGTGCTCGGCATGAGCCGATCGATGATTCATACGATCGACGGAGGCGCGCACTGGACGAAGCTCGCGCAGCATTCCGAGCAACTCGTCTCCCTCCAGCTCCTCGCTGACGGTCGGCGTGGCTGGGCCTCTGGCTACGCCGGCGCCATCCTGCACACGCGCGACGGCGGCCTCACGTGGGCGCCACAACCGTCGGGCACGAAGCGCCTCGTGGCGATGGTCCGCATGCTCGATGACGGGCGACGTGGTTGGGCGGTCGGCGGCGGAGGGCTCGTCCTGCATACGACCGACGGCGGCGTGGCGTGGGTCCCACAGCCGAGCGGCGCGACGGTCGACCTCCATGCCGTGCAAGTTCTCGCAGACGGCCAACGCGCCTGGATCGCGGGCGACCGCGGCACCGTCCTGGTCACCGGCGACGGCGGCGCCACTTGGACGCCCGGCCGGACGGACACCGGCGGTGATCTGCTCGCGCTCCAGGTTCTGGCCGACGGGCGCCGCGGGTGGGCCGTCGGGACGGAGGGCGCCATCCGCCACACGACCGATGGGGGCTTCACGTGGACCCGTCAGCCGTCGGGCACCGAGCAGCGGCTCTTTGCCATTCACGTGCGGCCCGATGGAAACCGCGGGTGGATCGGGGCGTGGGCTCTCCTGCTCGTCACGACCGACGGCGGGACCACGTGGAGCCGGCGCGCAACTGTGCGGGGGTCGGGGTCGCACTGAAGCGGTCGTCAACTCCGGGTCGGACGGGCCGGCCGGCCGAGCGCAAAGCACGGCAACTGCCAAGGGTGCCACGAGAGGGAGTGCCCGACGCGCTCATTGCTGATCCTGCGCGAATGGGCGCGGGCAGAGTGGCCCGCAGACGATCGCCCGGGGGCGCTGACCCGCGCGCGCGGTTCGGCTATCATCGCGCCGGATGACCCAGGAGGAGCGCTTCCAGAGGGCGGTCGAGCTGCTCCAGGAGGCCTACCGCCTGCAGATGGAGGGCGAGCTGGACGCCGCCATCGAGCGCTACCAGCAGTCGATCGCGCTCCACCCCACCGCCGAGGCGCACACCTTCCTCGGCTGGACCTACAGCTTCCAGGGGCGGCTCGAGGACGCGATCGCGCAGTGCAAGGAGGCGATCGCGGTCGATGCCGACTTCGGGAATCCGTACAACGACATCGGCTCGTACCTGATCAAGCTCGGGCGTCTCGACGAGGCGATTCCCTGGCTCGAGTCGGCGATCAAGGCGCCACGCTACGAGCCACGCCACTACCCGCACTGCAACCTGGGGCAGGTCTACTGGGCGCAGGGGCTGCTCGCGAAGGCGGCGGGCGAGTTCGAGAGCGCGCTCGCGATCGAGCCGGGGTATCCGTACGCGCGCGCGGCGCTGGCGGCGATCCGCAAGCAGCTGAACTAGACCGCCACGGTTGCCGAGCGGTATTCCGGCTCAAGGCACGCTTCGGGGCTGGTGAGCACGAGCGCCTTGCCGTATCATCGCGTCATGCCGCTCGTCATTGACGAGGCCGAGCTGCGGCGCCTGCCGATCACCGTGGACCCGGAGGTGGTGAGTGGTGCCCCGGTGTTTCGCGGGACGCGCGTTCCGGTCGACGCCTTGATCGAGAATCTCGAAGCCGGGCTCACCCTCGACGAGTTCCTCGACAACTTTCCGACCGTGAGCCGCGAGCAAGCCGTCGAGGTCCTCGAGCACTGGAGGCGGACGCTCCGGCGGCTCGGCGCGCGTTGAGGATACTGCTCGACGAGTGTGCGCCGCGGATCGTGAAGACCCGACTCGCGCGGCTCGCGATCTCGACCGTGCAGGAGCTTGGCTGGACCGGTATCAAGAACGGCGAGTTGCTCGCGCGAGCCGAGCAGCGGTTCGATGTGCTGGTGACCGCCGATCAAAGCTTCCCATACCAGCAGAACCTGGCGGGCCGTCGTCTCGCCGTGGTGGTGCTGCCGAGCAACCAGGTCCCCGTCGTCGTTGGACTGTTACCGGATCTCGAGCGCGTGTTGGGCGCGATCCAGCCGGGTGACGTCGTCGAGATGCCGCTGCCGTAGCCAGGCGATGAGGCCGAGGGCCACTCCGTGGGCAACCGCGGGCAACCGCACGCGCCCTTGGCGGCGATCCGCAAGCAGCTGAACTGAGGCAAACGCGGCCGCCGAGGTTTCTTGCCGGGATTCACGGGCCGGTCAACCGCGCGAGCGAGCGCCGGAGGTTCTTGCGAGCGTTCGCCTCCAGGCGCCTGAAGAGGCTCGGCGTCCGATAGATGGTCTCGCGGCGAAGGAACCCCTCGATCATAGCCGCGCGTCCCTGGCGCCAGGCGTCATCGTCCACCCACGAGTACTCCGCGCGCACGGCCTTCTCGTAGCGGTCGAAGACGCTGGGCTCGGCACCCAGAATGGCGAGGTCGATGTCAACGACGAGAGTGGCGTCAGGCGAGATGACGGATGGGCCATCATGGGCCGTGGCCATCACCAGGCGGGCGACGCGCGTGACGATCTCCTCGGCTACGCCGTCCGCCGTCAGGGCGCTGCGGGCCCAGGAGGCGCTCCGGGCCTCGTTGTCGTGCGCGTGCGGGTCGTAGACAACATCGTGGAACCAGAGCGCAGCCGCGACCTCGGCGGGGCGCTCCGTGGCGCTGCGCGTCTGATCGAGGAGCTCGAGGCACGCCCGGAGGTGCTCCACCGTATGGTAGGCGCGGTGCGGTTCCCCGTAGGCCGCGAGGAGTCTCGCCGCGAGGTCGCGGCCGTCCCCCAGGCCACCGAGCTCCCGCCAGACGGAGACGAAGCGGTCCGTGAGGCTCATGCTTCGACTCCTCGCGCGGGGAGCCGCCCGGCGGCACGCCACGGAGGTCGGAGCCAGCGCAGCGCCCGCTTGACGACCAGGCAGAGCAGCGCGAAGCGCTTGGCCCGGACGCTTCGCGCAGGAAGGATGTGGACATGGATCCCTGGGGTGCGCCGCGTCCGCGCCCCGTTGTAGAGAATCGTGAAGCACTCGGGGTCGCCGAAGCACGCCTCGCCGAGCCGTCGCGCGATGCGCCGGCTCATGACGAGGAACTCGTCGACCTCCTCCTCCGTCGGCGCGCCTTGCTCCTGCGGGAAGTAGAGGACGTGGTAGTGCGGCAAGAGCGGGATCGCGGGTTTCGCCACCCGGCACGTCCTGCCCGTCGAGAGACGGAACTCCGCCCTCATCGCCGCTCTTCCCGCGGGGCGCTGAGCAGCCCCGTCGCCATCCGTCGCACCGTGCGAGCCGCCGATCCTGCGGGGACGACCCCGGGCACCGCGGCAGCGATCGCGAAGTAGCCCTCGACCGCTGCCATCAGCCCGGCCGCCATGGCTCTCGCGCCGGCCCGGGGGCGCCCCTCGGCCGCGCGACACTCGCCGATGATCCCCGCCAGGCGCTTGGTGCCCTCGCGTATCCACTTCCCGTAGACTGCCCGCACCTCGGGCTGCCGGATGGCCTCTGATGCCACCAGGGCCCAGCACGCGACGTCCTCCGGGCGCGCGTCCGGCCCGGTGGCCAGCAGCGCGTCGAGGAACGCGATCAGCCGGTCCCGCGGGACCTCTCCCGCTCCGGCCGACCGAGCCTCGATCCTCGCCTGGGCGCGGCCCGTCAGGTCGTCCACGAGGGCGAGCAGGACCTCCTGCTTGCTCCCGAAGTGGTAGTGCACGAGACCCGGCGTGAGACGGGCCGCCCGCGCGATGAGGCCGATGGTCGCTCGCTCGTACCCCCGCTCGGCCATGACGCGCCGGAGGCCCGCCACGATTTGGGCCCGGCGTGCCAGCGTATTCTTGGGGCGCGCCATATATTGGTCAGCCAACCAAATAATACCCCCGAGCGTGGTGCCGTGTCAACGCTCGCGGTCGGCGAGACGGGACCGGTCGTCCACCTTCCTTTGGCAGCGGAAGCCGGCTAGGAGAGTACGACCGATGCGGCTCGGCGTCATGGTGCGCAACATGGGGGCCGCCTCCACCCGGGAGACGGTGGCGGCGGTGGCCCGAGCCGTCGACGCCGAGCCCGCCATCGCCGATCTCTGGGTGGTCGATCACATCGCGATCCCGCCCGACGACGCCGAGGGCTCGGACGGGCGCTACCTGGACCCGCTCGCCACGCTCGCTTACCTCGCCGGTGTCACGACGCGCGTCGGCCTCGGCACGGCCGTCCTCGTGCTGCCCTACCGGCCCGCGCTGCCGACGGCGAAGTGGATCGCCACCGTGCAGGAGCTGTCGGGCGGGCGGCTCAGCCTCGGGGTCGGTGTGGGCTGGATGGCGGCCGAGTTCCGCGCGCTGGGCGTCGACCTCCGCCGGCGCGGCGCGCTCACCGACGAGGCGCTCGCCTTCCTCGAGCGCTGCTTCGCGGCGGACGTCGTCGAGGCGAACGGGCAGCCGTTCCTCTTCCGCCCTCGGCCGCAGCGTCCGCCGCTCTTCATCGGCGGGGCGCCGCCGCACGCCTTCCGCCGGGCCCTGGCGCACGGCGCGGGCTGGATGCCGATCGGCCTCGACCCCGACGCGCTCCGGCCGCTCGCCACCGATCTCCGCGCGCGGGCCGCCGCCACGGGCCGGGCCGCCCCGGAGGTCGCTGTCCTGACGCGCCTCCCGCTCGACGACCCCGGCGCCGCGCGCGACCTCCTCGCGCGCTACGCCGAGGCCGGCACGACGCGCGTGATCCACGGCGAGCGCTACGCCGACGCGGCCGCGTTCCTCGCCATGCTCGATCGCCTGGCGCGCGTGGCGTGAACAGCTCCTAGGGCAGGAGCTGGAGCCCGAGGAAGATCTGCACGCCGCAGAGCAGGAGCGCCGTGGCGCCGAGCAGGGGATGGATCGTCCGCGCCCGCCGATCGCGCCGGATGCGGCGTGAGAGGAGCGCCGCCGCGGTGAGGCAGGCCATGATGGCGCCGCCGACCGCGAAGTGCGTCTCCGCGGCGTCCTCGACGTCCGGGGTGAGCCACTCGACCGTCGCCCAGCCGCCGAGCCAGGTGAGCAGGAAGAGCGTGTACAGCCATGGCCCCAGCGCGGCGTGGCGGCGGCGGGCACGGTCGGCGCCTGCGCGCGCCGAGCGACTGCGCACACCCAGGCTCGCCGCATAGGCTGCCAGCGTGATCGCCACCAGGCCGACGACGGGGTGCAGGTACGCCACGCGGCGCCCGTAGCACACCGGCGGGCGACTGCGATAGGAGGACCGCGATGGAGGACTCGCTCGCCGCCCTCGCCGCACGCGTCGCCGGGGCGCCCTACTGCGCCCGGCTCGGCGTCGTGGTGGAGGCCATCGCGCTCGACCGCGCGCGCATCCGCGTCCCGTACAAGGACGAGAACTCGAACCCCGGAAGAGCGCTCCACGGCGGCGTGCCCGCCTCCACCATCGACATCGCGGGCGTGCTCGCCGCCGCGACCGGGCTCGCAGGCCGGCCGACCTTCGACGCGGGCACGCTCGACCTCTCCGTCGACTACCTCGCCGCCGCCATCGGCGAGGACATCGTCGCCGAGGCGGAGGTCCTCCGGCGCGGCAAGGAGATCGTCTACGCCGCGGTGGACGTGCGCAACGACGCCGGCAAGCGCATCGCGAAGGGCCTGGTCACCCACCGCGCGCTCGACCGTCCCCCCGCCGGCGCGGAGCGGCAGCGCATGACGCACGCCGAGCCCGCGGCCGCCGGCGGCGAGGTGCCGAAGCTCGCGCGCGCCATCGTCTCGGTGCCGTTCATGGCGAGCCTCGGACTCGCAATCACGCACATGCAGGACGGCCGCGCGCTCGTCCACATGCCGCTCACGCCCGACAAGACCGACCACGACGGCGCGATCCACGAGGGCGCGCTCGCCGCGCTCCTCGACACCACCGGCGCGATGGCGTCGTGGTCGATCGCCGGCCTCGACCTCCGCTACAAGGCCTCGACCGTCGGCATCCACGTGAGCTACCACGCTCCGGCGCGCGACGAGGTGGCGGCCGAGGCGCGCACCTGGCGGCGGAACGACGAGATCTTCCTGAACCAGGTGACGGTGAGCGAGCGCGGCTCGGGGCGGGTGGTCGCGACCGGGACGGTCACCTACCGGATCGTGGTGCCGTGACGCGCTCGGCTCAGTGGACGGCGGCCGCGATGCGCACGAGGCGCGCCACGCGCTCGCGGATCCGCTCCGCGTCGGGCGCGTCGGGCGCCAGCTCGAGGTAGCGCCGGAAGTCGCCCAGCGCCGCGCCGAAGCACTCGAGGTGCTCGTAGAGGAGGCCGCGCACGCGCACCTCGTCGGCCGAGTCCGGGACGAGCACGAGGAGAAGATCGGCCGCCGCCAGCGCGTGCGCGTGGTGTTTCTGGTCGAGGTAGGCGCGCAGCAGGTTGCGCAGCATGCGGGTCAGGATGGCCGGCGTGCCGGTGGTGGCGAGCGCGTCGGGCGGCAGCGCGGGCGCGTCGCTGCCGACGAAGGTGCGATAGCGCGCGAGCAGCTCGCGCTCGCCGATCGGGCGGCCGCCGTAGAACGGGTCCAGGAGGAGCGGTCCGCGGCTCCCCGCCACGCGCACGAGGAAGTGGCCCGGGAACCCGACGCCCTCGATGCCGAGGCCCAGGCGCGCGCCGGTCTCGATGAGCACCAGGGAGAGGGTGATGGGAATGCCCGTGCGGCGCTCGAGGACGTCGTTCAGGTAGCTGTTGCGCGGGTCGTAGTACTCCTCCTGGTTGCCGCGAAAGCCGCACTCGCCGAAGAGGTAGCCCGCGAGCTCGGTGACCGCGGCCTCCGGCGACGCCTGGGGGTAGAGGCGCGGGCGGACCGCGGCCGCCAGGTCGTCGAGCTGCCGGAGGTAGGGCGCCGGATCGAGGTCCGGGTAGGCAATGCGCGCGATCGCGAGCGCGGCGCGGGCGAGGTCGGTGCGCTCGCCGGCGGCGGCGAGCGCGGCGAAGTCCTCCCGCAGGCCCCCCATCTGCTCGCTAGGAGGCTGTCCGCGGCTCGCAGAGCTCGACCACGTTGCCGTCGGGATCGCGGATCCAGAGCTGGGGGCCGCCGAAGTGGAGGTAGGGGATGCCGCGCGCGTCGAGCGTCTGCCGCACCAGCTCGACGCTCTCCACCCGGAGCGCGAGGTGCGGATCGGTCGGGTCGATGTCCTCGAACATCTTCCGCTGCTCGATGAGATGGAGCTGCGCGCCGCCCAGGTCGTACCAGGCGCCGGGGAAGCCCAGGTCCGGGCGCGGCGCCATCCGCAGGCCGAGCAGGCCCTCGTAGAACGCGCGCGAGCGGGCGAGGTCCGCGATGCGGACGGAAGCGTGATCGAGGCTGCGCACATGGACGTCGCTCATGTGACCTCCAGATCGTCGACACGGAAGGTCGCGTCCGGGCCCATCCGGAACCACGACCCGATCCAGGCCATCCAGTACTTGCGCGCGAGGAGGTCGCGGATGCGCCCCTCGAGCGCCGGATCGGTGACGACGCGCGCCCGGCCGCGTACGCGGAGCTCGCCCACCTCGAGCGCGACGTCCGGGGTCTTGCGCAGGTTGCGTACCCAGTCGCGCTTTGCGTTCAGGGTCCCGAGGTAGAGGGTCGTGCCGTCGGTCACGAACCAGATCGGGACCGTGTGCGGCTTTCCCGTCCGCCGTCCGCGGGTCGTGATGCGGAGCGTGCTCCGGTCCTTCAGCACGACGAGCCGGGCGGCGAGGTCGGCCATCACGGGCACCTATAGCACGCCGGAGCTCGCGTGCACGCTTCGTCGCGTTGCGTCGCCTGTGCTACAAATCATGGTCCGCATGCAGAAGCCCCGCGTGCAGTTCGCCCGCACCCGCGACGGGGTGTCGATCGCCTACAGCGTGGCCGGGCAGGGGCCCCCCATCCTGTTCCTCTCGGGCTGGGTCTCCCACCTGGAGGTCGAGGTGACGGGCGAGCCCATCGTCCGCTTCCTCGATGGGCTCTCGGGCGGCGGCCGGCGCCGCGTCGTGCGCTTCGACTGGCGCGGTACGGGCCTCTCCGATCGCGAGGTGGGCGACGTCTCGGCAGTCAAGCGGGCCGCGGACCTCGAGGCGGTGATCGAGGCGCTGGGCGGCGAGCAGGTGGCGCTCTTCGCCTGGGCGCTCAGCGGCCCGCCGGCGCTCATGTATGCGGTGGCTCACCCGGAGCGGGTGAGCCATCTCATCCTGTACGGCACGTTCGCCTCGGGAGCGACTACCAACCCCGCCCTCGCACGCGCCCTGATCGACCTCATCCGCGCCGACTGGACCCTCGGCGCGCGCACCATGGTCCAGGTCGTCGCGCGGGGGGTCGACAGCCGGATGATCGACGACGGGGCGAAGTTCCTCCAGGTGGCCTCGTCCGGCGAGGTCGCGGCCGCCATCCTCGAGGAGGGCTACTTCAAGATCGACGTGCGGGATGTCGTGGCGCAGGTGAAGGTGCCGAGCCTCGTGCTCCACCGTCGCGACGACCCGGCGATGCCATTCAGCGCCGGCCGGGAGCTCGCGGCGCTCCTGCCCGATGCCCACTTCCTGCCGCTGCCGGGCGATGCCAGCAACCCGTGGATCGGCGACCCGGGGCCCATTCTCAAGGCGGTGGACGAGTTCCTCGCGGGCGAGGAGGACGTGACTGAGGCACCCGCCGCCGATGCCGGCGCCGGGCTGCTCACCATCCTCTTCACCGACCTGGTCGGGTCGACGGCGCTGACGCAGCGCCTCGGCGACGCCGCGGCGCAGGACCTGCTGCGCGCGCACAACACGATCGTCCGCGACCGCCTGCGCGAGTACGGCGGCACGGAGTTGAAGAGCATGGGCGACGGCTTCATGGCCTCGTTTCCCTCGGGGAGCCGCGCGCTCGAGTGCGCGATCGCGATCCAGCAGGCGTTCGCGGACTACAACGACGGGCGGAAGGACGCGATCCTCGTCCGCATCGGCCTCAACGCCGGCGAGCCGGTGGCCGAGGACGCGGACCTCTTCGGCACCGCCGTGCAGGCCGCGGCGCGCATCGCCGCGCGGGCCCGGCCCGGGCAGATCCTGGTCGCGGACGTGGTGCGCCAGCTCGCCGCCGGAAAGCCGTTCCGCTTCAAGCACGTGGGGCGCTACGCGCTGAAGGGCATTCGCGAGCGCCAGCGCCTGTTCGAGGTCGTGTACTAGAGCGTGAGCCGAGACGGCGGTGCGGGGAGGCGGGGGCGCCATCTCCGCTTCGATTCGGCGCCGCCGAGCCGGGTGCCTCCATTGGCCGCCGCCCGCGGCGCCTCATAGGCGCTCCGACGGCGCCCCCGCCTCCCCGCTGCGCTATTCGGCCCCGCGCGCG
>Ga0137403_10005023_pt1 | contig 15421 bp, 12 predicted proteins | sample CZOMad2_1_16fung_FD_122057 | JGI IMG/M metagenome (GOLD analysis project Ga0137403, IMG submission 122057) | Vadose zone soil fungal communities from Angelo Coast Range Reserve, California, USA - CZOMad2_1_16fungal (Hybrid Assembly) | ecosystem: Environmental > Terrestrial > Soil > Vadose zone... | reverse complement strand
CGGCTGCTGCTTACCGAAAAGGAATTTTACGAGGCCGCCCTGGAGCGGAATGTGATCACGCTCAGGACTCAATGCTAAAAGCCTGGCTGCGCTCGGCCCAGCCCATGCCTTGGGCGATTGTACGGCAGAACGTCGAAAATTAGATCGACCCACAGTTGTCGCGTTCTGGACTTAAGAGGAGTGTTGAGGGAGTGATTGCTTTTGCGGAAGCAAATCGAAAGCCTTAATTTTGGGACCCGCGGCGGTTCTAAAGGGAATTATTACTTATTATTTTTTGTGTTGACACATTGCGAGATTTTTCGTAATCGCCGGGCAAATGAAAGCTCATCAACTAACTTTAAATGGAGCCACCCCGCACAGAACCCGAACTTTACCCACAATAGGAGGAAATGGAATTGCGAGTAGCGACACGAACGAGCTCAACCTGCAATTCGTCGTGAAGTACCGCGAGGCCGCAAAGCACAAGCAAAAGGTTTTTGAGACGGAAGAAGAGGCGATCGAGTTTGCCCGGACTAAAAATCCTAGTTTTCGACGTGAGCCGATCCAAGAAACAGAGGCTGAAGCGTCTGCGCGTGTGTTGCTAGAGTGCACAAATAAGCTTAGGGCCCATGGCAAAACAATAGCAGATGCGACAGACTTTTTTGTTCAGCATCTAATGGCCAACGAGAAGTCATGCACTGCGAGAGAGCTCGTTGACGAATTTCTTGCGGCAAAGCAAAAGGAGGCCGCTTCACAATTTGATTTAGACGATCTTCGATCTCGCCTCGCGACTTTCAGCAAAAGCTTCAACAACCACCTGGTCGAAACCATCACAAGCACACAGATCGACGATTGGTTGCGCTCGCTCAATGTCTCGGTGATCACTCGGAACCGCTACCGGCGATTGATTATGCTGGCGTTCAACTTTGCCGTGCAACGCGGATACACTAGTTCTAATCCACTCTTTGGGCGGTTCGTTGTCAGCCGCGCTGGCAACTGTTAGCCGGAGCGCTTGGTTAGGGCACGGCGCGTCGAATGTCGATGCTGCCATCGCGCAGCTCAGCGACGCCTGATGGACACCACCGTCCATATTCAGGGCATCGGGAACCATCATCGTCGTTAAGGCTCCCGCAGCGGCAGTGGCGGCAGAAAGAGTAGGCGCACTACAGGAATAACGACCAGAATAATAGAGTGGATCAGAGTCCGCGAAGTTCATAACCGCGGATTGCGCGGATTTTCCGGGCACAAATCGAGGATGCAGCAAGCGAAGACGCGCGACCGCGAGCCACTGAATCAATCGTTTCTAGAAGCTTTTTTAACTCTTTTCGGAACTTCAACCCGCCGTTCCCGGATAAAAAGGTGAGAGATGTAAGAAGCGCAAGCCAGGACTCGAAGTTAAGTAGATCCCAAGCAACGAAGGGGCTCTTCTGAAAACGGAGAGCCCTTTTTGCTGCTGTGCTGGTCTCGTCGCATGTGCTTCCCGGAGTTGCTTTGTCCGCATTACCCGCACCATCCGTGGTCGTTTCTGGAAATTTCTTAAACTTTTTTCGGAACTTCGATCCGCCGTTCCCGGAGAAGATGGTGAAGGGAAGATTTGGCAAGCTAGGGGATGTTTGCAAAAGGAGGAATTATGAAAATAACCCCTGGATCAAGAGATTCGCATTTGCGACTCGGTTTCCCGTTCGCAAATCGCCTTCTGTTGGGTTCGCGATCCAACTAACAAATAGGACCTCAGAGTCAGTCGCCATTATCCGATGAGTTGGATCACCGTCATCTGGTCGATGAACGCAGCCGCGTGTTTGACGCTCGCGGCGTTCTATTGCGCGGTCTGGTGCAAACAGCGCGAGAACTGGGTGCATTTGTTGTTTTCCTGTAGCGCGGTCGCCGCGGCGGCCATCTCTGCATTCGAGTTAGGGATGCTCAGTGCCCAGACGGTTGAGCGATACCAAGCTTTGGTGCGCTGGATACATCTGCCCACGTGGGTACTCACAGTGTCGTTCGTGGTTTTCGTGCGACTCTATCTCCGCGCCGGACGACGATGGCTGGCGTGGAGCATCTACGGCCTGCGGACACTAGTATTGATCCTCAATTTTATTTCTCCGGTGAGTGTCAATTTCCGGACAATTACAGACATCCACCACTTTTCATGGGGCGGCGAGATCGTCTCAGTGCCCGTCGGCCTCCCCAATCCATGGGGTCTGATTAGTAGCTTTAGCCTGCTCTTGCTGCTTATCTTTTCCGTCGATGCCACGATTACCGTCTGGCGCCGGGGTGATCGGCGACGCGCTTTGCTCGTCGGCGGTAGCATGATCTTCGGCGCGATCCTGGCGTGGCACGTCCCGCTGGTGATCTGGGGCGTCATCGAAGTCCCCTTTTTCCTCGGCTTCACATATACGGCCATTGTGGCGGCGATGGGCTACGAGTTGAGTAACGACATGGCTCGCGCGGCGCAACTCGCGCATGACTTGGAACTAAGCGATCAGAGGCTCAACTTAGCCGCGGACTCAGGCGATCTCGGGCTATGGGAGTGGGATTTGAGCAAGGATGAGATCTGGGTCACGCCGAGGCGCCGTGCCCAGTTGGGCTTCCCTGTTTCCGGAAAGATCACATTCGAAGACCTCATTTCCCGATGGCATGCGGATGATCGCGATAAAGTCCGACAGGCACTTCGGGATGCGATCGAAAACGGCAAAGATTACGACGCAGAGTTTCGGAGGGTTCTTGCGGACGGCAGTGTGCGCTGGGTCGCAGCGCGTGGACGTGTCTACGCAGACAAACATGGGAGGCCGATACGTCTTCTGGGAGTCAGCATGGACATTACTTCTCTAAAACAGGCAGAGCTGGAGGCGGCCCGCCAACGCCATGACCTGGCGCACCTCGCGCGTGTGACCTCACTGGGGGAACTTTCCAGCTCGCTTGCGCACGAGCTAACCCACCCGCTTACCGCCATTCTCAGTAACGCTCAGGCTGCCCAGCGGTTCCTGGCCCGTGACGCTGCCGATCTTGATGAGGTACGCGAGATCCTCAATGACATTGTAACCGAAGACCAACGCGCTGGCGAAGTAATCCACCGCCTGCGTCTGCTACTAAAAAAAGGGGAACCGCAAAAGCACTGCGATGATGTTGATCTGAACGAAGTGCTGCGGGACGTCCTGAAACTAATGCGCAACGATCTCATCATTCAAAACGTAACCGTGGATACTGACCTCGCCCAGAATTTGCCATCAGTCACCGCCGACCGGGTCCAGCTTCAACAGGTATTGCTTAACCTGGTGCTGAATGCCTGCGAAGCGATGGCCGATTGCGATTCTTCGGAGCGCCAACTGCTCATCGCTTCTAAATCGGAGAACGGCGCAGTGGAGGTATCGGTCACGGATCGTGGTGGCGGCATTCGGGAGAAAAAACTAGAACAAGTCTTCGAGCGTTTCTTCACCACGAAAAAGGAGGGAATGGGGCTTGGCCTTTCCATCTGCCGCACCATCATCAACGCGCACCGAGGGGAAATCTGGGCCACGAATAATGTCCACTGCGGCGCGACATTTCATTTTAGACTGCCCATCGTTAGGTCGGATGCGCTCTCTGGGGCGTCGTCCAAGGTTCTCGACGGATCAGCCTTAACCGTGCTCGACGCGTCGGCACCCAGAGTAGCCGCTCCGAGCGCCTTGCTGAGATCCGCCGCGAACGGATCGGAGGCGGAAGAACTGAGGGTAAGCGCGTCGAGCGCCTTGCCGAAAAACGGGCAGTGATCACTGACCAGCTAATGCCTCCTCCCCCTGGCCCCACCGTGTTTGTTGTGGACGACGACGCCGCGGTCCGAAAAGCTGTCTCGCGTTTGCTGCGTTCGGCCGGCATTGCCGTGGCGGCCTTCGCGTCAGCCAAGGAGTTTCTCGCGCAGCACGATCCGGCCACCCCCGGGTGCCTCGTGCTTGATATCGCGATGCCTGGTTTCGACGGTCTTCGACTTCAAACGACACTGCGCGAGACAGGCAGTACTCTTCCGATTATTTTTCTCACCGGCCAGGGTGATGTTTCGAAGAGTGTGCAGGCGATGAAAGGTGGCGCGTTTGATTTCCTCACCAAACCCGTGAACGCTAAAAATCTGCTTCCGGCCATTCGGGCAGCCATTGAAAGAGACGCTGTCGCCCGCCGGGAACAGGCCGAACTATCCGAAATATGCGCGCGCCTCGACACGCTCACACCGCGCGAGCGGGAAGTGCTCGAGCATGTCATCGCCGGCAAGTTGAACAAACAAATTGCCGGTGACCTGGGCATCACGGAAGCAACAGTCAAAATGCATCGCGCCCGGGTGATAGCGAAAATGAAGGTGCAATCAGTCGCAGAGTTGGCGCGCTTGACGGAACGTTGCGGGATCAGAGGAACTAATTCACTGAAATCGGCAGCCTAAGACAGTCGCGTTCGACGCGAAGAATCCGCCGCTACTTTCCTTCGCTCCTCATCCGCATGCTCTCTGATTCTTCTCTGTAGCGGCGCTCTCTGAGCGCCGATCTTCCCATCCTGTCGGCGGTCGGAGACCGCCGCTACAGGCGCGCGTCGTGAAATTCGAGAGCGAATATCTCGCCAAGATACGGCCAGTCTTCACAGCGTTTCACCAACCCGGCGCGAACGGGGTTCTCGCGCACATAATGCCATTTTTGTGTATAGGACTCCTTGCTATGGAGCATGTGATCAAAAAATCCTTTCTGCCAATATGGAGGCGATTTGCCCTCACGACGTAGCACAGAAGACAATGTGCCTTTCAGAGATTTCAACCAATTCGACAAACTCAATTTCTCATCATCGATGGCGACGAAGAGATGGAAATGATCAGGCATGAATATGTACGCTCCAACCCACGCGCCGTAATTTGGAGCCGAAGCTGCGAATGCTTTGAAAGCGCTGTGAATCGGTTCATTAGCCAGGAGCTTCTGTCGTTCTGCCGCGCACGCAGTGACGAAATACATGGGAAAGTGCTGATAAATGATGTCCAGACGCTTCAGGCGTTCGCGCACGAGCACTACTGTAGCGGCAGTCTCTGACTGTCGCATTTTTTCTGATCTCCTCTGTCGATTCTTCTCTGTAGCGGCGCTCTCCGAGCGCCGAACTTCCGATGCTTCGGCGGTCACAGACCGTCGCAGCAGCGCCATGCTAGACTAAAGTATACTAGCCTAAAGTATAGTAGCCTTAGGTATAATAGCCTTAGGGATAATAACCCAAGGTCTAATAGCGCGGGCTGCCTCGACTGCCTTAATGTCGCGCTGTTGTGACCAAAACTCAGCCGCACGTAGCTGTCGTTGACGACGAAGAACCGATCCGCAAAGCGCTGATGCGGTTGATGCGTTCCGTCGGCCTGAGTGTGGAGACATTCGCCTCCGGTCCGGAGTTTTTGCAATCGCTCGATACACGCCTGCCGGATTGCGTTCTTCTCGATCTGCACATGCCGCACATGAACGGGTTCAGCGTGCAAGCATCTCTCGCCCGGAAACACGCAGCACTTCCTGTCATCATTGTCACCGGTCACGATTTGCCGAACGCCCGCGAGCGCGCCATGGCGGGCGGCGCCTCAGCTTTCCTTCGCAAACCGGTGCTCGACCGCACTCCGCGGGAAACCGCGGAGCCCTTACTGCCGTACTCCTTTTGCTGGCGAGAGGAAACAAACCAAGGCAAGTGCATGACTGATATTGGAGGGCATCCCGAGAAAATCCGAATCCTAGTACTGGACGAGCAACCGCTCCTTCGGCACGGGATCAGCGCGCTTATCTGAATTCTCAGCCGGACATGGTCGTGTGCGGCGAAGCCGACAGCCTACTGGACGCGGGGACTAAGATCGCCGAATGCCAGCCGCAATTGCTGGTGACGGAGCTGCGGCTGGGCGCCGGCGACAGCCCGAAATTGGTTAAGAAGCTAAAGGCCGAAAACCGAGCGCTGCGCGTCCTGGTGTACTCCGCGCTTGAGGAAAGTATTTTCGCCGAGCGCGCCATGCGCGCGGGCGCGGATGGTTACGTGATGAAAAGCGCTCCCAGAGAAGAGCTGGCGGCCGCCATCCGCGATATTATGAAGGGCGACATCTATGTCAGCCGCGAGGTGGCCTTAAGCGGATTCAGGAAATCGCTCCGAAGGCAGCCCAAAAATAGTCACTCGCCGCGCTCGGCCAACGCGCTTGAAAACCTGTCCGATCGCGAGATGCACATTTTCCAATTGGTCGGCTCAGGGCTTGGGACGAGAGAAATCGCGCAGTCGTTGCATTTGAGCGTGAAAACGGTCGAGAGTCATCGCGAAAACATCAAACATAAGCTTCGCCTGAGTTCCAGCGCGCAGTTGTGTGAGCGCGCTGCCAAATGGGTGGCGGAAACCAGCGGCGTGCGTAGGTCTCGCATATTACGGATCCACGCCTTCTCGGAACGCAAACCGCCTCCTCCAGGAGAGTCTGAAGAACTGCATCGATGCGATCAACAAAGGACGACCGGTCGGGCCAGTCACGCCGTGTCATTACAGATTCCCGAATCCGCCGGCGCCGTGTCCGTAAAACCAGAAGTATAAAACATTCCCCCTGCAGCATGAGGGCTTCGCAGGAAACCGCGGAGCCCTTTTTGCTTTTGTAGTGGCGGGCGTGTCGCCCGCGATCGCAGCCGGCACGGCCGCCGCTACAGCTTTTTCACTTCCGGCCGAATCAGTAATAGAGGGGCGAGCTCTTGCGAGCCCCGCATTTCGACGCATCAGCCCATTAGGCGTCGCAGAGCTCCGCTCTCCAGATGCGGTTGCGGATTGGCGCGGGTAGCCATTCAGGCTTTTCCCTCGTTCCTTCGTCATTCGTCATTCGGATTTCGTCATTCTCGTCATCCGCATCACCCGGACCATCCATGGTCGTTTCTGAAAAATTCCGAAATTTTTTGAAGATTTTAAGCTTGTCTAACAATTGCGTACTATTATGATGCGCGCCTTTGGATTCAGATACGCCCACTGCCGGTCAGCGCCGGGATCGCTTCGTGACGACGCGGTGGAGCGTCATTCTTTCCTGCGCGGATTTGGAAGGCGGCGAGCAGAAGACGCGCAAAGCGCTCGCCGAGCTTTGCAAAATTTATTGGCGGCCGGTTTTCGCCTTCATCTATCACCAGGGCCAATCCATCCCGGACGCACAGGATCTGACCCAGGATTTCTTCGTTACGGTGCTTAAAGGCCAACTCCTTCAGCGTGCCGATCGGAATCGCGGACGATTCCGTTCGCTCATGCTCAGAGCGCTGCAGGACTTCTTGCGCGATGCCGCCGCGAAGCGTCACACGCGGAAACGCGGTGGCGACGTGCAATTTGTTTCCTGGGACGAATGGATGGCGGAGGCGCCATCGCGGTTCTCGCTTCCAACCAAGGATTCGGAGAGCTGGTCGCCGGAACGGATTTTTGATGTGCGCTGGGCGGCAACGGTGGTCGAGCGCGCGTTGCGACGACTGGGCGATGAATGCGAAAAGCGTGGCCGGCGGCGTGTCTTTGATGTGTTGAGCGTTTGTCTCACGGCGGAGCGAGAAGATGTTCGCTACGCCAAATTCTCAAAGACGCTCGGCCTGTCGGAAGAGGCGCTGAAAAGCCTCGTGCACCGGTTGCGCGAGCGCTATCGGGCGCTGCTTCGCGAAGAAGTTGCCCGAACCGTCGACAAATCCAGTGAGATCGAGGACGAGCTCCGGTATCTATGTTCGGCGTTGACTGCCGCCCAGTGATTTAACGATTTAACGGATTTAGTTATTGACGACTGGCGATTCACGATTCACGATTCATGACTCACAATTTGCGATTCATGATTCATGATCCAGATTCCTCCGTTCTCCCTCTTGTAACTTTGCAACAACTCGTAATTTTTTTTAACATTTGCCCATGAACGGCCCTTCTACTTCGGTGCGGCTCCGGCAAGAACCGGTCCCGTGTCCAGAATGTGGATCGACATCGCGGGTCGGGCGCGGTCTCTGTTTGACCTGTCTGCTGTATCAAGGTCTGGGCGCTGATACTTGCAACCACGAAACGCTCGACGACGTACTCGCTGGAATCGATGTCCCCGACGCCGATTGGCGGCTGGGCAATTATCAAATTCTCGAAGAGATCGGGCGCGGCGGCATGGGCGTCATTTATCGCGCCCGGCAACGGCACTCGCGCCGCATCGTCGCGGTGAAGCGCATTTTGAGTTATCACGCCGATTCGCAGGAGACGCTGGTCCGCTTCCGCCGTGAAGCCGAAGCTGCAGCGAAGCTAGATCATCCGAACATTCTGCCCATTTATGAAGTCGGTGAAAACGAGGACGGCCTTCCGTCCTTCAGCATGAAATTTGCGTCCGGCGGCAGTCTGTTGGACGCGGCTCCGGCTCTGCGTAACGAACCGCGCCGAAGCGTGGCACTAATGGCAAAGGTCGCGCGCGCCGTCCAATACGCGCACGTTCAAGGCATTCTCCATCGTGATCTAAAACCGGGAAACATTTTGCTCGACGGGCGCGGCGAACCGTTGGTGAGCGATTTCGGATTGGCCAAATGGCTCGACACCCCCAGCGACCTTACGCACACGCTGACGATTTTTGGCACACCCGGTTATATCGCGCCCGAACAAGCAAACGGATCGGTTGCGAAACTCACACCGGCTGCGGACGTTTACAGTCTCGGCGCGATCTTGTTTAACCTTTTCACCGGCCGGCCACCATTTCTGGGCGAGCACGCGCTTGCTGTTATTCAACAAGCTGCGACAAAGCCCGCGCCGAAACTGCGCTCTCTCGCGCCAGCGCTTGATCGCGATCTGGAAACAATTTGTGCAAAATGTCTGGAGCGCGAACCAAACGCGCGTTATCGCTCCGCCGGTGACCTGGCCGAAGACCTTGAACGTTGGCTCGAGGGTCGCCACATCATCGCGCGTCCGGTCTCGCCGCCGGCGCGCATCTGGCGCTGGTCGCGACGCAATCCCGTTGTTGCGGGAATGGCAGCGCTCTTGCTGGTACTGGGAACAGCGGTGGGCGCACTGGTTTGGAAAGGCCAATTTGCCACGCCGCCAGCCGCATCGGGAATTGCCGTGTTGCCCTTTGAAAATCTCAGCGCAGAAGACGAGAACGCGTTTTTTGCCGATAGTGTCCAGGACGGCATTTTGACCAAGCTGGCCAGGGTGGCTGACCTCAAGGTCATCAGCCGCACCAGCGTCTTGCCATATCGCGGCGCGCGCAGTGCGCAGCAAATTGCGCAAGCCCTGAACGTCTCTCATGTGCTGGAGGGAAGCGTCCGCAGGAATGCTGGCAAAATCTTTTTAAACGTCCAGTTGATCGATGCGCGCACCGACACCCACGTCTGGGCTGAAAGGTACGAGTGCGATGTAAATGAGCTGTTCAGCGTCCAGAGCGGAATCACGCAAAAAGTCGCAGCGCAGCTTCATGCCAGGGTCTCAGCTGTCGAGGAAGCCGCCATCAAAGAGCCACCGACGACGGACCTTGTCGCCTACGATCGGTACTCGCGGGCAAAAAGCCTGGTTAATGGCATTGCGTTTAGCACCCGGGGAAAAGAAGATTTGTTGGAGGCCGTGCAACTGCTTGGCCAGGCCATCGCACGCGACCCTTTGTTTTTTGATGCTTATTGCCAGCTCACGGGAGCGCATGATCGGATTTATTTCCTTGGCTTCGATCACACAGAGGCGCGCCTTAAACTGTCCGAAGCGGCCATGCAATCGATCCGCCGCCTGCGCCCCGACTCCGGACAAACGCATCTGGCCCTCGCTCAGCATCTTTATTGGGCGTATCAGGATTACGACCGAGCCCGGGAGGAACTGGATGCTGCCCGCGCCACGCTGCCAAACGAATCTCAAATTGCTCTTATGGCCGGTTACATTGATCGGCGCCAGGGTCGCTGGGACAAATCCTTGGAGGAAATGAACCGTGCGTTAGCGTTGGACCCACGCAATTTTTCCATACTCCAGCAAATCTCTCTTACGTACGAAGCTTTGCGTCGCTACAAAGAGATGGCCGCCACTCTGGATCGCGCGCTGGCCTTAGCTCCGAAAGACATTCCCAGCCGGGTAAGGCGCGCCTGGGTCGATCTCGAATCGGGCGCAAATCCAAAACCGCTCCATACGACAATTGAGACGATCCTGGCCGAGGATCCAAACACGGCGCCTGTTCTCGTTGACCAATGGCTCGGCCTCGCATTACGCGAGCGCGATGCCAGCGCGGCCGAGCGCGCTCTGGCCGTCATGCCGACCGGCGGGTGCTACGACGAAAACGTTCCATTTCCTAACAGTTGGTGCGAGGGGCGTGTCGCCCAGCTTCGCGGCGATGAGCCCGCAGCTCGCACCGCGTTCGTCAACGCGCGAGAAGAACTTGAGCAAACCGTGCGCAACCAACCCAACTATCCAGAAGCTCTCTGCGCGCTCGGTGTGGTTGATGCCGTTCTGGGAAACAAGCAGGACGCAATTCGCGAAGGCCAACTGGCAGTCGAACTGATGCCCGTCAGCAAAAGCGCCATCGAGGGCCCGCTCTTGATCGAGTACCTGGCCGTAATTTATGCGTGGACCGGCGACAAGGATCGCGCAATCGAACGATTGAATGAGGCGGCGAAGCTGCCCGGAAGCGTTCTGAGCTACGGCCATTTGCGTCTCAATCCCATTTGGGATCCGCTGCGCGGCGATCCGCGCTTTGCTGCGATCATCGCTTCGCTTGCGCCAAAGTAGGCGGCACGCCCCAGGTTTTTGAATGAATCTCCCTGTAACCCGTGCCGCAGTGAACTTTGATTTATGTGAAATTTCGACAGCAAAAAATCTTCTTAAATATTATTAAATCTTATTACGAGACGCTAAATTCTTTTTCTTAACAATCAGGGCACCCCTCCCTTGGTTCGCTTTTTTTTTACTTGACAAAAAGGGAACTACCCCTTAGCAGCCAGGTTATGAAAAAGAACAGAGGGGAAATCGCTAAACGTTTTCTTGCGGCAGTGCTCGTGGTAGCAGCAGTTGCCGGGGTTAGCGCCCTTGCAATACATACCCCCACTCATCACCGAAATAGTCTGGCTCGTCCTTTGAAGAGTATTCAAACTGATAAAGCGATACTATTTTACGCAGACTACGACCCCAGCGGCCCGGCTTGCCTGCGATTCGTGGAGAGAGTCCCGGCGATGACCGGCGAGAGCAAGGCACTGACTGAGAATTTGAAATTAGTCGCAGCGGCACTTTAAGCCCGTCGCCTAGGCAACGAGCAATGCGGCAGTCCCTGAAATTTTCGGGACCGGCTGTTTTGTGTATTGCAGCTGTCGGATATTCGCGCCTTCGGCGATTATGATCGTCTTCAGAGAAGCCGATCCACCTTTCGGTCGGCTCGCTTAAAAGAAAAACGCCCACCCCGAAAGCATTCGGGAGCACGGGTTCCCCGACGTCGCACCGGAGCAGAGGCTCGCCGAGGCCCTCCCTCGAGTCGCTCGGTCGAAGAAAACTTGCATCGCCAATCGCTGATCGCCCAATGCAGAAAGTTCGGCGTTGGGTATTTGGTGTTTCGACGGGCATGCAGATAAAGCGACGCGAAGCCTCCTGCGCGCCATAGCGTTTCGGCAGCAGTGCGACGCATCGCACTCCAAAGCAATTCGTGCGAGATGCGTACGAGACGGGCATTCTGTTTCGTCCCCGAAATCAAGGGACCTTCAGAGTGCCAGCCTCCCGAAGCCTCGGCGCAGGCCGGCGCACGTGTCCTCGCGTCGCTTTTGGTTGTTTAAAGTGCGCACTTAATTTATTTGAGATGAGATGACCTCTAAGCGCATTTATGCGGCTTGGGCCGGGATCCATTTCTTTCTTATAACGGTAATTTGCCTTCGCGGGATATTCGCCCTCGTTGCAACGGACGCAACCATATTGCCGTCTGCGCTCAATACGTCCGCGCGCAGTGGCGAAGTGGTTCTGGCATCGGTGTTGGGCAAGGACCTCGCTGCGTCTAATCCCTGGCGGCTGGGTATAGCCACTTATCTGCACGCTGCGGGCAGCCAGGCGGGATACGGCTTTTTTGCACCGAATATCCCAGCTTACTACAAGTTAATCTTGGAACTATATTACGAGGATGGCCACATAGAATATGATGTGCCGCATGTGCAGGGCGGAGCCGCCGCCCTCCGTCTGGACAGTTTGTTAGACAGGCTGGCGGACCCGCTTTACGAGCCTTTGCGGGAAGTAACGGTCAAAATGCTCGTGCTCTCCGTCTGGCAGGAGCACTCTGATGTGAAAAAGATTCGGGCCATTTTCGGCTCGGTTAACCCGCCGAACATCAGTGACTTTGAACATGGGAAAAGAGAATCGTTTCAACCACTGTTCAGCTACGATTTCAGCCTTCGTAACGAAGAGAACCAGTCAACGACCCAATGAAACGGTTGCGAGCATGGGGCAACGATTTGATGGGCTTTTTGTTTCCGCTAGAAACCGACAGGTGGCTTACCGTTTTGCGTATCGGCCTGGGTCTGCAAGTTGCCGTCTATGCGCTGTTCTTAAAGAATGACTGGCACTATTTGTTCGCCGGGACTGGCAAGGGTCTTGTCAGCCGTGAATTGGGAGAGGCCATTACTTCGTTGGATAGTCCTTTCATTCCGAAACTTGGCTGGCTTGTTGCTCTTGGCGGCCACATCGGTGTCGGCGAGGAAATGGTGCTTTCTGTTGCCTGGGCTGGCTTGCTTTGTGCGGGATGTTTTTTGTTGCTAGGACTTTTCTGCCGCCCGGCAGCCATCATTGCCTGGTTTCTTCACCTCTGCGCGGCTGAAAGCGGAGGATTGCTGGCATACGGTGCCGATAACTTTACGACGATGGGACTTTTTTATTTGATGTTGGCGCCACTGCCAGATCGGTACTCGCTTGATCAGTGGCTGGTAAATACAGAACCGAAGGATCCACAACTTTTAGGCTTTTGGCAGCGCGTTTTACAGTTACACATGTGTATCGTTTACTTTACTGGAGGGCTGGCGAAATGCCTGGGCAGCGGCTGGTGGGATGGATCAAATCTCTGGCGAGCCCTGACCCGACCCCCTTTCAACATCATTTCACCGGATATTCTTATTCGATTCAAATACGTTCTGCCTGTCCTCGGAATTTCAATCTGCCTGCTCGAAGTTGGTTACATATTTTTCATTTGGATGAAAAAAACCCGGCTCGTTTGGCTGATTGGCATTTTGGGAATGCATATCGCCATCGGATTGACAATGGAAATGTATCTCTTCGCGCTCGTCATGATTGTATTGAATCTTGCTGCGTTTGGCGTCGATTCCGGAGTTCTTTTCCTCAGGCATCGTCAGCGAGTCCGTGCAGTTTTTCCGAAGCAACTCTCGCAGTGACGGGCTGCGATCTCCGAAAGAGATAGCCGTGGTTGGTCCGCCTTAGCGGACTCAGTGACCACGAATCCCGCGACTGCAGGACGGGTGGACACGAATCACGGCAGGTTACCGTTCGAAAAAACCTGTCAATCCACTTGGTCACGGAATGTTTGGTCCGCGCGGGCTGCCGCAGTCGGCGACCGCGGCTACAATTATGAATTCGTGTTCATTGGTGTGCATTCGTGATTAAATGCTGGACGAATCAGCCAACCCGGAAAGGAATGTAGTAATAACTTTCCTCTCGCGAATTTTCCCTCGTTAGATGCAGAGGAATATTTGACGGTGTGACCTATTTCGCCGTCTAAATCGGGCCGATGTGAGTGGAAATCTCAAGGCCGGCATTCAAATGGCGCGTGGATTCACGTCCTGATTTGATGATGCAACCGAACCTAAAGGGCGAAGAAGGCGCGTTTTCCCTCAAAACCTTTCAACTCGAATTCGCCAAGCGAACGCGTCGGAACGAGTCCTTCCAGCTTGGTGTGCACCGTTTCGCTCAGGCAGCAAGATTCGCCCAACGAGCCTGCCAGTTTTTCCAGCCGGAAGACCAAATTCACTTCGCTTCCCATCAAACTTTCCTCGCCCATTGATGCGATGCCGCCGATCGCAACTGGACCGAAATGCACTACGAAGCGGAAGTCCCGCCCGCCCTTCTGCTGGAATTCTTTGAGCGTGGAGATTACCGCCACGATCTCTTCCGGAGTCGTCGCGGTGTCGGGCCAATAGGCAAGAAAACCGTCACCCAGATATTTGTTAATAGAGCCGTGTTGATTCTCGATGATCTCCTTGCAGGTGAAAATCCACGCACCGAGAAGAACGTCCAAGTCATCGCTCTGCATGCTGCGGCTGAGCGGCGTGAAACCACGAATGTCCGCGACGAGAAGCCAGCAAGGAATGTTCTGGATTTCCCGCAACGTTCCTTGCGTCACCACGTTTTTGTATTCGTCTGAAATCGCGAGCGGCTGACGGAACTTGAAAACCTGATCTCCGATTGTGATTTCGTCGCCGTCGCTCAGTCGAACGGGGTGATGAATCCGTCGCTTGTTTAAAAAAGTTCCGTTGCTGCTGCCAAGATCGATCAGCCAAAGTTCGCCGATATTTTGCACATGAATGAGCGCGTGTCGGCGCGACACTTTCGGCGATTCCAACACGATCGTATTGGTGGCGGTTCGTCCGAGCGAACAATTGCCCTGAATCGGATGGCGTTTGCCATCGGCCGCTTCCAGCAAAGCACCTTCCTCTTGGGACGCGTTCATGCAGAAACGTTCTACCAAAAAGTCACCGTGGACGCAAAGTGTCTCCGATGGAGGGCGAGCGAGTCCGCGCGAATCCGAAGAGGCTCCGGTCTCTAGCTTTAAGATTCCTTCTCGTCTTTAATGATGTATACTCTGTCAACGTGACTAACGAACGTGCGGGCGGTGTCGCAGACGCGACATCGTGTGAGTTCGCCAGCGGACAAAGAGTCTTTGGCCGCTTCACGCTGGTCAAGGTCCTTGGGCGAGGCGGAATGGGAATTGTCTGGCTTGCACGCGACGAAGAATTGGAACGCGATGTCGCGCTGAAATTTCTTCCCGACCTCATGATTCAGGATCGTGCGGCGTTTGACCAGCTCAAGCATGAGGCAAAGCGCTGCCTCGAACTGACTCATCCGCACATCGTCCGGATACATGACTTCGTGCATGACGAGCGCTCCGGCGGCATTTCGATGGAATATATCGATGGAGAAACGCTATCGAACTTGCGAGCTGAGAAAGAGCAAAGGGTTTTCGAGCCGGATGAGATCGCTACTTGGATAAGACAGCTTTGTGACGCGCTCGATTATGCGCATAATCGCGCGAACGTCATCCACTGTGACCTGAAGCCCGCAAACCTGATGGTGAATCAACGGGGCGATCTAAAGATACAAGACTTTGGTATAGCGCGCAGTCTGACTGATCCCGTTAGCCGGATAACGGTGGAGAAAGGCCGGAGTGGCACGCTCGTCTATATGAGCCCGCAACAACTCAACGGCGAGCGCTTTACGCACTTGGACGACATCTACTCCTTAGGCGCGAGCATCTATGAATTGCTCACGAGCAAGCCGTCGTTTTATTCGGGCAATATCG
>Ga0137403_10002903_pt1 | contig 15421 bp, 10 predicted proteins | sample CZOMad2_1_16fung_FD_122057 | JGI IMG/M metagenome (GOLD analysis project Ga0137403, IMG submission 122057) | Vadose zone soil fungal communities from Angelo Coast Range Reserve, California, USA - CZOMad2_1_16fungal (Hybrid Assembly) | ecosystem: Environmental > Terrestrial > Soil > Vadose zone... | reverse complement strand
GGACCCGGCTACGAAGGCTCCTTCGCTGCGGAACCCCTTCTGGAAGCCCAAGCCAGGCGATTATAAAGTTCCGGGTATCGGCAACGTGGCCATCGGGATCAATGAATTGCAGGACAGCGGCGTCATGATCTGCGTCTGCGATGTGGCCCTTACCGTTTACAGCTCGGTGCTGGGCGCCGGCATGAATCTGGATCCGCAGGAAGTCAAAAAAGAATGGCTCTCCGGTATCCTGCCGGATATCCAGGTAGTTCCATCCGGTGTATGGGCAGTAGGACGTGCGCAGGAGCATGGATGCGGATATATTTTTGCGGGATGAGGATCGGGCCCTGCCTTATCCTGTTCCTGGCACTATTCTTTACGATGCGTTCACCGCGCCGGGAACTGCCAGCCCCGGTTCTGCATTTGACGGCACAGCGGGTGAGCACGGGTATGGGGCAAGAAGGGAATGCGGCGGGCGATCCCATATGGACTGCTCCGGATACGGCGTTGATCCCCCCGACACCGGAAGGGAGATTGATCCGTTACGGAAGATCGCTGATCGCCTCAACGGCTGTTTATTTGGGTCCAGCAGGCCGGCTGGCGCGGATCAGCAATGGCATGAGTTGCCAGAATTGCCATCTGCAGGCTGGTTCGAAGTCATGGGGAAATAATTTCGGGGCAGTCTATTCTATGTATCCCAGGTTCCGGGAAAGGAGGGGCGCCGTGGAAACTATTGTCCAGCGCGTGAACGATTGCTTCGAGCGTAGCCTCAACGGGAAGGCATTGGACAGCGCCAGCCCCGAGATGCGGGCGATGATCGCCTATATGAAATGGCTGGGAAAAGATCTGCCCAAAGGATGCAAGCCGGCGGGCAGCGGGATCAGGCAGCTGAAATTCATGAGCAGGGCAGCCGATCCCCTAAAGGGCAGCTCGATCTATATAAAGAAATGTATGAGCTGTCATGGTGGGAATGGAGAGGGAAAGAAAGATCCGGCTGGGATAATCTACCAGTATCCTCCGCTCTGGGGGATGCATAGTTATAATACCGCTGCCGGCCTTTACCGGCTTTCACGTTTTGCTGGTTATGTTATGGATAATATGCCCTTCGGGGCATCTCACCAAAACCCGGGGCTCAGTGAAGAAGAAGCCTGGGATATCGCCGCCTTTGTCAATTCTCGCCCACGGCCACAGAAAAGTTTTAGGCAAGACTGGCCCAACAGGGCTTTAAAGCCGGCGGATCATCCGTTTGGGCCGTTTATGGACCCTTTTTCCGAAGCACAACATAAGTATGGTCCTTACGACCAGATCCTGGCATGGAAGAAACGAATGACGGCATCCGGGCTGAGGCATTGACGGAGATTGGGCATGGGCTAAAAAGAAAAAAGGTCCACTGTAGAAACAGCTGACCTCTAACGATTGCTTGCCATATGAAAATTCTTAAAAAATCTCTTTTTTGTTACCCGGCCGGCTCCGATCTTCCACCCTCTCATTTCTCACGTCCGGCTTCTAACTTCACTGCTCTTCTTTCTTCCCTTTTACAGAACAAATATAGCGCGGTTTTTTCGCGGTTTGCAAACAACTTAATGTTAATTCTATCATGTCAAAACCATTCAATTGACAATTAAACCCGCACTGGCATTGAGTTTTGTACGCATCAGCTCATGAAGCCCAAACGCAATTTCAGGTATTTATGCGCAGGTGGAAATACGGCATACATCCTGCAAGATACCGCAGGCCTTGCGCGTAAACTCGCTCGTTATTTATTGTTAATCAATTAATTATGTTTTATTAAGAAGATGATCGGGACATTGCCTGGGTATTTCTGATCTTATGACCAATTGTACTTATTTTTAAATATGGAAAACAGATCCATCAGGCGACCGGAAACAACACTGGCATGGCTGGCCATAATGGTTATCCTCGCATGGTTTGCCCTGGCGACCCAGTTTAAGCTTCTTATCGATTCCGGAAAGGCGGACCTCCCCGAACTGATCATCCGCTATTTCAGCTTCTTCACGATCCTCACGAATATACTCGTCGCCCTTTACTGTACCGTCATTTTGCTGAGTCCCCGTTCCCGCCCGGGCAGATATTTTTCCCGCCTGAGCACGGTGACCGCCATTACTTTCTACATCGTCATCGTCGGCGCCACTTACAATATCTTGCTGAGGTTCCTATGGAATCCGGAAGGACTGCAGAAAGTCGTCGATGAATTGCTACATACCGTTATTCCTTCTTTATTCTTATTGTACTGGCTGATCTTCATACCGAAGACCGGTCTGAAATGGTCGGCCATTTTCCCCTGGATGATCTTCCCCCTGGTATATATCATATACAGCCTGATCCGGGGTTCATTCACTGGTTATTATCCCTATCCCTTTATCGATGTGAGCCTTTACGGCTTAGGCCATGTGCTCCTGAACTCGGTCTTATTTACTGCGGCATTCTTCGTCCTCGCCCTTTTGTTTATCGGCGTTGCGAAAAAGATCGGCCGGTAAGCGACCGCCCATCCCAATTTTATTTCCCTTAACAAATAATTTAGCATTTTTGGGTGAATTCCAGAACAAATACCTGCTACGTGAGACAGGGGCGGTCCGTCTTTTCAAAGCAACTTTTATTGGCGCTTATGAGAAAAATTAGGGAAACACTTACGCTCTTTACTGTCTTGTTATGGTCTTCCGGTCTCTGCGCCCAGCAACGGGGCGAGATCTCCGGCACGGTCCGGTCTTCCGATAAAAAACCCATTGAGGCGGCCACGGTCTCCCTGCTGAGGAGCAAGGATTCATCGCTCGTGAAAATCTCCGTGAGCAACCAGGCCGGCGCTTATGAATTCAACAGGCTGAGATCCGGCCCTTACTTCTTTCAATGGGAATTTCAGCAGCCAGTTTAATTTCAGCGGGGGATGGAATGCCGAGATCAATGGTTTTTATAATGCCAAAAGCTATGACAATGGCGCGGTGCTTTCTTATGGGAGGGGCATGTTCGCCTTGGGAGGGGGTAAAAAAATATTAAAGGATAAGGCCACCATTAAGCTCAACCTGCGGGATCCTCTTTACCTTATGAATTTTCACACGGATTCGGAGCTGAACAAGAGCCGTACGCAGGCGAAATATGTCTGGGACAACCGCCGGGTCATCATGACCCTGGTCTATCGTTTTGGCCGGTCGGGTAATTCCGGGCCAGAACATAAGAATAGCGCTGGCGATGAGCAGGGCCGGGTAAAATCCGGCGGAGGCAACAATTAATTAATTTTTATTCCGGGAAAAATTGGTTAATTTCTCTGTCCATTTATCACTTTAAAAAAACATCGTTATGACAACAGATCAAGCCGTGATGACACCCCAGGTCATCGCCAACCGACTTCATGAGCTTTGCAGCCAGGGCAAATACGAAGAGGCGCAGAGAGAATTGTACAGCGAAGATGCCTTGAGCGTCGAGCCGCCGCATTCACAAGGTCTTCAATCGGTGAAGGGATTGGATGGTATTATCAAAAAAGGCGAGCAGTTTCAGGAAATGATCGAAGAAGTGCACGGGGTCAGCGCATCCACGCCCATCGTAGCCGGCAATAATATCGCCATGTCGGTCATCATCGATGCGACCTTTAAAGGGATGGGAAAGCAGCATATGGAAGAAATAGCCGTGTATGACGTAAAGGACGGAAAGATCGTGAAGGAGCAATTCTTCTATGATCCTGCTCCGACCGCCTGATCCAGCTGACGAATTTACCAAGCCGTCTGAATGATTAGCCTCACCCAACCTGGCCGAGATACGTTGTCGACGCCAGCCATATGACCCATCAGCGATCCCCCGGCACCCCGCGGGATCGCTAATTTCCAACTTTTCCAACTTTTTCCCCGATCGGGGTAACCAACTTCAATTGAATGTAGTCTGATCTATTTAAGCCGGAAGGCCAATGTAAACTCATGCACTATGCTCTTCAATTATTTGAAAGTTGGTATCAGGAATATCCTGAAGTATAAGGTTTTTTCATTTATCAATATATTCGGGCTGGCGGCGGCCATGTCGGTCAGCATGCTGATCATCCTGATGCTGGCCGACCAGAAAAGGTACGATCAGTTCAATACGAAGAAAGACAGGATCTACCGCATCCTTTCCGACAAGCCGGATAACCGGCATCCCTATGCAACCAGCCCCTTCCCCTTGTCCACCGCTCTGCAGGCAGATTATCCCATATCCGACGCGACCACCCACCTGCGAATGGGGGTGGGTGGGGACGCAACCTATGATCCCGGGGCCGACCGCAGAGACCCACGGCCTAGCCAGGCAGGCTCTCAACCCCCGCGGACGGCGGAGATGCGCGGATTCTTTGCCGATAATTCTTTTTTCAAGGTATTCAGCTTTGAGCTGGAAAAAGGTGACAGGGCCAATGCTCTCGCCTCTCCCAATTCGATCGTCATTACCAGCGCCCTGGCCCGACAGTTATTTGGCGGCGAGGACCCGCTCGGAAAGATCATTGCCTTCGCCGACCGGGGCTTGAATTATTTTGGGGGCACAGAGGGAAATACGCTGAAATCCTGGGGCAATTATACCATTACCGGTGTCATAGCCGATAACAATTACAAATCACACCTGAAATTCGATGTGCTGATGTCTTCCTCCTCCCTGCAGCTCCTGGCTCAGGAAAATAAGATCGGCGATCTCGGCAACGACTGGAGCAATTATTTTATATGCTATACGTATACCTTGCTGGCTCCCAGCAGGAACAGTCATGACCTGGACGCCGCGCTGAACAACCTGGTCTCCCGCAAATATAGGGGCCTCAAGGATTTTAAAGGATTCAGGCTCTCGGGCCAGGAGCTTACACAGATCACGCCGGGCCCCCTGCTGGGCAATGAACCGATGCTGGGATTGCCCATGGTGGTCTATTATTTCTTGTCCTTCCTAGCCCTGGCCATCATGGTCTCCGCCTGCCTTAACTATATCAATTTATCTACTGCCAGGGCGCTCACCCGGGCAAAGGAGATCGGCATACGCAAAGTCACCGGGGCAGGCAGGAAAGACCTGGTCATTCAATTCCTGAGCGAATCCGTGCTTACTGCATTGCTGGCAGCCACGGTGGCGGTGTTGATCCTCTTTTTTCTCCGGGCCACGATGCTGCATCTCTGGGTGAATCAGTACCTGAACTTCGAATTGCAGGGCGCAATGTCCGTATGGCTGATCTTTGCCGGCTTCGCACTGTTCATCGGCCTGGTCGCCGGTATTTATCCTGCCTTGTACCTGTCCGGGTTCCAGCCCATCCTGGCGCTTAAGAACAGTGACAGCGCGGGCGTTGGAAAACTGAGCAGGAGAAAGGTGCTGAGCGTCTTCCAGTTCGTGATCTCCCTTTTCTTCATCATCAGCTCCGTCCTCATCTTTCACCAGTTCAGGAAAGTGCTTGGATTTAAATATGAGTTCAACTCCGGGAATATCGTAAATATCAATCTGCAGGGCAATGACTATCCGCTCCTTTACCGGGAATTCAGCGCCATTCCCGGAGTCTCGGGGATTTCAGGCTGCCAGTACATACCGGTCACGGGGAGGACGGAGGGGATCGGCTTGAGGAAAGCTAACGGCGTCAGATCCGGTACAGGCTCCGGCCACAGCAACGATGCGGGCGCGGAATATAAAGACCTTACCCTCCTGCCGGTGGACGAGCATTTTATAGGCAATATGGAGCTCAAGCTCCTGGCGGGGAAGAACCTGCCGCCCGCAGGGGCATCGGCCGAACGCTTTGTCGTGGTGAATGCCGCGGCTGTCAATGCGCTCGGTTACCAAGATCCGGAGGAGATCCTGGGTCAGTCCTTCCGGGAAAAATGGAATGATACGGTGATCGTGGAAGTCATCGGCGTGGTGCAGGATTTTCATGTCCGCTCGGCCATGGAGGAGGAAAAGATCGGGCCGATGGTACTTCAGAACAGATCGTCCGTCTTTCAGTATGCGAATGTAAAGATCGCTTCCGGCGATCTCAGGGTAACGATGACGAAGCTGGAGGCCCAATGGAAAAAGATCGATCCCATCCACCCCTTCAGGTATCAATTCTTCAATGAGCAGCTGGCTACTGCCTCGCAGGCACTCTTTGACATCGTTTCCATCCTGGGTTTCATCGCATTTCTCGCCGCCAGCATTGCCTGTCTCGGGCTACTGGGAATGGCAACCTATACCACGGAAAGGAGGAAGAAAGAAGTAGGCATCCGGAAGGTGCTGGGCGCAAAGGCTTCCGGGATCATTTTCCTTTTGTCCAGGGAATTCCTGAAAATATTGCTGATCGCGGTATCCATCGCCGTTCCGTTAAGCTATATCGTCAATAATCTATGGCTCCGGAAATTTCCCAACAGGGTTGAGTTTGGCGCCGGTACGATCCTCGAAGGGGTGCTGATCCTGCTCCTGCCCGGACTGCTGGTCATTGGCTCGCAGACCTGGAAGGCTTCCCGCCGTAATCCGGCCGATGTCCTGAAGACGGAATGATCCCATGCCGGTCGGCATGCCTGTCTTCTATTTCCCTGCTGTCAGCTCTTCCAGTTTTCGCCGGGTATCGGGAGCGTTCCTGATGGACAATGCCTTGGTCAGGGATTCGATGGCCTTTGCTTTTTCACTCCTGGCGATATAGTAATCGCCCATGCTGTCGTAGACATTGAAACTCTCCGGGAAATATCCGATGTTCAGCTGGAAGAACATTTCCGCCCTGCCGAATTCTTTTGCCGTAAGCGCATTATACCCGGTCTGATTGATGAATTGTTCCGAAGGGCGAACGGGATAGCCTCTTTCCTGCGATAAAAGATCATAGTGGGCGATGATCCGTCGCTTCAGGGAGTCCACGGTGATTGCCCGGTCGGAATAAAAGTTTTTGGAGAGACTGTTGCTCTTAAAAATAAACCGAAGCCCGTCGTATCCGGCGATCAGGGGTACGGAGCTATGGTCGTCATTCGCATAATATTTATAGTCCCATCTTAAATGATTGCCAGGATACGCTCTCAGCTTGTCGGCCAACTTCAGGATCGCCCGGATATGATGGGTGCCATTCGTCGTGTCCTTCCTGACCTGCGAGGTATCCATGCCGGGATTCATCGTGTTGGCGATGCCCAGGTATAAAGTTTTCCCCTTAAGATCCTTTTGCCGTAACACCGATCCGGCCTTACCCAGCAGGTTTTCATCGTCGAACCACATGCTGGGGTCGATGGCTAAATAGGCGGAAAAAAGAGAACCATGATTGATCAGGGCATTGATCACCATCAGGCCACCGAGCGAGTGACCGACGAAGACCCGGTAGGGTGCAGTGGCATATTTTTTATCGATATAAGGGATCAGCTCCTTTTCCAGGAATTCCGTGAATTTCTCGCCGCCCCCGAATAAAGGGACTCCTGGGCTACTCGTAGGAGTAAGATCTCTCGAACGGTTGTTCCGGGTATTGGGAATGCCGACGATGATCATCTGCGGCAGTACGATATTGCCGTTGACCGCGCTTAATTGTTGCACCATGCCCATTACGGAAGAAAAATGCCCGTCCCCGTCCAGCAGGTAGAGCACGGGGTAGGCCGGCCTGCTGAACGTCGTAGTGTCGAATGAGGGGGTATAGACCCAGATCGGCCGGGTCTCTTTTAATATATCGGAGGCGATGCTGTCGACATGCCCGATCTCGATCTTAGCGATCCCGGCCGTTCCCGGCTTCTGGGCGGGCTGGGTACAGCCCTGGAATGGCAGGCCCGGGAAAATAAGAATGGCCCCAAGGCTCATCACGATTGCCGCTCGTTTCATAAATCAGTGTTTTGACAAAGATTAATATAATCCCGGGCATATTTTGCGCAAATGTGATGAAACCATTGAAAAATGGGCTGGCGCGCGAACCCCTGAATACCGTTGGCGCCTATAAATACGCAGATGATCGCTCCGTCACCGCAGCTAGTTCATTTCCCATTATTACATTTCCTTTTGCAGGTAATTTTGAACTCCAAGCAACAGGCGGGTTTTCTAATGTGACAGTTACAGAGTCCAGTTTAGGTGGTGAAAGGCCCGGTGATCTATGGATTGCCGGAGCCTTTTTTGTTTTTGGGCCCGCGGCCGGGCATATAACCAGTTTGGGGCCCATCCTCTACGACCGGAAGACCTCTTTTATCTTTGAAAGGAAGAGCTCCTTTTTTCTCCGGCTTATTTCGACTTCCGCTCCATTGCTCATAATGGCCACGCCTCCCTCGCCGCGGTGATATTCACTTACATGCTGCAGGTTGATCAGATAAGTCTTATGCACCCTTAAAAAGGTCGTGCCTTCCAATGTCCTTTCATATTCCAGCAGCGAACGGGAGACGATCAGCGGTTTTTTGCCGTGCAGATGAATGATCGTGTAATTCTTTTCCGCCTCGCATACGATAATATCTTTCAGCCGCAGCACGACAAAGCCTTTCAGCGTGGGTATGCAAAGCTTCATTTCATTGGGGTTGCCTGCTTTCTGCAAATTGTACAGCAGGGTGTCGATATTATTATTATCTCCTTTTTGCCCCAGCCTTTTCTCCACCCGCTGCATCGCCTCTGTCAGCCTGTCCTCATCCACCGGCTTCAATAAATAATCGGCCGCGCTGAACTGTAGTGCCTGCAACATATAATTATTGTGCGCCGTGACGAAGATCACTTCGAAATCGATCTTGTCCATATCGGCAAGCATTTCCAGCCCGGTCTTGCCGGGCATCTGGATATCCAGGAAGACCAGGTCGGGGTGCATCTCTTCGATCCTCTGCCTGCCCTCCGGGGCATTGGTACAGGTGGCGATCACTTCCACCTGCTTGCAGTTCAGGGCCAGCATTCGCTTCAGCAAACTGATCCCATCGGGCTCGTCATCTACGATAATAGCTCTCATATTCTGTATTTTAAGGGTTTATCATTTTAAATCGCAGGATCACCTTCGTGCCGGTCCGGTCGGGGTATTTGTCACTCAGATCGGCAATGTCCAGGGTGCAGTTCATGCGGTATTTCTCATTCATGATCTTTATACGGTTGCGCAGATTGCCCAGCCCTACATGCGGCCTTGTTCTTCCTTCCTGTATCTTTTCCGACTGGCGAATGCCGATGCCGTTATCTTCGATGCTGCAGGTCACGATATTGGCGATCTGGACGAACCGGATAATGATCTTTTTCTCACCTTCCTTGTGCATCAACCCGTGCCAGATGGCATTTTCCGCCAGCGGCTGTATCATCAGGGTCGGGATATTGATATCGTCCTCATCCATTTTAGCCATCTTCTCGATCTGGTAGGAAAATGTGCTGCCGAAGCGTAACTGTTCCATGTCCAGGTAGGCATGGAGATATTCAATCGTTTCCTCCAGCGTGACAAAGGTCGTCTTGGAATGGTTAAGGGTAAGCCGGATCATCTGGGCGAACTTACCGAGATACCGGGAAGCATTCCTGTTCTCGTTATCCAGGATCATCCTTTTAATGCTGTTGAGGGCATTAAAAATAAAATGCGGGTTCATCTGCGCCTGCAGGGCGGTCAGCTGGGCTTCCGCCAGTTGTTCGTTGATGGTGGCCAGCTCTTCACGCTGTACTTCCAGCGACTGTTCGGACTCCACTTGCTTCAGTTTGTTGCCTACCAGTATGGCGATGGTCGTCAATATTTTCAGGTCGCGTTCCTTATAATAGTGCGGTTCAGGGTGCTCGCTGTCGATGATCCCCAGGAGCTCGCCATTATATTTAATGGGTACGCAGATCTCGCTGAGGCGGGACTCTTCATCGGCGCGATAACGGCGGTCGATCCGCGTATCGCCTACCATCAGGGGTTCATTGGTCCGCATCACATGCCCAACGACACCCTGTCCGGGCATTACATCGAAGACACGCCTGGCAAGGGCTTCGGGTGTTCCCTTCGGACCATGGCCAGCCTTCTGCGTCATCTTCGTTTTGTCCTCATTCCACATGTAGATCATGCAGTCTTCATAGCCCATCCGGCCGATTAGGTTCCAGGCGACATCCCATAACACCTCGTCGACATTTTTCTTATCGGAGAGAGAAGAAGAGAAATAATTGCTGATCTGTTCCAGCTCCAGCCTGTTCTTATATTCTTCGGCCTTGAGATGCTGGAACTGCACTTTTGCCCTTTCCGTTCTTCTTACTGCATTGACCTTCATTCCATAGATCATATAGCCCAGAGAAAGCAACATCAGCGAGGCCAGCACGATGAACCAGGGCGTTTTCCAGTATGGCGGCCTGATGATGATATGTATTTCTTTTGTCCGGGGCGGCCAGCGATTGTTGGCCGCATAAAGTTTTATCTGTAGTTCGTAGTCGCCGGGCGGTAAATTGTTGAAATTGATGAGGTACCCTGTCAGCGGCTGCCAGGAGATATCCTTTGCATTGACGATACGGTAGGCAAGCCGCTCGTTGTGCATGTCATTATAATTGATGCTGGCGATCGTTACCGTGATGTCGTTCTTGAAATGAGGTATGACTATCTTTTCGCCGGGATTATAATATGTGGTATCGTTCAATAATTTAATACTTTCGATGAACAGGGATGGTGGAGACTCGGTATAGAGCATGCTGTCCGGGTCGAATCGTATGATATGATCGGTAGAACCCGTGTACAGGTAATGAGCGGCACTATCGTAATAGAACGTAGTGCTGCTGGCGGGCATTAATGAGAATCCGTCATCCGGGCCAAACCGGGAGATCTTATTGCTCGTCAGGTTGAGCGATGCGATGCCGGTTGCCGTGGCGATCCAGAGTTTGTTGCCGACGGCGCATATCGCCATGATATAGTTGTCCGGCAAGCCTTCATTCGAAGTAAAATGCCGGAATGTTCCCTTGTAAATATCGTAGCCCACCAGGCCATTGTTATAGATCCCGGCCCAGATCGTGTTATTTCTATCGGACTCCAGGGCCGTCACTTCCCTCCGGGGGAAACGTATCTGGGGGAAGGAATCCAGGTAAAGATCGGATTGATCCGATAGCCTGTTGATGCGGCAGATGCCATGACCTCCGATCCAGAGATTACCACCCCGGTCTTCGGCCATACCGGTAGGCACAATGAGCTGTCTGGATAAACCCGAATCCAGGCTCATTCGTTGGAACCGTGATGCGCCTGCCACGCGAAAGTATGTTTTATTGAGCTCGTTTGTGCTGACCCATATATTCCCGCGCCTGTCCTTAAACATCCAGGATATCCAGTTGTGTACCTCGTCCCACCCATCCAGCGGAACCTTGCCGACCTCGCCGGTGCTGGCTTTCAGCCAGAACAGGGGGCCATTGGTCCCGATCAGTAAGGTATCCTTGCTGGCCTCGATGATGGAAAAAACATTGTCGGAACTCTCATGGTATTTTTCAAAGCTTATTTTAGAATGGAATAAAAGAGTGCTCTTGTCATAGATCAGCAAACCCCCGTTGCCGCCGCAGGCGGCATATAATTTATCCTTATAGGCCAGGAGCTGTTTGATCCTTAAGGCAGGGCTCTGCCTCAACAAGACCTGCGGCACCGGTATCTGGCTTACGGAAGGGGCATTGGTTCTTTCTTTCAGCAGGCCTGCATTGGTGGCAATCCACAATCGGTTGTCCCTGTCGATGATGAAGTCATTGCAGAGATAGGTGGGGAAGTACTTTCTGGGATCGATTATTATTTTACCGGTGGCAGGATTGATATGGATCTTGAAAAACCCGCTCCGCTTGCCGCTCATGTAAAACAATGAGTCGTTGACCTTGAACAGCTTCGAACGCCAGTTGAATTCATCGGTGAGGACAGGAACGCCTGTTGGGCTGGTGATCTTCCTGTTCTGCCTGACATTAAGATAGATGATACTATCGGTGCCTCTTTTTATCGCAATGAAATTGCCCGGCTCCGGCTGGCGGATAAGATAATCATAATTGAACAATACGGCGAATTCGGGTCCGAATGGATGGTCGTTCTTCAATGCGCGGAGCCGCCTGGTCTGTTTATTATAAGAATATTCCCCGTCGATGGTCTTGAGGAGTATTTCGTTATCCGAGAGCCAATACAAGCCATTCCCGAATTGAAAGGGCATGGTCTCCATTTCTTCCTTGCTGTAGCGGTCGTACCGGAATATCAGCTTATAATGCAGGTCATAGTGATAGAATCCCGACCGGGTCAATATATAAGTATCGCCCTGCCGGTCGCCCAGCACCGACATGATCGTATTGAACTTGTGGAGGTATTTTGATTCAGGGCAGGGAATAATGACATCATTGGTCTCCCCGGTCTGGATATTGACGATATGCAATCCCATCCCGGTATAGGCGCCCAGCCGGTTCTTGTCGATCCAGGTGAGCCCGCTTACGTTCTCATCGGGGAGAGAATTACTGCTGTTGTCCGTATGGATCTGCCGGAACTGGCAACCGTCGTACCGGTTCAGCCCGCGCTGGGTGGCAATCCAGATAAACCCATTCTTATCCTGTGCAATGCTGGTAATATTATTTTCACTCAGCCCGTCGCTGGCCGTGTACAACTGAAATTTGCATTCATCCTGCGCATGAAGAACGGAGCCCCATCCCGTCAGCAGGAAGAATAAAACAGCGGAAAAAAACAGATGAGAATGCCGGACATTCATGATGCTAAATTAGAAATAAACGTTAAGCCGCCGCATAATTTTTTGAGACTGGATCAGGCCCTTCGCCGCAGGATAAATAAAGCCGGCCTTTTATCCGGAAAGCCCCGCCGTTCATCCGTCGATATTGCCGAATATTTTAATGGGGGCCTTGGAAAGTAACGCTGGACATGGTTTTGCACGACCGATACCGTTGGAATAGCGGGCCACGCAGCTTATCACCGTAAGGCTGCCAGTTGATCATTTCCCCGCACCGCCGTGCAATTGTCTATTACTTTCGCATGATAATTGGGCATAAGCGATCGCTGACCTGACCATTATTCCTATATCCTCCCTGCTAACAACTTATTTAAAACACAGCAACAATTTATGAGAAAGTTCATTTCCACCATTCGCCATACCGGCGTTATCCTATTTCTATTCTTTTCATGCCAATGGGCGGCTGCGCAGACCGGTTCGGTGCGAGGGGTCGTAAAGGACGCTGATGGAACTCCATTGCCTGGCGCTTCGATAACAATCATAGGCAATACGAAGGGCACGACCACGGATGCCAACGGAAAATATCTATTAAGGCTAAACCCTGGAATATACGGGATCGTAGCGACATACCTGCGTCAGTCCGTTCAGTCTGCACAGGTGACGATAGCTGCTGGCTCTACGGTAGAGCAGGACTTTACCACAACGGGAGTTTCCGATCTCAGCGTCGTGGTGGTGGTAGGCTCGCGTTCAAGGGCTGCCAGGAGCAAGCTTACGACTCCGGTGCCGGTAGACGTCATCTTAACGAAGGACATCAAACCTTTCGCGCAGATGGATGTTTCTCAGATGCTTACCTATGCAGCGCCCTCTTTTCAGTCCTCGCGTCAGACCATTTCAGACGGTACGGATCATATCGACCCTGCAGGCCTGCGCGGCCTGGGCCCCGATCAGACATTGGTGCTGTTGAATGGCAAGCGACGTCATAATACGGCGCTGGTAAACATCAATGGTACGGTAGGCAGGGGCTCGGTGGGCACCGATCTGAATGCGATACCTGCCGCGGCCATCGAGCGTATCGAAGTGTTAAGGGATGGGGCTGCGGCGCAGTATGGTTCGGATGCGATTGCCGGAGTCATCAACGTGGTGTTGAAGAAGAATTACAACGGCTTCAATATATCCGCGCTTGCGGGTCAGAATTTCACGACCGAGCCCTATAACGGAGGAGTGAAGATCCAGGATGGCGTGAACCAGCAGGTGGATTTCAGCGGAGGCATCGCTAAAAAGAATGGCTCTTATTTTAATGTCAGTGGCCAGTGGTTGAGAAGGTTCAGCACCAATCGCAGCGGCGATGATAATATACCCCTGATCTACCTGGGCAATGCGGGTGGATTTCCTGGCAACCCTTATACCACGGTAAGCACGGCCGATTACAGGAAATGGCTGATCGACCAGGATGCGGCCATTGTAAAGCAAAGGGGATACAGCCGGCATAATATCGTTTCGGGAAATTCCTATTCTCAGAATTTTTCCGCTTTTATAAATACCGGGGCCAGGCTTTCCGATAATATCGGTTTTTACGCTACCGCCGGCGCCTCTCATCGCGATGGAGAAGCTACCGGTCAAAGCCGAAATCCTAATTCTGTTTCACAACAACCGGTGCTCTCAAACGGTAAGCGATATTATCAGGATGGCTTCTTGCCACAGATAGCGCCAACAATTGAAGACTGGTCACTGTTGACAGGATTTACCGCAAAGGCTGGCGACTGGGATATCGATATCAGTAATACTGCAGGAAAGAGTTCTTTGCATTATCAGGTCAATAATTCGGGTAACTCTTCTTTACCAGCTTCTGATAACGTACAAACTTCTTTCGATGCCGGAAAACTGGCCTTCTTTCAAAATACTATTAACCTCGATCTGAGCCGCAAATACTATCTCTCCGCCTTCAGTTCATTAAACCTCGCCTTTGGAGCTGAACTAAGGCATGAAGATTTCCAAACCACAGCAGGAGAAACCAATTCATGGGCAAATGGCCAAAGAATAGCTTCTGTGGATTCAATTCCTCCATATCCCGGCCAAACAACAGGAACAAAGTTCCTTCCAGTGTCGCCTGCCTCAGGTGCACAGGTATTTCCCGGCTTCAAGCCTGAAGATGCTTTGAAAGCATCAAGGAATGTGTATGCCGTTTATGGCGACCTCGAATGGAAATTTGGAAAACTCCTGATAGATGCTGCAAGCCGATATGAGAATTACAGTGAAAAAGGGCTCAGCTATGATAACCTGAGTGGCAAGCTGGCTGGTCGTTATGAAGTAGGCAGAAATATTTCGATACGTGGCGCCCTCAGCAATGGCTTCCGGGCTCCATCGTTGCAGCAAAGGTATTTTCAAAATACTTCTACCCAATTCGTGAATGCACAACCATCCACCTCTCTGACCGCAAACAATTATAACCCGATCGTCAGAAATGCGTTCGGTATTAATGAACTGAAACCGGAAAAATCGATGAGCTATTCCGTTGGAGTAGCAGGCAGGCTGGCAAAGGGCCTCACTTTTACGGTTGACGGGTACTTCATCAGCATTAAAGACAGGATCGTTTTGTCAACACCGTTCAACAGAAGCAACCCGCTGGTGGATACAATCTTAAAAGCATATAATGTTGATGCAGCAACTTCTGCGCTTCAGTTCTGGACAAATGCAGTGAATACAGAGACCAAAGGAATAGATATAGTAGTCACAGAAAAATTTGTGTTGGGTAATGGCAATGCAAGCATTATGCTGGCAGCCAATTTCAACAGGAATAATGTAGTGGGCGCTACCCATACCAATTCTAAACTGGATTCGGCGAGGTATAATCCCTATGCAGGTGATCCTGGTCATGGCATTGCCGGTAACCCGGCTGCTAATCCTGCCAATGACCTCGCATTTACTTT
>Ga0137403_10005020_pt1 | contig 15428 bp, 15 predicted proteins | sample CZOMad2_1_16fung_FD_122057 | JGI IMG/M metagenome (GOLD analysis project Ga0137403, IMG submission 122057) | Vadose zone soil fungal communities from Angelo Coast Range Reserve, California, USA - CZOMad2_1_16fungal (Hybrid Assembly) | ecosystem: Environmental > Terrestrial > Soil > Vadose zone... | reverse complement strand
GTCTGCTCCTGCTGTTGAGTAGCAGTCTCCTGTTGCGCTGCGTGGCGGTCCACTTTTTCCTGGACGCGTTGCTGATCCTGGAGCTGGCGCATCTCTCGCTTTGCACTCTTATCACCCTGGGCCGCCTGTGCAGCTAGCGCCGTGATTCGCGCGTCGCGTTCCTGCGCCGTCATCGTTTGATTCTGCCCTTTTTGAACGGCCGGAACCGGCAAGCCGTTTGGCTGAATCGCGGTGACGGTCTGCCCGCTATTGTTTATCTGAAGCTTACGTTTTCCTTCCGCCTCCGGCACGGATTTAACCTTGAGCGCTCTCGCGGTGTTAGCCACGACCGCCGGCGCGATCGGGTCCTGACTGGTAACTACAGAACGGCTCAGAGCCTGGTCAGCCGTATTGGTCATCTGGACCCTCGGACCGTGGGACGGGATTTCTGTCGCAAGCTCTTTGAGTCTTGGGACCGCGTATGGATCAAGCACCGGCCGCGACCGCCCTAGCAGGGCGGAATCCGCCGTTAGCGCGGTGCCTGGCGTTACGACCTGGGTGAACTCCCTGCTGCGCACCACGGTCACAGCCCCCGGGACGTTGTAGTTTACGATATTCGTTACGTTCACATTCTGAGTTACATAGGTTGTCGACCCAATGTACTGGGGCTGATAGTTCCGATCGTAGTACCTGGGGACGTATGGGTCGCCGGGCCCCAGCGGCACCCAGCCAACTCTATCGTCCTGGTCAAAGGCCACGAACGCGACCAGCGCCGGCGCGTAAAGAGGGCGCGACACTATCTCGCCTGGCACCCAGTACCACCTTTGGTTGACGTTAACCCATCGGCCGTAGTGATACGGCGCCCAACCCCATCGCTCACTTGAAACCCACGTCAGCCCCAGCGGCTGATCGTTATACCAGGATCCATCACGATAAGGCGCCCAATTCGAGCTAACCCGCGGGCACCACGAGTGACCGTGACCCGGCACGTCTTGCCAGTCGCCATAATCATCCAGGTCTTCCAGCCCCGCCACCTCTGCATCATCGGGTATGTATTGATAGCTGGACGACCGCCGATAAGGATCGTAGTAGTATGGATCGTCCTGATACCTTTGGTAGTCAGCATAACGTCCGTCATAGGTCTTCGGGTAGCGGTAGGAGTAGTAGTCGTTGGTAATGTTGCCGCAGACCCCGGAATCGAGTTGCGAAACATAAGCGTCGCTCCCGTCGTCGCCGCCAAATGTCAGCAATTGTCCCCTACCAACCTGCCCCGAGCCCGCAAGACCGATGACTTGAGCAATCCCGCTCAGAACTGAGACGAGCGTACTTCCGCGATCGTCAATTCCCACTTGATACAGTCCGGGCTGCTGGAAATCTACTGCGCCATTGGGCGTTGCGACTTCGAACAACTCGTCCGGCGCGAGTGCCCCGACATCGAATATTCCGGAGCCATCCCGCAGCGCCAACTGGGTTCGCCGCTGCGATAACGACAGCACATCCAGAGAAGTCCTCGGATTCAGACGGGCGTAGTTCCGACCGCTAAATGCAATTGCGGCGTGCGATTTATCTTTCACATAGACGCGGGAGCCCACAGAAACCGGAGTGTTAACAGCAGCCTTCTCCCAATCGGACTTAGGCTGGTCCTGGTTACTGTCTTGAGGATCGGTTTGACGATCTATTCCGACTTCGCCATCCAGTCGGTCGACGCGCGCAGCCAACGGCATGACATCAGAAGCGGACGCCTTGTCCGCCTCGTGCGAGCAGCCCGCGCTTGCGAGGCATAACGCTCCTATGAAAAAGAGAATTGCGTAAGCTGACCGGACTCTTCTAACTTTGTCGACGAGATTGTAATACATAATAAGTGTCTTCCTTCTGCCAGCGAACCGGCGCAGCAAATTGAAACGCCCCGCGCACCGAATTGAAACACGGTGATGAACCAAATCAATTCATCTGAATCCGCGGGCGTTCTCGCTGACCTGTGACCTGCTATTTGGATGCCAGCCGCAGCGATGGTTATCGAACTGAAGAAGGCCTCATGCCCGAGTCAGCCAGCTGACAAACTGCACTCAAGCTATTCCTTCGATTCATTTGCTTCAGGCCAAGGTAGCTGTTCCGGGTTCTCGTCGTCTTTGTTGGATTCACAATCGAGGTCCGTGCCTGTATCTTCATCAGGCATCTGGAAACTTCAGCGATCTTATCTATATCAGACATAGCCCTCCTCCTGACTGAACGATAGTCAATTGCTGATCCGCCGATGTTCTCTATTGAACAACCAGAAGAATAAGTTCTTAATGAGTTAAAGGGAGCTCACTCGAGCGGGAGATTAGTTGAAAGGAAGCGCCAAACTATCAGTTACTGAAAGGCGGACGATCGCGCCGGCCCTGTTCCGTGTGTGTGTATTCGTGGGAGCTGTCATTTTACTTAGCTTGAAGACAGGCCCTATGCCCGCCAAACACGGCCGACCGAGGGCAGATTCCCTTCCCGCACCGCAGCCTCGCGCGAAAGCCATCGAAAAACCTAAAGTGGAGCCATTGCCTGTAGCACCAGCACCGCCGGCAGATGCCGTAAAAGTGCCGGAAGGCACAACCACAGTCACCGATGCCGATCTCAACTATATCGCGGCTAGGAATCTGCTGATACCGGTGTCGGGCGTGCCAGCCAGCCGGTTGCGCGACACGTTTACGCAAGCGCGATCCGAAGGCCGGCAGCACGATGCGATCGACATAATGGCGCCTGAGGGGACCCCCGTGCTGGCGACGACTGACGGTCTTTTGCTCAAGCTCTTTCAGAGCGATAGAGGTGGAGTAACCCTCTACGAACTCGATCCATCAGGCCGCTACGTTTATTACTATGCGCACCTGATGCGCTACGCTGACGGCATCACTGAGGGAAAACAGCTGCGGCGCGGCGATGTGATCGCATATGTCGGAGACACCGGCAATGCCGGTGCTGGGAACTTCCACCTCCACTTTGCCATCTCGAAGCTTACGTCGCCGCGCAAGTGGAGCAGCGGTGATCCGATCAATCCCTATCCTTTCCTTGTCCGCCAGTGAAAGGGCCGCTATGCCCGGCCACGGACAAACAGCAGGTGATAGAGCGCCAGTAAAATCAACGCTCCAAGTATCGAGACGATCCATCCGGCAGGCTGACCAGGCTTGTAGAATCCAGCCACCCGGCCAATGTAACCGCCCACGAACATGCCGGCGATACCCAGCAGAATGGTGATAATGAATCCACCTGGATCGCGGCCGGGCATCAGAAGCTTGGCAATCACGCCGATGATCAGACCCGATACTATCAATGCAATGATACTCATGTTTTTCCGGTTCCTTTCCAGTCAAGTGATATGCCTCTTCGCGCGCACGGAGTCTGTTCACCAGTTGGCGACTCGAAAAGAATTCGCGTCAAATGGAAGAGGCATAACAGATGTACGAGATTGCGTGAAGCGATCGCGCCACACGCTTGCCTGAAACACGACAGCTAAAGGCATAAGCACCCCGATTGTGGTTCGGGTAAAAGCTATCGGGCCTGATACGACAGCATATCCGGTACTGTATCGGCGTGCTCCTTTATTTCTTTGTCGCGGCACACCGAACAATACGCGCCCTCAGCAGTCGCCGGCTGATCGCAATCTTTGCTTGGATGATTGTCGTGCTGTGTAGTTGTGCAAATGCATTGTTGCATATTTCCGACCTCCTTCACTCTAGCAGTCCAAAAACTCGAATACGCCCTTACCTTCGTCGCCGGGAGCGTGGCGCGGCCTTCCTCGACGCTACGCCCGCGTCCAGATCGACTGGCGCAGGATAGCCTTTGCCCAGGAGCGTTGGAATCTCCACGAACACTGCCTTGCCACCCTTGATCGTGCGCGTCACCTTTCCGCTCGCGAGGTTGTTCGCCTTCAACTCTCCCCTGCTCTTAGCACCCTTTCTTGACGAAGCGCTCGTTGAAGACACGGCTGAGGAGTTGTCTTTAGCGCTATCCGATCCGTTCGTGGCGGTTGGATCCGTCACCGGCTTGCCGCTGGCGTCGCGAGCCATCTGAACGAGGGCACGTGTCAGCTCCGCGCGCTTGGCGGCGCCCAATTGATCAAGGCTCACACCATACGATTGAAGCACGGTGCGCAGATTCTCTTCGGTATTTGTGCCTCGATCATACACATCGCGGTAAATGCGCAGCTTGCCGTCTTCTACCGTTATAGTTTCATAGCGGAGCTCAACCGGTACGGCTTTGGTCAACTTCAGCGGCCTGGTTTCGGTCTTGTTCTTTTCGTACCCGGCTATCTGTTCATCCGAGAGTTGCGTTCCGCTCAGACGCGCAAGCTGTTTCGCAAAATCCTTTACCTGCGAGTTGGTCAATCCAACGCAGCCGTGCGACGCGAAGCCGCCGAGTTTTGCCGGAGCCTTGCCCCCGTGTATGAGCGACGGTAAGCCGATGGGGATTTTGATGGAACCGAGAGGATTCAGCTTATCACCGGCTTCGATTCTTTCTCCGATCTTGATCTTGCCTCCAGGCGATTCAACCCAGGGTTCATCCGGAGGTGTCCATGTAGGGTTGAAGATGATGGTTTCCGCTTTACGCAGGCCGGTAGGAAGGGGAAATTCAGGATAGCCGATACCGATCTTGTAGGACTTGACAAGCTTGCCGTCTTCAAACAGGTCCATTCGAAACGCAGGTGCGTTGACAACAACACGCTTATCCTGCGGTACTCCAGGGGCGTCTTGAGGTGCTGCGGCGGGGGTGGCGCTGGCCGTTGTCGCAGCGGGGACGTCACCGCTCCAGCGCTCGTTTACAAACGCGATCAGCTCCTTAGTTTTTTCGTCGCCGATTGCTGCCTTGCTCTTTGCGTATGCATCTTCGCGAGCCGCCGTTGTCCTTCCGGCATTTTCATCCTGATTGTCGCTTTCGCGCAGCTTGGCCGTTGCCTGGCGCGCGATAGCTCTGAGCTTGTTGACCTGCTCATCTGTCAGCTGCAGTTTGGCCTTGAGGTCGGCCGCAAAGTTCTCTTGCGCGAAGAACGCATCAAGCAGAGGCAACGTCACCGGTTGAGGATTCGGCGCCGCATCGATCGCCTTCGCCGGCGTCGGTGCTGGTGTTGTTGCGGCGGGGCTGGTCGCGTTTGTGTTGGCGGCTATCGGACTAGTGGGGCGGTTGGCGGTGGACGAGTCGGTCACACAGCCGCCTGCGGGAAGGAGAATGAGGACGGCAACAAACGCATTTATCGATCGCAGGGTTCGGTTCATCTTTCCCAGACTTCAACCCAAATGTGAATGGGCCGACATCCCCGGCAAGTGACATGAATGCGTTTGATTTCTTGTCGGAGATTCAGACTGTGCCTCGCCTCAGGCGAGAATAGCCCGTCATAAGGTAATGGCCGTCTCCTCTTGTTGAAGCGTGCTGCTGCGGTAGCGCCAACTTTGCTTCCAGTGGTTCATCCAGCAGCATAAGCACACAGCACTCGAGGTCTGTTCGTGATGAGACATAAAGCACCGGCCTGATTCCTATCGCCGCGCGCTCGTAAAGCATCTCCTCATAAAGATCGACCATTCCCGATTCTGTCATCTTCTCATCCATAGTAGTTCCATGAGTGAAGATTCGCCGGCATCACTAGCTTCCGATATTTGCCATTCTCGCTTTGAACCCAATTCCGCTTGGATTCAATTAGGTCATCATCCATACCCAGCGTACCGAAACCGGCCAATCCAATCTCCAAAGCGGTCGTGAAGGAACTAAAGGGGCAATACTCGTGCCGTGGCCTTTGCGCTCCAATTAGATCGCCTTGGGCGATATTGTTCTAGGTTTTGCCCTGTAGACAAATCTCTCAACTGTGATAGTATCCGCGTGGCTCGAGAAGGACCCTTGAGTATTTTTGCTCGGATGAGACACCTACGAGCCTTTCAACTAGACACCTCCGTCCGTGAGTGATGTTCCACGGACACATGACCGGATCATTATTGACCTCTGAAGACGAAAGGACCTCATGAGAATCCTGCTTTTCAATCCCGATAATGGTGTAACCCGCAATTTCATGCCGCATCTTTGGATGTTTCTCCTCGAGGCGCTGACGCCACCCGAGCATCAGGTATTCCTGATCGATGGCAACGCCCGGCGTATGGATGAAAACGAAATAGCGCAATTCGTTCTCGAGAATAAGATCGGTCTTGTGGGTATCGGCGCAATGACCAGAATGATACAGAAGGCCTACCGAATGGCCGATGCGATTCGCGCCATTGGCGTGCCTGTCGTCATGGGTGGACCTCACGTGACGGAGGTGCCGGACGAGGCACTCGGGCGAAATGGCGGGCCGCGGCACGCTGATGCTGTTGCTCTCGGCGAAGCGGATGAAACGTGGGCGCAGATGGTCGAAGATGCCGCGCGCGGCCAGCTAAAGGAGATCTACGCGCCGATTGACGAGACGGGCAAGGAGCGCAAGCCCAGTCTCCAGCCTTATCCAACGATTCCCTGGGAGTCGATGAATCTGGATCAGTTCAACCTGGTTCCTAAGTTCGCCGTGCCGATGCTGAGCCGCATGTTTGGTGGGTGGGGCACGTTTCGACTGATTCCCGTTGAATCCGGGCGAGGGTGTCCCTACGGTTGCGAATTCTGCACCGTTACCGGCTTCTTCGGCGACTCGATAAGGTTCCGGACAAACGAAAGCGTCGTGAGCGAGCTGCTGCGGCTGAAGGCACGCGCCCGGCAAGAGGGCGGTCAGATTGCAGTGTTCTTCATAGACGATAATTTCGCCATCAACCCCAAGCGCACTAAGTCGCTGCTGCGCGATATCATCGCCGCCGGCGCGCAGATGAATTGGATCGCGCAGATCAGCGCCAACCTGTTGCGCGACGAAGAACTGGTTGATCTCATCGCGGCTTCAGGCGGCAAGTGGATATTCATTGGCATGGAGTCGGTAGACACTACCAACCTCGCCATTGCCAACAAGAGCTTCAATAAGCCGAATGAGTACAAAGGGGTCCTCGAAAGACTCTCGCAACGCAACATCCATGCGATCACGTCGTTCATCTTCGGCCTGGATAACGACACGCCGGGCGCGGCAGATCGAACGCTCGAGCAGATTCGCAGTTGGCCTCCCGGACTTCCTGTTTTTGGCACGCTGATACCGTTCCCCTCAACACCGCTTTACAAGAGGCTCGAGGTTGCGGGGCGACTCACTCGGCCCCTGCACTGGCTCGACTTCAAGCCATACACGATGGCCCACACCCCGCTAAAGATGAGCATTGACGAGACTCATGCAGAGGTTAATCACGCGTGGAGCAGTTCATACAGTCCGGAGGCCATCGCCCAGGCCGTGGAATCGATTCGCGACAAGGGACTCGGCTATCGCATAAACATCCTGATTGCGCGTCTATGCTTTCGCGGAATCTACTTTCCGCAGTTGGGTAAGCGGGCATGGATGAAAATTATTTTTCAGAATCGGCGCACGATACTCAAGCTCGTGAGGGAAGCGCTGAGCAGCGGAGGCAAGTCTATAGAGATGTCCGAAGCAACAAGTCAGGCGCTCAATCTTGACGAGCCTGTTTACCGTGGCGGCGATTAGAGTGCCGGACAGAGTAAACGATTGGCTTGGGACTGGGAAGCTTTATCAAGACCGAGACACCTGTGCCAGACAAAAGATGATGAATGTCACTCCTTCGTCAGTCGATTCATAGATATGCAAAAGGCTGAGACAGGAGCCACGAAGGCTCCCGTCTCAGCCGTGCTGCTCGGCGATTGGATCAAAGAGATCCCGGATCGCCTGGCGTCAAGGTTAGTACCGCGAGCCGCCGTAGCCGCCGCCATTATTGCGACTGTCGGTCTTCGGTTTGGCCTCATCGACTTTGAGAGCGCGACCGTGAAGGTCTTGCCCGTCGAATTTTTCCTTGGCCGCATTAGCTTCCGTTTTCGAATTCATCTCGACGAAGCCGAAGCCCTTCGAGCGGCCCGTATCCCGGTCTGTTATCACCTGGCACGATTCCACCGCGCCGACTTCGCTGAACAGATCTCGAATCTCATCGCTGGTAGTCTCATACGAGAGATTACCCACAAACAATTTAGCTGACATAGTGATTTCCTTTGTTGGTTAAGGTCGGAAGCAGGCCGAGCGGTTCGCAGGAACGGTTGCGGGCGGATACTGTCGGCACCCCGAATTTTTCGGGCGAGGCCTCTAACTGGTGAACGATTGTCTGCTCTTCAAGCGGTTGACCGTCCGGGCCACATCAGACCCGGGCGCATCTCCGTTGTTTGCCGAAGAGCAGGTATTTGTCGAGAGCATGGATAAGTCCGTCCTCTCAAAATCAAAGAGCTGTTGGATTCAGATGGACTGGATAATTCCAGAGAAGCTGAAGAAGAGAGTAAGCTAACCTCGGTTCGCGAGAACTCTATAGGTGGCCGGTAGTTTTGTCAAACATAAGCAGCCCGGGTACCGACCCCGGTATTCGGTAATGTCTCGCAGGATTGTTCTCAAAGCCGCATTCTGCGTGTGTTAGGACCCAGCAACGAGCGCAAAAGAAAAGTGAAATAAAACTTACTCAATCACCCGGTCGCCGACTTCAGATACGCGTTGGGATCATGATCCATTGCTCCCTCCGGCAGCCAATCCCACAACGGTCCCATATCTCTTCGCGCCAGGTCCATATAAAACTGGGGAAGTTTCGTCGTCTCCTGTTCGAAATAACGTCGAAACGGGCGGTCGGTGTCGAGCCGGCGACGTACCTCGCCGTGATACTTTATCCTGCCAAAACCTTCTGACGATACGGCGCGCACTACGTTCATCCAACGCGGAATCATGGTCTTGTTCGATTTGACTCGCTTGAGAATCGCAGACCATGAATATGTGTACTTGACCAGATCGATCACGTGCTCGTAGAAATCGGGCCAGGAATAATTCCTCGGCTTAACATTCATCGCCTGGTTATTGTTCAGAAACTGAAATGGAAATGGCAGAACCCGGTTAGCGCGCTGGTACTCCAGGTTCAGCGGCGCGGCTTGTCCAAAAGCCGACAGCAACGAGTAGCCAGGAAACGCTCCCGGCGCCAGATCCACAAATCGCTTTGTCAGCTCAAATGGTTCTGCTCCTTCATCCACGTCGAGTCCGAGCACAAAGTTGGTCTGTATGTAAGGCACGTATCTCAAGATCATGTTGACGTGATCGGCGACCTGCCGGACTTTTTCCATCCCCTTCATCTTACCGGTCTTTGATTTGTCGCCAAGGTCGTACCACGATTCAATTCCCGGTAGAAGGGCCTTGAATCCATTTTGCTTGAGACGCTTCAGGTGAGACTCCGACAGGAGCGAGAGACTGCTTTCGGCGATGAAGTCGATGCTGTCAGGCGGCACCGCCTCTTCGATCGCATCCATGATGTCGTTGAACCGGACGCCGAAGTTCGGATCGTGCCACCCTACCAGTGGTCTCTTGAACTTCTGCACCAGGAATCGCAGATCCTCCTTGATCACATCGAAGTCCAGCGGTTGATACGGTATGACCGAATCGATACAGAAGCTGCAGGTGTACGGACATCCCAGGCTGCCGATCATCGGGACCATCTTTATGAACGGCGCTTTCTTGAGAGTGGGTTCAATAAACTTCCATCGCTCGCGCACTCCCGGAAGTGCTCCAGGCTGATTGCGGGCGGCCATGGGCACGCCGATTGGCCGATGTCGTGAGCAGTCCTCGAGGAGGTCACAGACCAATTGTTTGTCGGTGAATCCCAGGACGTAGTCGAAGTACTTCACTGCGTCCTGCGGGTAGCAGCGCGCGTGGGGGCCGCCGATTACGGTTACGGCGCCTCTCGATCGAAAGAGGTTGCTGAGCGCATACGCAAGTTGTGCGGCCTCGGTGAACGCCCCTATGAAGACCAGGTCGACGTTGTCGGGTAACTCGTCAACAAGGTTTTCAAACCCGGTGTAGCACACGAGCGTGACATCGTGTCCTTGTTGTTCGCACCACACCGCGATGACCTGGGGCATAATAGCGGCGAAATTGGCGTTCATCACACGCGCGAACATTGCGCGAGTAGGTCCTTTGGAGACGAGATCGATGATTCCGATACGAAGCTTTCGCATAATCGAAAGGGCGTCCGCCGAGTAGATGGAGTGCTGATTGTTGTTGACTTACGCGTGCCTTTGAATACTGGAAGTTCAAGTACCGGTTGGCAAGCACCTATTCATTGCTATCTATTTGCAGGCTGCTCTACCTGCGGTGTCGAGCTGTGACTCCATTTCTTCGAGATATCGTTGAAGATCACAAAACCCATCAACAGCATCAACATGACCAGTCCGACTTGCATCATCCGCTCTTTGACTCGGAGACTCAGCGGCAAACCGAAAAGGCCGAGGAAAGACTCGAGCAAAATCATGAAAATCAGCCCACCATCGAGTACCGGTATGGGGAGCAGATTGAAGATGCCCAGGTTAAGCGACAGCAGCGCTGTCAGTCTGATTACCTGCCCCGAGCCCTCCTGCGCCGCCTGTCCGACGATCTGAGCGATCCCGACCGGCCCTGTAAGCGTATCGCGCGCCGAGCGCTTGCCTACGAACACCTGAGCAAGCGCCGTCTTGGTAAGTTGAATTATCCGAATGTTCTCGTCGACCGAGTATCGGACGGCTGCCACCAGCGACAACCGCTGATTCACCATCTCGCGGCCTGTTATCGTTTGAGTGAAGCCCAATCGCAACTCGCCGTCGTTCAATCGCGGAGTCGCCTGGATGTCTACAGTCCCGTCGTCGCGCCTCACCGTGAGAGTCAAAGTCTTGTCTGCGCTTTTGCGAATCGCACTGATGATCTCAATCTGCCCGTACTCACTCTGCTCGACCCGAGTACCGTTGACCGCGATTATGTTATCGCCCGGCTTCAGACCCGCCGCGGCGGCAGGCTCGGCCGAGGCGACATCTCGCACGGTTATTCGCTCGTCGTTTGCTTTAAGGCCGGAATACCCGATCTTCTCTTGATCGAAAGCGCGTGAACCCACATGCAACGTGATCTGCCTAGTCTCGCCATCACGTTTGACGGTCACCGGCAGGTCTTGATCCGGATTTACTGCGATGGTGTCTTCGAGGTCACGCCACTTAGGGTCGGTTCTTCCATCGACCTTGACGATCAGGTCGCCAGGTTGGAGACCGGCTTGTTCGGCGGGAGAGTTGGGCTCGACGGCTTTTACCACGGCGGGCTTGTCAAGATAAGCGGGCACTTCGTGGTGCATCATCGCCATCACGGCTGGAATCGCGAGCGCCGTCAAAATGTTCATCGCCGGACCGGCGACCGCGACGCAGAGCCGTTGCCACTTAGGCTTTGACATAAATTCGTCGGGCGCGCCGGTGCGCTGTTCATCCAGATTCTCGCCCGCCATTTTTACATAGCCGCCCAAGGGTATGAGGCTGACGCGATAGTCGGTGTCGCCCTTCTTAAAACCCCACAAACGCTTGCCAAATCCAACGCTAAATACGTCGACTCGAATGCCGAAAAACTTCGCGACGATGAAATGACCGAACTCGTGAATCACTACCATCGCACCGAGCACGAGCACGAATACGATTATCATCTGCAAATAGAATGTCACAACCTTCTCCTTCTAACCCGTCATCTCCCTGGCGTGCGATACCAACTCGCACCCGGTCATTCGGACCGCAGCCTTGTGCAAGTCTATCGTAGCGAACCTGGGGTGTCCACAGTTCGAGTTCGGGTTAGAGTTCGCGGAGTTCGAGTTCTTGCGGAGTCGGAGATGCTTGAGAGCAGAGTAGGGAACGGATATTACCTTACGAAGATGGGGATCACCTGGGTCACCTTTGAAGGCCAACTGATCGAGTACCGGCCCGCATTGCCCGGAGAGCATTACCGGTTGATCGTGGCCGCGACCTGGGAGAAAGTGCGGCAGAATGCCGAGGTAAAAAAGGCTCTGCTTGCGACGGGCAACCTCATTCAATAGGATGTGCGGGATGCTCACGACCAAAGCATGGCTCTTCATCACACTGGGCGGCTTCGGCGCTTTTTACATAATCACCTGGGTCGCTGCGCGCAGCCGGGAACGCAGCTCAGAACCAATTGCCCCGACGCCGTTGCTCGGCGCTATAGGATTCGTAACCACCTTCTTCGACACTCTGGGCATAGGCTCATTCGCCACTGCCACCTCAATATTCAAGCTCCGGAACCTTGTCAAAGACGAAGTTCTTCCGGGCACGCTCAACGTCGGAATCACGCTGCCAACTATAACGCAGGCATTCATCTACATATCCATCGTCGAGGTCGACATGACCACGTTGATTCTGTTGATTACAGCGTCGGTGCTAGGCATGTGGTTGGGCGCAGGAATCGTCTCAGGGTGGCCCCGGCGCTACATTCAGATCGGAATGGGGGTGGCGCTGCTGGTGGCCGCTACACTGTTGGTTATGACTATCTTTCGGAAAGAGGCCGCGGGCGGTCTCGCGCTCGATCTGCGCGGAGTCAGGCTTTGGGTGGGCATTGCCGGCAACTTTGCCCTCGGAGCGTTGATGTCTCTGGGGATCGGTCTGTATGGACCCTGCCTGATAATGATCAGCCTGCTGGGCATGGATCCGCGCGCTGCTTTCCCAATCATGATGGGATCGTGCGCGTTCCTGATGCCGGTAGGCAGCGCCCGGTTCATCCGCAAAGGCAGCTATGACGTTCGCGCGTCTCTGGGGTTGGCGCTCGGCGGCATCCCCGCCGTGCTCATCGCCGCCCTGATCGTCAAGTCTCTAGACCTCTACTATGTTCGCTGGCTGGTAGTAGTCGTAGTGATCTATACCGCGCTTTCAATGTTGCGCTCGGCGGCATCCGAACGACAGTCCTTACGAAAGGCCGCGCAGCCGCCGGCGCTTGAGGACGTTGTGATCTGTCCAACCAAAGCGCCTTGAGAATCAATCGCATTGAGAACTTATATAACACCGTTTATACTTGCCGCACATTCTATTTCCGGAGGCTGCCACAATGAAGGAGCCCAGAAAAGCGTACGGCGCCGCGGTTCTCGTCATTCTTGTCGTAGCGCAATCGCTTCTTGCCCGACAGCAGCCGGCACCCAAGCAGCCCGTTGACCCAGCGGAAAGGCCAAAGGTCAGGGCGATGATAGAGGCGCTCAACCAGCGAGCTCGCGAATTGGGGCTCATATCGGTTACTGATGACGCCGACCAGGCTGCATTCGTCCGCAGGAGACAGAACGCTCAGTTGAGCGAAGACTTCGACAAACTGAACTCGATCAACGTCGAGAAGATCGCCACCCAGGCATCAGCGGCTTCGCTGGACTATAAGACTCTCTGCGACGCGACAGCCGATCTCAAGACTCGCGCAAGTCGAATCAAGTATAACGTTCCGCTTCTTCAGGTTGTCGATAAGGGCGAGAAGATTCGATACGATGAGGATCCTGATCCTGATCATCTCGCGTCGAAGCTACCCGAACTGAGCCGCTTGATTAATAGCTTCCTGGGCAGCCCTGTCTTTCGCCTCAGTTCGCCCAACGACGCTGCGCTTCGACTGAAAGCCAGTCGTGATCTGGACGGCATCATCAAGCTGAGCGACACGATCAACAAGATCGCGAAGCGGTCGACCAGGACTGCAGCATCAAGATAAACCTCCGCAACCGGTCCTCGGCGCTGGTAGACTTAGACACTGATGGGAATAAAACCTATACCGGGACTGGTTTAAGTAAAACATATACCTTCACTAGTGCTCCTTTGCCCGATTCACGATTCAAATTGAGGCTTCATGGACAACGCTTCCAGGATCATCTGGCGACAACTGGAAGGTATGTTACCTGGTGCCGTGAATTTCCCGGCGGGTCTGCCGCTGGCATCTGCTCTTTGATTGAAAGTGCGGGATCCACACGAACTCTATTGGAACGAGCCAGTCATTGCCTGTTCATCACACCATCGACCTGCGCCTGCGCGTTGACAAATCAAACACGCTGCGCGACACTCGCCCCAGTGCGCAACCGGGGCGCCTCCTGTCCGCGGCAAGGGAAACTACTCCCACCCATTTCCATGGAAAGAGTTCCCGATGAAACCCATCAATGATCCGATATGGCTCGACGCACTTGCAGGCTTCGAGCGCGGCGACTTTTCGCGTCTGGAACCGCTCTTCGACAAACACAAATCTGTTGACGGCGACAAATGTCGCATAGTCGATTGGTACGAGAAGGGATATTTCGACGACGAGCCGAAGGCGCTTGCGGAAGCATTAACCTGCGCGAGTTTTCTCGGTCGAACCAGCGTCGCCGATTTCCTGATGACCCGCGGCGTTGACCCTGCTGCAGGGACCGGCACAGGACTCTCGGCCTTCCATTGGGCCGCGAATCGCGGAAACCTGGATACGGTGAAGCTGCTGATCGAACGACAGGCGCCGCTCGAGCTTTTGAACATGTACGGCAGAACAGTTCTTGGTTGCACGGTTTGGTCCGCCATCAACGAGCCGAGAGTCGACCACATTGCCATCATCGAAACCTTGCTGGCGGCCGGCGCCAACATCGAAGAAGCCGGCTATCCGACAGGAAACGAGGGCGTTGATGAAGTGCTCCGGCGCCACGGCGCGAAGTCGTGATGGGCATTGGTAAGCGCGAACTTGGTAATTTAGAGGATTCTGTGCCTTCTACATCATCCAGTCGGAACATGACCGTTCGCGGACAATCCTTAACTTGGATACAATCACAGCATGAAGCGTTCCGGCGTCGCAGATCTTCCTCTTCATGGCGGACGCGTGCCGCAGTGGCTTGCCGAACGTATGACCAGGCTCGGCACAGCCATCACAGAAACAATCGTTCACGACTACGGCGCCTCAGCTTTCCTCTCACGGCTCAGCGATCCGTTCTGGTTTCAGGCGCTCGGCTCGGTGATGGGAATGGACTGGCACTCCTCGGGTATCACAACATCGGTGATGGGCGCTCTGAAGCGCGGCCTTGCATCGCGAGCCGACGAGCTAGGCATTTACATCTGCGGCGGCCGCGGGAGGTTTTCTCGAAACACGCCGCAGGTGTTGCGGATGATTGCGGAGCGTCGCGGCTTCGATGGTGAGGGCCTGGTCCGCACGAGCCGGCTTACGGCGCGGATCGACAACAACGCGATCGCCGACGGATTTCAGATTTACCTTCATAGTTTTGTCGTCACGGCCGGCGGCGAGTGGGCAGTCGTGCAGCAGGGCTTGAATGATCGGAGCGGAATGGCTCGGCGATATCACTGGCACTCGGCGTCGGTGCGAGACTTTGTGGCCGAGCCGCACACCGGGATTGTTGGCGAGAATCAGGGCGTGATTCTGAACCTTGTGGATGCTCAGGCCAGGCCGGCGCAAGCAGCGTTGCTCGACATCGCTCGTGAAAATCCCGAGACGACTCTAAGCACCGCGCGCCACTTGCGCTTGCCGCATCATCATGAGGTCCGCGCCGACAACATCAATTTGAAGCGGCTTGGCGCCGTGCTCGCGGTGGCCCACGAACGTGATCTTCACGACTTTGCCGAGC
>Ga0137403_10005017_pt1 | contig 15433 bp, 13 predicted proteins | sample CZOMad2_1_16fung_FD_122057 | JGI IMG/M metagenome (GOLD analysis project Ga0137403, IMG submission 122057) | Vadose zone soil fungal communities from Angelo Coast Range Reserve, California, USA - CZOMad2_1_16fungal (Hybrid Assembly) | ecosystem: Environmental > Terrestrial > Soil > Vadose zone... | reverse complement strand
CAATGGCACGACACGCCGGAAGTGGAAGTAATCGCACCGGGGTATGGCGAGTTTCTGGTTCCTGTGTTGGCTGAGTGGATACGCTCCGGATTCCAAACACTCAACGCTCCTGCCGGTGGACGCCTGCTTGATCGCGGCCAGACCAAGGTGGTTTATAGCGGTGTACCCCACTCCGAAGATTTGGACTTTTTAACTACGCCGGATTGGGAACTCTCCGAGCGAGACCACCAGCGCCGCTACAAAATGATTTATTACGAAAGCGTGCGCGGTTGCCCTTACCGCTGTAGCTTTTGCAACTATCCGTATCTTTTTACCGACACGCGATTCCGTTACAAGAGTGCACATCGCATGGCCGCGGAGTGGGAGCACTATCTCACGCATCATGACATTGATTACATCACTTGCCTGGACTCTCTTTTTACCGTGCCCCACCGGCGACTGACGGAGTTCTGCCGTCTCCTGATCGAGCGCCAACTGAAAGTGGAGTGGACTTGTTACGCACGCGCCGACGATCTGGCCAATGAGGCGACCGCCGCGCTGATGAAATCCGCCGGGCTGAATCAGGCGCAAATCGGACTGGAATCGGGCGACCAGGGCCAACTCGACAACATGGAAAAAGCCTGCACCGTGGAATCCAACGGTCGCGCGATTGATAATTGCCGCAAACACGGTATTACAAGTGTAGTTTCGTTGATTGTCGGATTTCCTGGTGAGACTGCGGAGACATTGGAGCGAACGCTGGAATTCCTGCGGCAGCATCCTCCAGACTTTTTCTTTCTTGCACCCTTTAGCACTCGTGCGACTGGAGTGCCTGTGTTGAATGAGATGAATCGCAGTCGCTTCGCCCTACGCACCGCCAATCATTTAAATACCGGAGCGCCCTACTGGCAGCATGCCACGATGTCTTGCGCTGAAGTGGGTGGCCACACGCGACGTTTGTATCAACGCATCATGAGCGAGGGCATCTCGTTGAACGCGGCGCTTTTTTACGATCGGCTGATGACCTTCAGGGCGGAAGAGCGGGAGGACTTACTGCGGCAGCAGCAAAAGCTTACACAAGGCTCGGTCGTCAGGTCATGGGTGTTCGACCGGCTACACAATTTCATTGACAAGCGGTTAGCGACGGATGTGGAGCGGCAGTTTGCGCCGCAGGAATCTCGTGTTGTTCCGCCACCGGAATTGTTACAGATTCATTAAGGTGAGAGCGATGTATAGCGGTGATTTTGATTTGATTCCCCGGGAGCTATTGCGCGCCGCCAGGCCGCAGCGCCTCATTCTATATGCGCTGGCTGACTGGATCGTGATCGCGGTCATATGGATCGTGGCATTGCGCACACCGTGGTGGTTTTATCCACTATGGGTAACGCTGCTCGCGGGCAGGTTTCATGCACTTGGCGTCGTGTTGCACGATGCTGTGCATATTCCGAAGCGGGGTAAATGTGGAGCAGTGCGTACAGTGGAATTATTGACGGGCTATCCGGTCGGCTCCACGCTTGAAGCCATGCGTTACCATCACTTGCGCCATCATCGCGACCTGGGTTTTCCGGGAGATCCATATCTCAAACCGTGGGTAGGGCGCAGCGCGATCCGTCATTGGCTGCTTTCTTTTCGCTATTTTCTGTTGACTCCGTTGTGGGTGATGCGTGGTCTCTACGGAACCATCGCATTTCATGTTCCTGCACTGCGCAACAGTTACGGCCGATGGTTTCTTCAGGACTATTCAGGCGATGATCTGACCAGCCACACAGAAGTGATCGCGTGTGCGCGGGAAGAGCACTTGCAACTATTGTTTTATGCTTGTGTGGCTACACTGGCGGCCATCTGGCCGGGGTGGGTGCTCGGGTTCTACATCGTTCCTTTAGTGCTGGCCGGTTATCTCGCGGTACACATCACCCAGCACGTGCTGGTCCCGCACTTCCACTATGGCGAGGAGACCCACCGGGTCAGCGCGGTGACCGGGTTTACCGCGCTCGCGGGGCTCTCGCTGCATACGTTCTTCGACGGAGTGGCGATCGCCAGCGGGTTTCTCGCCTCGGGGCGGCTCGGCCTGCTGCTGTTCCTCGCGGTCCTGGTGCACAAGCTGCCGGAGGGCGTGACCATCGCGAGCATGATGCTCGCTAGCGGGCAGAGCAAAGGACGGGCGGTCGCTTCGGCCGGGGGCCTAGGCCTGGCGACCCTGCTGGGCGCCGCTCTCACCGAAGTCGTCGGCCCGCTCGCGCGGCACGGGCTCGCGTTGTCCGCCGGCGTCACGCTGTACGTCGCCGCGTCGAACCTGGTACCCGAGTTCCAGAACCGGCATCGGTGGGTCTCCGCGATCGCCTTCTTCGGCGGGCTGGCGGCCTTCCTGGTCAGCGACTGGCTGATAAGCGCGTGGCTCGGTTGATTGGCCCGCCTGCCCGCCTGCCCGCCCGCCTGCCCGCCTGCCCGGCCGCCCCCCTATCTTCACTGGTATGGTCCCTAAACGCGCCGCCCTTGCCGAGGAGCCTTCGTTGTTCCCCGGTGCCCGGCGAGCCGAACCCTTGCCCAGCCGGATGCGCCCGCGGACGCTGGACGAGTTCGTCGGCCAGGTGCACCTGCTCGGACCGGGCAAGCCGCTGCGGGTTCTGATCGAGCAGGGGGCGCCGGGCTCGCTGATCTTCTGGGGGCCGCCCGGCTCGGGCAAGACGACGCTGGCCCAGCTGGTGGCCCGCGCGACCGGGCGGACCTTCGTTCCCTTCAGCGCGGTGAGCGAGGGGGTGCCCCGGATCCGCGAGATCGTGGGGCAGGCGAGGGAACAGCTCGCGGCCGGCGGGACCGAGACGGTCCTGTTCGTGGACGAGATCCACCGGTTGAACAAGGCTCAGCAGGACAGCCTGCTCCCGCCGGCCGAAGACGGGACCATCAGCCTGATCGGCGCGACCACCGAAAATCCCAGCTTCGAGGTGATCGGAGCGCTCTTGTCGCGCACCCGGGTATTCGTGCTGGCGGCGCTCTCCGCGGCCGACCTGGTGGTGCGGCTCCAGCGGGCGCTTGCCGATCGCGAGCGGGGCCTGGCCGGTTTCGAGCTCGAAGCGGATCCGGAGGCGGTGGCGTTCATCGCCGACGAGGCCGACGGCGATGCCCGCCGGGCGCTGAGCGTGCTCGAGGCGTCGGCCGCCCACGCCGGGGCGGGCGGCAAGATCACGGTGGAGCTCGCCCGGGAGGCGATGCAGAAGCGGTTCGCGCGCTACGACAAGGCCGGCGAGGAGCACTTCAACCTGCTGTCGGCGTATCACAAGTCGCTGCGCGGGAGCGACCCCCAGGGGGCGCTCTACTGGATGGCGCGGATGATCGAAGGCGGCGAGGACCCCATGACTCTGTTCCGGCGCGGCATCGCGATGGCCGCCGAAGACATCGGTCTGGCCGACCCGAACGCGCTGGTGATGGCGGTGGCGGCCCGGGATGCCTTTCACATGTTGGGCCCGCCCGAGGGCTATCTCCCGCTCGCCGAGATGACGATCTATCTCGCGACCGCGCCCAAGTCGAACAGCGCAAAGGTGGCGCTGGGCGATGCGCTGGAGGCGGCCCGGAACTCGCCGGCGGCGCCGGTGCCGCTCCACATCCGGAATGCACCGACCCCGCTCATGAAGAAGCTGGGTTACGGTGCCGGTTACCGCTACGCGCACGACTCGCCGAGCGGCTACTTGCCTCAGGAGTATCTGCCCGACGAGCTGCGGGGCACGAGCTTCTACGTGCCGGGGAGCGTGGGCTACGAAAAGAAGGTCGCCGAACGGCTGGCCTGGTGGGCTCAACAGAAGGAGGAGCAAGGGTGATAGACGTCCGGGACCCGACCGAGCGCGCGGTGCTCGTGGCGGCGCCGCGCAAAGGCTCGGCGGACGCCCGCGCAATGACCGAGCACCTCGACGAGTTGGCCCAGCTGGTGGATACCGCCGGAGCCGACGTGGTCGCGAGGGTATCGCAGCAGGTAGTCTCCCCCAATCCGGCCACCCTGATCGGAGAGGGCAAAGTCGAAGAGCTGAAGGCGACGGTCGGCGACACCGGCGCGACGCTCATCGTGTTCGACGAAGAGCTGGCACCGGTGCAGGGCGCCAACCTGGAGCGGGAGCTCCAGGTCCGGGTCATGGACCGGGCCGAGGTCATTCTGGACATCTTCGCGACCCGGGCCCGCAGTCGCGAGGCCAGGCTCCAGGTCGAGCTGGCCCAGCTGGAGTACCTGCTGCCGCGGCTCACCCGCATGTGGACCCACCTTTCCCGCATCCGGGGCGGTATCGGTCTCAGAGGCCCGGGCGAGACCCAGCTGGAAACCGACCGCCGGCTCATCCGCCGGCGGATCCAGGCGCTCAAGCCGAAGCTCAAGGACGTGGAGCGGCACCGGGAGAACGTCCGCGCCGGCCGGGACCCGATGCTGAGCGTGGCGCTGGTGGGCTACACCAACGCCGGGAAGTCGAGCGTGCTCCGAGCCCTTTCGGGGGAGCATGACATCGTGGTCGAGAACCGGCTGTTCGCGACGCTGGACACGCTGACCCGCGAGGTCGACCTGGGCGAGGGCATTCGGGCCCGGGTGAGCGACACGGTCGGGTTCATCCGAAAGCTGCCCCACCACCTGGTCGCGAGCTTCCGGGCTACGCTGGAGGAGGCGCGGGCGGCAGACGCGCTCCTCCATGTGGTAGACGCGAGCCATCCGGAGTGGGAGGAGCAGATGTGGGTGGTCGAAGAGGTGCTGGGTGAGCTCGATCTCTCCGATCGGCCGCTGGTCGCCATCTTCAACAAGATCGATCTGCTGCCCGACCCGAGTCAGTTTGCGGTCCGGGTGCGGGAGCTGCATCCTGGCGCGCTCATGGCGACGACCATGCGCACCGACGGGCTATCGGCACTCAAGGCGCGTCTACGCGAGCTCGATCGCGCCGGGCGAGTCACCGTCGTGGTCCGGGTCCCGGTATCGGATGGAGCCGCGCTTGCGGCCCTCTATCGAGAAGGCGAGGTGATCGGCGTGAGGGAGATGGGCGTCGAGCAGGAGATCACCGTCAGGCTCGATCCGTGGAGAGCGGGGAAACTGCGGGCGGACGGACGGTTGGTGGAGCGGACATCCCGGAAGGAAACGGCGTGAAAAGGGAAAAGTGAAGAGTGAAAAGGGACAACGGCAACTGAGGGTTCAACTGCGAACCACGGAAGCACGGAATACGCGGAAGGGGCACGGAACAACAGCTCGGAGGAGGATTCTCAACACCAGTGTGAGTGCCCCCGTGCGGCTTCCGTGTAGTTCCGTGTTTCCGTGGTGAGTCAGGGCCGGCGCAACAAGAACTTCACCACGGGACAACGGAAAAGGGGTTCCGCGATGACCGGAGCCCCTTTTCACTTTTCACTTTTCACGCTTTTGTCTCGCTTTACTCGTCCCCCGAAAGGACCTGCTCGAGGATCAGCCACCGATTCATCCCCGCAAACTTCTGGTGCATCTTGGTGGTGGGGGAGGGGGTCAGCTCGTCCTCCTCGTTCTGCAGATCTGCCAGCGCATCCAGCCCGCTCGTCAGGAACTTCCGCAACCCCTTCTCCATCGCCATCCCCGCCGTGCGGAAGTTGAACAGGGTCGAGAACTGAAGGGTGTAGCCCAGGTCGGCGAGCTGCTGGTTGGTGATCAGCGTGCCGGCCTTCTTGGCGCGTCCGAAATACAGCGACGGCGAGAGGTTGAAGCCGAGCATCTGGTTGGGGTAGTGCTTGAGCACGCCCTCCCCGAACTCCTGGGGCTGGGCCAGCTCCGTGTTGTTGAATTCGGGCCAGATCACGTCCACCCCCAGCTCGGCCGCCTCCCAGGCGTCCTCGATCGCCATCTTGACCCCGCCAGACGACTTACCGGGCAAGGCCCCGTCTATGGAATCGGTCCGGGCGATGATCACGACATCGATGCCGGTGGCCTGAGCGGCCGCCTTGATCGCCTTAAGCTTCGCCAGCCACTCTTTCCGGGGGACCAGGACCTTATCCCGCTTGGTCTTGCCTACGTTGACGATGTGACCGCAGGTCCGGTTGGTCGGGTCTTGGTTTTCAAGGTGCACCCCGGCAGCCCCGACCCGAATCAGCTCGGTCGCGAGTGTGAAGGTCTGAGTGGGGCCGCCAAACCCGGCTTCCATGTCCACGAACGCCGGCGGAGCATCCAGAAGCTCTTTGCCGTCGCTGTCGAACCAATGGGTGTTACGCGCGCCCTCGATCCCCTTTCGGATCTCCAGGACCAGGTCGACCATCTGATGCGAGTGATAGATCCCGATATCGGGGTACATGCTCTTAGTGGCGGCGAGCTGCCACCCGCTGCCGTAGAGCGACTTGAAGCCGAGTCGGGTCATGATCGCGGCGGAGAAGGCGTCGTAGGCGCCCGCGGTATGCAGGTACGACCCCTTTGCCTTGGCCTGCTGAAGCAGCCGGCGGAGCTTGAGCGCCGGGTGCTCCTGCTCAGGCGGCGCAAACAGCTTGGCGATTGCGTCGGCCGGATAGCTGGCGTGAGGGGATACCGGAGCAGCAGTCGTCGCCATGAGCGGTTCTCCACGGGGGCGGGGAGACAAAAAGATACCCCAGCGCACCGCGTGCAGCGCGCTGGAGATTGTGAATTATTTCACATCATACCAAATGAGGCGTCGCGGCGCTAGAGGCAAATGCCGATTGCTCGCGTGACGGCGACCGCAGTCGGAATGTGCCCGGCGGTGAAGTTTAGCGGCCGCGGTTTGCTTGATGTGCCCGAGGCTCTGGCCGAATTGGTATCGCTCTTGCCCGCCGGGCAACGCTTTCCGGCTCGATCGACCGGACCGGCGGGATCTCACGAGCTTTGATGGCCCAGGTCATTCTCTTGCCTGGCAGCAAGTTAGCGACTTTACTTATGCCGCAGGTTGTACTGAAACACGACAGCGGGATGTGCGGACGGTTGCATTCTCGTGCATTCCTGAGGTGACAGGACGTATCCGTTCGGCGGACGCAGCGGTCCGCTTTTCAACCGCTGCGCGTGGTGCGCGTACTCTAGAGTCACAGCAGGAAAACGAGAAAGCCGTCCGCCGGTCAGTGCCCGGCGGCTGCGAGAAGGAACGCCTTGCGAAAGGAACGGCCTTGATCGCACATCCCGTATTTCTCGCCCGCCACGGCGAGACGGAGTCGAACCGCGTCAGCCGCTACGCCGGTCGCAACGGCGAGCCGCTCACCAAGCGCGGCCGGTCCCAGGTGCTCCGGCTCGCGGAGCAGCTCAATGGCCTGGGCATCCGGCGCATCTGGTCCAGCGCCGTGTGGCGGGCGCTCGAATCGGCCACACTCCTCAGCGATCACCTCCGCCTCCCTCTCACCATCGACCAGCGTCTGGACGAGATGCGGCTGGGGGCGTGGGAAGGGCGTACTGAGGCCGAGGTCGCCCGCGACTTCCCCGACGACTACGCGCTCTGGCTCAGCCAGCCCGACCAGGTACGAATGGACGGGCGCGAGACCCTGGCGCAGGTTGCCGCTCGGGTCATGGGAGCCGTCGCCGACGCCCGGGCAGGCCATCTGCCGACCCTGCTCATGACCCACGTCGCGCCGATCCGGGTGGCGGTCCTGTCCACCGTCGCCTGTCCGCTCGGCGCCTATAAGCGGCTGACCGTCGGCAACGCCGCATGTGTCCGCCTGGAATGCGCCACGGAGCAGGCCAATTGGGTCCCCCAGGGCGCCTCGCTCCGGGCGGAGCTCGAGCGAGCCGGATCCGTCGCCGCGTGAAGGCCCTGCTCCTCGCGGCCGGCGAAGGTCGCCGGCTTCGCCCGCTCACCTCGGACCGGCCCAAGCCTATGGTGCCGGTGGCCGGGGTCCCAATGGTCGCCTATGGCCTCGCATGGCTTCGCGCCAACGGCGTGACCGAGGTCGCGATCAATACCCACTACAAGCCCGAGCCGATGATGGAGTTTGTGGGAGACGGCTCGGCGTTCGGGCTGTCGGTCCGGTATTCCCGCGAGCCGGTGCTGCTCGGGTCCTCGGGAGCGCTGGCGCCCCTGCGCGATTTCCTGGGCGGCGAAGATCCGTTCGTGGTGGTGTATGGCGACGTTCTCACCGACCTCTCCCTCGCACCGGTGCTGGCAAGGCACCGCGCGACCGGCGCCGACGCGACCATCGTTCTCACTCAAGTGGATGATCCGCGGCGCGCCGGGATGGTGATGCTGGACCCGGCCGGCTGGGTGCAGTCGCTGGTGGAAAAGCCGGCCCAGTGGACCGCCGCCGAAGCCCTGGCCAACGCGGGCGTGTACCTGCTGGGCCCGCGGGTGTGGGACTTCGTGCCCCCGGCGGGATTCCAGGACTTCGGGTTCGACCTGTTCCCCGCGCTGATCGGGGCCGGCGGCAGGGTGCTGGGGGTCGGGTCCGACGCGCACGTGGTGGACATCGGCTCGCACGAGCGGCTCGCAACGGCAACGGCGCTGGTCGAGAGCGGGCGTCTCCTGCGCCCCCGGGCGGCATAGCATGCTGATCGCCCGGGCGCCGCTGCGCATCTCGTTCGCTGGGGGCGGCACCGACCTCGAGGCCTACTACGCGCGCTATGGTGGCCTGGTAGTGAGCGCCACGATCAACCGCTACTTCTACGTCATTGCCACCCGCACGATGGACGACGCCGTCCAGATCACCTCCTCCGATTTTCGGGTCTTCGAGCGCCAGGCGCCGGGTGTGGGGCTCTCGTTCGACGGGGAGCTGGGCTACCTCAAGTCGATCCTGCACGAGTTCGGGGTCACCCACGGCCTCGCGGTCTTCACCGCGAGCGAAACCCCTCCGGGCACCGGCCTGGGCAGCTCCAGCACGGTCGCCGTGGCGCTGATCAAGGCGCTGGCCACGCTGTGCCAGCGCCGCGCGACCAAGCAGGAAGTGGCGGAGCTGGCCTCCTACATCGAGATCGGCAAGCTGGGCCGCCCGATCGGTCTTCAGGATCAGTTTGCCGCCTCGTTCGGCGGGTTGAACGCGATCGAGTTCACGGCGAACCGAACGGTGGTCCGCCCGCTCGACCTCCCGCAACGGGTCCGCGACCACCTCGAGCGCAGCCTCCTCCTGTTCTACACCGGCGCATCCCGGAACGCGGCAACCATTCTCAAGGAGCAGCGCGCCTCGTCCCTGGACCGGGACTCGACGGTGATGGAAAGCCTGCACGGTATCAAGCGCGACGCCGAGATCGCTCGGGACGCGCTACGGGCGGGCGACGTCCGTCAGATCGGGCAGATCCTGCACCAGTCCTGGCAGCGGAAGAAACGGCTGGCCAAGGGGATCAGCAACGAGCGCATCGACCGACTGTACCAGCTCGCGCTGGAGCACGGCGCGGGTGGCGGCAAGATCGCCGGCGCGGGCGGGGGCGGGTTCCTGCTGCTCTACTGCGAGCCCGAGTACCAGCCCACGGTCACCCAGGTGCTGGAGGCGGAGGCGCTCGCGCGCATGACGTTCCACTTCGATGACGGCGGCGCACAGGTGCTGGTCAACTCCATGCCCGAGATTCCCGGGCTGGCATATCCGGAGGGACGATGGGTCGGGTCTGGCGCCGCGTTCGCATAGGGGTCCTCGCGACCGATGCGCTGGGGGTGCTCGCCGGGTACGGCGCGGCTACGTTCGCGCACCACCAGCTGCTCGCTCGGCAGCTGGGCGGCCACTTGTGGCCGGTCTACCCGGTGCTCGCGGCCGCCGTCGCGTTGATCACGGTGAACCTGGCCTGGATGCAGGGGCTCTACCGGCGCTGGGCGCTGCTCGGCACTTACCCGCTTTACCCTCGGCTGGCGGGCACCTCGACCTACGGCGTGGTGGGCGTGATCATGCTGAGCTATTTCCTGGGCGGCCCGCCGTTCGTCTCGCGGTCCTGGCTGGTGGTGGCGTGGCTGGGCAGCATGCTGGGGTTGGTGGCGAGTCGGCTGTTCTGGCGGCGGCGGATCCAGCTGCACCTCGCGCGGGGCGAGTGGCTCCGTCGGGTGCTCATCGCCGGCGGCAATCAGCACGGGATCGCCGTCGCCCGCCAGCTGGCCGACCCGCGCCACGGCACCGAGGTGGTGGGTTTTCTGGACGACTACCAGCGGCCCGGCACCGAGATCGCCGACGGCCTGACCGTGCTGGACCATCCGGCCCACGCCGCGGCGGTCGCGGAGCGACTCGACGTCGAGCAGGTGATCATCATCGGCGGCGCGCTCAGCTGGGAAAGCCAGCGCCATCTGGCGGAGCTGGTCACCCGGCCCGATCGGCGGGTCGAGGCCTGGGTCTCGCCCACCTTCTACGACCTGCTCACTACCTCGACCGAGATGACCCACGTCGGTCACGTCCCGCTCCTGTACCTCTATCCCACCCGGTTGCGCGGGGTGGGGGCGGCGCTCAAGGGCTTCGTCGATGGAGCGGTGGCGCTCGCCCTGGCGGTCGCCCTCTGCCCGGCCTGGCTCTTCTGGTGGCTCAAGGCCAAGCGGCTCGGCGTGCCGATGGTGGACCGCCAGCGGGTACTGAGCGCAAGCGGCGCCTTCGAGCTGATGGGTCTCCACGCCGGCCTGGTGCACTCGCCGGTCGTGGCCCGGCTGCCCGCGCTGTTCAACGTGCTGCGGCAAGAGATGAGTCTGGTGGGACCGCGTCCGATCGAGCCTCGGGAGCTGCGCACCCATGAGCGGTGGTGGAGCAGCCTGGCGAGCATGCGGCCGGGTCTCACCGGACTCTGGCGGCTCAACGGCGGCGACATGATGGTGGAGGAGCGGGCGGCGCTCGATCTCTACTATGTCCGCAACTACTCGATCGCGCTGGACGCCCAAATCCTGTATCTGACCGCCCGCGCTCTCGCGGGCCGCACGGTCGGCGCCCTGGCCCGCTGGCAGCCGGAGGAAACGCCGGCCGGCCAGCCTCGGCCCGAACCGATGGCTCCCCGGCCTCGTACGTCGCCGCCGGTGGGCATCCCCACGCCGGCCGGGTGGCGTCACATGGGACCCGATCGGTGAGCGAGCCGGTTCGGGGGCCGGGAAAGCCGGCCGGCGCACCGGGAGGGCTGGCGGCCGCACGCTGGCTCCGCGAGGCGGTGCAGGCGATTCGCGGGATCGACAGCGAGGCCGTGGAGCAGGCGGCGGCGGTGCTGGTGGAGACCCGGCGACGGGACGGCACCATCTTCGTGGCCGGCAACGGCGGCAGCGCGGCCACCGCGTCGCACCTCGCGCTGGATCTGCAGAAGGCGGGGCGGGCCAACGGCGGGCGGGGCACCCGGGCCATCTCGCTGGCCGACAGCATCGGGCTGGTGACGGCCTGGGGCAACGACACCGCCTTCGATCGGGTCTTTGCCGAGCAGCTGGAGGTGCTAGGCCGGGAGGGCGACGCGCTGGTTATCGTCTCGGTGAGCGGCAGCTCGCCCAACCTGGTGACCCTGCTGTCGGCCGCAAGCCGCCTGGGCATCCGGACCGTCGGGCTGCTGGGCCGGAAGGGCGGGAAGGCGCGCGACCTGGTGGACGTTGCCGTCCTGGTGCCGAGCGACGACTACGGCTGGGTCGAGTCGGCGCATGTGGCGCTGCACCACGCGCTCACCTACGCGGTTCGCGAAGCGGCGCGCGCCGAGCGCGGATGACGGGGGCGGCCAACCCACACCCCAGCGTCGGGCATTCCGGCAAACGGCTGATGGACCTCGTGGGCGCGGCGCTGATACTGGTCGCCGCGTCCCCGGTGCTTTTGGCAGCCTCGCTTCTGGTCGTCCTCACCTCCCCCGGGCCGTTCCTGCACCGGCGCCGAGTCGTGGGACTCGGCGGACGCGAGTTCGATGCGTTGAAGCTCCGCACCATGGTCGCCGACGCCGACCGCATCCTGGCCGAGAACCCGGAGCTCCGCGCCGCGTTCGAGCGCAACTACAAGCTCTACCGCGACCCCCGGGTGACGCCGGTCGGCCGGCTGCTGCGCAAGTGGTCGGTCGACGAGCTGCCGCAGCTGATCAACGTGCTGCGGGGCGAGATGAGCCTGATCGGCCCGCGGATGATCACGCCGGTCGAGCTCGCCAAGTACGGCCCCAACGCCGGTCGGCTGTTCGAGGTTCGTCCCGGACTGTCGGGCTTGTGGCAAGTGTCGGGGCGGCAGGAGATTGATTACACGGAACGGGTCCGAATGGATCTCGACTACATCGACCACTGGCGCTTCGGCCGGGACCTGGCGATCGCGCTGCGCACGCCCGCGGCGGTGCTGCGGGGTAGGGGCGCGCATTGAAATGAGCAGAGCACTCGTCACCGGCGGCGCCGGCTTCATCGGATCCCACATCGCCGACCGCCTGCTGGCCGAAGGCCACGAGGTCGGCATTCTGGACGACCTCTCCACCGGACTGCGGGCCAACCTCGCCGAGGACGCCCGGTTCTGGGAGACCGACCTGTGCGACGTCGCCGCGGTGCGGCGGATCCTCCGCGAGTTCCGGCCGGAGCTGGTCTTTCATCTGGCGGCGCAGATGGACGTGCGCCGCTCCACCCGCGAGCCCGAGTTCGACGCGCGGGTAAACGTGCTGGGCGGGCTCGGGCTGCTCCGGGAGGCGATCGCCGCCGGGGTGCGGCGGATGGTCTACGCCTCGACCGGCGGCGCGGTGTACGGGAACGTAGATCCGGGCAAGCTCCCGGTGCGGGAGACCGAGCCCGCGTACCCCATCTCGGAGTACGGCGCCAGCAAGCTGTCGCTGGAGCATTATCTGAGCGTGTATGCCAGCCGGGGCGACATCGAATATGCGGTGCTCCGATTCCCCAACGTCTATGGCCCGCGCCAGCGGCCGGACGGCGAGGCGGGCGTGATCGCGATCTTCACCGGCCGGATGCTTCGGGGCGAAGAGGTCTTCATCTTCGGCGACGGCAGCAAGACCCGCGACTACGTCTATGTTGGCGACGTCGTAGAGGCCAATGTGCGTGGCGCGCATGGGCCCAGCGGCGTGGTCGCGAACCTCGGCTGGGGCCGGGAGGTGGCCGACATCGAGATCTTCGACGCGGTGGCCGGGGCGACCGGATACCGGCGGCCTCCGACCTTTGCGGCGGCTCGGCCGGGAGAAGTCTCGCGGATCTGTCTCGACGCGAGTCTGGCCCGGGCCACCTGGGGGTGGGCGCCGGCCGTGCCGCTGGCGGAAGGCGTGCGTCGAGTGGTGGAGCATGTGACCGCGGCGAGCAGGGTCAAGGAGCCGGCGCGGTGACCCGCGTTCTCGTCACCGGCGGCGCCGGGTTCATCGGCTCGCACACGGTGGACGCGCTGCTGGCCCGGGGCCACGACGTGCGGGTACTGGATCTGTTGCTGCCGCCGGTACACGACGGCACCGTCCCCGCCTACCTGCCGCGCGAGGTCGAGCTCATCCGCGGCGACGTGCGCGACGGGCCCACCATGCGGCGGGCGCTCCAGGACGTGGAGATCGTCTACCACTTCGCGGCCTACCAGGACTATCTCCCCGACTTCAGCACCTTCTTCACCACCAACGCCGCCGGGACTGCGTTGTTATACGAGCTCATCGCGGCCGAGTTCCGCAAGGTGGAGCTGGTGGTGGTGGCGTCGTCCCAGGCGGTGTACGGCGAGGGCCGCTACGATTGCCCGGCGCACGGAACGGTGTACCCTGGTCCCCGCCCCGAGGAGCAGCTCGCGCTGGGACGCTGGGAGCAGACCTGTCCGGTCTGCGGCGGGGGCGTGGCCCCGGGGTGGACCGATGAAGCGGTCATGCACCCGCACAACCCGTACGGGCTCTCGAAGCGAGACCAGGACGACCTGGCTACGCTGCTCGCGCCGCGATACCGGATCCCCAGCGTGGCCTTCCGCTACTCGATCGTGCAGGGGACCCGGCAGTCGTTCCGAAACGCCTACTCCGGCGCGCTCCGGAGCTTCACGGTGCAGCTGGCGTCGGATGCGCCGCCCCTGGTCTACGAGGACGGCCGCCAGCTCCGCGACTACGTGAGCATCAAAGACGTGGTGCGGGCGAACCTGCTTCCGCTGGAGCGGCCCGAGATGGCCTACCGGGCTTTCAACGTGGGCGGCCACCGTTCGGTGACCGTGCTCGAGCTGGTGCGGGAGGTGGCCCAGGTCGCGGGAGTCACCCGCGAGCCGCTGGTGCCGGGCCTCTACCGGGTGGGCGACACGCGCCACATCCGGTCCGATGTCGGCGCGCTCGAGGGGTTGGGCTGGTCGGTGCGAGAGTCCCTGGCGGACACCGTGAGGGAATACGTGACCTGGGCGGTGGCGGAGCCCGGGTTCCGCAACGAGGCCGCCGGCGCCCACGAGCGGATGCGGGCGCTCGGCGTGCTCCGGTCGGTGCGGGCCACGTGAGCTCCGCCGTGATCCCCTCGACCGAGCCTACTCCGCGGCCGGCCGGACCCGCGGAGGTCTGGGACGGCCCGGAGGTCGTGCTGGTGCACGACTGGATCGGGGGAGTGCACGGGGCGGAGCAGGTGCTGCGCGAGCTGGCGACGCTCTTTCCCAAGGCGCCGATCCTCACGCTGTTCTCCGATACCCGGGTGCTCCCGGCGCTCGGTATCGATCCCGCGCGGGTCCGGCAGAGCTACCTGGGCCGGGTGCCGAACGCGGTGCGGCTCCGCAAGGTCCTGCTGCCCTGGTTCGCCGACGCGGTGCAGACGCTCGACGTGGGCGATGCGGCGCTGGTGGTGTCGAGCTCGCACGCGGTGGCGAAGAGCATTCCCCACCGAAGCTACCAGCGGCACCTCTCCTACGTGTACTCGCCGATGCGGTATGCCCACGACCTCATGCCGCAATATCTCGCCCGCGTTCCACGGCCATTGCGTCCTTGGATCCGGGGAGTTCTCCGGGAGCTCGCCGCCTGGGACGTGGCGACGGCCGGGCGGGTCCACCGCTACGTTGGCATCTCCCGGGTGGTCGCGGAGCGCATCTGGCGCACCTACCGGCGGCGCGCGGCGGTCCTGCACCCACCCGTCGATGTCGAAGCGATCCCGAGCGGAAAGGGCGGGTCAGGGGACTACTACATCGCGCTCTCCCGCCTCGAGGCGTATAAGCGGCTCGACCTCGCCATCCGAGCCGCGGCGCTCGCAGGCCGCCGGCTCGTCGTGATCGGTGAGGGACCCGAGCGGGGCCGGCTCGAAGCGTTGGCGCGGTCGCTCGGCGGCGGGCGATCGGTGGAGTTCATGGGATGGGTGTCCGACCAGGTCAAGCACGAGCTCGTGGCCGGCGCGCGTGGCCTGCTGTTTCCAGGTGAGGAGGACTTCGGCATCGTGGGGGTGGAAGCACTCGCGGCCGGCGTTCCGATCGTGACGCTTGGTCGAGGGGGCATGCTTGACGTCGTGGGAGCGCGGCGCGGACCGCTGCTCGGCGGTCCGCCGAGGGTTGAAGCGGGTGGGGTCATCGTCGGCGAACAAACTCCGGAAGCGCTGGCGCAGGGAATCGCGCTCCTCGAGGCGGCCGGCCCGGCGGACAGGGGCGCCTATCGCACGCTCGCGCTCCGCTTCTCGACGCCCACTTTCCGGAGCCGGGTCCTCGAGCTGGCCCGGCGGGGGATGGGCAGCAGCTGAAGGCG
>Ga0137403_10005016_pt1 | contig 15433 bp, 18 predicted proteins | sample CZOMad2_1_16fung_FD_122057 | JGI IMG/M metagenome (GOLD analysis project Ga0137403, IMG submission 122057) | Vadose zone soil fungal communities from Angelo Coast Range Reserve, California, USA - CZOMad2_1_16fungal (Hybrid Assembly) | ecosystem: Environmental > Terrestrial > Soil > Vadose zone... | reverse complement strand
GGATCTTGAAGGTCCTTGCCGCCACGGTTGCTATCGCTTGCACGGCCGCATTGATCACGCTGAGCGTGCTCATGGTGATTGACCACCGCCATCAGGCCGCCGAAGAGCAGCGCCGCGCGGAGTTCGCGGCGGCAGGCCGGCAGAGCGTCGTGACGCTGATGTCGCTGGACTTCAACAAGGCGAAGGACGACGTAGCGCGCATCATCGACAACTCGACGGGCACGTTCAAGGACGACTTCAAGAACCAGGCGGAAGACTTCATCAAGGTCGCGCAGGACTCGAAGGTAATCACCGAGGTCACCGTCAACATCGCAGCCGTCGAATCGATGACGGACGATTCGGCCGTGGTGCTGGTGTCGGCCACCTCGCGCGTGACCAACTCCGCCGGGGCCAAGCAAGAACCGCGCTCCTGGCGGCTGTCGGTCAACCTCCAGCGCGAGGGCGGGCAGATCAAGATGTCGAAAGTGGAGTTCGTACCGTGACCACCAAAGACGCCGCTGACGTGACCGACGTCGACGAGACCGAGAAGATCCAGCCTTGGCTCAGGCAATGGGCGGGACTCTGAAACGGGCTCAGGAGCACCTTGCTCTTGCGGTAGCCGGCGTCGTTCTTTGCGCGCTGGTCCTTCTGCCGCTCGTCGGAGTCGTCGCCGAAGCGCCAAGCGGCGCCCTCGCCACGCTCGTCTCTCCTAGGCCCTGGTTGTTGTTGTTGCGCTCGTGCGCGCTCGCTGCGGTAGTCACCGCGTGTGCGCTGGCCGTCGGCTTGCCGCTAGGTCTGTTGCTGGGTCGCGCTGACGTTCCCGGCCGGCGCGCCGCGCTCCTGCTCCACGCGCTACCTGCGTTCCTGCCTCCATTCATCGTGGCACTCGGATGGTTCAACCTGCCGCACGGGAATGCGTTGTTCAGCTTCGCTGGTGCGGTCTGCGTAGAAACGGCCGTGTTCGCACCCATCCTGACGATCCTGGTCGCGGTAGGAGTACGGGGCGTCGATCCGTCGCTGGAGGAAGCGGGCCGGCTGACTGCATCGCCATGGAAAGTCGCGACGCGCATCGTGCTGCCTGCGGCGTGGCCCGCCGCCGCGCTCGGGGCCCTGCTGGTCTTCGCGTTGTCCCTTTCGGAGCTGGGCGTGCCTTTGTTCCTGCGCGTCCGCGTATATCCGGCTGCCGTGTTCGCCCGGCTCGGGTCGATCGACTTTGCACCCGGAGAAGCCGCGGTCCTCGCTCTGCCCATGCTCGCGATCGCGGCAGCCCTTCTGCTCGTCGAGCGGCGAATCGGGGTCCGGCGATCTTTCGCGGTGCTCGGCCTCCGCAGCGAGGAGCGACCGCTGCTCGCGTTGGGGCGTCACCGGACCACGGCGACCATCGCTTGCTGGCTTGCGGCAGCGGCGTCCGTGGTTCCACTCCTTGGCCTCGCGATTCGCACGCTGCGGGATGGCGGATTCGCCCAGGTCGAGATCGGCGCGAGCGCATGGAACAGCATCGTCCCCGCAGCACTCGCAGCCAGCGTGCTGACCGTCGTCGGCATCGTCACCGGAAGGGCAGTCGCACGGGACCGGCCCGGTAGCCGCCTGCTCGACGCGCTTGCAGTCCTGGGATTCGTGACCCCGGCCGCGGTCCTCGGGGTAGGCATCATCACCGTCTGGAACCGCCCGTCGACGGCGGTCCTGTATCGAAGCCTGGCCATCTTGGCAGTTGGTTTCGCGGCGCGATATGCAGTTATCCCGTCGCGCGCGATTGCCGTCGCGATCGCGCAAGGCTCAGCGCACCTCGAAGAGGCCGCCGCCGTGCACGGCGCAGGATTCCTCCGGCGCATGCGCCGTATCGTCGTCCCGTTGCATTGGCGCGCGATCTCCGGCGCATGGCTGCTGGCGTTCGTCTTCTGCTTGCGCGATCTCGAGACGGCGGTGCTCTTCTATCCACCGGGAAGCGCGCCCCTAACCGTACGCATTCTGACCATGGAAGCGAATGGAGCCGCTGCCATCGTCGCCGCTCTCTCCCTCGCCCAGTGTGGTCTCGTGGCCGCTGCAGTTGCCCTTGGCGCGTGGCTCCTTTCCGGAGCGCTGCGGTGATCGAGCTCGACCGCGTCACCTTCCATGAGATCCTTCACGAGGTTACGCTGTCCGTCGACAGCCAGGAGACGCTCGCGATCGTTGGACCCTCGGGATCCGGCAAGACCACCCTCCTCCGCGCGGTGCTCGGGTTCGTCATCCCAACTGGGGGTATCGTTCGTATCGGCAGGCATCTCGCGAGCGCGGATGGCAAGCTGCTGCTCCCCCCTGAAGAGCGCCATCTCGCGATGGTCTTCCAGGACCTGGCCCTGTGGCCGCACATGACGGTGCGCGAGCACCTGGAATTCGCGTCATCTGACGGCACGCGGATCGACGCTTTACTGCGGCGGGTCGGGTTGGAGGGCAAGGCGGAGCGCCGTCCTGCGCATCTCTCCGGAGGCGAGCGCCAACGCGTTGCGCTCGCGCGCGCTCTCGTGGGAGAACCTCGCGCGCTCTTGCTCGACGAGCCGCTTTCCAACGTCGACGTCGCGCTCCGGGCCGAGCTGATCGCGCTGCTTCGTGAGCTTCTTGCCGAACGACGACGACCCGCTCTCCTCGTCACCCACGATCTCCGCGAGGCCGGTGCGCTCGCGGATCGTGTCGCGGTGATCGAGCAAGGCCGTCTAGTCCAGATCGGCACGATCCCGGAGATCCAGGCCCGCCCGGCCACCAGGTTCGTCGAGGCTCTGCTCGCCGATCGTGCTTAGATGGTCAGGGCGAGATGGCGATCAGCCACGCAGCGCCGCGTCGGCCTTTTGAGCGAGCCCGAGGCGCTGCTCGACCTCCGCCCACCGGATGTTCTTGAAGAACGCCTCGATGTAGTCCTTCGCCGACGCGCCGTAGTCGATTGCATACGCGTGCTCGTACATGTCCATCACCAGCAGCGGCGCGCCGAACGCCACCGCGGTGGTGTGGTCGCCGGCCCAATAGATGCGCGGACCGTGGGCGTTGAAGTCCCAGTCGAGGATCGCCCACCCACTGCCGCCACCGAGCGCGTTCCCGAGAGCTCGGAACAGTTCCTCCCAGCGCGCGCGCGAACCATAGGCCTGCACTAGCACGCGTTCGATCTGCGGGCCTGCCGCCTTGCTGTCGCCGCCCAGGTTTCCGAAGTACATCTCGTGCAGGATCATCGAATTGGTGAACTTCAGCTTGGCGGCCTCGAGGCCCGAGACGGTGAAGCCCGGAGTGTCGGGGCCGACCTGCGACAGCGCCACCTCGACCTTGTTCAGGTTCTTGACGGCGCCCCCGTAGTTGTTGTCGTGGTGCGACACGAGCAGCTTCTCGGAAAACCCCGACAGCTTTTTCGGGTCGAACGGCAGCGGCTGGATGACATGCTTGCCGACGAAGGCGTCGCCGCGTGTCGCGGGACCTCCGGCCTTGTCGCTCGTTTGCGCGATCGCCGCGCCGCCAACCAGCGCGCTTCCCATCAGGACGTCTCGCCGGGTCATCATGTCCTACTCCCAATCAGGTTTGCGCCACACGGCCCCAGATATGCGGCCGCGTCCTTGATCATGCAACTGAATCTCTTACTGTCGATGCCATGATGCAAGCGTTGCATCGTCGCCTCGATCCTCCAACGCGCTTCGCTTAGTATCTCGACTGATGATCGAGTGTGTGCTCGCGGTAGCGGCTCTGCTCCCGGCGCAGATGGGCGAGTACAAGCTCACGCGGGCCGCGACCGATACGAAAGGTCTCTACTCCCGCAAGCGTGCGCACGAGGCGACGCTCCTCGCTACGGAAGAAGGTGGCTTCTCCTGTGCTTCGACGAGTTCGGTCCGAGCAAGGACTAGATACGTCCGGAAGCAACGTGGCTGCCTGTTTCTTGCGACGGAAGTGGATCCGCACATCGCTCCGCTTGTCCTCGCCTGGTCCTTCCGCGGCTACACGTTCTGGCTTTCGCTCACGAAGGCTGGATTTGACGGCGATCCCAAGGCTGCTGAGCGGCGAGCCACGCGGGCATCGGAGGATGCACAGGGATGGCTCGAGCGCGCACTCGCGCCCCCGCATCGCCCCTGACGCCTGCCAGCGCGACGAGGGCCAGCATCAGGGCAAGTTCTCCTCGATCGCCTTGTCGAGAATCTTGGCCGTGCCGCCGCAGTCTGATGACAAGGAGATCGCCATGGCTCGTGCGCTTACGACCGGTCAACCTGACCGCACCGTCGGGGTCAATGCTCGAGCAAGAGCGGGCAAGTTCCTGCTCGCGCGCCTGGGCTCGTTGCTCGCGCTGTTGCCGGTGGGCGTGTGGACGGCACACCATCTGTGGAACAGCCTCGCGGCGTTCGACAGTCCCGAGGCATGGCAGGACGCCGTGACGAGCTATCCAAGTACGGCGACGGCCGTGCTGACGATGATCGTCGTGCTCGGTCCGCTGCTCTGGCACACGATTTGGGGCGTCATCCGCATGGTCCGCTCACGGCCAAGCCCGGATTTCGCGCGGCTCTCAAACATGCGCTACATCGTGCAGCGGCTCGCGGCCATCGGTTTGCTGCTTTTCCTTGGTGCTCACCTGTGGCTGGCTTGGGCACAACCCCGATTCTTTCGGGGGCGGCCCGAGCCTTTCGCGGACATCGCGCACGAGATGCGTCATTACTGGCCAACGACATTGGTCTACGTCCTCGGGGTGCTCGCCATCGCGTACCATCTGGCAAACGGCCTTTGGTCCTTCGCGATGGGGTGGGGAATCAGCGTGAGCAAGAGTGGACTTGCCTGGGCCGAACGGATCGCCATCGTCGTCTTCATCGCGTTGCTTGCAGTCGGATGGAGCGCTGTCTATGCGCTCTGGCGCGCCGGGGCGTAGTCTCGAAGTTCGTCGAGGCGCTCCTCGCTGATCCGCCATTGGAGGGAGTCCGGCATGTTCGTGCTTGTCGCAACCACCCACGTGAAGCCGAATGCTGGCGACGCCTTTGCGCAGGCATTCGAGCAGACATTGCTGCCGTCACTTCGCGCCCAACCGGGGTTCAAGGACGAGATGCTATTCGTCGCTCCCGGCGGACCCGATGTCGTCGCCGTCACCTTCTGGCAGTCGCGAGAGGCTGCAGAGGCATTTCAACGTGTCGCCTGGACCAGCTTTTTGAACGGCCTGGCGAGCGTGATCGATTCCCCGACCGTCAGGGCATTTCAGCTGGCTCATTCGACGTTGCACGAAGCCGGACTCGCCCGCTTTCCAATTCAGTCTCCCATCACGACGGATCCCACCGGAGTCGGCGCCTGACTCCACGAGTCGATGGGGGTCTGAGCAGCCTCAGTCGTCGTCGTCGTCCCGGTCCCTGCCCGGCGCGCCCGAACCGAGCACACGTCCATCTTCGCCGATGACCATCTCCGTGGGCTTGCCGTCGCGCTCGGTGCGGACCTCGTACACGGTGCGCCCCTCTTCGGTGCGCTTCTCGATGTGCTGCACCGGCCCGCCCTGGAGTTGCCGCTGGACTGCCTGCCGAACCGGAGCGGGCAGATCGCCCATCTGCACCGTCTGTTGGCGTTCGCTGCGCTCACCGCGCTCGTCGCCATCCGCGCGCGACATTGCGAACGCCGTCGCTCCCAATGCAAGCACCGCCGCGCCGCCGATCAGTACCTTCGTCATGTTGGACATTGTGTCCTCCTTCTGGAGATCCACTGCACCGGTTCGGTTCCCTGACAACGACGCAGTTGAATCTTCGCAGTGGCCAACAAGCATCAGTTGAATCCGCAAGCGCAGCCGTGAAGAATGAGACGTCCGTCGCGCTCAATACGAGGAGTGTCAGCAGATGAAGGCGAGCCGGTCCGCGTCTCTCAGATTCTTGCTGGACGTCAGTCGCTACTTCGGCCCGGTTCGATGGAACCTGGTGGTCGGCTCCATCGCCGGCATCGCGATGAACACTGCAGCAGTGCTGCCACCCCTCCTGCTCGGCAACGCGATCGATTCGGCGCTCGCCTTCTCGCAAGGCCGTGCCGCCGCGGCGCAGGTCGGCTGGGCCGCTGCCCTGTTCGTAGCAGGAACGCTGGCGACTGAAGGTCCGCGCATGCTGAAACGATGGTTCCTGATCACGGCGAACGCGCGCATCCGCGCGGACCTGCGCGCAGACGCCGTCCGCGGTGTACTCGCTTGGCCGATGGCTAGGGTCCACGAAACGCCCGTCGGCGAATTGATCGCCCGCATCATCGGCGACGTGGAAGTGATCGGCGTCGGAGTCCGCGAAGCCACCATCGAGGCTTGGGACACAGTGCTTCTGTGTGTTGTGCTGACGGTGGCGCTCCTCGCGAAGAGTCTCAGCCTGTCGCTGCTGGCTCTTGCTCCTGTCGTGCCCGCGATGGTGCTGGCGTGGGCAGTCGGAGGACGAGTCGGCAGGCGCTTCGCCGCGGCCCGCGCCGCGAACGGCGTCCTCACTGCGGCGATCCAGGAGATGGTCTCTGGTGTGCGGCTCCTGCGCGCGTTCGGAAGAGGGAACGCCTTCCTCGAACGCATCCGGGCCCTCTCTGCGCGGTTCGCGGAAGCCAACCTCGCGACGACGCGACTGCGCGCCGTTCTGCAGCCCGTCTACTCGTTCCTGATGGTCTCAGGACTCCTCATAGTGGTCTGGAAGGGTGGCGAGCACGTCGTGGGCGGCGCGATGACGGTGGGAGGCTTCGTCGCCTATCTCGAGATCTTCCTGCGCTTCACTGCACGCGCTCCTCGCATTCCGCAGCTTATCAATTCGGTGCAGAGCGGCGCCTCCGCGTTCGAGCGTCTGCGCCCGCTGTTACCGGGGAGCCCCCCTAGCGCAACCGCGGCGCAGCATCTCACGCAGCAAGGCGCAGTGGCGGTCCGCTTCCACGAGGTCACATTCCGTTACCCCGGTTCAAGCGAGCCAGCCCTCCGCGATCTCACGCTCGAGATTCCTGCCGGCTCTTTCGTCGCAGTCACCGGTCCGGTCGGATCTGGCAAGAGCGCTCTGGCTCGCTCCCTGCTCTGTCTGCATCCTCTCGACAGTGGCAGCATCCAGCTGGACGGAGTTCGGGCATCCCATGCGTTTGCAGCGGGTCTGCGGGGACGCGTCGGCATCCTTCCGCAGGAGCCGCTCCTGTTTTCCGGCAGCATCTGCGAGAACGTGCTGCTCGATGACCGGACCGATTCCGAAACGAAGCGGGACGCCGCAGCTGCGCTCCAGGTCGCGGGCATGGAGCGCGACCTCGAGAACCTTCCCGAGGGCATCGAGACGCAGATCGGCGAGCTTGGCGTCCGGCTCTCCGGCGGGCAACGACAGCGGGTCGGACTCGCGCGCGCCATCGCAGCGACGGCGCCTTTGCGGCTGCTCGTCCTCGACGATCCGTTTTCCGCGATCGACGTCGATACCGAGGCACGAATCATCGATTCACTGCGTGACGCATTCGGCCCCACGGCACCAGCTGATCGTCGTTCGACCATCGTCCTGTGTTCCCATCGTCTGGCGGCCTTCCCGCGAGCGGACCTGGTGGTGGTCCTCGACAAAGGCCGAGTGGTTGAAAAGGGAACGCACGCCAGCCTGATGCAGGAAGAGTCGCTCTACGCGCGCATCTTCCGCGCGCAGCGCGCCGAGGCCAGGCACGAGCAGGTTGCCGTCTGATGCGCGGCCTTCGTCAGATTGTGGCGGCCCTCCGTCCCTGGCGTGTACCGCTGCTGTTCGCCGTCGCATGCGCGACCGGCGGGGCGCTACTTGAGCTGGCACCTCCGCTGCTGCTGCGGGCGATCGTCGACGACCACCTCGCTCGCCGACAGCTCGCTGGATTGCTGCAGCTGGCCGTGCTCTATCTCGCCACCACCCTGGGCATTCAGTGCGCTGGGTTTGTGGTCAACTACCTGATCGCGATTGTCGCGCAAGGGAGCCTCCATGCGCTTCGCATCCGCCTGCTCGCGCACCTGCAACGGTTGCCGTTCAGCTACTACGACCGCACACCCGTGGGTGACACGATCGCGCGCGCCACCGCCGATGTCGAGGCTGTGGATGCTCTCTTCTCCTCGGGCGTCGCCGGACTCGCAACCGACGCCCTCCGGCTCGGCACCATCGCGGTTGCGATGGTCGCACTGAGTCCAGGGCTGGCGGCGCTGTCGGCCGTGGTCATCCCGCCGCTCGCTTTGCTGACGCGTTTCTTCCAACTCCGTGTGCGGGCTGCCGAAGGAAGGCACCGCCGTGCCATCGGCGACCTGAACGCGCACCTGCAGGAGACGCTGTCCGGAAACGAGATGGTCCGCGCGTTCGGGCGCGAGAGCTATTTCGCCGCGCGGTTTCGCCGGATCCTCGATTCGGTGCTGACCGCGTTCGACCAGACGGCGGCGTACTCCGCGCTGTACTCGCCAGTGATGTCACTTCTCGTCGCCTCGTGTTCTGCGGCGCTCCTGTGGGCCTACGCGCGCGATCTGTTCGCCGCGTCGGCCATCTCCTTAGGTACGCTCACGGCGTTCGTATTGCTGTTCCAGCGGTTCTTCAAACCGCTCATCGCGCTGGGTGACGAATGGCAGAGCGTCCAGGGTGCATTGACTGGCGCGGAGCGCATCTTCGAGGTCCTCGCCATACCCCCGGAGCATGTCCCCTCGCAGCGCCAGACGCTGCCCAGCAGCGCCGGGGGCATCCGCATGACGAGCGTCTCGTTTGGATACCTGGCGCCACGGCCAGTCCTCCGTGATTTTTCGCTAGACGTGGAGGCTGGCGAGCACGTCGCGCTGGTCGGACGCACCGGGGCGGGCAAGACGAGCACGCTTCACCTTGCCGCCGGTCTTTACGCTCCCTGGCAGGGCAGCGTACGCGTCGGCGGCTTCGATCCTCGTGCGGTGCCGGTCGAGGACCGAAGGCGGGTCGTAGCCGTGGTCCCCCAACTCGTGCAGCTCTTCAGCGGAACAATCGCGGAGAACCTGACGTTGGGTGACGACACCGTACCGCCGCAGGCCATCGAAGCCGCGTGCGTGCTCGCCGGCGCAGCGGATCTCATCCACTCGTTGCCTTTGCAGCTTCAGACCGTTGTTCGCGGACTGGGTGGCGGAGGTGGCGTCCAGCTTTCGGCGGGGCAGCGCCAGTTTCTCGCGTTGGCACGAGCACTTCTTTGGGAGCCGCGCGTCCTCCTGCTCGACGAGGCCACCGCGGCGATCGACGGAGCGAGCGACGCGGCGTTCCGGTCGGCGTTGCGGACTGGCGCCCTGGCACGCGGTTGCGCCATCCTTAGCGTGGCCCACCGGCTTTCGACGGCGCGGGACGCAGATCGGGTTGCCGTCATCGGGCACGGGCGCATCGTGGAGATGGGTGCTCCTTCGGTGCTGATCCGGCGTGGCGGTCTCTTCGCGGCGTGGGTGGAGCTCGAGACCGCCGGATGGCACTGGGAAGACGCCGACCACGACAATGACGGATTGTCGTCGCTCGTCGACAGGAGACGGCCTCCGGTCGGATCCGGCGTCGCCTAAGACGCCCGGTCCCTAAGCTTGGCACATGAAGTCAACGACGCGGCTGCCGACGTCACGGCCCCCTCGCCGTTCAGGAGGGCAAGGAAGCGCCCGGCGGAGCGCGTCGACAAGGCGATGCTTAACGTTGAGCGCCCAACGCGCGGACCCCTGGCGCGCGACGTGGACTGCAACGGCGAGGGTGTAGGGGACGGGTTCGCGAACGCCGCCGTGGTCGAGCGAGAGGGAAAGGAGCGGTTCCGAAGCGAAGTAATCCGTCGCACGCCCGGGAAGGACCTTGAGAGTCATGACTCTTCGGAAACGGTCGCCCTGGCGGAAGCGGCCGCGCTCGTCCTCGAGCGACTCGTGACAGAGCTGCTCAGCCTCGGAGTACTCGCGCACGTGCTCGCCCAGCGCCCTGAACGCACCTTCGCTCCAGATATCGTCGCGCACCGCGACCTCTGGAGCTACCAACCGCTGCCGCGCGCGTGTCGGGTTGAGAAGCTGGTAGTGGATTCGCCAGAAGTCCTCGGGCGACAGCTCGCGTGCCGTGAGGCCAATCTGTGCGAACCGCCCTACGATTCGGTCCCGTAGCTGCGCCAGACACTTCAGCTCCGCCTGATGGCGCTCCTGCGCGATCGCGTCTGCGTTGCCGAAAACGAGCTTCCCGCCAAGAGCGCCACGACCGAGCGCAGAGATGCTGACGCCGGCCAGAGAGAAGAACAGAAACACCCGGATGCGCCGAAGTCGCTGCTTCCGCAGCCACTCTGCGCGCGCGGCGACGTAGACGCGCAGGGCTGAGGATTCACCGGACGCGCAGACGCTCTCGTACTCGCGAATGACATCCTCGACGTCATCAGTCACGCGGTATACGAACAGAAGAGAGCAGCGGTCGTCGAGGGACGAGATCAGATTGCGAAGGCTCTCGCCGAGCTGCGCAATCACCTCGCCACTTTCGAAGCGGACGTCCTTGGTGCCCAGCTCCAGCCCGCCAACGTAGTCGAGCGCCGGCGTGATGAGCGCAGTAACGCCCTCGTCCCGCAGCGTGCGCCAGAGTGGCACCGCCTCAGCGAGAGAGAGTTCCATGCGCGTCTCTCCGAGGAGGAACATCCCTCTCGATGCAAGGTGCGTACGGAAAGCGAGGCGTGGGGCAGCGCGCGTGACCTGACAGGCGGCCGTCGCCAAGAACGCGTCGAGCCGTCCACCAGGTCCAGTGCCGCACGAACCCGTCTGGGCGGCCACGTAGTGCGAGTCGAATGACGGCGTAGGCGGTTCCACTGACGATGGCCGCGCCGATCGGCGACAGGGCCGTCAGCGCCAGGAAGGCGACCGCCCCGATAGCGAACGCCTGTCCTAGTGATAGGCCAAGCAGACGATTCTTCGCGTCCAGATGCCTGTAGACCGGCGCCGGTGCCATCGTGGGAACCTCAGCCCAGTTCCTGCTGCAGCAGGTTCACGAGGAAGTCGGCGGACTTGATGATGAAGAGCAAGGCGAGACACACGACGAACGAGTAGATGCCCTTCATCATGTAGTCGGGCCGCCAGATGGCGCAGAAGCCGGCGATGACGAGTGAGATGATCCCAGCAGGGATGACGAGCCACCGCGCCACCCAATCAATGACGGGTTTGCCGAGGTAGTCCGCGAGCGCTGGCTGGAACAGCGCCCGGCCGACGAAGATCGCAAGGAAGGCGAGTTGCCCGAGGGCTTGCGCCCGGGCAGCAGTGGAACCGTGACTGGTCATACGTGGTCCTTTGCTGGATCCAGTGGTGTCGGAGGAGGGTCGCGCGCCGAGCGAGTGGGCGGTCCATGTCAGCGCATAGGAAGCCAACGACATGCCGCTGATCTAGCAGGCTGGCCGGCCGGATGTCAATACATACGTATGTCTATCGGTACAGCGAGCTACTTCTTCTTCGCTTGCGCCGCCTTGCCCGGCTCTTTCGCCAAGATCTGCCGGTATCGGGCATCGAGCAGCGAGTAGAAGTAGTTCTCACGCGAGACCTTCAGCTCCTTGATGTCTTGCTCGAGCGCCTCGGCCATCGGCGGGGGCAGCCGGGCAAAGAAGTAGACTTCGAGAGCCTCCTCGACCGATCGCACGTAGGCCAGTCCGCGCTCCGCACCATCCCTTCGGGCTCGCTCGAGGAGTGCTGCGGGCAGACGGAAGGTGGCGGTCTCGCGTTCAGTCGTCGGGGTCTTGGGCATGGTCCCTCGTAGCAACTTCAGAAACAGAAGGTACGACTCATCCACGCTCTGTGCGCGCCAATTCCGCCGCCCGGAGCTCGTCATGGAACGCCTTCGGGCCTGGATCCTTCTCCCGCGACGGCAAAGGCGTCAGGCAGTGCGGGCATGACTCGACGCGGTAGTAAATCCGGGCGCCGCAACCGCCTGGGCATCGCCGAAGCACGGAGAGCCTCGCCCACGCGAGCCTGTAGACGAGCCACGCGAGGATGTACGGAGCCCACGCGGTCCGGAAGGAGTGCTGGATCGGCATAAGGATGTACACGTTCATCGCCACAACGAATGCGACGATGCCGACCAGAACTGCGACGCCTCGAGCTGAACCGTCCGAGAGCTTCATGGTCTTCCTCTAGCAGACGCAATTCCGTCCATTGCCCTTCGCCTCGTAGAGACGCTCGTCAGCAGCCCTGAGGAGCTCCAGCGGCACGCTCTGCGTCGCCATCTCCGCCACACCTGCGCTGAAGGTCACTGAAATCCGTGCACCGTCGTACACAAACACGTGACTCTCGCAGACGCGTCGGAGCTCGTCGCCGCGTCGCAACGAGTCGTCTCGCGTCGCCTCGGGGAAAACGAAGCACAGCTCCTCTCCACCGTAGCGAGCCAAACACTCTTCGCGCCTGGCTCGCGCGCGGAGGATGGCACCGAGCTCGCGAAGCACGAAGTCACCACAGAGGTGGCCGTGCTGGTCGTTCACCTGCTTGAAGTGATCGATGTCCAGCAGGAGTACGGAGAGTGGCCTGCGGTGTCTGACCGCACGGGCCATCTCGCGCTCGAGGAACTCGAACAGGTAGCGCTTGTTGTACAGCTGCGTTAGTCCATCGGTGATGGTGAGCCGGTAGATGGTCTCGTGGTACTGCACCTCTACCCCGCCACTCTGGTCGGCCGTGAGGAACTTGAAGACGATGGACCCGAGCCGCAGGATGTCGCCAGTGCGAAGCAGCCGTTCACCGTCCAGTTCCTCGTCGTTCACGAACGTCCCGTTCGTAGAGCCGGCGTCGCGGACAAAGTGCCCGTCCTCGCGAGCATGAACCGCGCAGTGCCGCCGCGAGACGTTGTCGAGCTCCAGAACCAGATCGCAGTCCACAGCGCGGCCCAGCATCGTGATGGGGCCTTCAAGCGGCACAGTGCGGCCGAGGCTCGGACCGTAGATCTCGACGAGGCACGGCCGCTCGGTGCCGTTCACCTTCGGCAGGCCGTGCGAAACGCGAGTCAGGCCGGTCATGGACGTTAGTATTGTCAAGCGTATTCGTAAGTCAAGGCTCGGTACCGCGCAGCACAGGCGCCAAGGAGAGCCCGGGCGCCTCTGGCAGGACTTGATGGCCATCGCCGACGTCAAGCAGCGGCGCATCCTTGTTCTGCTCCGCTCTCGTCACACCCATGGAGAGATCGCGAACGAGCTTGGGTATGCGAACCACAGCTCCGTGTCAAAGGCGCTACCCAGGGTCTGCGCGAAAGCCCGGCGACTGTTCGATGCGTAGAAATGGGGCGGCTTCGCGATCATGCGTCGAAGCCACCGCCTACAAGAGATACAGCCGCTCGTCCTCTACGGCGAGGTCGTTCGAGAACAACGTGTGCGTGAAGTAGTCGAGGATGGCCGCCCGCTTCTGATCGCTCCAACTGTCGTAGTGGTCGGGCGCGACGACGAAGTTTTCGCAGCTGTTCAGGATCAGCCTCGAAAGCAGATATCGCTGGTATACCCCTGAAGAGGAAAGAACGGCGTCGAGTCCGGCCCGCCTCCGCCATCCACGTCACCAACGATGCGGCGCGGCCTGCCAGAACCCTACGCGCGAGGCACGCGCGCACATGATGAGATCGACCGAGATCGAGGTATCGACCGAGAGTGAATGGGTGGCCCGGTCCCTGGGGGTCGTCGTCGCTGAGCTTGTGCGCCGGCGCCTGCTGATCCAACTAACGGCAGAATTCTTATCAGATCCACAAGAAACGCGGCTTGTCCGTCCTATCGTCCCACGTCGTCCTCCTTGGATTAAGTGTGAACGGCCATTCTTTTGTTTCAGGGTTGGCGAAGCATGCGGTCGACGGGTTTGCTGAGCTGACCGAGGATGAAATCGGGCGCGACGCGATTCATGAAGCGAAGCTGGTTGCTCTGCCCCGGCCGGATCTCCAGACGATCGCGCTCGAGCCCGCGCAGCGACTCGCGCACCATCTGGTCGGTCTTCATGACCGACACGCCCTTCAAATCCTCCGGCTCCGAAGCGCCGCTGAGAAGCTCGGTCTCTGTCGCGGGTGGCGCGATCTCGAACACCTTCACGTTGGTGTTCTTGAGCTGCACCCGCAGCGAGAGCGTGTAGGAATGCAGCGCGGCCTTGGTTGAGCAGTAGATCGGCGCAGTCGGCAGCGGCACGAACGCCAGGCCCGACGAGACGTTGACGATCGCCGCGTGCGGCCTCTTCTTCAGGGACGGCAGAAACTTCGTCACCATGCGAATCGGCCCCATCAGGTTGATCTCGATCTCCCGGGTCAGCTCCTCGAGCGACTCGCCCTCCTTGTGAAGATTGATCGTGCGCATCGTCCCGGCGTTGTTGACGATGACGTTGAGCTCGGGGAAGTCGCGCGAGAGCGCCGCGTGCAGGGCTTCGATTTCCTTCACCTCGCTCACATCGCTGCGGAAGGTCTTGAGGCCGGGGTTCTCCTTCTGCACCTTGGCAAGCTTCTCCGCATTGCGACCGGTGACGATGACCACGTTGCCAAGCTTCTCCAGCTCCCTCGCCAGCTCCAGGCCGATGCCGCTGGTGCCGCCGGTGACGAGGATCGTATTGCCGTTCATCTTCATGACCGCTCCCTTGGGTTTGTGTGCATTGGCGTGCAGCGCGGCTGCCCGTGCGCACGCGAGGTGCGTTCCTGTGACATCCGCGCCAAGTCGAGTCAACAGAGAACAGCCGTTAACGTAGACGCTCAGAGGCTTGAACTCGTAGTGGAGCGCTTCCCCGAGGCTGTGGATATACGCCTTGGCGCCACCGTCATTCGCCAGGAACGGAACCCCGATTTCCGCGCCCACCGACCCTATGAGGATAAGGCCGCCCCGGCGTCGCTTGGCGAGTTTCGCGCCGAAATGGTGGCTGATGTCCAGATGCGCCATCGTATTGAGCCGCAAAGTCGCCTGAAGCAGCTCCCGATCGAGCTTCAGGAACTCGCCCGGATTTGGGGTTCCGGCATTGGAGACGACAAGCCCGATGTCGATATCATCCGTAGCGTCGGCGAGTCCCGCGATGAATCCCTCTTTTGAAAGGTCCATAGCCAAGGTGCGGTACTGAACATCGAATTCTTTTGAGATGACGCGTCCCAGTTCGGCAAGCAAGGCTTCTCGCCTGGCCACCAGCACTGCATTGATCCCCGACGCTGCGATTTGCCGAGCGAATTCCTTGCCTATTCCGAACGAGGCACCCGTGACAAGTGCCCAGGGGCCGAACCTATCTTTATCGAGTGCTTCTCTCATTTTGTTGCTCCGTTATTACTGCTTGGGGTTTGTTGGGTCATGAATGATTCGTCAGCCAATGGCCGTGAGTTACGCCCATCCAGAATGGGTGAGCTCATTCAACTTTGTAAACGCGGCCGGTGTGCGCCCCCAGGATTGCGCGTTTGTAGGCTTGTCCAACTCTCCATCCTTCAACCGGAATCATGCCGATGAAGAACTGGGCAAATTGAGATTCGGATTCTTTCAGCATCGTGGGACTCACCACATTGATACGCAGTCCCTTGGGAAGCTCAATTGCGGCAGCCCGAACAAAAGCTTCCAACGCGCCCGAGACGGTTGAAGCCGCGACGCCGGCGAAGAT
>Ga0137403_10005014_pt1 | contig 15439 bp, 11 predicted proteins | sample CZOMad2_1_16fung_FD_122057 | JGI IMG/M metagenome (GOLD analysis project Ga0137403, IMG submission 122057) | Vadose zone soil fungal communities from Angelo Coast Range Reserve, California, USA - CZOMad2_1_16fungal (Hybrid Assembly) | ecosystem: Environmental > Terrestrial > Soil > Vadose zone... | reverse complement strand
TTGTAGCCGGTACGCTGCAAGAGGCGCGGTACCGCATAAATCGGACCGATGCCCATCTCGTCGGGCTCGCAGCCGGCGACGGCGAAGCCGCGAAATATCCCCAGCGGCTGGAAACCGCGCCGCTCCGCCAGCTTGCCGTCCATGACGACTACGGCGCTGCTGCCGTCGGAAAACTGGCTGGCATTGCCGGCCGTGACGACCCCTCCCGGGATGGCCGGGCGAATCTGCGCAACGGCCTCGAGCGTGGTGTCGGGACGAATACCCTCGTCGGCGGCGATGGTGACTTCGCGGGTGGCAATCGCACTGGTCGCCTTGTCGGCCACGCCCATGACGGTCGTCATCGGCACGATCTCGTCCTTGAACTTGCCCGCCGCCTGTGCCGCCGCTGCGCGCAATTGGCTGCGCACGCCATACTCATCTTGCGCCTCCTTGGCAATGTGGTACCGCTTGGCCACTTGCTCAGCGGTCTGCAGCATGTTCCAGTACAGCGTCGGCTTGTGCTCGACCAGCCACGGATCGCGGCGCATGTGCGTATTGGCTTCGTTCTGCACGCAGGAAATGCTCTCGACGCCGCCGGCGACGATCACCGACACTCCCTCGGTCATGATCCGTTGCGCCGCCAGAGCGATGGACTGCAATCCCGAGCTGCAAAAACGGTTGATGCTCAAACCGGCGGTGCTCGTGGGAAGGCCGGCGCGCAGGGCAATTGCGCGCGCGACATTGCCGCCCGTAGTGCCTTCGCCGAACGTGGAGCCCATGATCACATCCTCGACTTCGGCCGGGTCGATGCCGGCGCGCTCCACCGCGTGCCGCACCGAATGTGCGCCGAGCGTGGCGCCGTAAGTCATGTTGAAGGCACCCTTCCAGCTCTTGGCCAAACCGGTGCGCGCCGTAGATACGATGACCGCTTCTGTCACGAGGCTGTTCCTTTGAATCCGCTGAAAGCCTGGCCTTGCTGGGCCAAACGGGCGAGCAGCGGCGCCGGCGTCCAGGCGCCCACGTCGCTGCCGGGCTGGGCTGCGATGCTCTTCAGGGTGCGCACGACCTCGTGCAGCCCGGTTTGGTCGGCAAAGAACATGGGCCCGCCGCGGTAGGCGGGGAAGCCATAGCCGTTGAGATACACGAGGTCGATGTCCGAGGATCGCTGCGCGATGCCGTCCTCGATGATGCGGGCGCCTTCGTTGATCAGCGCGAAAATGCAGCGCTCGACGATCTCCTCCGAGCTCACCTTGCGCGGCGTGATGCCTTTTTGCCGGCGGTATTGCTCGATGATGGCCGTGACCTTCGGATCCGGAATCGGATGCCGCGAGCCCGGGTCGTACCGATACCAGCCGGCGCCGGTCTTTTGGCCGAATCGGCCGGCTTCGCACAAATCGTCCGCCACGTTGGAGAAGTCGCGGCCGGGAAACTCGGCCGCCCGCCGCTTGCGCAGCGCCCAGCCGATATCGAGGCCGGCGAGATCGCCCACGCGAAACGGGCCCATCGCCATGCCGAACTCCTGAAGTACCGCATCGACCTGCTGCGGCAAGGCGCCTGCCATGATGAGATCATGAGCGGCGGCACCGTAGCGGGCCAGCATGCGGTTGCCGATGAAGCCGTCGCAGACGCCCGACACCACCGCGATCTTGCCCATGGTTTTGGACAAACGCATGGCGGTTGCCAGCACGTCCTTCGCCGTCTTGGCGCCGCGCACCACTTCGAGCAGACGCATCACATTGGCCGGACTGAAGAAATGCAGTCCGATCACATCCTGCGGACGCCGCGTGAAGTTCGCAATGTCATTGAGATTCAACGCCGAGGTGTTGGAGGCGAGAATCGCGCCCTGCCGTACCATCCCGTCCAATGTCTCGAAGACCTGGCGCTTGACCTCCATGCTCTCGAACACGGCCTCGATACACAAGTCGACATCGCGCAACAAGGCATAGTCCAATGTCGGGGTAATGAGCGCCAGACGCTTCTCGAGGCTGGCCTCGTTGAGCGTGCCCTTGCGCAGCGCGCCCTGATAATTGCGGCGGATGTTCGCGAGCCCACGGTCGAGCGCGTCCTGCTTCGTCTCCAGCAGCACCACCGGCAGCCCCGCATTGATGAGGCTCATGGTGATGCCGCCACCCATGGTCCCGGCGCCGATGACACCGACCTTGGTGATTGGCCTCACCGGCATGTCGTCCGGCACGTCGAGTATGTGCGAGGCAGCGCGCTCGGCTTGAAACACATGGCGCAGCGCCGCCGACTCGGGCGAGAGCATCAATGTGGTGAACAGTTCTCGCTCACGCTTGAGACCCAGGTCGAAGGGTTTCTCGACCGCCGCGGCGACCGCCTCGACGCAGGCCAAGGGCGCGGGATAGGGACCGGCGGCAGCCTTGACCGTATTGCGCGCGAACTGGAAGAAAGCTTCCGCGTTCGGCATGTCGAGCTTCAAGTCGCGCACGCGCTTCCGTTCCAATCCTTCGGCAATCACCCGGCGCGCAAAGCTCACGGCGCTCTCGAGAAAGTCGCCGTCGACGAAGACATCGAACAGGGGTGTGTCGCGAAGCTTCTCGGAAGGCACGGTCGCGCCCGAGGCGATCATATTGAGCGCGGGTTCGACGCCGAGTAAACGCGGCAACCGCTGAGTTCCGCCGGCGCCCGGCAATAATCCCAACTTGACTTCCGGCAGCGCGATTCGCGCCCCCGGCGCGCCTACTCGGTAATGGCAAGCCAGCGCCAATTCGAGACCGCCGCCCATGCACACTCCGCCGACGGCGGCGATCACCGGCTTGATGCTGTCTTCGATCTCGGTGATTACGGTCCGCAGATTGGGATAGGCCACCGCCTTGGGTGTCCCGAATTCGCGGATATCGGCGCCGCCCGAAAAGCCCGCCCCCGAACCGATCAGGAGGATGGCTTCGATGGCGGGATCGGCATTCGCGCGCTCGAGAGCCGCCACCAATTCTTCGCGCAATTCATGGCCAAGACTATTGACCGGCGGATTGTCGAGCTTGAGGACCGCAATGCCGTTCCTAGCCTCGAAACTCAGTTTGTTCATGCCATCCAATTCCACAGTGCAGAACCGAGTTCCGCCTTAACGCGTAATGTAGCAGCGCGCGCTCGCCTTTGAAAGCGCGCCAAGACCTGCGTGACTAGACGCGCGCCCGCTCGTAGAGAGCGACCAATTCATTCCATGCGCGCTCGGCCGCCGCCTCGTTGTAGATGGGCTTGCCGTTCTGCAGCGGCATGTCCTTGACGCACCACCCATGCAGCGTGCCTTCGTAGACTTCGATCTTCGCGGGAAGATTCGCTGCGCGAAATGCCTCATCGAGCTTGGTCTTCGCGTCCGGTTGGCGCTCATCATCGTTTGCCGCGACGCCGAAATAGTACTGCGCCTTCATTTTCGGCACCAACAAGTGCGGGCTATCCGGTTTATCCGTGACCAAGCCCCCGCCATGGAACGACGCCCCGGCGCCGATCCGCTCGGGCAGCGCGGCGGCCGCCTGCATGGTCATCGGGCCGCCCATGCAATAACCGAAGACTCCCATTTTTGCCTTTTTATCAACGCTCGATTGCGCGTCCAGAAACTTCACGTAGGCGACGGCATCCTGCATGACCGCGTCGCTGGTCAGCGGTGCGCGCAATGCCTCGAGCTTCGCGCGATCCGCAGGATTGGTGAAATCGAATCCGGGATCAAGGCCCGGAGGCTTGGTCGACCGATAGTAGGGGTTCGGCACGAGCACGGTATGACCGCCGACGGCGAGCCGCTTCGCCATGTCGCGCATCGCCGGCCGCAGGCCGAACGCATCGACGAACAGGATGACCCCCGGCCAGCGGCCTTGCCCCTGCGGATGGATCAGCGCCGCATCGCAGACGCCGCTCGGAGTATGTACCTGCACATCCGTTTCCGTCACTCCGGCAGCAGCGGCGGCGGAAATGCCCGCGGCGGCGGTGGCTCCCACGGCGAGGGACAGCGCCGCGAATTCGCGGCGCGAAATCGTGTGTGGTTGGTCGCTCATATATACCCCGTTGGCATATTGGTAAGGGAGGTGCTCGAGTAGCGAGGCCACCGCCGTACGGACACATGGGCAGCCGATCGCCCGGTATCATACCTTTACTCGATGTTCTCAGGCTACGCGCCGGATGCGTGTGCGGTTCTCGAGGAACCTCCGGCGCGGCGGAGAATCAGTGCGTCGACCGCGATCAACCGGCTGCCTGAGCAAATGATGGGATTGATGTCGGCCTCGAGAATATTGCCGCGCTGATCGGCCGCGAATTCCGATACCCGCACGACGATGTCGGCGAGACCGGTGAGGTCCACGGCCGCGGCACCGCGGAATCCGTCGAACAGCACGGCCCCGCGGAGACTGCGCAGCATGCGGTTCGCCTCCTGCGCATTGACAGGCGCCAACTCGACGGCGGAGTCGCGCAATAATTCCACCAGCACGCCGCCGAATCCGACGACGATCAACGGCCCGAATCCAGGATCGATGCGCACACCGGCCACTATTTCGACGCCCTGAGGCGCCATGGGCTGCAGCAGCACGCCGCGAATGTCTGCTTGCGGCGCATACGCACGTGCGTTGGCCAGCACGTGATCATATGCCGCACGGAGCTCGGCGTCCGAGCGCACACCGAGTGCGACGACGCCCGCTTCGGTCTTATGCACGATGTCCGGCGACTCGACCTTGACCGCCACCGGAAATCCGAGCCGCACGGCGGCGGCAACGGCGGCATCCTTGGAATCGACGCGCATTTCGCGCACTGTCGGGATGCCGTAGGCATCCAGAACAGCTTTCGACTCGCGCTCGGTCAGCTGGTCGCGCGGCGCGTCCGCGATCATTCGCGCGGCTGTCCGTGCGGCGGCCGGGTCCGAAACGCGAGCCAGCGTGCGTTCGCCGCGGGCGAGGAGATCGGCGCGATGATGCCAGGCCGCCAACGCGCGAAAACATCGATCCATCGAGCGGAACAGTGCAATGTGCGGGTCGACCTCCGCGTCCAATGCGCCGGGTCCCTGCAGCCATCCGGACATCAGCACATTACACGTGATCTTGCCGTATCGCTTGGACAATTCACTGAAGGCCGACACTCGCGGCTTGTGCATCTCCTGGGCAAGCGTCTGCGGCACGACCAGGGCACCGTAGGCCGGATCGGACAACAGGGCCTCGCCGCAGGACCACATGGATTGCGGATTGTTGATCACCTGCCCGGTGACGTCGCACGGATTGCGCGCGGATCCGAAGTCGGGAATATTCGACTCGAGCACGCGCCTCACGTCCTCACAGGGTTGCGGCAAGGAAACGCCGTGTACTTCGGCTTTGTCGGCGGCCATGATGGCGGCGCCGCCGGACGTGGCGACTACCGCAATGCCGCGCGCCTTCGGCAGCGGTGCCTTGGCGAAAAACGCGGCGGCCTCCATGAGTCCTTCGAAATCCTCGATCACCACGGCGCCGCCGCGTTCGAACGCGGCACGATATGCGCGATCCGAGCCCGCCAAGCTTCCGGTGTGCGAAACCGCCGCCGCGGCGCCGAGGGTTCCGGTCGCGATCTTGTTGATCAACAGCGGCTTGCGGTTGCGCCACGCGATCTCTGCGGCTTCCAGCAGGCGCTGCGGGTAGGTCATGCCTTCGAATGAGCAGGCGATGGCTTGACAGGCCGGCTCGTCGGCAAGGTAAGCGACGAGGTCGGCTACGTCGACATCCGCCTGATTGCCGGCGGAGAACGCGTGACTGACGGAGGCGCCGCATTCGATGGCTTGAGCCAGGGACTGCGACAGCGCTCCGGACTGGCTGGCAATGCCCACCGAAATGCCTCGCAGTTCTCGCGGCGCCGGAAAATCGGAAAACGAAACGCGCGCCCGGCGCAGATAATTCGCCATCCCCAGACAGTTCGGGCCGAGGATCTTCAAGCCCGATTCGCGGGCGATATCGCCGAGGCGACGCTGCTGTTCGATCCGCTCCGGCAGCTGCGTCTCGGCGTAGCCGGACGCGTAGAGAATGACCCCGCCCGCGCCGGCGTGCGCAGTCTCGCGTACGACGTCTTCCACGGACTCGCGCGGCACGGTGACGGCCACACAATCCGGAATGACGGGCAGCGAGGCAATGGATGGGAAGCAGCGCCGTTCCCCAAGCCGTTCGTACTTCGAGTTCACCAAAAAGATGTCGCCATCGAAGCCCGTTAGATTGCCGAGGACTCGGTCGCCGAACGACCCCGCCTTGGGAGACGCTCCGACGATGACGATACTCTTCGGATTCAGCACGCGATCGAGTTCGGCGTGCCGGTACACCGGCCGTATCATGGTGAAATCATGTTCTACCCGGCTCTCTTGGTTGCCTATGTCGCCGTACAAGCGTAATACTAATCAATAACTCGAGCGACCGGATCGTCATGGACAGTCAGCCCCGCCATTGGATTCGCCGATGAATGCACTACAGGGCAGGACCGCCCTCGTCACCGGTGCGGCCGGCGGCATCGGGCGCGCCAGCGCGTTATTGTTCGCGGCCGAGGGCGCCGCGGTCGTGGCGCTGGATCGCGCCGCGGAAGTCGAGGCGACCGCGTCGGCGATTCGGTCGGCCGGCGGGCGCGCCATCGCGCTCGTCAGGGATTCTTCGGCGGAGGAAGACGTCGCCGGCGCGGTGGCCCTCGCAATCAAGGAATATGGCGGTCTCGACGTGTGCTTCGCGAATGCCGGCATCAGCGGCGGCCTGGTGCCCTTCTTCGAGGAGACGGTCGAGCGCTGGACGGAGGTTCTCAGGATCAATCTGATCGGTACTTTTCTGGCGGCCAAGCATGCGGCTCTCGCGATGGTGCCGAAGGGGCGCGGTTCGATCATCTGCACGGCCAGCGTCGCGGGGCTGCGTTCCGGCGCCGGCGGTCTGCCCTACAGCGCCAGCAAGGCGGGCGTCATCAGCCTCGTGCAAACCGCGGCCAATCAACTCGCCGGCACGGGCGTGCGCGTCAATGCCATTTGCCCGGGTCTGATCGAAACCGGAATGACACGCCCGATATTCGAGCAGGCGCGCGCCCGCGGCACCGAGCGTAAAATCGGCCAGCTCAATCCCTTGCGACGGCCCGGGGCTCCCGATGAGATCGCGCACATGGCATTGTTTCTGGCATCCGAGGCTTCCTCGTATGTCAATGGCCAGGCGATTGCCGTGGACGGAGGTCTGTCCACGTCGCACCCCGTCGTCATCCACCGCGATCACTAGATGTGAAGTCTCTCAACAGAAACAATCCGTTGAGACTTCACACCTAGGGGCTGCCGGCGTCAGTACACGATACTGCCGACGGACGTACCGCCGCAGACGAAAAGCGTTTGCCCGGTCACGAATGATGCCTTTGGATCCGCGAAGAAGGTGACGGCGCGCGCCACGTCTTGCGGCGTACCGAAACGTCCCACGGGCACTTGCTTGGCTGCCGCGGTCATCTTGGCGCTCCCGGCCGGAATTATTTCTTCGAACATTTCGGTATCGGCAATCGGACCCGGAGCCACGACGTTCACGGTAATTCCATGGGCGGCGAGTTCGAGCGCCCAGGTGCGCGCAAGCCCCAGCATGCCGGCCTTGGTCGCCGAATACGCGGTTCGTCTTGCAAGCCCAAGCGCGGCTCGCGAGGAAACCAACACGATACGGCCGTAACGAGCTCGTTTCATCGCGGACAAGTTGGCCTGAACCAGCGACAATGCGGCGCCGAGATGCAGATTGCCGAGTTCCGCGAGATCGGCGAGAGTCGCCTCCTCGATCGGCTTTTCGCGAATCGCGCCGGCGCAATGCACGATGGTGGTCGCCGGCGTCAGCGATGCCACCGACATGACGGCCTCGTGGGCAGCTGCGGCGTCCGACAGATCGACGGTGATCGAAGTCAAGCGCGGCGAGCTCAACGGGCAGTCGCGCCGCGATAGGTTGATGACTTCGTACCCTACGTCCAGAAAAGCCTGCGCCGTGGCCAAACCGATGCCGGAGCTGCCGCCGGTCATTACCACTCGCTTGACGCGATCACCGGATTGCATTGACTGCTTTCAGGGAAAGAGTTGCAAGGAGGGCAGCGCCGCCTCACAGTTCAGGAGTTCGATTTTTTTCAATGCGATGAGAATATTCTCGGCGCCGCGCTTGAGGTGATGCCATGCGACGCCCGCGTAGACCTCCTGCTGATCCTGCTGATACTCGAGGTACATGAACGGGGTACGCAGCACGGCGATCCCCCTCGCTGCGTCGCGCCCTTCGATACTCGGCGCCTGCAGGATGTGCTGGCACCAGCTCGGCTGGGCCTGAGAGTAAGACTTGGGATTGCGCAACCGCTCGATGCGAATCTTGAGCAGCAGCTTGTCTTCGTCGAATAGCGAGGTGTGACCGGCACCTTCCGGCTGGCCGCGCATCAGCGGCATCCAATAACGGGCGTCCTCGGCATACAAGTCGTACCATTCGTCGAAGCGCTTTTCATCGATGAGCCGCGCCTCATGGTACACGAACTCGATCAGCGTCTTGTCGTCGCCGACGGCCTGGATCACGCGCCCGCCCCGCCCGCGGTCATCGCCGCGACCCAGGCGCGGAATTGTCCGCGCATGGACACCTCGCTGGTGCCATTGTGCGTGCCAAGCAATCCCCCCTCCTTCTCCCGATCTGAATAATTGCGCTGCAAATTGACCCATTCGTTGCCGTTCGACGCCAACCCCTCCTGGATAGCTCGATAGCAATACAGGTCGTCATGGCCGACGACGGAGGTGGGCGCATTGATGACCCGGTTGTACACCGCGCTGCGTTCCAGCAGGGCCGGTGGCGCGCCCACCAGCCGAAGTGTAAAGCTCTCGATCAACGTTCGATCGACGGCGAGGGGCCGCACCACTCGAATGGTCTGTATGGCGCCTTTGACCGTCAGGCTCGGATAGTAAACCGTATTGTGCCGGGACTCCCCGAGAATGGCCTGCGCCCGCTCGGCGCCGTAAGCCGCCTCCATCTGCGCGGCATATTCCGGAATCGCCGAGTAACTCGAATGAATCGAGAAATTGACGCCCGTGTAGCTGTGGCCGTTGTCGTAGATCTTGACGCCCATCTTGTCGAAAAATTCATAGTTCGAGACAAAGGGCAGGAATTGCTCGATCACCATCGGTATCGGCGCGTCCGGCGGCCGATCTTTCCATAGCTCCCGCGCGGTACCCGCCGAGGACTCGTGCGCCACCATCGGATGCATCGTGTCGTTGAGATTCTCCACGAACATCTTCCAGTTGCTGTTATGCATGTACCGTAACGGGGCTCCCGCCACTTCCAGACGACCGACCGGCGAGCGGTCCGCCAGGTTGTCGATCGAACTTAAACAATCGCCGAAGTATTCCTCGAAACTTGCACCGCTTGGGTTCAGTCGAGCGAAGACAAAACCGCGGTAGACGGCCACGTTCGCGACCGGCGTCAACCCGCTTGCAGCTTCCGACTCGGAGAATCGGGTATCGGCATAGCCGCTTTTGACGGGTACCGTGCGCAGCGAACCGTCGAGGGTGTAGGTCCACCCGTGGTAGGAGCAACGCAGCAGCTTGCCGCAGTTACCCGAATTGGCGCCCAGGATCTTGGAGCCCTTGTGCGCACAGCGGTTGAGCAGCACGCGCACTGCGCCGTCGGTGCCGCGGAGCATCAGCAGCGGCTGACGCGCAATATTGACCGTATAGAAATCACCGGCGTTCGGCACCTGTGAATCGTGCCCGATGTAAGTCCACGCCGATCGCCACAGGCGTTCCATTTCGAGATCGAACAGCTCGGGGTTGATGTAAACGTCCCGATGCACCGCATCATCGCGCACCAGAGCGCGAATCGCCGCTGTGCCATGTCGATATTCGGGCATCGATTGCTTCCCCTCGTGTCGGCGCAGCTCCTCGTGTCGGCGCAGCTCGCCCGGCCGGACTGCGCGACGGATTTCAGAGTGCGACGTTGACGACCTGGACGGTAGTGTATTCCTTGAGCCCGTCGATGTTGAACTCGACGCCGATGCCGGAGCATTTCACTCCTCCGAAAGGCGCCATGGGATGCAGCGTGCCGTGTTGGTTCACCCAGGCGGTGCCGCACTCGAGCCGGCTCGCGTACCGCGCGGCCTCCTGCGGATCGTTTCCCCAGACGGAGCCGCCGAGGCCCACGTCCAGGGCGTTCGCACGGCCGATGGCCTCGTCCACCGTCTTGTACTTCACGATCGGGATGACCGGGCCGAATTGTTCCTCCTTCACCACGCGCATGTCGTCGCCCGCATCGGCGATGACCGTCAGCGGATAGAAGAAGCCCGGCGGCTTCGGCCGCACACCGCCCGTGACGATCGTGGCGCCGCGGGCACGCGCGTCGTCGACGTAGGCCGCCACCTTGTCGAGCTGCATCTTGTTCGTAACCGGCCCGATGAGGTTCTGGGGATCGAGACCGTTGCCCACCGGGATCTTGGCGACGTACGCCGAGAACTTCTTGACGATCTCGTCGTACTGATCCTGGTGGACGTACAGACGCTTCAGCGCCGCGCAAGTCTGTCCGGCGTTGATGAAGCAGCCCCAGAACAGTTTTTCCAGCAGCGGTTCGATGTTCGTGCCCGGCAAAACGATGCCGGCATCGTTGCCGCCGAGCTCGAGCGTTACGCGCTTCAAATGCTGCGCGGCGCTGCCCATCACCTTTTTGCCGGTGGCGATCGATCCCGTGAAAACGATCTTGTCGATACCCGGGTGGTTCGTGAGGTGATTGCCGACTTCGACGCCTCCCGTCACCGAATTCATGACCCCCGGCGGCAGGATTTGGTTCATGAGCTCCACGAGACGCAGTGTCGAGAGCGGTGTGAAGGGTGAAGGCTTGATGACGACGGTGCAGCCGACCCGTATGGCGGGCATGACGTGCCACACCGCAATCATCAGCGGCCAGTTCCACGGAGTGATCGACGCAACCACGCCGACGGGCTTGCGGCGCAAGACGATCTTGCCGCTCTCGTCGTCCTGGATCGTCTCCTCCATGATAGATAGGCCCGCCGTGGCGCGTGTCCACGCGGCGGCGCCGCCTACCTCGAGATTGGCACCCGGACCGCTCTGGGTCTTACCCTGCTCGCGCGTGACGAGCTCGGAAAGCTCGGCATGATGCTGTTCGATCACGCCGGCGATTGCCAGCAGCTTGGACGCGCGCTCCGAGTCGGGCAACGCCGCCCACGACGGCAGTGCGCGGCGCGCGCTCGAGACGGCTTCATCCACCAGCGCGGGGGTGCCCTCGGGGCAGGCTGCGACGACGGTCTCGTCGGCCGGGTTCAGCACGTCGAAGGTCTTCGCCGTCGTGACGGCTTTGCCGCCGATCGTCAATGCGTAGTGTGACATATCATGCCTCTCCTGAAAGATTTTCGAACTCGCTCTTGCGGATCCGCTACGACGCCGCGAAGTACTCTTCGACGACCGCGCAGGCCCTCTCTGCCAGAAAGGGCGTCAGCTCGCGCGCCGTGTCGCTGCCCTGTCGTGTATGCACCCAGCCGAGATACGTCGTGCCGCGCGCGGCCAGAAACAGAGGCAGCCATTCGAGCGCCTCGTCGGGCATCTCCCGTTCGGTGCGATAGCCGCGAATGAGCGACTCCCGGGCCGTCGGGTAGATGCTGTCGCCGGTGATGAAGTAGAGCGAGGTCGCGAGCTCGAACAAGTGCCAACCGAACCCCGCGTCATCGAAATCGATCACCTGAACTCGGTTGCCGTCGACGAGCAGATTTTCCGGGACCAGATCGGCATGGATGAGCCCATAGCGGTCAGGCTTCGTGCCGTAGGCTGCGAGCTCGCCTGCAATCCTTGCACGTGCGCGCACGAGCAGCTTCGTCTGCCCCGGCGTGAGCGCGGCGAGATCCCAAAACCGTCCCCAGAACGGTTGCTCGCCGACCAGGCCCGCGGCATCCCAAGCGTGCCGCCGGAACCCTGTCGGGCACTGCCAGGCGGCGGCATGGTTGTGCATGCGCGCCGCAATGGCGCCGATCATTTGGTACTGATCGGCAATGGCGGCACCTTCGCCGCTGACGCCGCTCTCGACGGTTCCCAGCTGGCGTCCGTCGATCCACTCGAACACGTCGATCTGCCGCGCGCCGCCGGTCGCCGGCACCGCGACGACTTCGAAGTCTCGGCCGTGCCTCGAGCGAATCACGCGCGGAACCGGGATGCCGGCCGTCTCCAGCGCGCGCATCCAAATGAACTCCGAATGCAGCTCGGCGTCCGTGTGATAGCCGCTGCGATGCACCCGGAGCACGGCCCGCCCGCCGTCCGCCAAGTCGATCCTGAACACTGCATTTTCGCGCACCTTGATCGGCGCGAGATTCGCGACCTCGAGATCCCAGTGGCGCAAGGCGGTGATCGCGAGCGCCTGCATCTCGTCGAGGAAGGCCGCCGACTCAACTGTCGAATTCTCGGTCACAGCGACGCCAACACCTGGTCGAGCGTGTCCACGAGCAGGTCGGCATGCTGCGTCGAGAACGGCATCGGCGGACGGATCTTCAGAATATTGTCGTGCATGCCGATCCGGCTGATCAGCACCCCTTGCTCGCGCATGAGATTGACGAGCCGTTTGGTTTCCGCGGTCGCCGGCGTCTTGGCTTGGGCGTCGCCCACCAGCTCGACTGCGAAGAACAGTCCGGCGCCGCGCACGTCGCCGATGAGCGCGTGGCGATTGGCGAGCCCGGACAGCCGCTGCAGCGTGTAGTTGCCCACGGCGACCGCATTTTGCAGCAGCCGCTCATCCTGGAGCACATCGAGGACTGCCGTGCCGACGGCTGCCGAAACCGGGTTGCCGCCGAAGGTGTTGAAGTACATATTGCGTCCCGCGAATGCGTTGATGAGATCGGGACGCGCGATGACTCCGGCGAGCGGGTGGCCATTTCCCATGGGCTTGCCGAGCGTGACGATGTCCGGAATCACACCGAGCCTTTGATGTCCCCACATGTGGCTGCCGAAGCGGCCGAAACCCGCCTGCACTTCGTCGGCAATGAAAAAACCGCCGGCGGCGTGCACATGGGCGAGCGCCTTCGCCATGAACCCCGCCGGCACCGTGGGCAGCCCTTCGCTCGAGAAAGCGGTACAGAACAGAAGCCCCGCGAAGCGTATTCCGTCCGCGGCGAAGGCGTCGATGGCGCGCTTGACCTCGTTCGCATAGTCGGTTGCGAGTTGCTCGTCGCTGCGTCCGCCGCGCTCCCGATAGGGGTCCATGACGGGCACCGTGCGTACGTACGGGCCGCGCTCATCCGCCGGCGTGAACAGCGAGCTCACCTGCATCACCGCGGCGGTATTGCCGTGATACGCCCACGCCGTGGCGATGATTCCCATGCCGCCGCTGCAATCGCGCGCGATGCGCAGCGCCAGCTCGTTCGCTTCGCTGCCGGTGCAGCAAAACATCGCCATGGAGAGCGTCGGATCGAACAGGGCCGTCAGCCGCTCGGCGTAGGCGACCACGGTCTCATCGAGATAACGCGTATGCGTATTCAGCGTGGCCGCCTGCCGGGAGAGCGCCGCGACCACACGCGGATGGCAATGCCCGACGTGCGGCACATTGTTGTAGGCATCCAGGTAGCGCTTCCCGTCCACATCGTACAGCCACACCCCTTCGCCGCGCACCAGGTGCAGCGGCTCGTCGTAGAACAGGGGCGAGTGTCGGCCGAGTACGCGATAGCGCCGCTCGAGCAATGAATCGGCCGGCATGACGTCTCCCAAGCCTATTGGCCTTGATAATAGGCGTCGAGCACAACCGGGCTCTCCGGCAGCGTCGAGCCGCCGTCGACCACGATGGTCTGCCCCGTGATGTAGGCCGCGGCATCCGAGGCGAGGAACAGCATGGTGTTGGCGATGTCGACGGGCATCCCGAGTTTACCAAGCGGGATCTGCGTCGCCATTTGTGCGAGCGCTTCGGGGCCGCCGAGCGCATCCATCGCCGGCGTGAGAATGTAGCCGGGCTCGACGCCGTTCACCGTGATGTTCTGGCGCGCGTATTCGAGCGCCGCGGTGCGAATGAGGCCGTTGATGCCGCACTTCGAAGCCGCGTAATGCGCCGTGCCCGGCATCGCCACGTTCGGACCGGTGACCGAGGAGGTGAACAGGAAACGGCCCCCGCCTTGCTTGCGCAGATGCGGCAGCGACTCCTGAATGAGCCAGAAGCCCGCCTTGAGATTCACGGAGAGCGTCAGATCGAGATTCTCATCGGAGAGTTCCTCGATCGACAAGATGGGATATACGGCCGCATTGTGCACGACGATGTCGAGCCGTCCGAAATGCTCCACCGTTTGCGCGACGACGCGCTTCACTTCGCTGTGGCGCCCCACATCGGTCTGGTTGAGCCGGGCGACTCCCCCGTCCTTCACGATGGAGTCGGCGACCGATTGACCGTTCGCGAGGCTGCGCGTGGCAATGACCACCTTGGCGCCGGCCTTGGCGAAAACGCGCGCGATCCCTTCGCCGATGCCCTGGCCCGCGCCGGTCACGATCGCGACTTTACCCGACAGATCGACCTTCATGACGAATCCTCCCCAAAGTATGATTCACGAGGCCCCCAGCCGCGCCGGCTTCAGCCACACGAACTGCGCGACCAGCACGCCGATCGCCGCGATGGCGATCTGCAAGGCGCGCACCTCGAGCCGGTAGCAGGACACCATGACCGAAAGCGATAGGAACAGTGCGACGACTGCGACCGGCGAACCGCCGAGGGCGCGGTAACTTCGCGCCAGGTGCGGCTCCTGCTGCCGAAGGCGCAGGAATGCAGCCAGCAGGAGCACGTGCGAGACGCTGATCAGGAAGATGAACACGACCATGGCGCTGTTCGGCGGAAACGCCGCCGTTGCGAGCGCGATGACGCCGACCAGGTACACGGCGGGCGCGGGCGCGTGCCGCGCATTGACGCGACCGAACAGGCGCGGCAGGAACCCGGCCTGCGCCAGGTGATAGAACTGCCGCGAGCCCGCGTATGCGAGTGAAAAGAAGGTTCCGAGGAGCGCGATCAGCGCCCCGGCGCCGACCAGGCGCGTCATCAGCAGCACGCCGGTTCGCGCGTGATCGGTCGTGATCGCCGCAAACAGCGGATCATCGACGGCCGCCAGCCGCTCGGCGCCGGTCGCGCCGGTCGCGATCAGCAGCACGCACATGCCGATCACGAAGGCGACGCCGATCGCCGTGGCAAGCGCCTTGGGCATGTTGCGAGCCATGTCGCGCATTTCGGCCGCTGCGTGGCCCGCCTGTTCGACGCCCAGAAAGAGGAATAGCGCGAACGGGATGCAGCGCGCGGCGCCGCCGATCCCATGCGGCAGCAGCGTTCTCGCACCGTCGGGCGCGACGCTGAAGAGACGGGCCGACTGATACTCGGGGGCCATGAACAGACAGAAGGCCACCAGTATCACCAGCGCCACCACACCGACGGCGACCGTGAGACCGACGGCCTCGCTCGCGCCGCGCAATTGCAGCCCCATGACGAAGACGAGGAACGCAAGCTTGACCGGCCATCCGCCGAAGCCGAGCCATGCCGAG
>Ga0137403_10005013_pt1 | contig 15440 bp, 13 predicted proteins | sample CZOMad2_1_16fung_FD_122057 | JGI IMG/M metagenome (GOLD analysis project Ga0137403, IMG submission 122057) | Vadose zone soil fungal communities from Angelo Coast Range Reserve, California, USA - CZOMad2_1_16fungal (Hybrid Assembly) | ecosystem: Environmental > Terrestrial > Soil > Vadose zone... | reverse complement strand
GCGACCACTTCGGCCGGCGGCCGAAGGCTGGTGATGATGATGGGCACGCGGTGCTTCACGCACAGCGCGACATCATGCTCCAGGCGATCGTTGCTGCTATGCACGATCTGATTCACTGCGAACGGCGCCACCCTCGCCTGCGGGTTCGCGCGACTGTAAGCTGCCAACTCGCCGGTAATCTCCGCAAGCCAGTCATCGAGTTGTGCCGCCGGCCGCGCATTCAGCGCCGGGAATGAGCCGACGATGCCGGCCTTGCATTGCGCGAGCACGAGGCGCGGGGTGGACACGATGAACATCGGCGCCCCGATGACGGGCAGGCGCAAGCGGCCTTGCAGAATCTCAGGAATGGGCATATACGGCTCCGCACCGGGCTTAGGATCATTGACGACTCTCGGTCATTATGGCTTAGTCGCGCTGCGCTGCACACGGAGACGTGAACCCCGCTTCGCCCGTATCCTAGAAGTACCCATACCATCGGAACCATCATGCAATTTGACACTCTGCTATTCGAGCGGCGAGACGGCATCGCCTACGTCACGCTCAACCGGCCGGACAGATTGAACGCCCTGAATCGGGGGCTGATCACGGATTTGCGCGCAGCGGCGGCGGCCATCGACGCCGACCGCGACATTCGCGCCGTCGTGCTCACCGCCTCCGGCCGAGCCTTTTGTTCCGGCGCGGATCTCATGGGCAACGATCTTTTGGGCGATCCGCAGCGCAGCCGCGGCGAAAATATCGGCACCAACTTGCGCGAACATTTCAACCCGATGGTCGACGCGTGGTACCAATTGCGGGTGCCGGTCGTGGTCGCGGTCAACGGCGTCGCGGCGGGCGCCGGAGTGAGTCTCGCACTGGTCGGCGACATCGTATTGGCGGCGCGCTCCGCCACGTTTCTGCAGTTGTTCGCACCCAAGCTCGGCCTCATGCCCGACCTCGGCAGCACTTTTCATCTGCCGCGGCTGGTGGGGACGGCGCGCGCGAAGGGCTTGGCCTTGCTGGGCGACGCATTGACGGCCGCCGACGCGGCCAACTGGGGACTCATTTGGGCATGCGTGGAAGACGCAGCGCTGCAGTCGCAGGCGGAGGCCACCGCCCGTCGCTTCGCGGTGGGTCCCACCCAAGCGTTTCAACGCATCAAGGCGGTCTTCAACGTGGGACCGCCGCGCACCCTGACCGAACAACTGGCGTTCGAGGCGGTTGCCCAAGCCGAACTTGGCGACACTCAGGATTTTGCAGAAGGCGTGCAGGCGTTCCGTCACAAGCGGGCGCCGATTTTCACGGGCAAATAGCAGAGGAAACTCGATGAAACGCGCCGCCCATCATGCGGCGGCGCCCGCCGGGCTGCCGCTCACCGCGTCATCGACGCTGGAATAATCGAGCGCGGCCGCCGACAGCGCAGGGAACTGGGCGCGCATCAGCGCGTCGCGGCTGGCTTCTTTCAGGCGCGCGACGCGCATCTCGATCTTGCGCGTGGCGAGCCAGGCCGCGAACTCTCCCAGACATTCCAGCGCAGTGCCGTCGAGATCGGGCGATTCCTCGAGACTGAGAACCACCAGCCGTACTTCCGTTTGTTGCAATACGCGCTGCCGCGCCATCGCGAGCAGCGGCTCGGCATTCGCGAAGAACATCGGCTCTTCGGGCCGCAGCACCAGAATGCCCGGCGTGCATGCCGCCTCCGGAAAGCGCTGGACGCTGACGAAATCGTGAGCACCCATGCGGCCGAGAACGGAAAGGCGCGGGCTGGACAATGAATGCAGCAGCATCGCGAGGCTGAAGGCGATTGCCGCCAGAAGGCCGTCGAGCATGCCGAACAGGAGCACTGCCGCCACCGCGGTCAGCGTGACCAGCCGATCGCGTTGCCAGCGAAAGTACGGCCGGAAAACGGCCACTCGCAGCGATTTGCTCACGGCGTGGATGACGATCGCGGCCAAGACGGGATCGGGTATGCGCTCGATCCACGGCAGAAACACCAGCACCAGCGCCAAGACCGTCGCGACCGCGTACGAGCCGGCGGCGCGCGATCGGGCGCCGGCCGCTTCGTTGGCCGACGTGCCCGAGTAGCCGGCGCCGACCGGCGTTCCTTGAAATGCTCCCGACACGACGTTTGCAACACCGAGCGCGATCAAATCGCGATTCGGCTGTACCGAGTCGTTGTGTTTCAAAGCGAAAGTGCGGATCGAACTATAGGATTCCGCGTACAGAATGAACATGAGCGCGAGCGCGAACTCCACCAGCGGCAGCCACTGCCCTTCCGCAGGCACCGCGAGTGCCGGCAGTTCCAAGGCAAGATGGATGGGGCCGGTCAGCACCACGCCGCGGGAGTAAAGCCACGGCGCCGCGGCAATTCCGGCAACGATCACCACCAGCACGCCCGGGACACGCCGGACGCGCTCCAGCGCGAACAGGCCCAGCAGAGCACATGCGCCGACTGCGAGGGTCGTCGGCTGCCAGGCGCCGGTGTTGCGAAGGATCTCGGCCAGCAAGGAGAAGAAGTCCGTGCTGTGCGCGTGCATGCCGACGATGTGCGGCCACTGCTTCACTGCGATGACCAGGGCCAGCCCGAACGAAAAGCCGCGCAGCACCGGCCGTGCAATCAAATTCGACATCCCGCCCAGCCGTGCGCAGCCGGCGAACAGAAAGGCAATCCCGGTTGCGCACACCAGAATCGACGCAAATGCGAGACGTTGGCCGGCTGCATCGTTGCCCAGCGCCGCTGTCGCCGCCGCGAATACCGCCGCGGACGACGACGTGGCGGTGACGATGGCATAGCGGCTGCGGCCGATGAGGGCATAGCAGATGAGCCCCGCGAACAACCCGATCACGCCCGCCTGAGGCGGTAAATTGGCCAGTCCCGAATAGGCTACCGCCTCGGGCAATAGGAGTCCGGCGAGCGACAGGCCGGCCAGAGCATCGGCCGGATTGAATGCGCGGATCTTGTTCATTGCTCAGGCGACGGGTCCGCACCAACCGGGCAGATAGTCCGCCTCGCCGCTCTTTGCCAGCTTCAATGCCCGAGCCAGCGCGCCGCGGAAGTTGTCATCGACGAGGTTGCGCTTGATTCGGCGCCGCAGAAAATCCGCCCACAGGAATTCGCTGAACGGCGTCGTATCCTTGGCAAAGCCTCCGCTCTGACGTACTTCGCCGGCCAAACTGCGAAACGGATCATCCACCAAAGCCGTGATCCGCTTCGGCACATCCTGATAGCTGCGCCGGCGGCCGTGCTCATCGAAGGGGTGCAGCCAACAGCGGTTGTCCAGAAATACCCAGAAAGCATCGCGCGGCAACCGCCGCAGGTCGGCCACCACGGTGGTCGCGATATTCTTGACGCCCTCCTGGTGCAGAGCCAGCGTCAAGTGATGATGATCGATGACGTAGTACTCGTCCTTGGGGCCCCAAATGACGGGAATCAGGTGTTTGCCGAGAAAGTCGGCTTTCTTCCGGTCCGGGTGGTTGCGCCAGCTCTTGCGCTTGGCCTTCACCTCGCGCATTCCGACCGTGATCTGCGTCGGCCTAAGAGCCTCGATCGGCACCGGATGAATTCGGGGTTCTCTGGGTAATGTCATTTTGTTTGCTCCTGACTGCGCGTCATCAATTCGTCCGGAATGACATCGAGCGGGTGGTGTACCGCGCGCTTCATCGCCGGTCGCTTGTTCTTCGCATTCGACGTTGCACGTGCCGGCGGCGGTTCCGTTTTTTCTTCGCGAGCGCCATTTACAAAGACTAGCATGCGCGTGCCCGTCGCGGCGCCGCAAGGGGCCCCGCCCTTCCGCTCGCGGCTACGCACCGGCGCCGGAGGGCAGGATCGGAGTGCGGCTCGTCTTCTTCAGCGCGACGAGAGCGAAGCGCGAATCAACTCCGCGAAACTGCGGCACTGAAGTTTTTCCATCATGCGCGCTTTATACACTTCGACCGTACGCGGGCTGATTTCCAAGCGCCCTGCGATCTCTCGCTGCGAAAGTCCTTCAACCAGCAGATCGAGGACCTCGCGTTCGCGCGGTGTCAATCGTTCGAAGCGCGAGCGCGCACCATGTTCACTACGGTTAGCGTCATATCGCAGATTGTCTTCACGAATAGCGTTAGTCAGGATGTCGAGCAAGATCTCGTCGTTAACCGGCTTCTCCAGAAAGTCGAACGCACCGTTTTTCATGGCAAGACGGGTCGTCCGGACATCTCCGTGCGCGGTCAAGACGACGACCGGCAGTGCAATCCCCCGGCGGTGCAGCGCCTGCTGCAGGTCGAGTCCGCTCATCTCGGGCATCTGCAGGTCCGTAAGCACGCAGCCGCGCCACTCCGGCCGGTACGTCTCGAGAAATGCCTCTGCGGCGGCAAAGGTCTGCGTACGGATGCCTTTCAGGGACAATAAGAGGCTAAGCGAGTCGCGCACGGAGGCGTCGTCATCGATCAGAAATACCGTTGCATCGCTCATGCCGCGGTCCTCGTGTGCGCCGTGAGGGGGAGTTCGACCAGGAAACGAGCGCCATCGGCGCCTGACCCATCGAGGCGCAGCTCCCCGCTTTGGCTTCTCAGCAATGATCGCGAAATAGCGAGGCCCAATCCCATTCCATCGAACTTGCTCGTGACAAACGGCTCGAACAGCTGGTTTCGGATCTCGGGATCCACCCCGCACCCGGAGTCCGCGACTATCACACGCAATTGCTCGTCATCTGTCGTGACCGTCAAGTGCACGCGTCGGCTTCCGGGTGCGACGCCGGTGAGCGCGTCGAGGGCATTGGCCAGCAGATTGTGCAGGACCATCTGCAGCTGGATTCTGTCGGTGGAGACCTCGCGCGTGACCCGGATGTCTTGCGTGAATTCTACACCTAGACGGGTTGCGCGATCCGCGAAAGCGGATAACACCTCTTCGAAGAGCGCCTCGACGTCAATCACGGATACATTGACCACCCCACCGCGATAGAAGTCACGCAGGCGCTTCAGAATGTCGGACGCGCGCAGCGCTTCGCGTGTCGCCTTGAGGAGAGTGTCGTTGAGGCGCGCGTCACGCTCCTCGATCGGAGCGGCCAGGATCTCGACCGCCCTCAAATAGGACACGAGGGCAGTAATCGGTTGGTTGAGTTCATGCGTGAGTGCTGTAGACAGCTCGCCTGCCAGCGCAAAGCGCATCGCTCTCGAGAGGGCCGTGTCGCGCTCGCGCAGTTGTGTCTGCGCGCGATCGTACTCGGTCATATCGCGAGCGATCAGCAGATAGCCTGCGCGAGCGGGCGGATCCAGCCGCACGCAAGCAGTCTCCACCGAAAAGCGCTCCCCGTTGGCACGAGCGCCGCTGAGGCGGCGTCGCTCGACGGGATCGTCTAGCAAAAAATCCGGAAGCCACTGAGTGAGCGTCGTTCCCTGGATTGCGGAACCTGAGGCTCCAAAGAGCCGCTGCGCCGCAAGGTTCGCGGAGGTAATCTGGCCTGCGATATTCGTTGCGAGCACCGCGTCCGGCGCGGTGGCCAGCAGTGCCCGCTGCTCGGTTTCGGCCGCCGCGACCCGAGCGAGCGCTCCGGCACGCTCGGCAAGAACTGAGCCAAGGAGAATCGCGGTGAGTGCGAGCGTGACGAGGAGATACTGGATCTCGATGAGCGAATTGGCATTCAGGCGCGGCGCCGCACCGGCGATGAATCCGATCTGGATTAGAAGCGTGGCCGCGGACGCTCCGGTGACACCCCACGTGAGCGTGATCCAGATGACGGGCGCAAACAAGACATAGACTAGCGGGAGATCGTCGGCGGGACGAACCTGGAATAAGAGCCACACCATCGCGGTGAGGACTATTGCCTGGCAGGCGATAATGGCGGAGTGGCCGCGCAGCGCGGGCCAAGCCTGCGGGGCAGCCGGGGCGGCCAGCAGCATCGGTGTGAGCGTGAGGACACCATTCAAGTCACCGACCCAGTTGCGCGCGATCGCGTCGGCCGCCGAGCCAAGGGGCAGAACACCTGCCAAAACAAACGTCACCGCGTAACCGCCGGCGACGACGAGCGCGGTCAGTGCGGCTCCAAAGCTGAATTCTAGGGCCGCTCTACGTGACGCGAGCAGATGGTCAAGGCCTCGACGCGACAGCGTGAACGCGAGCGCGCCGTACGCACCGGCTATGATGACCGAAGCGCAAAGCAAGGTGAACAACGGCACTGCGGCGTCATGTACTAACAGCTCGGCCGCCAGCGCCGCTGCTGCCGTCCAGGGTGCTTGTCGCCAGCCGCGAAACAAGAGGAACGCCAGGGTAAGCCCTGCGTCTGGGTTCCACGGCGTAATGCCAAGCTTCAAGAGCGGTTGCACGTAGCTCAGGGCATCGAGGGCTACGTAAGAGACCAGATACCCTATGCCGAGCAGCCAGCCGCGTAACGCGATTCTCACCAAATCTCCCCGTCCATCGTTGAATTGTGACGGACGCTTGCCTGATGAGAAAGGGGTCCTGCCCGTACCGTGCAAGCCCTACCGGCGCAACGAGACCGCGCGCTGCGCCATGGAAGCAATGTCGTCGCGGAGGGCCCCGTACGGTCGAGCCCGACTTGCCGCATTGCGCAATCGGGCTGTGCTGTGGTCCAAATCGATCGAATACGAAATCCAAAGCGGTACCCGTGTCCACGAGCGCATGGGATCTGCGGTGCCGTTGCATCTTGAGCGGACCGTCTCTATGTCATCTGATGCAACGCCGCGGTTCTTGCGACGAACGCAATGCTATCGGCGCTAGAAATAAGTGACCGTTAACAGAGGCGCCTGTGACGCTCGATTCGCCCCGGTGGTGTCGTCGATCTCGATCAACACGGGAATTGCCGGTCCTAGGTCCTCCAATATGCGTACCTGGAAATCTGGGAGTTGCAACTGCTGCGCCTGTACCAATAACGAAGTCACGTCGATTGACACATTGGTGCCGACATCCGCTTGGGAAAACGGCGGTGCGACTCGCACGAAGGCCAGCGGCGGTTGGAGCGTACGGTCGAAGTCTGTCTCGATCAGCGTCGGTGGCTGAAAGGAAACGAGTTCGATAAGAATGGGAATTGTGCCCGTAGTCGGTTGGAGATTGTCGATGAATACATCCAGGAACGCCGACTCAATTATTGCGTTACTGGGAACGCCTGCCGGGCCCGTAAGTGGGAAATCCAAGAACGCCCTGAACTCCGTGAGGGTTGCAGGGTTGATGCCTGCAAACACGCTTTGAACAGCCGGCGACATGCCTTGGGTGACGGTGAACGTGGCTGGCGAGGTTTGTTCGATGTCTCCATCGAAAGCCGCGTCGCTGAATATTTGGGTCGTAATTGCCGGCGGGGGGCCGCTGCTTCCGTCGCCGCCGCCACCGCACCCCGGGAGGCTAATGCTAACGGCAACGCAGACTACCCCAATCGCGAACGTTCTGACGTAGACCATCGCGGATACCATTGGTCGATACGGTTTCACGGGCTGCGTAACACCGTAGGAGTTTTGTATGGAAGAGCCATTGGTTAGCTGGTTAATCAAGAATTTCACTCCAGAATCGAACCATGTCCCGCTACGGTCTTTCGTGCCAACTGAAGAATCTGCCCCTTGACTAAGCGCAGGGCGCCGGCGCGATCCGCTTCGTCGGACGTGGAGCGACGGGCGATTACGCACGCGGCTCGCGTCCCTGCGTGCCGCGTATCTGGCTCAGTGAGCCACTTTTTGGACGGCCGGCAGCGCCGCGCTGATCGCGGACACAGCATCCACGCCCGCAATCTTGCAGATCGGGTGGGAGAAGTCGTTCGCCAGACTAGGCACTGGAACGAGCGTCTGATAGTTGATGTTGTCGTCGCTGTGGGCGCTCACGCCGAGCGGCACGAAGTCGAGATTCAGTGTATGACGCGTGCGCCAGGAGATATTGTGATCCGCACAAGATGTGTCGCCGCTCACACCAATCCCTCCGATGAGCACGCCCTTAAAATTGTAGAGCGCGAGTCCGCCGCCGAAGACGTTCACGCCCCCAATCCGGTGGCCGACCATCGGATCGTCTTCCTGGCCGAAGTTCGACGCCGGGCCACGGTAGGCCACCACCGTATCAACAGGATTGCTGTGCTGGAGTCCGTAAAGTGTGCCGCCGGGCTGCACTGCGGCATACAGATTCGCGGTAGACAAGGCCAGCCCCGGCAGGCTGAATGAATTGGCGGTGTTGGCTTTCTGCGCCGAGATCACACGGCTGCCCGGCCATTGTGATCCGCGATTCGTGCCGGTGAAGGCTACTTCGCAAACTACTCCGTCGCGATTCACGACGGTAGCCCACATATCCAGATTGAATCCACCATTGCTTTGAGCGCGAGCGCCCTCTAGTGCCGTCCGGAGCTGGTGGTGACTCGGCATGCCCGCGCATGCCTGGTCCTCGTCGGCCGCGACGGCCGCGACGGTTGCAAGGCTCAGTGTAACCCCAATTGCCAAACATGCTGTCGTCGCACGATTGTACATGGCACTCTCCTCTTTTTTTGTTTCGCGGGTCCTGCCGGGGCGACCAAGACCCACTATAGATACGCTAGCACCGGCGTCTGTTCGGGACCATTCGGGACTGCCCGTACGGGCTGATGCGTCCACGGTGTCGAAGGCGTGATCATTCGGACGAAGACCCGGGAAGAACCGATTCCGCGGGACAGGTTCCAGGTGGCGCTGGTCGCGATCGGACCGGACCCGACTATGATTCGCCGGCATCCGGCAACACAGCCGTTGCCTCGATTTCCACCCGGGCATCCTTTTCCATGAGTGCAACCACTTGCACCACCGACATCGGGGGATAGTGCTTGCCCATTACCGATCGATAGGCGACGCCGATGTCCGCCGATTGCTCGTGGTATTCGTCGCGGCTCGTCACGTACCAGGTCAGACGCGCGACGTGCTCAGGGGAAGCACCCGCATCGGCCAGTATCGCCACGATGTTGAGCAGCGCCTGACGCACCTGGTCCGCCAAGCGCGTGCTATGGAATTTACCGTGGACATCCCAGCCGATTTGGCCGGAAATGAATATCTGTAGACCGCGCGCCGCCATGCCGTGGCTGTAGCCCTTGGGCCGCGTCCAACCGCCGGGCTGGAGGATACGCGGTACTCTTCTGTCCTCGGTCATGTCGGCTCCGTTTGCGCGAGCAACTCGCGGGCGATGATGAGCTTCTGAACTTCTGTCGCACCCTCGTAAATCCGCAGGGCCCGAACGTCTCGGTACAGACGCTCGACGACTTCGCCGTGCACGATCCCGCGGGCGCCGAACATCTGTACGGCTCGATCGACGACCCGCTGCGCGGTTTCGGTCGCGGCCATCTTCGCCATCGCCGCCTCTTTGGTGACTCGCTCTCCGACGTCGCGTAGCCACGCGGCCCGATAGGTGAGCAGGCGGGCTGCGTCCACCTCGGTCGCCATGTCGGCCAGCGCCGCCTGCGTCAATTGAAGGTCGGCCAAGCGGCGGCCGAACATGCGACGTGACTGCGCGTGGACGATCGATTCTTCCAGCGCGCGCTGCGCAAAGCCCAGCGCGGCCGCGGCCACCGAGGTACGAAAGATATCCAGGGTGCGCATCGCGATCTTGAATCCATCGCCCTCGGCGCCGAGCCGGTTCGTGGCCGGAATGCGGCAATCGTGGAAGGCCAGAGTCCCCATCGGATGCGGTGCGATGACGTCGATGCGCGCGGCAATGGACAGCCCCGGCGTGTCGGCGTCGACCACGAACGCGCTGATGCCCCCCGCAGCCGTGGTTCCGTCGGATCGGACGATCGCCGGCTGCGTGCGGGCAAATACACAGTAGAAATCCGCGATACCGCCGTTCGAGATCCAAGTCTTCGTGCCGTCGAGCACGTAGTGCTCTCCCTCGCGCCGCGCCCGGCACTGCATTCCCGCCACATCGGAGCCCGCCTCTGCTTCGGACAGGGCGAACGCCGCCAGCGCCTCGCCTCGTACGACCCGAGGCAAATAACTTTCCTGGAGCAGGGCATTCCCGGCGAGAGTGAGCGCTCCGCTGCCGAGTCCCTGCATCGCAAATGCAAAATCAGCCAATCCGTCAAACCTTGCCAGCACTTCACGGACTATCGCGATGCTGCGCACGTCGAAGTCCGGCGCGGCGCCGCCTTGATCCGCACGCACGCAGTAGCGGAGCATTCCCGCTGAACCCAGCTTTCTGACCAGATCGATGCAGTGCGCATCCACGGTCGCGCGCGCGCCGCCGTGCGCCGCGTCGAGATTTTGGTCGCACCAGGCCGCGACATCCGCATAGAGCTCGCGATGCCGCGCCTCGAAGAAGGGCCAGTGCAAGAATGATGGGACGGCCATGACGTCGTCAGTTCCCCTCGAAGACCGGCTTGGTCTTGCCCGCAAACGCACGGTACGCGCGCCGGAAATCCTCTGTTTGCATACAGAGGGCCTGCGCCTGCGCCTCGGCTTCTATCGCCGTCGCGAGAGACAGATTCCACTCCTGGTGCAGCATGCGCTTGGTCATCGCATGTGCGACCGTCGGCCCCTCCGCCAGCGCGGCTGCGAAACCGACCGCCTCGGCAAGCATGCCGGGTTGCGCGACCACTCGATTGAAAAAACCCCAGGCCAGGCCTTCGTCGGCGGTCATCGAGCGGCCGGTGTACAGGAGTTCCGCCGCACGACCCTGTCCTATGATCCGCGGCAAAATGGCGCAAGCCCCCATATCGCAGCCCGCCAATCCGACACGGACGAACAAGAATGCGGTGCGCGCTTCGGGAGTGGAGAATCGAATGTCGGAGGCCATTGCGATAATGGCTCCCGCCCCCGCGCAGATCCCCTCGACGGCGGCGACGATCGGCTGCGGACACTCGCGCATGGACATGACCAGGTCGCCCGTCAGGCGGGTGAAGTTCAGCAATCCCCGCGAATCCATTCGGGTCAATGGTCCGATGATGTCGTGCACGTCGCCGCCGGAGCAGAAATTGCCGCCTGCGCCGTTGATCACGATCGCTTTCACGGATTCTTCTCCGCCGAGACGGCGGAACAGATCGCGCAGCTCAGCGTAGGATTCGAAAGTCAGCGGGTTCTTGCGCTCCGGCCGATTCAAGGTGATGACGCCCACCCGGCCCTCGATCCGCCACAGGAAATTCGCAGGTATGTAGTTTGCCAGCCTCATAACGGGTTCTCCGACCGCAGCCGTTCTCGTCGGCGCACGTGAATTTTCAGATGGTTCAGCAGCCCGGCGAGCTGTTGCTTGCCCTTGGACGGCAGACCTTCGAATAGATCGATGATCCAACGCTCGTGCTCCGCGGCCATTTTTTTGAAAAGTCGCTGGCCGCTCGGCGTCAGTTTCACCCGGAAAGCGCGGCGGTCCTGCGAATCGATCACGCGCGCGACCAGGCCTTCCTTCTCCAGCATATCGGTAATGCCGGTGACGTTGCCTCCGGTGACCATCAAGCGCTTCGACAACTCGCCCATCTTGAGCCCCTCGGGGCACCTCTCGAGCTGCGCCATGAGATCGAAGCGCGGCAGCGTGGTCGCGAATTCGCCTTGCAGACGCTGTCGAACGTGGTTCTCGATCAGCGTGGAGCAGGTCAAGAGCCGCAGCCATAGCCGTAGAGAATCATGATGATCGTCCCGCGCACGCGTCTCGCTGTCGGGCGTCGGCGGCTCAACCGGTTTGGAACGGCGCACGGCGCTGGCCGCCATGTCACATGACCTCGCCGCCGGCCACCGCGATGCTCTGTCCGGTAATGCTCCCGGCGCTGCGCAGGCACAGCCAGCGAACCGTGTCGGCGACTTCTTCGGGTGTCACCAAGCGGCCTTGTGGATTGTGAGAGGTCAATTCGGCCAGGGCTTCCTGATCGCCGCGGCCGGTTTTGGCGGTGATGTTGGCGACCGCGGAGCGCACGAGATCCGTGTCCGTGTAGCCCGGGCACACCGCATTGACCGTGACATGGCGGCGCGCCGTTTCGAGCGCCACGGCGCGAGTGAGGCCGATCACGCCGTGCTTCGACGCGCAGTATGCGCTCACATACGGATAGCCGACCAAACCGGCCGTGCTGGCGATGTTCACGATGCGTCCAAACCCCGCCTTCAGCATATCGGGCAGGCACTCGCGCATGCAGAGAAAGGTGCCGGTCAGATTCACCGACAGCATGGATTGCCACAGAGCGTCGCTGGTATCCCTGAGCGGTCCGCTCTGCGCCTGGCCCGCATTGTTCACCAACACCGTGATCGGTCCGATTGCCGAGCGCGCCGCCGCTACCGCGGCGCGCACCGAATCCACTTCCGAAACGTCCGCAACCTGGCAGCTTCGCCGAACCGCGGTCAACTCCGCGGCGACGGCCTCGAGGTCCGGCCGGGAGCGGCCGAGCAGCGAGACGTCGGCGCCCGCGCCGGCGAGCGAGCGAGCGATCGCGGCGCCGATGCCGCGGCCGGCGCCGGTCACGAGGGCATGCAGACCTGTGAGAGGACCGGTCATGCGATTCTCAGACGGGCCCTACGGCTTGCGCCGCGCGCTCGAGATTGCGCTCGAGTTGCGCCTTGCCCGACAGATAGGGCTCCGGCCAGCTCTGTTCGTGAAATTTCTGTTCCGCCGCGGCGCTCAAGGTCCAGGCAGGATTCGACAAGTGCGGCCGCGCCAGCGCGCAGAGATCCGCCCGGCCCGCTGCAATGATGGAGTTCACGTGATCCGCCTCGAAAATATTGCCCACTGCGATGGTTGGAATGCCGATCTCGTTGCGGACCTTATCGGCGAACGGCGTTTGCCACATGCGCCCGTACACCGGCCGTTGATCTGCCACGGTCTGCCCTGTCGATACGTCGAGCACGTCTGCGCCGGCCTGTTTGAGCGCGCCCGCAATGGCGAGCAAATCCTCTTCCGAGAGGCCGCCTTCGGCCCAGTCGCTGGCGGAAATTCTCGCCGACAGGGGACGCCGTCTCGGCCAGACGGCACGCACTGCAGAGAAGACCTCCAGCGGGAATCGCAATCTCGCGGCGATGTCGCCGCCGTACCGATCCTGACGCCGGTTCGTGAGCGGCGATAGAAAGCTTCCGAGCAAATACCCATGCGCGAGGTGCAGCTCCAGCATATCGAAGCCCGCATCGAGACCGAACCGGGCGGATCTGACGAACTCCTCTCGGACCGCATCCATGTCGGCGCGCGTCATTGCGCGCGGGGTCTGGCTGATGCCTGTGAGGTATGGCAGAGACGAGGGCGCAATCAGCGGCCAATTGTCCGCGCTCAAGGGGTAGTCCATGCGTTCCCAGCCGAGCTGCGTCGAGCCCTTTCGGCCGGAATGGCCGATCTGCAGGCAAAACTTGGCGGTCGACTCAGCATGAACGAACTCGACGATCCGCCGCCATGCGTCGCACTGCGCTTCATTCCACAAACCGGTACACCCGGGAGTGATGCGTCCCGAGGGAGAAACACAGGTCATCTCGGTGAACAAGAGCCCGGCGCCGCCGACCGCTCTTGCGCCGTAGTGCATCAGATGCCAGTCGCCGGGTACGCCGTCGATTGCCTTGTACTGCGCCATGGGCGAGACGACCACGCGATTCGCGAGTTCCATGCCCGCGAGCTGGAACGGCAGAAACATCGGCGGCCGGGCCGAATCGGGCACGCCGCTGCGCTCCGCAAGCCAGCGTTCGTATCCTTCCACGAACCCGGAATCGCGCAATTTGAGGTTGGCGTGCCCGATGCGCTGACTTCCCGTGAGGAGAGCGTAGGCAAATTGCCGCGGCTCGAGGATTGAATAGCGTGCGACATTCTCGAACCACTCCATCCGATTGCGCGCCGCGCTCTGCAGCTTGAGCGCCTCCAGACTCCGTTCAGCCTGGTACTCGCGCAGGCCCTCTTGCACGTCGCCGGCCCGCCCTACCCGGCTGACGAGGGACATCGCGTCCTCCATCGCCAATTTGGTGCCGGACCCGATCCCGAAGTGAGCCGTGTGCGCCGCATCGCCGATCAGCACGATATTTTCATGATGCCATCGCTCGCACAACACACGGTTGAAATTCAACCAGGCGGAGCCGCGCAGATGATTCGCGTTGCTCATCAATCGATATCCGCCCAAATACTCGGCGAAGAGCGACTCGCAGAAGGCGATCGATTGCTCGGGGGTGCAGGAATCGAGGCCGTGCGCGCGCCAGGTCTCCTCGCGCGTCTCGACGATTACCGTGGATACATCATCGCTGAACTGATAGGCGTGGATCTGGAACCAGCCATGCTCGGTCCTTTCAAACGCGAATGTGAAGGCGGCCAATTGCTGGCGCGTGCCGAGCCAAATGAAGCGGCACTTGCCGACGGCAATGTCGGGTCGGAATACCGCCGCGTGGCGCGTTCGAACCCTACTGTTGACGCCGTCCGACGCGACGATGAGGTCGGCATCGGCGAACGGCTTCAGTTCGTCGATTTCCGCCTGGAAGCGCTGCTCGACGCCCAGCGAACGTGCCCGTTCCTGAAAGATATTCAGCAAGCGCCGCCGACCGATTCCGCAGAAGCCGTGACCGTTCGAACTGATCGTCTCACCGCCGAAATGCACGTCGACGGCATCCCAGTGATGGAAATCTCGGATGATCGCATCATGCGACTCGGGATCCGCCGCTTGGAATCCCGACATGGTCTTGTCCGAGAATACGACACCCCAGCCAAACGTATCATCGGGCCGGTTGCGTTCGTAAACCTCGACCTTCACGCCGGGTAACGCCTTCTTCAGCAGGATGGCGCCGTAAAGACCGGCCGGGCCGCCGCCTATGAACACCACGCGCTTCATGAGCGGACAATAAATCCAGATACTTTAGATGTCAAATATATTGCCGAAAAACCCCCGGCGAGTGCGATCCCTCGGGGGAATGTCAGCCCGCCGCCGCCAGCGCCGCGGATAAGGCGATGCCTTGGTCGTCCGCCAACGCGGCGATTCGCAGCGCGCGCACTCGGGCGGCGGCATCGGCACGCTCTTGCCGCGCGTGCGCGTCGGCCAATATCGCATCGAAACTCGCGGCGCCCCGCTCATGCGTCGCGCCGTATCCCTTGATGAGCTGCTGGCAGTCGGCGATCTCGACGGCCAATGGGTAATTTTGCTGCGCCAGGCGCCCGATGAGTTCCAGCCACCGGCCGATTCGGGCCTGCTCCAGCGAGTACCGCAGAGTTCTTCGGCGCCACCGGCGCAGACCGGCGAGCCAGTAGAGCTGTAAGAAGCCGGCAATGCTCGAAGTCGCGATCTGCCGGCCGCCGGTGAGGCGGGTGAGCCAGCGCCTCGGTGTCTTCGAGCGAAGAATCCACGTGCCCAGCGCAACCGGCAGCGTCCCGCATATCTCTTCGATCCGCGGCTTCATGAATTCGGTGACTTGGACCAGCTGACCGGGCGAGGGACGAACCTCTTGAAGGACGCGTCTTGCCCGTGCCGTACGGATCTTCAAGTCTGCCACTCGGATCGTGTCCTCGAAGGACATCCAGAGAGCGAGCCCGCGCGCCACGCTTTCGATCAGCTCGAAACCACCGGAACCCGCTCGTTCCAACGGCATTAATGCATCGAGTCGATCGAGAT